>QWCQ01000006.1_pt1 | contig 321796 bp, 299 predicted proteins | sample 1972701 | NCBI WGS metagenome assembly QWCQ01 (sample SAMN09866704, study PRJNA288562) | Human gut metagenome isolate pre4_stool, whole genome shotgun sequencing...
CCATGGAAAGTCTTTCTCCATCGTACGCGTGCTTCAGTTTCAATGGCACCTTGTATAGGCCGTCTGCTAAGCCGGCGGGTTGTGGCTTCTGCAAAGCAGAAACGGAATTCTTTAACGCATTTTCTGCGTTCTTACTCTCTGCTTTGTTCGCTTCCACTCCATTCTCTGTTGTAGACTCCTGATTTTCATTTTCCTTAGAGTCTCTCTTGAAGACGACAGATGTTCCCTCGGATGGCAAAGTTTGTTCCTCAGTTGCCGTCTGTGCCGTTTCCTCTCCCTCCGCGGCAAAACTTACCGTCGGCACGGAGAAGACCGTTGTTACGCAAAGAAGAAGGGCCATTAAAAAGCTCAGTCCCTTTGACATCCACGTTTGGATATTTGTGCCTTTGCGCTTATTATCCATCGAAGATCTCCTTTCAATACATTGAATCACTATCGACTCGCCCTGTCAGACCGTCTTTACCAGATCGACCTGACCTGTATGAACTATCTCAAGGTCTATGTCATAAACCTCACGTAAAATGCTAGGTTGTAAGAATTCTTGTACCGCATCGTTAAAGAGCAGTTCTCCCGCTTTCAAGGCTACGATGCGGTCACTGAAGGCAGTGGCCTGATTGATATCATGCAGCACCATGATGATGCTCATGTCCTGTTCGCGATTGAGCCAACGCACCAGTTTCAGAATTTCAATTTGAAAACGAATATCCAAAAAATTTGTCGGTTCATCTAAGAAGAGAATCTTCGTTTCCTGTGCCAAAGACATGGCTATCCAGACGCGTTGCAGTTGCCCATACGAAAGTGTGCCAATCGGGCGTTTTCTCAGATCCTCTACACCTGTCCATTGCAGGACGCGATCGATTACTTCCCAGTCCTTCACGGACAGACGAGAAGTAAAGAGTGGTTTATGGGGAGTTCGTCCATAGGAAACCAATTCCTCAACCAGCAAATCCGAAGGTGCATGGTTTTGTTGATGCACCATGCCCACCTGTTTCGCAAATTCTCGCTTGTTGAAGGTGTCCAACGAACGATTTTCCAATACTATGGTTCCGTTGCTCGGGTGCAGATTTTTCGCTAAAAGATTCAGTAAGCTGCTCTTACCGCATCCGTTTTGTCCAACTATGGCGATCACCTCACCTTTCGGTAGTGCCAAAGAAAAATCCTTGAAAAGCAGAGGCGCTTCCGGATAGGCAAAATCCATATGCTGCACTTTAAAAAGAAGATCCTTATTTCCCATAGCCAATGCGATCCCCCTTTCGAAAGAGCAGAATGAAAACCGGGCCGCCAATTACCATCATGAAGATGGATGCCGGCACTTCGACCGGGGCAAACACTGTTCTTCCCAGCGTATCGAAAAACAGGAAGATAAAAGACCCCAGCAGAGAAGCAAAGGGCAGCAATCTGCGATGTGCATTTCCTACGAGCGTCCGCGCTAAATGAGGCACAATCAGAGCCAAGAAGGAAATAATCCCGACAATAGAAGAAGCGATCGAAGCCAAAAATACGGCGATTATGGATACAATAAAACGTATTCTGCCAACACGTACTCCCAAACCGGATACGGTTTTTTCCTCTAACAACAAGAGATCACAAAAGCGCGCGCAAAGAAATGCCGCAACAAGGCCAGCCGGAATATAGGTCAACAGAAAGCCAACGTCCTGCCAGCCCTTCATATTGATATTCACAAGGCTTAACCCAGGTGCTGCCCCCATCAATTGCCCCGTAAAGTACTTCAGACCTGATACCAAGCCTAAAAACATTGCATTGATCGCTATGCCCGTTAAGATGATGCGAAGCGGTTTCAAACCATCTCGAACCGATAAAACGTAGACGAGTCCGAAGCCTAACGCACCGCCTAAAAACGAAAACAGCGGCTTGGCAAAGAATAGCTGCGGTAACAGCATGCCGACCAGCAAATCCATAAATTGAGCGCCACCCGAAACGCCGATAATGCCCGGGTCCGCCAATGGATTCTTAAGGCATGCCTGTAAAAGACATCCGGAGCAAGCTAAGGCCGCACCTGCCAAGGCAGAGATCAAAATACGCGGAAAGCGAAGATCGATGATGGCATTTACGAGATCGTCCTTGCCATTGAAAAGACCGGTAAGGAACTGCACGACTCCCACTTTCAGGCTTCCAAAAATGGCTGAAAACACCAAAAGGGCAACAAACGCAACCGACAATACCAGCAGTTTGATAAAAAAAGCGCTGCGTCTACCATCGTGTCGAGAAGTCGCATCAATGGCTGCTGTCGTTTTCATGCGAAACGCCTTTCTCGTTATATTGAGTATAAATTTTCCGCAATTGTTCCAGCCCCTTTGGATACTCAAAGTTCGCGCTCATACCAAAGCTCCCCGCGTCCAAGTCATAGACGTTGCCGTTTTTAACCGCACGAAAATTCTTCCAGATGGTATTTTCCGCAAACTCTTTGCGAAACATTTCATTCACGACTTCTGGCATGGCGTGAACGGTTCGCAAGATAATATCCGGGTCCCGCGCCAACATTTCTTCCGTGCTTAAATTCATGAATTCGGATTTACCATCGCCTTCAAAAATATTTTCGGCGCCGGACATTGCTAACAGGCTTCCCACGTAGGAACGTGGGGTTGCCACAACATACGATCCGGGTAATCCCATCAAAAGCAAAACGCGAGGCTTTTTCATGCCCTTTGTGGCTTCCTGGTACTTGGCTAAAAAATCATGGTATTCTTTCAGCAATTTCTGCACATTTTCGCTTTTTCCAAAGCGCTTACCGATTGTTTCCACGGAGCGATAGAGTCCTTCCACGCTGCGAAGATCCACAAAGGAGATGGGCAGATGGTGCTTTTCAAAGCCTTCCTTCAACCAGTCCTGCAATGTATCCGGGCAATAGACTACCGTGGGTTTTAGCGAATAGATGACTTCCATGTTCGGATTCATGGGCATGCCAATCTGCACAGTATTATCGTAGCGCGGCGGCATGCGATGCAATTTCGTTGACGGACGGCCGACTAAGTGAACGTCCAGGCGATTCATCATTTCGCATAAAGCAACCGAGGTGCAAACTACGCGTTCCTGCCCTTCGGGTTCTGATTTTTTATCTTTATTGACGGCATTCAGGTCGGTTTCGTCCTTTAAATACTCTTCCGGTACTTTAATGCCTTTTCCGATTTCCGGCAGCTGACGTTCCGAATAAACCGGACCTTTGCCGGCGCAGGCGCTAAGAGAAGTCGCCAGCAATAGAAGCAGAAAAGCGCTCAAGATCTGTTTTTTAGTTTTGTTTTTTTTTACGATCCAAACTGCCACAATAATGGCAACTACGGCCACGCCCCCACCAATCAAAAGCATCTTTTCTTGTTGCTTTTTCTTTAAATAATAGGCGTCATCTTGGACGAAGTAGTCATTGAAGTCCTTATTACCTTTCTGGAGTTCTCCCGTCGAAATAACAAAATACTTCACAGCGCGCCCCATGGGATTAACAAACATTTCAATGGAGCAGTTGAATTTCTCAGCCGGTACCTCAAAGCGGAAATCGCTATAATTGATCCCATCGACCCCTTGCATTTGACTTTTGGTGATTTGATATGGCGTTTTTTGGTATGTACCGTCCTTTTGTTGAACTTTGAAAAACGGGCCGTCCTTTTCGCTAAAGTTGATGAAGTTCATGAGATATAAGCGAATCGTCGCAAACATCTTGCCATCTAAGCGTTTTTCGATAAGAGCGTCGGCATATTTTTCTTCTCCCGGCGCCGGTTTATGAAACACGCTGTTAATACCGCCAGCAGGATCGGACGGTGTAACAACGCCATCCACCATTCCTTCGCCGATGGCCGCATTTTGAGTGCCGCCATCCTCCGTCTTCCCCGTTTCAGGGTTGAGATAGGAGCCGAAAATTCGCGTAATATACGCTCCATTTTCAGGCGCTGCCGCAGCAGCATGACCGGTTACAGGTAGAAAGAGCAGTTGTGTGCTTAGTCCGACGATAAGGAACAGCGCAAGCGCAGCTACACTCTTTTTGCCTTCTTTTTTCTGTCGCATAATCAGTGCGATTACAACAAGTAAGAATACAATGGACGCTCCAAGAAATGCCCATGCCGGAATAGCTGCAGATTGCGGTGTAGCAACAGCGTAATAGCCGTCGGCTGCCGTAACAATTTCCATTTTTCCTTCTACATTCTTTGCTTGCAGAGGATTTGGCGTGCCGTCTTCCGCAAAATTTATTATTTGGCATTTTTCCGCTTTCGCATTCTTCGGCAGCGGGAACTGCATGCGAATCTGGCGCACTGGCTTCAACGGACTACCCTTCTCGTCTACTAAATCGATTTTGTACAGTTTTAAGCTGAGGCCCTGCTTTTTGCCAAAATCCGCCGCCTTTTGGAATACCGCACCGTCTTTTACTTCCTCTACTTTTAATACGACGCCGCTTGCCAACACACGCTCATCAGCCAAGAGACGGATGCCGGATGCTTTGTCCGTTTGATCCACCGGCGGAGTGTAGACATCGCCATAAGAGGTTTCTGTGCTGCCTTCAAGAACGAATGTGTCGCTCACTTTCTTCAGCGTATCCCAATAGAAGCGAAACCGTGCATCCACCGGTTTATTTCCCATGGCGGCAACATTCGGATCAACCATGCAGTGCATGAATTCTTCACCCTTATAGAGAGGAAAGCTAAATTTGCTGGCCTTCCCACCCTCCAGTTTTTTCTCCACCGCCTCTGCAAAGGCTAACTTGCCCTGTTCATCCGGATATTGAAAGGTAATCAGAGAGGCAACAATCCCGCTGACACCCATGGGATGTACAGTGAATTGGCATTCGACTTTTCCGTTTTTGACTTTTAATAACGCCAGATGATTCATGGAGCCGTTCCCCATGGAGGGGCGATCCTCATGCATATGCCATAAATCGATCTTTACGGTGTAATTGCCATCTTTTAACTTGGAAAGATCATAGTTTTTGCCAATCGTTGTATGTTTTTCTTCCTGAGGCGCTTTCGCATCTGGTGCTGCTTGGGCGATCTTTGCTCCTGCCGGCACAGCCGGAGCCTTGGAATAATCAAAGACCAAACGGGCGTTTTGCTCTCCCTTGCCGTCACCACCGGCGATACTGTCCATAGCATCCACACGCACACGCACAAAAAATTCTTTTTCTCGCAGCAATGAGCGATGAATTACAATCTTCGAGGGGAAAACCATCTGCTTCCCATCCAACCCTACGTCTTTTTCCTCTGTTATCACCTTGGTGTCCTTGCAAGTAGCGTTGCGTTCGGGAGCCGGTTCTCCATCCCAAGCATATAGCTTCAATAAATGGCCATGCATGTTCATAAAGTCTAAAGCAGTAAATTGCAGTTCAATATCTGCTCCATCTTTGGTTTCCGTAATAACAGCAGTTTGACGCATCGCCGGATTCCCCATGGATGGTTGACTCTTTTCATAGGCGTGCATCAATTTAACGGTTACTTCGAAAGTATTCTTTTCTTCCGCAGCAAAAGTTTTTTCCGTTCCTATAGAGACAATAAATAACGCCAAAGCCATCACCATTGCTACGGTTTTCCAAAAAATACGCGGCTTATGTTTTTCCAAAACCATATTCTCCTCCCTGCAAGAACACATCTTTTATGAATGTGTCCAAAAGTTATGTAATATTCTGACAGTTAGTTATGGCTAACTATGAAATAGGTTAGCTATTACTAACTATTAGAGAGGTGCCCCTCGAAAGGCGAAAGGGTGTCATCTTTTCTGTTAGTGTTTGCTAACTCATTGTGCCACGCCTAGATAAAGACGTGCTAATAAATGGTAGCCCAAGAAAAAACGTTTGTCAAGATAAGGAGGAATCGACTTTCCTTACCACTGCTCGAGAAACTTGTTGCTTCCTTCCCCTTCATCCACCACGCGTAGCCAAGCCGGTTGCAGACGCTCGTAGAGAGGCTGTACCTCTCGTAAATTCAAATACCGCGGCGAAAGAAGCTCCGTGTAGCCGTAATGCCGCACCATAGAGCGTTTCCCGAAGGCATCGACAAGACACACGTTTTTTTGATAGGCGCAGTGCGCACATTCGCTATCATCATGGCAGCCCTTGAGTAAGGAACACGGACAGTGCTTTAACAGCATCCCCGGTGCCGGTCCTTCGGCTAACATTTCAAGCGCCGGCCCATTCGGCGGGAAGATAACGCCTTCTTCTGATGTACACTCCAAAGAAAGCGCGACACGAGAGATGGGCCACTTTTCCGCCCAACGCGCCACTTCGTAAAAGGCATCGGAGTTGCATAGATTAAAGCCCGTACCCAGTGCCAGCGGTACCGATTTTGAAAGGCGAGGCATGCCATGAAGCGCATGCCCCAACTCGTTTACTGTGCGTGCATAAATGCCGTCAAAGGGAAAACCGAGCGCTTCCGCTTCCTTCCAGCGTTGATACGCTGCCTCCGTTTCCTGCAATTGCGGAAAATCCCATTCGACAAAAACACCCGCTTCTCGCCAACGCTTTGCAAGACGCAAGTCTTTTAATAAAACACGGGATAGGCGGGAAAGGTGCGCCGTAAAAGCCTCCGGTCCCCGTGCTGTTTCCAATAACATACGTGGTTTTTCAGCAGACGGCTTTGTGGCAGAAGATGAAAGCTTTGGAAACGTAGCATTAAAAAAATCGTCGGAAAAAGGCGTATCCGCGTCTTCCTTCTCGGCTGTCAGTGCTTTACCCGTGAGAGAATGCCAGAGGGCCTCCAGCGCATCGCGGCGAGCGGCATTAAGCAAACTGACCGGCACAAAACAACCATCCTCTAAGTGAATTGTCAAACTATCCAGAGAAAAGTGCGTATCTCCCACCTTGCGAAATGAACGCTCCACCGTTTCCTGATTCAGACTCCGATTACGAGCCTGTTCGACGGCGGATCCCTCCCACTGCATGACGCAATCGCCGCTTTTTGCCTGTACGCATAAGGGCTTACCGGGCATTAGGAATACAGTCATAGAAAGCGGAGCGGTTTTTGGATGTGCTTCGTCGGCAGCCAGCGCCGCTGTAAGATCGTTTCGCACCGATTCCGTATAGACGCGGTACACCGTTGATCCGATCGGCATATCATTTTGTGAGAAAAGAAGGCTTTCGCCTGCGTTCATGGTTTGTTGCACGGTATAAGGAAAAGCACCGCGTTTGCCCTGCAGACGCAGCATATCGCCAGAATAAAGCGCACGTGTCGGATGCAAAGCAAGTTTGCCGTTCTTCATCCGACAAATGTTACCTACGGCTTCCCCGGTAGGCTGATGTTGATCGAAAGTATAGTCCACGCCAAAATCATGAAAGATAAAGCCCTTAGTGAAAGGACGATTGGTCATGAGACGCAGGGCATCGGCATGCGTTTCTTCGCCGCAAAGCGCAGCACGATAGGCGCGTACCGCTGCAAATACATATTCCGGCTTTTTCATGCGTCCTTCAATTTTTAACGCATTAACACCCATGGTGGCAAAGGTGGTTGCCTCGTCCAAGGTCATCAAATCCCGCGGACTGAGATACGTATTTTCCTTGCCGAGAACGGTGCCATCGGGACGCTCTAAGGTATAGCTCTTACGACAGGGTTGGGCGCAGCAGCCACGATTGCCGCTGCGGCCGCCGGAAAAGGCGCTGAGAAGGCATTGTCCGGAAACCGAGACACAAAGAGAACCATGCGCAAAGATTTCGACCTCAAGGCCTGTCTCATCGATGATACGCTGCGCCTCTTCATGGGATGTTTCCCTTCCCAACACAACGCGAGTAAAGCCGATAGCTTTTAAGACTTCTGCACCGGCTAGAGATGTAACGGATAATTGTGTTGAGGCATGGCGTTCCAAATGCGGCAGTTCTTTACGCAAACGAGCCGTCAGTCCCAAATCTTGAAGAATAACCGCATCCAGGCCGACAGCAGCCAAAGGACGCACCATAGCCAGTGCGTCCTCCATTTCCTCTTCCTTCAAAAGGGTATTGACGGTTAAAAATACTTTAACGCCGCGCCAATGGGCTTCTCCGATCAATGCAATGAGCTCATCTTGCTCGAAATTCTTAGAATAGGCGCGTGCGCCGAATTGCTTGGCGCCCACGTAAATAGCATCACATCCCGCTGCAAAGGCAGCTTGTGCCATTTCCCTATTCCCGGCAGGGGCCAAAATTTCCGGCATTTTCATCGATGCGTCCTCTGGAATTCCTGAAATTGTTTTGCCAGCTCCAGGCGCTTGTTTTCCGATTCCTCTAAATTCTTGCGTACCGCGTCCGCTTCCCCTTTTTGTGCTCTACATTCCTTTTGCGCCTGCTCCAGCTTCTGTTGCAGATCGCGTATTTCCTTCTTCAACTCCGCTTCATGACTCTCGCGCGCTGAAATCTGTTTTTTTGCTTCGTCGGATTGTGTTTTCTCCTGAAAATACGCATCGGCTACATTGATACAAGCCAATGTCACCTGCATCGTCTTGTTATAGCGCGTCTGCGTAGAGGCCGCATCGTCAATCTGCTTTTTGACAAAATCCACCACAGCGCGCATCTCTTCGTCCGGACGCGAACTGTGCAGTACATAATCATTGCCAAAAATTTTCACTTCCAATCGATTCCGTTCTGCCATGTCGCCCCCTTCCTTATTGTGCACGCAGTGTGGCACCGGCATCGGCCAGAGCTTCGCGAATGTCCTTCATCTTCGCATTGATCTCTTCTGCGGTGAGCGTACCTTCTTCGGATGCCAATTCGACGCGCAAGGTAACCGATTTATGACCTTCCGGAATCTGCTTGCCGCGATATTCATCCACAAACGTGATGGAAACTGCGCGATCCCCAATGGTTTTTTCCATATCCTTCCAAGTGCTCTCCTCTTTGACGAGCAAGGAAAGGTCTTGGTACACATGCGGATACTGCGGCAGATGTTCAAAATGATTGGTGCGCGAATCGAAAGCTTTCAGTTCCTCCAGATTCAGGACAAAGAGGCAGGCGTCTTGGAACTTCAGATCAGCGCGAGCCTTCGTTTTAATGGACAGCAGTCCCATGATACCAATGGCTTTGTCACCAACTTTGATGGTAAGCCATGCATTTTTATCTGCCCACGCCGGTTTTTCTGACTGTGCGAAAGAGAAGCTCGGCGTCTGAATGGCTTGACCAACCCCCTCCAAAACACCTTTCACGGTGTAGAAAAGTTCTTCCGGATCCGTTCCTACCACAGCGCCAGCCAACTCGCGATGCATGGCCGGTAACACCTCATCCGGCGAAGAGGGGCTCATCGCGCCATGGGCATACACCTGTCCAACTTCAAAAATACGGAAGGCATCGTAGAAACGAACATTTTTCACGATCGCTTCAATGATATTTGGAACATGCGTGGTGCGCAGGCCGGTCTGATCCGGCGCCGGTGCCTGTTCCAAGAGAACGGGCTCGTCCGGCTTCACCCCGGCGAGCAACGCATACTCTTCTTTCACCCACGGATAAGAAGTCAACTCCTGAAAACCGCAAGCAAAAGTCAGATATTCACGTAAGCGGCGATCCAAGCCGATTTGCGGCTGATGCAATGCCCCCGTTAAAGTAATCGTCGGAGAAATGCGCTCGAAATTCTCGTAACCGATCATGCGGGCCACTTCTTCCAAGATATCGTCGGGCAACGAAATATCGCCGGTGGAACGCCATGTTGGGGCCGTCACCTCAAGCAGATGTTCGCCATTCTCCGCATTCGTGCCTTTTGCTTCCAAGACAAAGCCCAACGCCTCCAGCGTTTCATGCAGTTCTTGTATCGTCAGAGAGCGTCCTAAACGGCGAATCAGCCATTCAAGAGACAGGGTAATCTTTGCTTTCTCGGTTTCCTTTTTTGCTACATTGGCATAGGCCACTAGCGCAGCATCCGGGAAAATTTGCTTCATCAGTTTTTGCCACAGACCATAGGTGGGATCAATACGCTCTGAATCGATGCCCTTCTCATTGCGAGAAGACGCCTCCGTGCGAATTGCAAACTTCTGCGCTGTTTTACGAATGGTTGCCGGATTAAAGTTCGCAATCTCAAGCACGGTTTCTTGCGTTTCATGCCCGATGGAGTCAAGCTTCCCCCCCATTGCTCCGGCAAGGCCGAGTGCCTTTTTATGATCGGCAATCACCAGATCCTCCGACGATAAAGAGAGTTCCTTACCATCCAACAGTTCCAAGGCTTCTCCATTGCCGGCACGACGCGCCACCAAGCCGCCTTCAATATGGTTGGCATCATAGGCATGGGTCGGTTGACCGTATACAATCATTACGAAGTTGGTCATATCAACCAGCGCCGTAATCGGACGAATATCGCATTTCATTAAGAGAGCGCGCATCCAAAGCGGTGCACGGCGTGTGTCCACCCCAGTATAGTGCGCGGCCATCATGCGACTGCACAGTTCCGGTGCTTCTATCTGCACAGGATAAGTCGGTACATCCGCCATCGCCGGTACATCCATTGGTTTTAAGGTCGTGTGATAAATTGCTGCCAATTCACGGGCAATGCCGTAATGGCCCCAAAGATCAGGACGATTCGTGATGGATTTGTTTTCAATCTCCAAGACTTCATCATTAAGACCCAAGACCTCCGCCAGCGGCATGCCCGGTTTCAGGGTTACTTCCTCTTCGATCCCTTCTTCTGTCAAGTCTAAAATATGGTGCGACTCATCGGTCGGGAACAACGTGTCAAGGCCGATTTCCGATGCTGCCGCAATCATGCCATAGGAATCCACGCCGCGAAGCGCGGCAGCCTCAATTAAGACAGGCTCGCCTTCGCCATGCCAAACGGCATGGGCACCGGGCAACGTGACTGCCACATAATGGCCTTCATATAAATTGCTGCCGCCGCAGACAATCTGCTGTTTCCCTTCAGGGCCGACATCCACCTGAACAATGCGCAACCGATCGGCATCCGGATGCGGAGCGACAGAGAGGATTTTACCGGCAACAATGTGCTCATATTGCTCGGCGAGATTGGTCGTTCCTTCCACTTCGACGGTACGCATGGTTAAATCATAGGCCAGCTGCTCCATCGTCAGATCGTCCGGCAGCGCCACATATTGCTTCAATAAGTTATAGGAAAGTTTCATGGTTCCTCCTTAGTGGAATTGTTTCAGGAAGCGCAGATCATTGCTATGGAACAGGCGTACATCATCCACTTCATAGCGCATCATCACCAAACGGTCCAAGCCGATATTGATATAAAAACCTGACCACACCGAAGGATCTAAGCCGGCAGCGCGCAACACATTGGGATGCGGTGAACCGCCCGGCATAACTTCAATCCAGCCGGCATTATGACAGGTGCGGCAGCCTTTTCCATGGCAAACTTGGCATTCCATATCAATTTCAAAGCCCGGTTCCACAAAGGGAAAGAAGCCGGCGCGCATACGCGTACGAATCGGATGGCCAAAGACCTTCTCCAAAATTGTATCGATGAGCAATTTGCCGGAGGCAAAGGAAAAGTCTTTCTCAACCATCAACGCTTCATATTGCGTAAAGGCGCGTTCATGACGAGCATCCGTCGTCTCATTACGATAGACGCTGCCCGGATAGATAAAGCGTGCCGGTGCACCATGTTTCAGCAAATAGCGCACCGATGCCCCTGTCAGGTGCGGTCGCAGAGCCAAGCGCTTCGCGCCATGTTCGTGCTCCGTACCCGCCAACCAGTACGTATCCATGGATTCGCGTGCCGGGTGATTCGGCGGGAAATTCAAATTATCAAAGGCATATTTTTCGCTGGAGATATCATCTTCACTAAAGATCTCAAAGCCCATGGACTGAAAAGCATCGTTTAAGTCGTACATCATCTGCGTAATCGGGTGTAAGGCACCACGCCCCACGGGCAGTCCCGGACGCGTTAAATCCAATGGATGCGACAAAACGCTGGCTTCTTCCATCAAATTTTCCTTGCGTTCCCGAATCGCTTCGTGAATCTCTTGCTTCACCTGATTCGCGCGCTGTCCCACGGCTTTGCGTTCTTCCGGATCCAAAGAGCGAATGTTCTTCAATACATCCGTTAACGGACTTTTTTTACCTAAATAGCTAACGCGCACCTGTTCCAATGCTTCCTGTGAGGGGGCATTCTTGATGCGTTCGAGTGCCTCCGAACGGAGTATCTCCAGCTGCTCTAACATAATTTCCTCTCTTCCTCTATCTTCTTATTGCGGATTACTATGCCGTTTTTCTGATGGTTGAAGGGCCGCCCACGCCATCAAGATGGACCCGGAAACGGCCGCATTGAGCGATTCGCCGCCGCCCTGCATGGGAATGGTGACAAAGGCGTCCATGGCATCCGCTACTTCCGGCGATAATCCTCGGCCTTCGTTACCGATGACCAGCACAAAATCGTTCGGAAAGGCAAAAGCATCGATGGCTTGTCCTTCAAGATCAGCACCGATCCAAGGGATCGTGCCTCGTTTTTTCCAACCGTTAACGCTTCCCTCGTCTACATGATACAGATGCAGGCGTAACGCTGCACCCATGGAAGCGCGTAAGACCTTTTCGCTTGCAAAATCTGCTGACGCCAGCGATACGATATGCGTAAAGCCGAAGGCTTCAGCGCTTCTTAACAGAGTACCGACATTCCCCGGATCCTGCAAGTGATCCAGTAAAAGCCAGCGTCCGCTTTTCATGGACGGCATAGCATCCGGCTGATCCATGCATAACACAGCCAAAATGCCATCGGGTTGCTCCATTACGGATAATTTCCGAAATAGCGATGACGCCAAGACCACCTGTGGCGGCAGGTTGACATTGCCATTGACAGTAAAAATGCGGCAATAAGCCAGCATCGATTCGAGTGCGTTTTCTTTACCCTCTTCCACGATCAAAACGTCCACGGTTTTTCCGACATCCAGGGCTTCCGCCACCAGTTTACGGCTTTCCAGCAAGACACGTCCCTCTTTTTTTCGACCATGTGCTGTTTTTAATTTCAGCCATTGCTTATAGCTCGCATTATTGTCACTATCAATGCGTTTTATTCCTCTCGTAGTTTCACCCATTTGTCCAACCCTTCAAACGCATCATTCGGTCCCAAGGCATAGACGATATCTTCGGCATGAAATTGCTCATCCGGCCCCGGATTGATCACAAGACCTTCATCACGCATGATGGCAACAATACTGATATCCAGACTCTTACGGATATCCAAGTCACCAACGCTCTGGTCGATCCATGTGTTCGGTACCGGAAATTCTTCCATGGAAAAATCTTCGGACATGCGCAAATGTTCGTAGATCGAACTGTCTGTCAAGGTATGCGCTAGGCGTATACCTTGCTCGCGTTCCGGTAAAATCACTTTCATAGCTCCCATACGATGCAAAATGCGCCCATGACGGGTATCCTTGGCTTTCGCAATAATCTCGGGAATTTCCTTCTCGCGGCAAATTGTCGTTGCCATGACAGATGCTTCAAAATTACCACTCATCGCTATAATCGCCACATCAACGTTACTCAAACCGATACCGTCAAGCGCCCCTTCCTGTGTCACATCAGCTTGCACGGCCAAGGTCACACCTTCTGCTAATTCATTGACTAGCTCGGCATTGGCATCCACTACCAATACCTCTTTTCCTAACTTTGCAAGCTCCAGTGCAAGACTACGCCCGAAACGGCCACAGCCGATCACGGCATAAGATCTATTTTTCTTGTCCATACTTTTCTCCTTATATAGCAATGCTACAAATGCGGCTAGCCTATGATAATGCGCTCTTCCGCCAAGCGATTGTTTTGCAATCGCGCCTTTGGCACCAGCGCATGAAGCAGTGTCAAAGGACCAAGTTTTCCAAATAACATCGTTGCACTGATCAAGAGTTTTCCCACCGTGCTCAGTACGCCGGTGACATTGCGCGTCAACCCCACCGTACCAAAGGCGGAAATCGTCTCAAACAGCAAATCTCCTAAAGCGATATGCGAATCCGAAAACGTCAGCAGGAACAGAACCAAAAGGTTCCAAAAAATGGACAGAGCAAACAGAACAAGCGCACTGTACACAACATTTTTTGCAATAGTGCGATGGAAGATAGATGTGTCACGCGAGGACCTCAGCGACGCTACCATGCCCAGCAATAACGCGACCATGGTGGTTGTCTTCAAACCGCCGGCGGTACCGGTCGGTGAGCCGCCGATGAACATTAAAAAGATGGATGTGATACTTGCTGCCTGTGACATTTTTTCTTGGGCAAAACTATAAAAGCCGGCCGTACGCGTTGTCACCGATTGGAAAAAGGCATTCAGCACTTTTACCGGTTCCGACATGGCCCCGAGCGTTTCCGGATTGGATGCCTCCGCTATTAAGATGAGTACCGTCCCAGCAACAAGCAGAAACGCCGTCGTACTCAAGACGATTCTAGAATGCAGGTGTAGCCGACTACCCTTATGCGCATGCCAAAGATCCAGATACACCGTATAACCGATGCCGGAGACAATGACTAACATTGCCACCGTCATCATTACCAATGGATCACTTTGATAGGGCACCAAACTTGCTGCACCCAAAATATCAAAGCCAGCATTGCAAAAAGCGGAGATGGCGTGAAATACCGAAAACCAGATTCCTCTGCCCCATCCGTAGACCGGTACAAATCGAAACCCTAGTAGCAACGCTCCTACGCCTTCAATCAAAAATGTAGCAATAATGATGAATTTAATCAGGCGTACCATGCCCGTTAATTCATTCTGATTCTTCTCTTCCATGAAGCGTTTTCGGTCGGATATAGAAAAATGCTGATTCGTCAGCAATCCGAATATCGCCATAAACGTCATAATGCCCAAACCGCCGATTTGAATGAGAAGGATGAGCACCACCTGTCCGAATATACTCCAGTATTCGGCGGTCACCACCGGCGAAAGTCCCGTCACACAAACGGCCGAGGTAGCCGTAAAGAGCGCATTCACCGGCGCCGGAATGACGCCTTTCGCCGTCGATATTGGCAACAGTAACAACAGCGTACCTACCAAAATGACGCCCACATACCCGATGAGAAAATACAAAGGGGTGTTCCCCTTCAACTGATCGAGCCAATTCTTTTTATGAAATCGTGCGCTAAACGGCATACGCTCCCCCTTTCTTCGGAAAGCAGCTAGTCTCCGTTTCTACAACGGATTGCGACATCTTTTATTATACCGCACTCTTTCCTTTATGTGGAAAGACCATTATAGCGCAAGCCGAGAAAAAGAAGAAAAATATTTGACGTCACCCCAATGATTCGTTATACTTCTAGGAGATCAAGAAGAGCCCCCACTCTCACCGACCGCCACAGGCGTTTCGGTTATTTCTGAAAAGGAATGCGCAGTTTGCGTTTTGGAGTGGGCTTTGCCCGCTTTTTTTTGTGTTCAACAGGAGGTGCACTATTAAGGAACTGGCTATCAACGAACAAATCCGCGCGAAAGAGGTGCGACTGATCGATGCTTTGGGCGAACAGCTTGGCATCATGTCCATCCAAGACGCCAATGCGCAAGCAGAGGAACAGCATCTGGATTTGGCTCTCATTTCGCCCAATGCTAACCCGCCTGTCTGTCGTCTGATGGACTACGGAAAGTATCGCTACGAAACGCTGAAGAAACAAAAAGAACAGCGCAAGAACCAAAAGAACAGTGAGACCAGAGAAATTCGTCTCAGTCCGCGCATTGACGACCACGATCTGGAAACAAAATCCAAAAAGATTTTGGAGATTCTGGAAAGCGGCGATAAGGTCAAGGTCAGTGTCCGCTTCCGCGGCCGTGAATTGGGTCATACCGAACAGGGGCGCGAAGTCCTGGAACGGATCTTTTCTTTCGTGCAAGAAGTTGGACAGATGGATCAAAAGCCAAAAATGGAAGGCCGCAGCATGGTAATGCTGGTGGAACCGAAAACTGAAAACTAAGGAGTCATCATGAAAGCAAAAATGAAAACCCATCGCGGTTCGGCTAAGCGTTTCAAACGCACCGGATCCGGTCAGCTGAAACGCTTCTTCTCCGGAAAAAGCCATATGACCGGCAAGTATACCGGCAAGCGCATTCGTCATTTGCGTCAGTCGACCGTCGTCAGCAAAAGTGATATGAAGCGCATCGACAAGATGCTGCCGCGGTAAAGGAGGACTGAGTAATGGCACGTGTAAAAGGTGGCGTAAACGCCAAGAAAACACATAAGGAAATTTTGCGCAAAGCAAAGGGCTATTTCGGCGCCAAGTCGAAGCTTTACCGCGTGGCTAAGCAGGCGGTTATCAAATCCCTGCAGTACGCCTATGTCGGACGTAAACAGCGCAAACGTCAATTCCGTCAATTGTGGATTGCTCGTATTAACGCAGCTTGCCGCGAAAACGGAACGAACTACTCCCGCTTCATGAACGGTCTGAAGAAGCAGAACATTACGATCAACCGTAAGATGCTCTCGGAAATGGCCATTCATAATCCGGAAGACTTCAAGGCTTTAATTAACCAGGTAAAATAAGGACTTTCCTAAATAAAAGAAGAGCGTCGCTGCCATGGTTTGAACTTTGGTGGCGATGCTTTTTTATGTGATGCAAAGAGCCACGTCGACTCCGCCGACGTTCTGAGCTGCGCCGCATGGCGGCGCTCTTCCGTAGCGACCGTCGGCCGATGGCCGAGTCCGCTTGGCTCCGCATGAGCGGCGCTATCCTTGCCTGCCGTCGGCCGATGGCCGACTCCTTCTGATTTAACCCCGCTAAAGGCGTGATCGAAGAACGAGTTCAAGTGCGCTACGCGACCGTGCCTTTTGCTAAAAATCGCTAAAGGCACGGTCAAAAAGTGCGTTCTCGTGAGCTTGGCGACCGTGCCTTTTACAAAAAATCGACAAAGGCACGGTCGAATAGTGCGTTATCGTGTCGCGCGTGACCGTGCCTTTTGCAAAAAATCGACAAAAGCACGGTCGAAATGTGCGTTATCGTGTCGGGCGTGACCGTGCCTTTTACAAAAAATCGACAAAGGCACGGTCGAAAAGTGCATTCTCGTGTCGCGCGTGACCGTGCCTTTTTCAAAAAATCGTCAAAGGCACGGTCAAAAAGTGCGTTCTCGTGAGTTTGGCGACCGTGCCTTTTGCTAAAAATCCCCAAAGGCACGGTCGAAAAGTGCATTCAAGTGAGCTTGGCGACCGTGCCTTTTGCAAAAAATCGACAAAGGCACGGTTGAAATGTGCGTTCTCGTGTCGCGCGTGACCGTGCCTTTTGTAGAAAATAGCGAAAAGTCGAAATGTCCTCGTCGACGCTTAATCCTCGTTAACGCCTAAGCCTCCTCGACGCTTAAAATGCGCCGTTCCCCGGCCGGTGAATGGAATAGAAGAAGGGGCAGCCCCAAAAGTTTACCTTTTGGGGCTGCCCCTTCCACTTTTGCGTCGTCACCTTTTCCTTCTCACGGCGCAATTTTCTCCAGTTCTTCCGGGAAAATACTCAAATACTTTTCTTCTGCCGTCAGTTTTTCATCAAAGGTGCTTTCGACAATTTGCCCATCCTTCAGAAAAAGGATGTTGCCCGTCATTTGATCAATCTCACTTAAGGTGTGAGAAGAAATAAGAACAACGGAGCCCTCCGCCGCTAAGGATTTAAGCAAACGGCGAACCAAAATGACCGATGTCGGATCCAGACCATTTAACGGCTCGTCCAAAATCAAAAGCTTCGGCTTGTTGAGTAGTGCCATTGCGATAAGGAGATGCTGCTTCATGCCCAAGGAATATGTGCCGACTTTTTTCTTCACATAGGTTTGGATATTCATTTTGGCAATAACTTCATCCACTCTGGACTTCGGCAGTTTCTGGGCGATGCGAATAAAATCCAAATGGTCCAGACCCGTCAGGTATTCGTAAAGCACCCGGTTATCCTTTAAAAAAGAGGCTTCTAAGAATATAGAGGGATCGGTGTTTTTCTTCCCCAACACTTCAATCGTGCCGGCGGTGGGCTTTAACAGATTAGAAATGATATTGAAGAGGGTGGACTTCCCTGCCCCGTTCGGCCCGACAAGAGCCACAATACCGGGCTTATCCAAAAGAAGGTTGACGCCCTTTAATACTTCATGACGTCCATAATTTTTCGTCACGTTTTCGATTTTTAAAATGGACATAATTCCCTCCTATTTCACTTTCAAACGATTCACGAAGCTGCATGACAAGAGTATCCAAAGAAGCGACCAGCCGAAAAGAACGGCCAGGGCGATCGGATAGGAAAACAGATTCGTATGCGCAATAATGGCGATGGATTGGTCCGCAACGACATTGGATTTCAAGTAGATAAAGGGATTCAGGCTTTTGAGCGGACCGAAAGCTTCTGTGAACAATAGGCCAATCACCGTAAGTAAGCCAAAGGCGCCCAGAAGCTTTGCTTTATTGTCAATAACAAGCGATAACGCCATCTGCAAAGAAACGATAAACGTAATACTGCCGATCATCGCTATAAACCAGCGTACGTAGTAATGCCACATAGGAATGGTTTTCGTTGCCATCTCTTGATAAACCGTCACGGGAAAGTTATAGTCGCCAATCCCGCCGGACACAAGGCCGATGAGCGTGACAAATAGAAAGCCAATCAGTAAAATGGCAACGCCAAGTCCCCATTGTGCAAAAAGCTTCATCAACGTATACCGTCTGCGCGAGAGTCCGTTGGTGAAAAGAAAAGCGCATTGCGATCCGTGTTCCCGGTCATTGGCGTAACCGATGCCTGCAATCAGGAGCACAAGAGCGTCAATCCAAAGCGTCAGTTGATGACTGCGAATCAATCGAAACGGTAAGTAACTTGCACTATGCGAGGCATAGCCGGCATTTTCGGAATTCTTTTCGATAAAGGAGGGATCCTTATGTGTCTCTAAGGCAGAAACATGCGGTGCAAAGGAAAACATCGGCGGACAATTCTGATCCGATGCTTTTTGCAGCAATTGTTGTTTCATCGCCGTCGTAAAATCACTGGGAAAATCATTGGCTAAGCCGGGCACATATTCGATGTTGCCCTCAATCTGTTGCGTCCGTGCCGAAAGAGCGTAGAATTCTTTACCGTCTTTATTTTTGTAGGCAGTGATCATGGACTGATAAAAGCCCAGCCGGTCTCTGGCGTTTTCAAGTTCGACCACGTAATTGTCCCGGTCCCGCTTCACCTCTTCTTTGTCCTCTTCGGACCATTTGGACGAATCCATGGTTGCAATGTGGGCATCAAAGTCATCTAACGCTTGTTGCTGCTCCTTTATTCTGTCTTGATAGTCTGCCAATCGACTATTGTGTTCCCCCAAATTTTCGAGTTCGGTGTAATGATCGATTCTTGACAAAATGAAAAAATTGGAGACGATCAAAATCACAAAAGCCAACACATAAATGAGGGCCCCTTGCGACAACAGACTTTTCTTTTGTTCAAAAGCAGACAGTGAAGAAATACGCCACGTATGCCGCGAAAAACGCGAGGCGCTAACCTGCTCCTTAGGAAAGCAGCTCAAAAGGAAGAAAACCAGAGCCATCAAAACGTACAGACCGTATTTGTACCAAGGGAAAGCGAGGACTTGTTTTAGTGTTGTAACGCCTGCTGCATCCGTCTGGAGGGCAAAATACCCTAAGAGCACATTAAAGGACTGTACCCCGTAAATCGGGTTAGCAATGTGTCTAAACCATGTTGTGTTTTTGGTGAACACATAAAGAATGGCAAAAGAAGCTAAGCTCACAGCCAATGCCTGTTCGCCGGATAGGCGTGTACTTAAGAACAAAGCAAACAGAGCAACCATGAAAGCGGTGACAAAAAAGACGCCCATGACTTGGAGAAGCAGAAGCCATCCGCGAATGACGGTGTATGCCTTTTCACCGGTGATAAAGCGATACATATCTTGAAAGCCGGTAAAGGGCATACCGCGGAGGGTACTGATGGCAACAAAAAACAGAAATGCCGCTATCGTATACAGTAAAACGCCGAACGCAATCACAACCGCCTTAGCGCTTAGAATATGGCGTCGCGAATACGCTTGGGTATGCAAAAGCGATAAGGTTCCCTGCTCTCGTTCTCTGGAGTAAAAGGTGGAGAATAATACAAGGAAAAACAAGAGTTGCCAAACTCCAAAGATATTTTCCTGCTGAAACAAAAACGCTTGTACCAAATTGTCCCCGCCTAGATGCGTGGGGTAATAGGGATCTTGAAGACCCTCGGAAACGATTTTTTGATTTTTATAGTTTTCCCATCGCCCGACCTCCGCCAGTCTTTCACTCTCCTCGGTCTTCAACTTGGGGTTCTTTGTCGTCATAGCATCATATAGCTTCAAATCCCCCGTGAATTCGTCCAAGGTATATTGAACCAGGCGATGATACTGTTCGAGATATGTCGGATCCGATAATGGCATATCTTTTAATGCCATTTCTAACATTACCGATTCCTGAGACGTCGGATTCAACTGAATTGCTTTTTCATACGCCGTTTTCTGTTCTTCGGTCACTTCGCTAGAATTCATGGCTAAAAACATGGGATAAGGAGCAAATTGATCTTCCGCCACGCGAAATTGAAATTTCGAAACATTGTCTTGTTTTTGCATCAGGATGCCGAAAGCGGCAGATAGGAACGCAAAGAAGAGTATTATGAAAACGTTTTTCTTCTTGATGAACTTTTTACACTCAAAAAGCACCATAACGGGCCTCCTCCATCATTACCGTGCGATACGCAAAAGGTCGAATTGCTTTTCCAACATACATTGGGTGTTTAGCTATTTAGCGGCCAGCAATAGGGCGAACAACAAAAAAAGCTTTTTGACACGACGTGCTTTCATTGTTACCTCCTTTTAAAGGATTAAAAGCAATTCGACCTAAAGCTAATATACCCCGTTTACACTTCTAATGCTATAAAATAGCGAAAAATCGATTTCAGAAAAGAATTTCACTTGATTTAGAAAACGTTACGGACGTGAGACGCTACGATTTCGAATACGTTGCATCTGTTGTACCAAAAGAGACAGAAGAAAAATGCCGATCCCGATGAGCACAATGGCCCCACCCGGTTTTAAGCCCATATAAAAGGATACCGTAAGTCCGGAAAGGACGGATAGAGCACCACAAAGCATCGCAAAAAGTACCGCACGGCGATAGCTTTTCGCAAAAAGCATGGCTGTTGCCACCGGAAGAATCATCAGAGAGGACACCATGAGCGCCCCGATCGTACGCGCTGCCATCGCTATGGTGATAGCCAATAGGACGGTAAAAAGCGTATCCAACAAGCGCATCGGAAGGCCCGTCAGCCGCGCCCCGTTCGGATCAACGCTGATGTAGAGTAAAGGATAGTAAAGCGTAAAAAACAGCACCAGCACCGCGATACCGATCGCCAGGCTTAAGAACATTTCCTCCGGACGAATCGTTACGATGGAGCCGAAAAGATAGGTTTCAAACTTCATGGCAGTCGGTACGACATCGGATAAGATCGAAGCCAGCCCGACGCCGACGGACATCACCATGGCTGTTGCTAAGTCACCGCTTTTGGGAAAGCGACGACGCACGAGTTCAATGGAAAATGCGCCGAGTATTGTCATGATTACCGATCCGACCAGCGGAGAAAAACCAAAAAGGAGTCCGAAACCGATACCGGCAAGCGACGAATGGGACAACGCATCGCCAATGGTGGAGGTGCGACGATTCACGACAACGACGCCCATTAACGGAATAATAAGACCCAAGAGAATGCCTACTAAAAAGGCGCGTTGCATGAAAGCATATTTCAGCATACCTTCACCTCCCTAACGCGATGCTCTTGCACACAGAAAAGGCGATTCCAATGCCCTTCGCCGATATCTCGTTCATGGGTAACCACCAGAATCGTAATGCCGTGCACCTGATTCATATGATCGAGCGTTTTGACAAACTGTGCCTTGCTCTCTTCATCAATGCCCACGGTCGGTTCATCAAAAAGCAAAACATCCGGTGCATCTACAAGCGCTTTTGCAATAAGAACGCGCTGCTTCTGTCCCCCGGAAAGGGCATGAAAGTTGCGATCGGCCAATGCCTCGACCCCCAGATGTGCCAAAGAATCATCCACTTTTTGTTTTTCACTGCGATTCAAAAAAAAGCGAGGCACAATGGAGCGCGTGAGCCCGAGCGATACTACCTCGCGGCAGCTGATCGGAAACGCCATGCCGGTCGTTGGATTCATCTGCGGCACATAGCCGATGCGGCGCATCGCTGGGCCACGCACCCCCTCTTGCCCGTAGAAAAAAAGTCTACCGGCCAGAGGTTTGCATTCTCCCGTGAGAAGACGAAGGAGGGTTGTTTTCCCTCCCCCGTTCTCGCCGACGATGCCGACAAAGTCCGCCGGACGCACACAAAACGTGGCATCCTCCAGGACAACATCCGCATCGTATTGAAATTGCACATGCTCCAGCCGATAGACTTCCTGCATTATTTTCCTCCGAACGATGCCACAATGGCATCCAGGTTTTTCATCATAAAGGTGAAGTAATTCTCGCCCTTTTCACGATCTTCTTTGGATTCTGCTTCCAAGGTGTAGATGGGGGCCGTCTTTGCTCCAATTTCTTTCGCAATCGCGTCCGCTTCTTTATCATCGCCATAGGCTTCGTAGAAGATGGTCTTAATTCCCTCTTTTTTGGCCAGATCTACAATTTGCGCCAACTTTTTCGCATCCGGCTGTCCTTCTGCGAGCATTCCTTCCAAACCGACCTGTTTTAACTGATATTCATCAAAGAGATACCCAAAAGCCTCGTGCGGTACAATTACCGATCTGCCCGCAAAGGGTTTTAGCTTCTCCTCATAGGCCTTATTCAGTCTATCAAATTCTGCCTGTACTTTTTTATAGTTGGCATCATACGTTTCTTTGCCGGCCGGATCTGCCGCTACCATCGCCTTATATACGTTTTCAGCCTGCTTAGCTGCTTCTTTCGGGCTCAGCCAATAATGCGGATCGTAGATACCGTGATGATGGTGATGTTCATGTTCTTCGTGTTCGTCATGGGAGGCGTCGGCATCTTCATGCTCATGCTCATGCTCATGCTCTTCTTCATGTTCTTCCGCCTTGACAAGCTTCACCCCTTCTGACATATCCAACACTTTGACTTTATCCGTCAAGGAGGCTTTCACATCATCCAACCAGTTCTCCAATCCGGCACCGCTCACCAGAAACAGCTCGGAATCATTGATCTGCGTTAACAGCTGTGGCGATGGTTCCCAATGATGTTCATCGGCTTCGCCTTCAATGAGATCCGTCACTGCCACGCGATCGCCGCCGATGGCTTTGGCAAAGTCATAGATCGGATCCGTTGCTGCCATAATGTGTAAAGAAGCTTCTTTTGTATTTTCTTTTGTCTCTGTCGATGAAGTCGCAACCGATTCTTCCTGTGAAGTCATTTGCGAAGTAGCGGGTTTCCCTTTTTGACCACATCCGGCAAAAAGAAGGGCCATGCCCAGTGAAAGTGCTAAAATACGTCCTGCGGGTACAAGCCCCTTGTTTCTTTTTTGTTGCATAGTTTCTCCTCTGTTAATGTTACGATCGCATCAAACGACCGTTTCTTGCGACCAAATGATTTCGAAAACAATAGTCGCCATGATTTTTCCCGTGCACAGGTTAAGGTTCATTAACAGTATACAAAACGGTGCAATACCCATAAGGGGTAGGGGTCGGGTATTTTAGAGAAGACGCTCGTCTTATTGGCAAGTCGGTGCATCATCGGGACCGGTGGATAATCCCACTTCTTCCGGGTCCAGGGTTACCGTCCCATCCTCTCGAACAAAGCAGGGAATGCCGACCAGTCCCTTAAGGCGCACATCGATAAAGGCATCCTTATGATCGCGCAGCTGCAAAAATTCTTTTAACACCCGCACGTCCTCCCCGATATCTTTACGTAAAAATTTGTCATTGTGTTCCAGCTGAGCGGATAAAGACGCACAATCGCCACAACTTTTCATAACATAGACCGTAATCATTGCTTCTCCTTTAAACGAAAGAAGGCGACCCGACGGGCCGCCTTCCCTAATATCAAACTGTGCCATGCAAGCGGCGCCATCTTTATGCGCGCGTTGCAATCTGCTCCGTAATCCAGTTCTTGAAGTCTTCCCAAGCGTAACTCTTAGCTTCTTTTTCGCCATGGATGCGGACGCTGACGGTATGCTCGGACATTTCGTTGTCGCCAACCACGATTTGCAGGAAAGATTTTTTAATCTGGGCATCACGAATCTTTTTGCCCAGTGTTTCTTCGCGCAGATCCACGTCGACATGAACACCGAGATCTTCGAGTTCCTTTGCCATCTGTTGCGCATATTCACCATGAGCCGCGTTGTTCACCGGTATGAGTTCGACCTGTACCGGTGCCAACCACAGCGGGAAGTTGCCCGCAAACTGTTCGATAAGAATACCGATGAAGCGCTCAATGGATCCGTAAATCACGCGGTGAATCAGAACCGGCTGGTGCTTTTCACCATCCTTACCGATGTATTCCGCGCCGAATCGCTGCGGCAGCTGGAAGTCCAGCTGAATGGTCGCGCATTGCCAGGTACGACCCAGCACGTCTTCAATCTTAAAGTCAATCTTCGGGCCATAGAAGGCGCCGTCTCCTTCGTTGATTTCATAGGGCTTGCCCAAGGAATCCAAGGCATTCTTAAGACCGGCGGTAGCTACTTCCCAATCCTCATCCGAGCCCATGGAATCCTCCGGGCGCGTCGAGATTTCCATCGAATACTTAAAGCCCAATTTCGAATAGACACGGTCGATCAAGGCCACAATTTTACGAATCTCGTCCTCGATCATTTCCGGCGTTAAGAAAATATGCGCATCGTCTTGCGTAAAGTTGCGCACACGGAAAAGGCCGTGAAGAGCACCTGAAAGCTCATGGCGATGGACATTGCCAAGTTCCGCCAAACGCAGCGGCAGATCACGATAGGAATGCGGCTTCGAATTGTACACGAGCATAGCGCCCGGGCAGTTCATCGGCTTAATCGCATAATCTTCCCCATCGATCTTCGTGGTATACATGTTTTCACGATAGTGATCCCAGTGACCCGAGGTTTCCCACAGCTGGCGATTCAAAATCGTCGGTGTAGAGATTTCCAGATACCCTGCCTCTTTGTGCAATTCACGCCAGTAATCCAGCAAGGCATTCTTCAGGCGCATGCCGTTAGGCAGGAAGAACGGGAAACCGGGTCCTTCTTCCATGAGGGCAAAGAGCTCCATGTCCTTACCGATCTTACGGTGATCACGTTTTTTAGCCTCTTCAATGCGTGCCAGATAGTCATCCAGCATGGATTGCTTTGGAAAACTGGTACCGTAAATGCGGGTGAGCATCTTATTATGCTCATCGCCACGCCAATACGCGCCGGCAAGGCTGGTCAGCTTAATCGCCTTAATGCCGTGGAAATTCATCAGATGCGGGCCGGCACAGAGGTCTACCCAATCGCCCTGCTGATAAAAGCTGATGACCGCATCCTCGGGCAGATCTTCGATCAGCTCCACTTTGTACGGTTCCTGTTTTTCCTTGAAGAAAGCAATGGCGTCTTCACGCGATTTCGTAAAGCGCGTGATGTCCGGATTTTCCTTCACGATTTTTTTCATTTCCGCTTCGATTTTCGGCAGATCGTCATCGGTAAGCACTGTATCGCCAAAATCGATATCGTAGTAGAATCCTTCTTTAATAGCGGGTCCGATGGCTAAACGTGCCTCGGGGTAAAGGCGCTGCACGGCTTGTGCCATCAAATGCGAAGTGGAATGACGGAAGGCCAAACGGCCATATTCGTCATCAAAGGTGCAAATGGCTATTTTATCGCCGTCGTGCAAAACGGTGCGCAGATCCGCACCCTCTCCGTTAATCTCTGCTGCCAGTGCATTGCGGGCCAAGCCCTGGCTGATGGCCTTGGCGGCATCTAATGCGTTTGCGCCCTCCTGTAATTCCAGGGCGCTGCCGTCCTTCGTGTAAACTTTCATTCGTTCCCCCTTCCACTCGCGTCGCGCATGATATCAATTGCTTCCGCAAGCGTCATTGTCGTTTGTTCTCCACTTTCCATATTCTTCAAACTGATCTTATTCTCCTTGCGTTCGGATTCGCCGAGAATGATCGTAAAACGTACGCCTTCGGCATCGGCATAGGAGAATTTCTTTTTCATTCTACCCGTTTCGGTATAAAGTTGAACGGTAATGCCTTCTTTTCGTAGCGTATGCACACATTGGAGCGCAAAATCTAGTTCCTCCGCGCTCATGGGAATGATGAGTGCTGTGATATAATCGCCTTTTTTCGGACGAATCAAATCGGCTTGCCGCAATTGATAGAACAGGCGTGTGAGACCGATCGAAATACCGACACCGGGCATTTTCTGTTTTGTAAAGTTGGACGCCAGATCATCATAGCGACCGCCGGAAGCGACGGAACCGATGGATTCGTAGCCTTCGATAAAGGTTTCATAGACCACACCGGTGTAATAATCCAAGCCGCGTGTAATGGAAAGATCCAACACGATGGCTTCTTTCGGCATGCCAAAGCCCTGCATGGCTTTTATGATAGTCTGCAGATCGGCCCATCCTTGCTTAAATTCTTCGGCGCCGGGAGCATCATCCGGTAAAGACGCCGCATAGGCTTCCAATCGTTCTTCGGCTGGACGATCATCGGTAAGACCGATGAAGCGGAAAATTTCTTCCTGCTGTTTCGGATTGACGCCGTTCATTTCCAACAGATCCGCCACTGCATCAGCGCCAATCTTGGCCAATTTATCGATGGCATGCAAGACTTCCAGTGCATCGCGAATCCCTAACGAGGTAAAGAAGCCGTTCAACATGCCGCGATGGTTAATATGAATGTGTACGCCGGGAATTTCCAACGCCCGAAATACGTCGTAAATGACCGCAGGGCACTCGGCATCATTAATCACCGAGAGGTTATCCAGCCCGATGACATCCACATCAGCTTGATAAAACTCGCGATAGCGACCTTTTTGGTTCCGCTCGCCACGATAGACTTTTCCAATATGGTAACGACGGAACGGGAACGAGAGCTCAGAAGTGTGCTGCGCCACATAGCGCGCCAGAGGCACCGTCAGATCAAAGCGTAGCGATTGATCGGCAGAATTTTCTCCCTTCTCGATGTGATAAATCTGTTTTGTCGTCTCTCCGCCGCCTTTGGCAAAAAGAATTTCGTTTTTTTCGATAGCGGGTGTATCCAGAGGCCAGAATCCATAACGTTGATAGGTCTTTTCGATGGCCTGCTTGACGTGTTCAAACAGAACCTGCTCTTCCGGCAGTAGTTCCATAAATCCCGGCAGAATACTCGGTTGAATCATCCTTCCTACCTCCTTTAGTTATACTATTCCTATTGTACAACTAAAACGCTTGAAGCGGGGTACGGAAGCAACTCTTCCGGTACAAACGCTTCAATTTCATTGCAAATATCCTCTAAGGCGCGCATCGCTTCCCGCACTTCGTCGCGATAACAAACACTTTGGCGTTTGGCATCATCCATGCCCTCCGCCTTTTTCAACGATTCTTTGAGTACCGTGCTCGCGACATCCAAGGCATCCATGAGTCGTGCGTTTTCCTTCGCTTTTTTCTCCAACGAGGTGCTCAAGCCGCCGGCGACAGCTTTTTGCAAACGAATCTGATATTCCATAAGCGCCGGATATATTCCCTTTGACGCCATGCGTGCCAATACCTGCCCTTGCAAGCCCACCGAATGGTTGAATCGCTCGATAAGAATTTCGCGGCGTGCCACGAGCTCTTCACGACTCAAAACCCCAAAGCGCTCACACAGGCGCACGGTCTCTTCTCGTGTGATGGCATCAATACTGTCCAAATAGCCGGACACCTGTTCCAGTCCTCGGCGCTTCGACTCCTCCACCCATTCCTTCTTGTAACCGTCGCCGGTAAAGAGGATGCGTTGATGCTGTTCCAACGCGTGATGGCAAATCTGCATCGTGGTGTCATGTAAGGCTTCCGGTGTAGAAGTATCCGACGACTCCAATTGCAGAGCAATCTCTTCCAAGGACTCCGCCATGCCCGCAAAGAGGAAGGTGTTCATGGCCGAGGCATTGAGCGACGAACCGAGCATGCGAAGCTCAAAGCGATTGCCGGTGAAAGATACCGGTGAGGTGCGATTGCGATCCGTCGTTTCAATGGACAGATCCGCCAGCGTGACCACCGGTTCCAAAATTGAGGTGAGTTTCACCTTCGGAATCTTTGTTGTCTTGGCCAGTTCCATAAAAAGATCATGCAGCGTTTCTCCCAAGTTAATGGAAATAATAGCCGGCGGCGCTTCATTGCCACCCAAGCGATGATCATTGCCTTCATCAGAAGCCGCCATGCGCAGCAGCGTCTGATAGCGATCCACCGCCACGATAAAGGCGGTCACAAACAGCAAAAAGCGCAGATCATGCGGCTGTTCATCGCCGGGGTCAAATAAGTTCTCGCCCGTCGATGTGGTCAGGGAAAAATTGCTGTGTTTGCCCGATCCGTTCAGGCCATCAAACGGTTTTTCATGCAGTAAGCACTGGAAGCCATGATGTGTTGCCACATTTTCTAAAATGTCCATCACGACCATGTTTTGATCCACGGTCGTAATGGCATCGCCAAATACAGACGAAAATTCGTATTGTCCCGGCGATACTTCATTGTGCTCAATGGAGGCATAAATGCCCAAATTCCAACAAGCACGATTCACTTCATTCATGTATTGCTGTACACGCTCATTCATGCCCTGGAAATAGGTGTCCTGCAAATGGCCACCCTGCAGCATTTCACTGCCGAAAAGCGCTCTACCGCACAATTTCAGATCCGGGCGATGTGCCGCCTGGGAAGCCTCCACCAGGAAAAATTCCTGCTCCAATCCCAGCGTCGGTTCCACCCAATCCACATCCGTCTTTCCGAGATCATGCAAAACGCGCACGGCTTGGGCGCTTAAGGCGTCCAGTGCCTTAATTAACGGCATCTTCAAATCCAATGTATCGCCACGGTAGCTCATGAAGACGCTGGGAATGTAGAGCGTTGTTCCACGCACAAAGGCATACGAATTCGTATCCCAGAAGGTATATCCGCGTGCTTCAAACGTATCGCGCAATCCCCCGTTCGGGAATGACGAGCCATCTGTCTCCCCCTTCATCAGAGCCTTGCCGGAGAGGCGCGCAAGCGGCACGCCATTGTGATCCGGTTGAATGAAGGCTTCGTGCTTTTCTGCCGTTCTTCCGTTTAACGGCTGGAACCAATGGCAAAAATGCGTTGCACCCAGTTCCATCGCCCAAGTTTTCATCGCATGCGCAATCGCATCGGCGGTCACTTGATCGATGAACTGCTGGTGTTTCATTGCCCCTCTGTACTTCTGATAGACCGGCTTCGGCAGTCTATCCCGCATCACACTGCGATTGAACTGGTATTTCCCAAATGTTTCAAATGGATGCCCCATGCTATACCTCTCTTTCTGAAAAATATAAAATATCATACCAAAAAAGCATATCCTACGCGAGAAGGGACATACAAACAAAAAAGAGATCCGAACGGATCTCTTAGAAAAAGGCGACACCCAGATTTGAACTGGGGGTGAAGGTGTTGCAGACCTCTGCCTTACCACTTGGCTATGTCGCCATAAATTGTCAAACCACGTGAATAAGATTGTACCATCCACGATACATTTCTGCAAGAAAAATTATAATCGCAGCGTTTCCGCGCATGAAACGCGGAAACGCCACGATTTTCTGAAAATGATTGTTCTTATTTCCAGAAGTCGAGTTTTGAATCATCTAAGCCAATATTTTTGGCCAAGAAGACCGGATTCTTGCCTTCTTTTCGTTGTGCCTCGTAATCATGCAGCGCAGCGATAGCATGTTTTCCGAGAATCAAGATGGACGGCAGATTGATCAATGCCATCACGCCCATCAAAAGATCGCTCAACGCCCAAGCATATTCAGCTTTCTGCGCCGCGCCGAGGAAGATAACCACAACGGCCAAGATGCGATAGACCGTCATAAAGGTTTTGCTTGGTTTCTTGCCGGCGATGTAGGCAAGGTTATTGTCCACATAGAAAAGATTGCCGATAAGGGTTGTAAAGGCAAAGAGCGCCAACGAGAAGGTAATGAACGGTGCGCCGAAGTTCCCGAGGAATGTGGAAACGGCTTGCTGTACATAGGGAGCGCCATCTAAGGCTTTTGCCGGTTCAATACCGGAACTTAAGCACATAAATGCCGTTGCGGAGCAAATCAGAAGCGTATCGATAAAGACGGAAAGCATCTGTACCAGGCCTTGCTTCACCGGATGACTGACGCTCGCAGCAGCTGCTGCGTTCGGCGCAGAACCGATACCGGCTTCGTTGGAATAGAGGCCGCGCTTAATGCCATACATCAGGCTGGAGCCCGCAATGCCGCCAAAAATAGCTTTGAAGTTGAACGCATCCGAGAAAATACGGCCGAAAACGGTGGGTATATAACCGATATTCGTGACGATCATAACAAGCGAAACCACGACAAATATAATGCCCATGATGGGAACCAGGGCAGAGGTAAACTGAATGATGCGTTTGCCGCCGCCGAAGATGCAGTAGGCCGTAATCAGAGCCAATACGCCGCCGATAATCCACGGCGTCAACGCTTTATTATAAAAACCGTAAGCGGAAAAGCTGGTCTGCAGGTTGAAGGCCGCAAGCATATTGAAGCCGACAGCATAGGTTAAGATCAAGGAAATGGCAAAAACAATGCCCAAGGCTCGACTGTGCAGTGCCGATTCAATGTAATAGGAAGGACCACCGTAGCTTCCACCGTCCGGATCGCGGCGTTTATAGATTTGCGCCAGGGTTGATTCGACAAAGGCCGAAGCACCACCGATAATAGCAACGATCCACATCCAAAAGATGGCACCGTAGCCGCCGAGACACAGCGCACTCGACACGCCGACGATATTGCCGGTACCCACACGCGACGCCGTAGAGACCATGAGGGCTTGGAAGGAGGAGACGGAATTTTTATCGGCCGGTTTTTCAACCACTACGCGAATAGCATCCTTAAAGAGACGCCCCTGCAAAAAGCCCGAGCGAATGGTAAAGTACAGGCCGATGCCCAACAGAAGAATGCTCAGTATCGGATAATAGAGCACATCATTAATCTTACCGATGACATCAAAGATTGCTTTTAGCATAATTTTCTCCTAAGTGTTTAATAAATATGCAGATTCAATAATTTCGAGAGTCGTTCCAGCATGCGCACACCAACATAGGAATTGCCATGCTTATCCAGGCCCGGGCAAAATACACCGATACCGTAGCCTGAACGACTGCTTGCTACAATACCGCCACCAACACCGCTTTTTGCCGGTATGCCGACTAGTAGAGCAAATTCTCCCGCATAATCATAGGTACCGCAGGTAGCCATCACGGTACGCAGAATGGATGCGTTCTCGACAGAAAGAATTTGCTTGCCTTCCGCATCTTTACCGTCATGCGCCAGTACCGCTCCAAGCTTAGCTAAATCCAGTGTGTTCACCAATAAAGAACAGGACTTAAAATAGGCGTTAAGCATATCTTCCACATTGATCTTTGGCGATATAATGCCGTCGTTAAGAAGCATGTACGTCAGCGCACGATTGGCAAAAGCGGAGCCACTCTCCGATTGGTAGATCGCATGACTGTAATCCAAATCCGAACGCCCGATCACTTCTCGTGCGCGTTCTCGGATTTTTTCAAACGTGTTTTCGTTATACTCCTGTGCCAATAAAGAGGTGGCTACGATGGCACCTGCATTGATAAAGGGATTCACGGGAATATTTTTGTGACTCAATTCCAATTCAATAATGCTGTTGAACGGCTTAGAGGATGGCGTGACGCCGATAAATTGCCGCACATAAGAAATATCATAGGTCTCTAACACACAAAGATAAATAATGATCTTAGCAATGCTTTGGGCCGAAAACTTGTAGTGGTCTTCACCCACGGATACTGTTTCAAAATCCGGGTCGATGAGCGTTGCTCCGACCGTGTCCCTGTGTTGTTTAGCAAGCTCCGGAATATAGTCTGCGACTTTTCCCTGATCGGTATAGCCTCTTCCGTAGCGATACGCTTCCTCTAAAGCGCTTTTGATGTCCATATTTTCCTCCTTTCTATTCCCCATCATAGCGCAATCCTTCACTTCTTCCTAAGTATACTCGAAACGTTTTCTGTAGAAAAGAGAAATTATGAGCTATTGCATAATCACTGAAAATCGCCTGTAAGGTGATTTTACGCATTTATGCTATTAGAATCCTTTGAACCAAGGGAAACCCTTTCATTGCAAGGTATGATTTTTTAACAAAAAATGCGACGAGAGATCCTCTCTTCGTATATACTTACTTAGCAATACATAGTTTTTCATAGCAACGTTCCTGTTCGGATTGGAGGTTTTCATGAAAGTTTCACAGCGCGTTTCTGCCCTTCCCGTATCACCCACACGTCGCTACCTTGGTCTAGCCAAAGAAGCAGAGGGGAAAGGTAAACACGTCCTGCGTTTGAGTATCGGACAGCCCGACTTACAACCGCCGCGCGAATACTTTGAAGCATTGGCGCAAATTCCGGAAGGTCGCATCCCCTATCCCAACGCTTCCGGTCTGGAAGAAATGCGCGTAGCACAACAACGCTATTATGCGCGTCACGGCATCGATTTTGCACCCAATGAAATTTTTGTAACGGATGGAGCCATGGGCGCAATTGAGTTCAGTATTTTGGCTACGTGCGATCCCGGCGATGTCATCTTACTGATTGAGCCGTTCTATTCCAACTATGCCATGATCACTCATCTGACAGGCGTTGAATTCCGAACCGTGACAACGAAAGCAGAAGAAGATTTTGTCATTCCTTCGGAAGAGACCTTTGAAGCGCAGTATTGCGACGGGATGAAAGCTATCTTGCTTTCGAGCCCTTGCAATCCGACGGGAAGAATGTATCGCAAAGACGAACTGGAAACCATCGTGCGTTTTGCAAAAAAACACGACCTCATCATTCTGGCTGATGAAGTGTATCGCGAATTTTACTTCGTCGAACGCCCCTTCGTGTCGTTCTATGAATTTCCGGAAATCCTTCCGCAGCTGGTTCTGTTGGACAGTGCCTCCAAAAAGTATGCTGTCTGCGGCGCGCGCATTGGTACAGCTTCAACGCATAACAAAGCCTTACAACAATCTTTTGCGAAGCTCTGTCAAATGCGCCTCGGGGTCTCTGCCTCAGAGCAGCAAGCGGTGGCAGCACTCGGCAATGTGGATCCGCGCTACCACGAAGGCGTGCGCGAAATCTATCGTACGCGTCGCCAAGTGATGCTGGATGCTTTTTCTAAGATGGAGGGAATCCGCTATTCGCAGCCGGAAGGTGCGTTCTATTCGCTGGTGAAATTGCCGGTGAAAAATGCCGAGGCCTTTGTGCAATGGATGCTCACCGATTTTGAATGTGACGGCGAGACGGTACTGCTGACGCCGGCTGCCGGCTTTTACAGTTCCTCTGAACACGGGCAGGACGAAATCCGTATCTCTTATTGCGTGGACGAAGAAGAGCTGAAACGCGCCCTGCACATCGTAAACGAGGGCTTAAAATCCTATCCCGATAAAAAATGATGACGATGCATTGCATCGATAGAAACAGTCTGCTATAATCTTGTCAATTTTGGGCTTAGGAACCCTCGGGGAAACCCGAGCGTTCGTACAGAATGGAGGGATTATGGAACGCAACAACCTTTCGGAAAAAGCGACCACGAAACCGGGCGAAGCTGCGATTTGGGACATTACCACCATGGCTGTCCCCACCCGACTTCTCCTCGGGCTGCAACATTTGTTCGCGATGTTCGGAGCAACGATACTCGTCCCCTTGCTGACGGGACTGGACATTTCAACAACATTACTCATGGCCGGACTTGGAACCCTGTTATTCCACTTTATAACGCGGGGAAAAGTACCGGCTTTTTTGGGCTCATCTTTTGCTTTCCTGGGCGGCTACGCCGCGGTTGCTCCCTTTATAAACGGGCAACCCAATACGGCCATGCTTCCCTATGCCAGCGGCGGTGTCTTTGCGGCGGGCCTTGTGTATGTGGTACTTGCTCTGTTTATCTATAAATTCGGTGTGGAACGCGTTATGCGCTTCTTCCCACCGGTGGTGACGGGACCGATCATCATTTCCATCGGCTTGACCTTGGCGCCTTCCGCCATCGGTAACGCCTCTTCGGACTGGCTGTTGGCGATTGTCGCCATTGCTACGATCATCTTCTTTAACATTTGGGGCAAAGGCATGCTGCGCATTATTCCGCTGATTTTGGCCGTGCTCGTCTCGTATGCCGTCGCATTGCTTTTGCATCGCGTCGATTTCAGCACCATCGTAGCGGCCGCGCCTGTGGCTCTACCTCTGCATCCGGAAAGTTTTATGAAATTCAACGTCTCTGCCATCATCACCATCATGCCCATTTCCTTAGCAACAATGATGGAGCATATCGGTGATATTACTGCCATTGGTGCTACTGTAGGCAAAAACTATATCCGCGAACCCGGCCTGCATCGCACCTTGCTCGGTGACGGTCTGGCCACTTCCTTAGCGGCGGCCTTTGGTGGTCCGGCAAATACCACCTACGGTGAAAACACGGGTGTATTAGCGCTTACGCGAGTCTACGATCCGCGTGTTATGCAGATCACCGCTGTCTTTGCCATTATTCTGTCCTTCTTCCCTGTGGTAAGCGGCTTCATCCGTTCCATTCCGACAGCGATCATCGGCGGCGTTTCCCTCATCCTCTACGGTATGATCTCCGCCATCGGCGTTCGCAACCTGGTCGAAAACCAGGTCGATTTCACCAACAGCCGTAACCTCATCGTTGCTGCCGCCATCTTTGTCTCAGCACTTGGCTTCACCGGCGACCACCCGGGCATCTCCTTCTCCGTCGGAGCTACCACCATTTCCCTTTCTGGTTTGGCCATTGCTGCCATTTTAGGCATCGTGCTCAATGCTGTTTTGCCGGGCAAGGATTATGATTTCACCGTGGAAGAGCCGAAGGATACCGGCGTTAACTTCTCCGGCGTGACAGATCGTGCTTCAAACGAAGACTTATAACAATCATCGATGATCATAAAGAGGTTCGCCGCGCTTCTGCCGCGGCGTTCCTTTTTTTGAATTTGCTTCGTTATTGACGCTTATACCGTAGGTAATCGCAATTTCGCCATGACCAACGGTACGTTCGAGGGTGCTGCTGGAGATTTTATACCGTGGGTAATCGCAATTTCGCCATTACCAACGGTACGTTCAAGCGTGCCGCCGGTAATTTCATACCGTGGGTAATCGTAATTTCGCCATTACCAACGGTACGTTTGAGCGTGCTGCCGGTAATTTCATACCGTGGGTAATCACAATTTCGCCATTACCAACGGTACGTTTGAGCGTGCTGCTGGTAATTTCATACCGTGGGTAATCGCAATTTCGCCATGACCAACGGTACGTTTGAGCGTGCCGCTGGCGATTTTATACCGTGGGTAATCTCAATTTCGCCATGACCAACGGTACCCGGGACCGCTTTCGCGTTTATCCCATATGAATTCTGTGATTTTAGAGCAAAAGCGACGCCACGAAACCTGCTTACGCCCAGCGATAAATAAATGGCCAAGCCTCAACGTCTATCACGGTGAAACTTGGCCATTTCGTTTTTTGGGGATGAACTCTGCTCGTAAAATATATGAGGATAATTCTCTATTTCTGAAACTGGTATTCTACCCCGTCCACACGGACTTGGGAAGTAGCAGGTTGGTCATCCTGATTTTTAAACCAGGCTTTTGCCCAATATTGCTCCATGGTGAGTTGGATAGGATTGCCACTGATGTGACCGCCTTTTCCGTTCACAAAAGCAAGATAGATGCGTCCGTCTTGATAGCCGATGTGTTCGATACCGTAAGCATTGGTGATTGCTTCCTTCAAGTTGATCACGGGGCGCACATCGGCGCCGATTTTGGCTTCATAGAGCACACCGGTTTTTTCGTCCAGGAACAGGATGCGATCTTTATAGAATGCAGCATGCGCACGCTTGACCTGACGAATTTCGGTTACAATCTCCTCGGAAGAGGCTTCGGAAGCATCGGATGAAATCTCGGAGTTTTGAATTTCAAATTTCTGGTGTCCTCTGCCACCAAAGAAGCGCATAAACGTTAGGATCAAAATCACGCACAAAACCAACGCCGCAACAAGGTATAAAATGCGATTTTGGGACTCTCCTAAGCGCGTGATCCCGTTTATTGCTCGCTTGTAGACGGGACGACCTTGAAGGGCAGACAGAATACGCTCTTCCGTTTCCGGTGCAAATACATGCGTATCCATGTGTGACACAGCTTCGACCGAATTGATATGGCTCTTCAGCCACAGATGTAATGCTGTGCGGAACGAAGGATTCTCCAGTAGTGAGGCACGGGCTTCATCCGAAAGGCTATTTTGATCCGCAATAAAGGCCAGGGCACGAGTACGGCGCGCATTCACGGCATTACGTTTCATCCGCAACAGATGAGAAATTCTGTCATCAGATAAAGCGAAGAGCAGGCTCAGTTGCAGAACAATGCGATCGCGTTCGGGAATGCGGGCAATCTGTTCGCCATAAACGCTAACCTCCGCATCACCGATGAGGGAAGGCATCGGAATATGAACGTCATGGCGGGATTCACCATTGTTGCGCAACGCTCGGGACGCCACCAACGCTCGATGTCTGGTCACCAAGACAAGTAAGCCTTTTCGTTCCTCCCGCGAAAGTTCGCTTTCAAAAATGCCACATTCTTGAAAGATGTCCATGACCTCCGCCACAACCTGCTCGGCGCTCTTTTCTTCATGCGTGAACGAGAAGGCAATGTGATAGGCCATGTTTTTATATTGATGATAGAATTTTACGCCATCCTGTTTTTGTCCTTCGTTTTCCGTGGTCATTTAAACCTCCTGTCCGTACTGTAATTCATATAGTACACGGAAAAGGCCGTTTTGCGCAATAAGTTCATCTTTTGTGCCTTGCTCCGCGACGCGCCCGTGATGCATGACAATGATTTCATCGGCATCCGCAATGGTAGAAATGCGATGGGCAACCGCCAACATGGTACGATCTTTCGCCATGCGCAAAATCGCACTTTGAATGAGTTGTTCGGTTTCCGTATCGATGTTTGCCGTGGCTTCATCCAAAATCAAGATCGACGGATCCCCCGCAATCGTACGCGCAAAAGACAGCAATTGCCTCTGGCCGGCTGAAAGCGTTGATCCGCGCTCCGTCACCGGTTCATCGTATTGTTTGGGCAGACGGCTGATAAAGGCATCCGCATTGACCAGTTTAGCAGCCTCTATTGCCCGACGGCGATCCACTTTCGCACGTCCGATGGCGATGTTGCTCAGGATATCCCCTTTAAAGAGGAATACGTCCTGCTGCACCGTGCCGAGCGCCCGACGCAAAGAAACGAGATCATAGTCATTCACATTGATACCATCAATCAGTATTTCGCCGCGCTCCACGGTATAAAAACGGGCCAAAAGGCTTAATATCGTGCTCTTCCCGGCGCCCGTCGCTCCGACAAAAGCCACAAAACTACCGGGCTCTATGGTAAAGGAAACATCTTTCAGTATCCATTGCGCAGGATCCTTGCCTGCCGCAACAGCTGCCCCTTCTTCCTCCGTATATTGTCCGACGTCCTCCGGTTTTTGATAGCGAAACCAAACATGATTAAATTCGATTTTTCCGATAAATCCCTTCTCCGGCACCGGAATGCCCGAACGGTACTCCTCTTCTGGTTCATCCAATAAGGTAAAAAGGCGCTCCGAAGAGGAAAACGCAGATTGCATAACATTAAAAATTTCCGCCATCTCCTCGATCGGCATAAAGAGCCGCTGCAAATAGTTGATGAAGGCATAAACCACACCAAAGGTCAAAAAACCGCCCATCTGTGCCAAACCGCCAAACCAAAAGAGCAGCGACAATCCAAGCGTTCGAATGATTTCAATGGCCGGTCGGTAGATGGCATAGTACTGCACTTCTCGATGCGAAGCCTTGTAATACTCCGTATTAGTGGCATCAAACTCTTGATAAATCTGCTTTTCTCGGAAAAAGGTCTGAATCACGCTCATCCCTGTGATATTTTCCGACAATTTCGTATTGATCAGCGACCGAATGGCACGCTGTTTATCGTAAACGATGCGAATCTGTTTTTGGAAAATCACCGAAATAATGATTACCGCCGGCGTGAGCAGGAAGATAAAAAAGCCCAGATGCGCATCCAGAGAAAACATCATCACTAAAACGCCCAAAAACAGGACGAGATTGCGGAATAAATTGGTCAGCACGTAGGTATAAAGATCCAGCACGGAATCCGTATCGTTGGCAACACGCGTCACAACACTGCCGATCGCATGATGATCGAAGTAGCGCATGGGCAGGCGCAGGACATGCTCATAGATTTTCTGGCGCATATCGGTCACGATGAGCGTGCCCGTACGCATAGTTAAAAAATCGTAGGCATACATGACCACGAAGTGAAACACGATCGTGCCCAAATAAAGGAGGCCCAGCAATAACGCCTGCGACAGATGCGCATCCTGCACGGCTTGTGGCAGCACGCCGGAAGCAAGCGGTGACAAATGATCATCGATTAAAACCTGAATAATCTTCGGTCGCAGCAAAACCACGACGGTCGTCATAAACATCGTGATAAAAATCAACGCATACCAGCTGAGATACGGTTTCGCAAAAGCGGCAAGACGCAAAAGATGGTGCGTATTCTTTTTCTGCTTTTTCATGCCTCTTCTCCTCTCAAGGCGGCCGCCGTCTGTCCCTGCTCGTCCGCCTCTGCAGTATTTACCTGGCTTTCCAACAGCTGGCGATGATACAGTTCCTGATAAAAACCGTCTTCCTGCACCAATGTTTCGTGCGTGCCGCGCTGCGTGATCTTACCATCCTCTAAAACGATAATGTCATCGGCATTTTGCACCGTGCTGACACGCTGACTGATCATGAGAAGTCCCTGGCGATGGCGGCGCAAGCCCGCTAAAAGGTGACTTTCCGTTTCGGTGTCTACGGCGGATAAGGCATCGTCCAGCACCAATACCGGCGCCTTCTTGTAATACGCTCGTGCGATGGAAACACGCTGTTTCTGCCCACCGGAGAGCGTAACCCCGCGTTCGCCGACTACCGTCTCATAGCCTTGTTTCATTGCAATAATATCGTCATGCACCTGCGCAAAGCGCGCTGCGTCGTGGACCTCGTCCGTATTCTCTTCTTCCCCGCCAAAGGCGATGTTGCCGCCAATGGTGCGCGAGAACAAAAAACTCTCCTGCGCCACAACACCAAACGTGCGATACAGCGCCTCAAACGACATCTGGCGAATATCCGTACCATCCACCAGAATTTCGCCTTCCGTCACATCATAGCGACGCAATAAAAGGTGTAATATCGTTGATTTCCCCACGCCCGTGCGCCCGACCACGGCCAGTGAATGACCGGGCTGGAGTTCAAAATTAATGTCGCGCAATACCCAAGGCAAGTCTTCACCATAGCGGTACGAAACATGGCGAAACACAATGTGTCCTTCCGACTTCTGCGGGTCCGCCGGATTTTTCACTTCCTGCACAGTCGGACGTACGCGGAAAATTTCATTCAATCGCGCCATCGAGGAGATTCCACGCTGAAAATTCGAAACAACAAGTCCCATAGCAATCAGCGGCCAAACCATCATATTAAGATACTCTATCGTTGCTACAAAAGAACCGATGGAAAGCATGCCGCGATGAATCTGCAAAGCACCATAAAGAATAAACACCACAAAACTGAGGCCGGAAATGAGCGTCACCGACGGATCAAAAAGCGAATCCACTTTGGTCCATTGAATACATTTTTTGCCATAGTCGTCATTGACTCCGCCAAAAGAAGCGGCTCGATTGTCCTCAATCGCGCACGCTTTGATCACGCGTATGCCTGAAAGATTTTCCTGCGTCTCTGTCGTCAAATCCGAAAAAGCATTTTGTAGCGCCCGACTTCGTGTCTGAATCGGTCCCATCAATTTCGCAATGGTAACCGCTAACAGTGGCAACGAAACAAGCGCCACGACAGCATTCACCAAGCCGATGGTTGTCACCATCATGATCACCGAAAAAGCAGTCATGAAGAGGCTATCCACCAAAATCATCACACCGCCGCCCATGGACTGCGCCACCATCATCACATCATTAGTGGCATGCGCCATGAGATCGCCCGTTGAGTTACGATTGAAAAATGTCTGATCCAGCTGCATATATTTTTTAAAAAGCTTATCGCGCAACCAATACTCCAACCGTCTGCCATTGCCAAAAATTTCCACGCGCCAAAAATAACGACCAACGGCCATGAAAATACCCAAGCCCGCTATCCACGCCACTAATTCGATCAAAAGCTTCTCGGTCAGCACCCCGGTCGAGGCCAAGTCCGCAAAGCGACGTACGATTTGCGGCTGATATAAGCTGGCCGCATCCACTAAAATCAGCATCATAATACCGAAAACATAACGCAGGCGATTATCCTTCAAAAATGGAAGTATCGTTTTAAATTCTCGCATGATGCCTCCCTCCCACAAAAAAAGATTACTCGTCGGGAAATAAAAGGTATAATACGCTTCGTATCCCAACCGATTGCCCCGTGCCACGGGCGAATCGAAAAAAGTCTGTTCTCCAATACTCCGAGAGAAGAAACAAATGGGTCTCTCCTCATTATAATGGAAAATAGGGGCAACTATGGAAAATAGCGTGAAAAAACGAAAAACACCGAGGAAAGGATAACGCATGGAACGAAAAACACACGCTTCCGCAGATAAAGATTATTTGGACGTGTTGCAGGACGTGCGCGATCACGGTCTCTATCCCCTTCATATGCCGGGGCATAAGCGCCATACCCGTTTTGGGGAAGCTCTCCCCTTCGGTCTGGATGTCACGGAAATTGACGGCACCTGGGATCTGCATCACCCAGATGCCTTTTTAAAGGAACGACTGGATGCCGTCGCCCGCTTTGTCGGCGCTTCATGTGCTTTTTATACCGTACAAGGCTCTACCGGCGGTAACCTGGCCGGTATGTATGCGCTTTGTCCGCCGGGTAGCGATGTTCTGCTCTCCCGAGCCAGTCATCAGAGTCTTTACCATGGTGTGGAGCTGTTGCAGTTAAATCCGATCTACCTGATGCCGGATTTGCGTGTGCCGGGCATCCCGGGTCCCATCCGTCCCGAACAGGTGGAAGCAGCTTTGAAAAAAAATCCGACCATAAAGACTGTGCTGATAACCTCACCAACCTTTGAAGGACAACGCTGTGACATCCGTTCCATTGCTGCGATTTGCCATGCTCACGGAGCTTCTTTATTGGTGGACCAGGCCCACGGCGCACATCTGCGTTATCTGACGGGTATCGGTCCATACTATTCAGATGCAGTGGCAGACGGTGCCGACATTGTCGTAGAAAGCTTGCACAAAACCTTGCCGGCTCTTACGCCGGCTGCGCTCGTGCATGCCTCCTCCCGCGTGGATCAAACAGAACTGGCACGCGCCCTCTCCATCTTTGAAACCAGCTCTCCGTCTCATATCTTGCTGGCCTCCATCGATCACTGCATGCGCCTTCTGGAAAGAGAGGGCGTATCACTGCATCAAAAGATGTGGCAAGCCTGGCAGAGTGCGGCGTTACCGTTACGGAACTTAAAGGCATTGGAATGGATGCAGTTTAGCGATAAGACCTCCTTACCATCGGATCCCTTCCGGGTTGTCATTTCCACGGCACGTGCCTCTCTTTCCGGTCCTGAGCTGGCGAATTTGCTGCGTCAACGCGGCTTTGAAGTGGAAATGGCGCAGGCCGAACACGTGCTGTTTATTCTGACGATCGGCGATGATCCCGCTATTTTCCCGTCCTTGGCACAAGCATTATCGGATATTGATAAGACCCTTACGGTGTGCCCTGCTAAACGGCCGGTGGCTTCCCTGCCGCCCCTGCCCGAAAAAGTCCTGAGCATCGCCGATGCGCGACGCTCCCATAAAATCATGCAACCGCTCTCTCAAACTGCCGGCGGTATTGCCGCCGAATCGCTATGGACCTATCCGCCCGGAATTCCATTGCTTGTTCCCGGAGAACGCATTCGCCAAGAAACCCTGGAAGCCCTGGAAGGGATGGCCTCTCGTCATGTTAAATTACGCACGGAACGCGAACCCGGCGGCGGAACCTATGAGGTACTTTCACTCTGTGTTCTGGAAGAGGAACCGTCAACAAAGTAATTCGCTGTATTTTCCCGTTTTCGTACGAAGGTTGACGCGTTAAGCGTTGGCACGTAAAATAGATAGAGACCCGAAAGGGCACAAACGACCGAAAGGCCAAAATCCTGAGGAGGACATTATGAAACATATTATCAGTCTGCAAACCCGTGATTTGAAGAAGAGCGCCCTGGACGGCGGCTGTGGCGAATGCCAAACTTCCTGCCAATCGGCTTGCAAAACCTCTTGCGGTATTGCAAACCAAGACTGTGCTAAAACGTTGCGCTAATTCGCGTTCTTAGAAATTGTTCCGATGATTCATTATTTTCAATCGCAAGGCCATAAAATCGCGCTGGATGTCTATTCCGGCGCGGTTCATATTTTAGATGATATTTCCTACAGCGTTCTGCAGAAATTGGATACTCTCCAACGCAACGGTTCCTTTCTCCCGCAAAACGGTCTCGATGACGCCACAAGAAAGCAGGTATCGGCACAGCTCCATGCGGAAGGCGCCGTTTTTTCCGATGCGGAAATCAGCGATGCACTAGATGATTTTGCCGCTTTGATTGAAGATGAGCGCCTTTTCACGGAAGATCCTTTCGGTCATTTGGCCCTCAACCTCCGCGATCGCAAAACCTATGTCAAAGCGCTTTGCCTCAACGTTGCCCATACCTGTAACCTGGATTGTGATTATTGCTTTGCCAGCCAGGGCAAGTATCACGGAGAGCGCGCGCTCATGACCAACGATATCGCCCGCCGTGCTATCGATTTCGTCATTGAGGCTTCCGGCCCGCATCGTAGTATCGATGTGGACTTTTTTGGCGGCGAACCCATGCTCAATTGGGAGTTGGTCAAGGATACCGTCGCTTACGCGCGTTCATTGGAAGCCGCCTCCGGTAAGAAGTTTCGCTTCACTTTTACCACCAACGGCATGCTTCTTAGTGATGATGTCACCACATTCCTGAATCGTGAAATGCACAATGTCGTTCTCTCTCTCGACGGACGAAAGGAAGTACACGATCGCCTGCGTCATACCATCGATGGTCGAGGCAGCTACGATCGTATCGTGCCTCGTGTTCGCTCCTTTGTCTCCCGTCGTGGCGATCAGGAATATTACATGCGCGGCACCTTTACGAAGAACAACGTCGACTTTTATCAGGACATTCTGCATATGGCCAACATGGGCTTCTATCGTCTCTCCATGGAGCCGGTTATCGGCGATCCATCCGAGCCCTACATGCTCGGTCCCGACGATGTGGAAGCCTTAAACCGTGAATACGATAAATTAGCAGCTGAAATGATTCGTCGCAATCGCTTAGCAGCAAAAGCACTAGCCGCCGGCGGCTCAATTGATGATCTTCCCCCGAAGGATCACCCGTTCATTTTCTATCACTTTATGATGAATTTGGAGGGCGGCCCCTGTATTCATAAGCGCATCTCCGGCTGTGGCAGCGGCGTCGAATATTTAGCCGTCACGCCCAAAGGGGAACTCTATCCCTGCCATCAATTCGTTGGTGAAGACGACTACATCGTTGGCAATGTCTGGGACGGTATCACGAAACAGGAAATCACTGCTGATTTCAAAGAATGCAACTGCTATTCCCATCCGGAGTGCGCGAATTGCTGGGCAAAGCTCTACTGCTCCGGCGGCTGTGCTGCCAACGCTCTACACGCCTCCGGCTCTCTCACCGGTACTGTGCCCTTCAGCTGCGCTCTATTCCGCAAACGCATGGAATGCGCCCTCGCCATCCAAGTGGATGCCTGTGTGCAGCAGAGCGAAATGGAAAGCCATGCGACAAGCCCAACGGAGTGCGAAGCAACGAAGGCATAGCGAAGTCGATGTGAGAAAGTGACGGCGTCGGTATGTGGATGTGACCCGTGAACATAATTACATTGTGTAAATAGGTAGCCCGGCTTCGCCGGGCATCCATATTTTCAATATGACGAAGAAAGGCGATCTTTAGATCGCCTTTCTTCGTACTTTCTCCTTGCCCCCGTAAATTGGTAGCTCAGTTTACGGCGGCTTTTTACACTATTACCTTTTCGCCCCCGACAGCTTGCCATTTTTTTCGCAAGCGCCTAAAATGGATAGGTAAGGATACGCGATACGTATCATAATTTTTTGGAAGAAAGGAGTTCAACATGGGACCTGTGAACCATTCGGACAATGCAGAAACACCACCGACTGAGCCTCGAAGTTTTATGAGCGAACGCCTTTCGTCAGAAAAGCTATTTTATTTCGGTGTACTTCGTTAGTATTCAGACGCGATCGTTGCGGCATTTTTGCAATTTGTATAGCCATGATTGATAACGTTGCATGCGTTTCACGCTACTCCGTTACTATACCTGCGATATCGGTATCTCGGCTAAATCCGTTGCATAGTTGATAACCCACGTTTTGTCGTGCGTGCGACTTCACGCTTTGTGCTAGCCGATCGTTGCTACATAGGATAAGCGAGTTCCGTATCGTCTGCTTGCTTTCGTTGTATCGCTTCTCGCCCTTTCCTCTCTCGGAAGGACTTGGCGTTCATGCTCTTTTCATCAGGCCGTTGAAGCTGTCAAAGAAATGAGGTTATTTCATCCGATGAATCGAAATGTCGGTTGAGGCCCACTATAGTTTCAACGAATATTGGTGTCTGCATTCCCGTGCGTACCATGACGGAGGTGCAAGATGGAAAACAAAACTTTTTTAGAAACACTTAACGAACTCATTGATAAAAAAGATGTAATGGGGGTGCGTGAGCACCTGAAGGATATGCACGCGGCCGACATTGCACCAATTCTGGAACAGGAGCCGGCGGAAGAGGCGGCTATATTCTTTCGCTTCCTGACCAAGGACAAGGCAGCGCATGTTTTCTCGTATCTGAGTGTGCCGCGCGCTTTGGATTTGGTTTCGCTTTTTACAACTTCGCAAACGGCGGCTATTTTTGACGGGTTGTACGTGGATGACGCGGTTGATTTGTTGGAAGAAATGCCAGCGAATGTCGTCCGAGCCGTCTTACAGACATCCACACCGCAGAAACGCGAACAGTTGAATCGCTTTTTGAAATACAAGGATCAATCGGCGGGCAGCGTCATGGGCGCTGAATTTATTCAAATCTTTCCGTTCATGACCGTACGTGAAGCCATCGATGAAATTCGACATGAAAAACGGCTGCTCGACTCTTTTTCGGAAGTCTATGTCACCAGTAAGGATTTAAAATTGATCGGCGTCCTTTCCGTACGAGAATTGCTTTCGGCGGAGGATTCGCAAAATATTGTAGATGTTATGCATGATCACGTGATCTCCGTGAGTACGGATACGGATCAGGAAGATGCGTTGGATGTCATTCAACGCTACGACTTCAGTGCATTGCCAGTAACGGATTCGGAACAACGCATTGTTGGGATTATCACGGCAGATGATGCGTTGGATATTTCCGAACAAGCCGCAAGCGAAGACTTCCAGATCATGGCGGCGATCAGTCCGAATGATAAGGAATACTTTGATACCAGTGTATGGGATATGGCTAAGAGCCGCCTGCCCTGGTTGTTCTTCTTAATGCTGTCGGGCATGTTGAACGGTGTGATTCTAGGATCCTTCGAGCACGCGTTTTTGGCGATGCCAATTTTGGTAACCTTCATACCGATGTTGACCGATACCGGCGGCAATACGGGTTCCCAAAGCTCAACGTTGATCATTCGCGGTCTGGCCACCGGTGATATCAATATTTCCGATGCGCCAAAGGTACTCTGGAAAGAATTCCGCGTAGCCATCTGTGTCGGGTTTGTCTTGGGATTTTTCTCTTTCCTGCGCGTGACAATGGCCCCCCCCTTCGATCCCGTGGTGGGTATCGTCGTCGGGCTGGCCGTCATGGTGATCGTACTGTTTTCTAAATTGCTGGGCGGCATTCTGCCGTTGGCTGCCGAGAAGCTGGGACTGGATCCGGCTTTAATGGCGGCACCGCTCATTACGACCATTATCGATGCCAGCGGCCTCATTGTGTTCTTCCTGCTGGCCAAGGCCATTCTTCAGTTATAACAAGCGGATTTTTGCGTACGAAAACGGAGCGCTTTAGCTTTCATAGGACGGATCCGACAAAAAGCGGCCCTCCGCATCCTCTTATGGATGCGGAGGGCCGCTTTTCTTTTTTCACACAACGATCAATGCTCTTCATCCAAATCTTTGGGGCCAAAAGAATAAGGCAATAATTCTTTAAGTGTAAATTCCCCGACGTTGCCACCGGCATCGGCCAAAAACACCGGCATATCCGGCGCACAAAATTCGGTCAACGCTTGACGACAGACGCCGCATGGCGTGGTAAAGGCTTCGGTTAATGCCTGCATGCCTTCGTGGCGTCCCACCACAGCAATGGCGGAAAAACTCTGGGCGCCTTCAGAAACCGCTTTATAAAGCGCCGTACGTTCGGCACAGGTGCCCGGCGAAAAGGCCGCATTTTCAATATTACAGCCCGACCAAATTTTTCCATCGGTATCCAATAACGCCGCCCCGACTTGAAAATGAGAATATGGTGCATAGGCATATGCCAATGCCGCTTCTGCCGCATCCACAAGAGTCGCTTGCGGGCAATTTTCTCTAGTCCATTCTTTCATGATTCTCCCCTGCTTCATCTTATGCGTCAGGCGTTTCCAACATTACGCCATCCCGACTGACCACGGCATACACCGGCGTATGGCGCTTTTTGATCACAGAATTCGAATATCCATAAGCACTTTGGGCAAGACGTACGGCCTCTTCCCCCTTCGCACGATCGTTCGCATAGACGGTAAAGAGTGAATCACCCTTCTTAACGGTATCGCCCACCTTTTTATGAATGAGAAGACCAACCGCAAAATCAATGGCATCGTCGGTTTTGCGACGACCGGCTCCAAGAAGCAGAGAGCTTTTACCAATTTCTTCTGCATCGATGGATGCCACCATGCCACCTTTTGGCGCGGTGGCCTCTAGGCGCAACTGCGCTTCCTCAAACTTCTGCGGCTCTTCTACATAAGAGACATCGCCGCCCTGATTGCGCACCATGGCTTTGAATTTTTCAAAAGCAGCGCCGGAAGCAATGGCTTCTTCCACCATCTTACGCGCTTGTTCCTGTGTGTCTGCCTTTTCGCCTGCCACGAGCATTGCCGAAGCAAGCGCCAAGCACTCTGCCATGAAATCTGCCGGGCCGTTACCATGCAAGGCATCAATCGCCTCGCGAACTTCCAGCGAATTGCCCACAGCACTGCCCAAAGGCTGCGTCATATCTGTCACTAAGGCGATGGTCTTTTTACCGTTATCATTCCCAATGCCCACCATAACTTCGGCCAGATGAATGGCTTGCTCCGGGGTTTTCATGAACGCACCGGAACCATACTTCACATCCAATACGATGGCATCCGATCCATCGGCCAATTTTTTGGACATAATGGAGGCCGCAATCAGTGGTACGGAATCTACCGTTCCGGTCACGTCACGCAAGCCATATAAGACCTTGTCCACCGGCGCAATATCGGCGCTTTGTCCGATGATGGCAATGCCATCCTGCGCGACACATTTCTCGAATTCTTCTTCCGTCAGCTCCGTTCGAAAACCGGGAATGCTCTCAAGCTTATCGATGGTGCCACCGGTAAAGCCCAGGCCGCGACCGGAAAGTTTAGCAATGGGTAAACCGCAAGCCGCAACAATCGGAGCGATCACCAGCGACGTTTTGTCGCCGACGCCGCCGGAAGAATGCTTATCTACGATGGGATGACGTAAATTGGGAAAGCTTAAGCGATCCCCCGACATCGCCATTTCACGCGTTAATACGGCCACTTCCTGCGCATTCATTCCGGAAAAATAGATTGCCATGAGCAAAGCGGAAATTTGATATTTGGGGATTGTCTCATCCTTCACGCCGCGAACAAAAAATTGAATCTCTTCCTCGCTCAGCACCCCGCCGTTTCGTTTTTTAAGAATAATATCTACGATATTCATCGAGTCCTCCCTTCGAATCAATGTATGGATTGTGACTGCAATGTAATGACAACCAATTCCTGCGGATTAAACAGGCGAAACGGAAACATGCTGCCGCCCATGCCCGCTGATACCACCATTGCACTTTTTCCTTGGCGATAAATGCCTTTACTGTAGGCGGGAAATAAACGTCGCTCCGGGGAAAATAAACCACCGATAAAGGGCAAGCGTACGACGCCGCCATGCACGTGACCCGCGAGCGTCAGTTCCGCCCCCCACTTCGCATACGCCGCAAAAGGCAAGGGATTATGAGCCAAAAGAATGGTATACTCATTTTTCTTTTTGCCCAACCATTGTTCCACATCCGGTGCCGTGCGGTTTTCATAGCAGGATAACGGCTCCATGAGACCCGCCAGCTGAATCGTTGCTTCGCGATGCATCAGGCTGACGGAACGATTTTCAAGACGAATGACGCCGGCAGCGTCCAAGGCTTTGTAAAAATCCGCCGCATCGTCGCGATGCGCATCACGGTAGAGTTCATGGTTGCCGCGAATAAAATATGTGGGATACTTTGCTGCAATGGGCTTCAAAGCCTCTACCACGGCATGGGTATCATTGCTGCGACGCGAAATGGTGTCCCCCGTAATCACAACAATATTCGGCGCCGCGGCATCCACGGCTTTCTGTAACGCCTCGCCTTTATTACCGAACACATTGTTGTGCAAATCGGAAATTTGCGCGATGCGATAGCGATTAAAGGCATTGGGCAAATAGGGACTGGATATCGTATATTCTGTGGTATGAAATGTCATATTGCTCCGATAAAAAGAAAACAGAAAGCCGCACAGAGCCACTAAAGTTGCTATAAACAGAAGCAAACGCGGCCATGCGTACGAGCGCTTTCTGCTCTTTCTCTTTTTCTTTTGGGATAACGAAGGCATGCCCTCTCCGTTTCTTTGTACCGATAAACGGTTGGTGTATCGCTGCCTATACTGTATAGGAACGCCATCTCAATTCTTAGCGATGAAGCTGATCCAGATATTTTCCGGCAGCAATGGCTGCAGTAGCGCCATCCGAAAGCGCACCGACAATCTGACGAACGCCTTTCGCACGCACATCCCCCGCGGCATATACACCTTCAAGATTGGTTAGCGTATCCTCCCCGGCTTCAATATAGCCTGCCTCGTTCACGCGAATCTGATCTGCAAACAGTTTGGTATTGGGCACCATGCCGATGTAGATAAACAGGCCGAAATCGCCTTCCACGGTTTTCTCTTCACCGGTCACATTGTTGCGCATCACAAACGACGTGAGCATCATATCACCACCTAGAGCGATGACATCCGTATGCAACACAACCTTAATTTTACCGGATTCTTTCGCACGCTGTTGCAAGAGCTTCGTTGCTCGCGGGGTTTCGCCGCGATAGAGAATCGTCACCTGATCCGAGAGCGTTGCCAAATACAAGCTTTCATCAAAAGCGGCATCGCCACCGCCCACCACATAGATCGGCAGGCCGGCAAAAAACGGTCCGTCACAGGTGGCGCAGTAGCCCAAGCCTCGGCCGGTGTATTGTTCTTCGTTCTCCAAGCCCAATTTTCGGGGATTGGCACCGGTGGCCAAAATTACAGCATCCGCCTCTAAAACTTCCTCATCCAGTGTAATGCGCTTTGGCGATGCCGCAAGATCCACTGCCGTCACTTCCGCGCTACGAAATACAGCGCCGAAGTGTTCTGCCTGCTCCTTCATACGCTCCGCCAAGACCGACGGATCATTATCGCCGCCGGGCATATTTTCAATCACGGCGGTCACCATCATCTGTCCCCCGATGGTTTCTTTTTCCAGCACCAAGACCGATTTTTTACTGCGTGCCGCATAAAGTGCCGCAGACAAACCCGCCGGGCCGCCCCCGATGATCACAATATCATAGTGTGTTAATGTATCCTTTGTTGTCATTACCAACGTCCTTCTTCTTTCAAACGCCACACGGCTTCTGCCGCCCCATAAGCATCAAAAGGTCCCGTGACCATATCGGCTGCTTCTTTGACTTCCGACAAAGCATTGCCCATGGCCACACCCACCCCGGCATGAGAAATCATACCGCAATCGTTCAAATAATCGCCCATGGCGCAAATTTCTTCCTGCTGAATGCCACAGTGATCGGCCACTACCTTAAGGCCATGCCACTTATCCACGCCTTGGGCCATAGCCTCCACCAGACCTTTTCCGGACATCGTTACCGCAACAGTACCGATGGCTCGGATTTCCCGCATCAACGCATTTTGCAGATCGAGATCGTCGCCGGCAGAATATTGAATTTTCAGCATTTGATCGGCGCCTTTTTCCAAATCGTTGTGTTTTTGGATATGAATATTGCACTGCATACGCATGCCGTACGTTGTGTCTGCCGCCAACAAATGCTCATATCTCTCCGGATAAAAGTAGGGAGAAAACAGCGTATCCTGCGAATAAAAGTGAAAATAAACGTGATGACGTAGACCGATTTGAATGAGTTTAACGGCGGTCTGCGGATCCAGTTTGTGTTCCGAAAGCACATGCCCGTTTGGTGTAGCGGTCACCGAACCGTTGGAGCCAACGCAATAGGCAGTAATCCCCGCCTGCGCTGCTAAAAATTGGGGCGAGCGCAAGACACGTCCCGTTACGAAAGCGATGGTTTTGCCTTCCGCCTGCAAAGCACGGAGCGCTTCTCGATTTTTTTCGCGAATGCTTCCATGAACCAAAAGCGTTTGATCCAAATCAAAAGCAAAGAGCTTCAACATAATATCTCCTATAGAAAGAAACTCGGCTCAGCGCGAGAGCGTCTGAATCACTTCGTCCATTTCTTTTAACTTTTGTTCGATTTCGTTGCGATCGCCCGATTCTGCCGAAGTGATCATGCAATGCGTCAGGTGCTCCGAAAGCACGTCGCGGTTAATGCTACGCAATGCCTGGGAAGCCGCCATTAATTGCGTGGACACATCAATGCAATAGCGATCCTCTTCCACCATATGAATCAGCCCTTCCACCTGCCCTCGGACAATCTTCAATCGGCGCAAGATGGCATCTTGATTCGCGTGCATCTTATACCTCGATCGAAGTGACCGTATAACCTGCGTCTGTTACGGCCTTCTTCAGTGTATCATCGTTCACAGAGCCCGTGATTTCCACATCAGCTTTTGCATTCTCCAGATCTACCGTCGCTTGTACGCCGTCTAACGCATTAAGGGCATCGCTCACGTGCTTTTGGCAATGCACGCAGCTCATGCCTTCAATATGCAAAACTTTTTTCATGCTTTCCTCACTTTCCTTTTCGTTATGCATCTCTTCTACATGTTGTCCTGCCGAGTGCCCCTTCAAGGCGTCGCCAAGTTTCGTTTCAATGTTATTGTACCCGATCGTCGCCGGAAGGGAACGAATTGCAATCCGCACTTGATTTTTTTCCGCCGCGGTATACTTTTCTTCATGGATGACACGGAAGCGGCGCAAGGTGAGCGCATTGGTCATAACGAATACCGAAGAAAGACTCATGGCGGCCGCCGCAATCATGGGGTTCAAGGTGATGCCGAAAGCCGGATAAAATACGCCCGCTGCCAGCGGAATGCAGATGACATTATAGAAGAAGGCCCAGAACAGGTTTTCTTGAATCTTCTTTTTGGTTTTTGCCGACAGATCCACCGCCGATACCACATCCTGCAAATCGGAACGCACGAGCACCATATCTGCCGAATCCACGGCAACATCCGTACCCGCACCGATGGCAATGCCGACATTGGCACGTACGAGCGCCGGTGCATCGTTAATGCCATCGCCAACCATGCCCACCTTAACCTTGCCATCTTCCTGCCATTCGCGCACATAGCGCTCTTTGTCTTGCGGCAGAATGCCTGCCACATAGCGATCGATGCCCAAATCGTTTGCGATGGCACGCGCCGTTTTTTCATTATCCCCCGTCAGCATCACCGGTGTGATACCGCGTTCTTGTAAAGCGTGTAATGCCTTGCGACTGGTGTTTTTAATCACATCAGCAGCCGCAAGGATAGCTATGACCACGCCATCCGCTGCAAAGTAGATGGGCGTTTTCCCCTGTTCGGCCAGGCTTTCTGCTTCGTTTTGAAGCGCATCAATAGCAATGCCTTCTTCATTCATAAAGCGTCGATTGCCTACGGCTAAAGCATAGGTCTTTTCTTCCTTGGTTACCTGTCCTTTCACGCCGCGACCCGGCACAGCTTCAAAGTCCTCTACAGCAAGCAGGGGGATGTCTTTTTGCTTGGCCGCTTGGACAATGGCTTCCGCGAGCGGTTGCTCGGAATCTTTTTCCAAAGAGCCGGCCAGTTGCAGAATCGTTTCGGTATCCCAATTCTCAGCCACTAAAATGTCAGTAACATGCGGATGCCCCTCCGTGATTGTGCCGGTTTTATCCAGGGCCAAAATCTTCGCTTCATGCAGAATTTCCAAGGCTTCCGCTGACTTAATGAGTAAGCCGTTTTCAGCGGCTTTACCTGTGGCCACCATCACCACTACCGGCGTGGCTAGGCCCAGCGCACAGGGGCAGGAAATAACCAGCACGCAAATGGCCAAGCGAAGCGCAAAGGTGAAGGGTTGCCCCACCAGCAACCATACGGCTAATGTCAATATCGATATTCCGATCACGACGGGAACGAAAATACCCGCAATTTTATCCGCCAGCGCCTGCATTGGCGCTTTTGTAGCTTGCGCCTCTTCCACGAGTTCGATGATCTTTGCCAACGTGGTTTCTTCGCCCACTGCCGTCGCACGGAAGCGGAATGCCCCCACTTTGTTCATCGTCGCGCCTGTCACCTTATCGCCGACACCCTTTTCTACCGGAATGCTTTCTCCGGTGATGGCGGATTCATCCACGCTACTGCGTCCTTCAACAACTACGCCATCCAGAGCGATGCGTTCGCCGGGACGTACGGAAAGGATGTCGCCCTTTTCTACCTCTTCGATACCGACGATCGTCTCCACGCCGTTATGCACGACGCGCGCTGTCTTCGGCTGTAAATCCATCAGTGCACGCAGCGAGCCCGTCGTTTTCAGTTTACTTTTTACTTCCCAATACTTGCCCAGCGTGATCAGCGTCAGAATCGTGCCGGCACCTTCAAAATACAGATCATGTCGATACTGCATGACGCGTTTTGCATCGCCAAAGCCCATGCCGTAGCTGATCTGAAACAAAGCAAATACGCCATATATGAGTCCTGCCGCGGCACCTACCGCAATCAGCGAATCCATATTCGGCTGTCGCTTCCATAAGCTGCGAAAGCCGTGAGTAAAATAAATGCGATTGGCAAAAGCAATGGGCAATACCAACAAGAACTGAAGGAGGGCAAAGTTCGCGCTACCTTCCATACCGGATAATGCCTTTGGCAGGGGCAAAGCGATCATCGGCCCCATCGCTACATACAATAACGCCAGCAAAAACGGTACCGAAATGCGTAAGCGCTGACGCATATCCTCAGCCTGTTTTGCAAAAGGACTTTGTTCCGGTTGCGCCGATGACTTTCCTGCCGTGCGTTCACTCTTCTTCGGCTTCAAATGGGCATCATAGCCGGCATCCTGTACCGCCTTTTCAATCTGACGCGCACTCATCTTCTGTCTGTCATAAGCCACATCCATCGCATTCGTCATCAGGCTGACGCGTACCTCTTCAACGCCATCCAACTTAGCAACGGCTCGTGTCACTGCATTTTCGCACGCCGCACAAGTCATCCCCTCTACGTCATAGCGTTCTTTGACAAGTCCTTCTGCAGAAGCACTTTCATGTGTCACTTCATGTTTTGTGTTTTCTTTCATACTGCTTCCTCTTCCCGTTCACAGTCGATAGCATACCATAACAAGAAAGTATCGCTCCGACGGATTCGATACCTACGTTATCTTTTCTTCCTAAGAAGATACCCCCTGGGGGTATATGTAAACATGAGAAATATCCATTTTTGAAAATTTTTGCGTCATCGTGTGAAATAATCGAACCAGGGTAATTATTGACCGGAAGGCAATACCTTCCGTCAACCATCGATTCCACATCGAAAAAAACGATCGCAAATCGATCCTGAAAGGAGTCTTTCTTTATGTATGATCCGTACCCGTTTCCCCAGGACATGAACAGCGCTCTGCAAGAAGACCCGGAATTTCTCAAAGTCTTTATTGCCTTTTTTGCATCCTTCTACCTGATGTTCGCTCTGGTTGCTCTTACTCTTGGCATCGTCGCAGTGATTTCCCAGTGGAAACTCTACAAAAAAGCAGGCCAAGCTGGTTGGAAATGTATCATTCCTTTTTATAACGAATGGATACGTATTAAGATTGCTCTGGGCCGCACTTCCATAGGTTGGTTTATTCTGTCCCTCATCCCGTTCCTAAGTCTTATCGAATATTGGTATGTAGGCTTTTATTTCGGAAAGCGATTCTCAGGCAAAGACAGCATGGCGTTCTGCTATATGTCCGTTCCATTTGTTGTCGGCATACTGATGGCCTTCAGTAATCGCTACCAATACATTGCCAATCGCGATGCAACTGACAGCGGTCGTGGAGGCATCGATGGAGATTTCCCGCTTTGGGCTGAAGAGGGCGTGATGGTACCCCCGCAGACCTTTGCGCGCTACGACTCTCGCTTCAGCGATCGTAACAGCACCTATCGCCATCCTGACGAGAACCCGAACGAGGCTAACCCGAACGAGGCTAACCCGAACGAGGCTAACCCGAATGCTTACGATCCGAACGGACCGCAGGATCCGAGTCAATTCTGAGAAGACGGTAATGAAAAATAAATCCGGCTGTGAAAATGTCAGCTTGCAGCCGACGAATGAACATAAAGAAGGCGACCCAACGGGTCGCCTTCTTTATGTTATAGGAAATGAGACCGCCTCGGCCGAACGTACCGTGGGTTTTGGCGTTTTTGCCATTACCCACGGTAGAAAATCGCCATTAGACCACTTCCGCCTACCGTTGGTTTTGGCTTTTTTGCCATTACCCACGGTATGAAATGGAGCTACAGTTGGCTGAACGTACCGTAGGTTTTAGCGTTTTTGCAATTACCCACGGTAGAAAATCGCTATTGCCCCCTTGCGCCTACCGTAGGTTTTGGCGTTTTTGCAATTACCCACGGTATGAAATGGAGCTGCAGTTGACTGAACGTACCGTCGGTTTTAGCGTTTTTGCCATTACCCACGGTAGAAAATCGCTATTAGCCCACTTGCGACTACCGTAGGTTTTGGAGTTTTTGCCATTACCCACGGTAGGCAGTATGTTGCTCGCTTTTATCAGCTACGAAAAGATCGCATTCACCTTCTCCAAATCCTCCTCCGGGCAAAGCACAAGAATTTCATCGCCTCCCTTAAGGGAAGTGGCGCCATTGGGGGTAAAGGTGCTGCCTTCGCGCTCGATCGAGGCAATCAGCACAGAATCCGGCAAATCCCAATCAGAAAGAGTTTTTCCCAAGTAGGGTGCTTCATTTGGAATCAGATAGTACTGCATGGTCATATTTTCTTTTTTGCTGTCGGAATGCGAAGCTTTAGGGTCGCCAAAGCTCATCGCAAAGAGCGATTCGTAGATCGGTTCGGTACGACAGACTTTGGCAACTAAAAATGCGATGATGGCGCATACGCTCATGGGAAGCATGATGTTGATGGAGCCACTCATTTCCATGACCAGCATGATGGACATGAGCGGCGCCTGCACCACGGCGGTGAGGACGCCGACCATGCCGAGATAGAGGAAATTCATGTAGTATTCCGATGCAATCCATCCGCTGCCGAGGGAGAAAAAGAGAGCACCGGTCAGAGCGCCTACTGCCAAAACGGGCAGGAAAATGCCGCCCTGTGCGCCGCTGCCGTAGCTTACCCAGACAAAAAGCAGGCGCAAGAGCAGGAAGACAAAAATCGGTGCCATGGAAAAGGCGCCTTTCGCCAAATCCTCGATGAGGGCATGGCCGCCTCCCAGAAGCAATGGTTCTTGGCGTCCTACGAAGAATAGAACGGCCATGATCAAGAAGATGACGAGATAACGAGGAATCGGCAGCTTCGGCAATGCGCGGTTGGCAAATAAAAGGCCGCGATTGAAAACCACTCCCACCAATCCCGAGAGCACACCCATGGCTACAATAAAGCCGAGTGCCGTAACGGGCAAGGTGGCATGAATGCCGAAAGCAAAAGCGCTTTGCACGCCAAGGACAGAAAAGCTGAAGTAATTAGCCATGAGGCACGCTGCAAGGCACGGAATCAAAAAGAGGTGTGAAAGGCTCTTGTGAATTTCCTCCATCGCAAACAGAGCGCCGGAAAGCGGAGCATTAAAGGCCGCTGCCAAACCGGCAGCTGCGCCAGCCGTAACAAGGTAGCGTTCCTCCATCTCGGACACGTCAAGAAGGCGCGATGCTTTTTTTGCCAACATGCCACCAAGCTGTATCGACGGGCCTTCGCGTCCCAGCGTCAGACCACCGGCATTGCCTAAAATACCGCCTATAAATTTAGAAACAATGGTCGGCTCGACGGCCATATCAATTTTCCCCAACAGTTCTGCGCGGATCTGCGGAATGCCGCTGCCCCCACTGTACGGCGCCCACAAAAGCAGGCGATGCATGCAAAAAGCAAAGAACAAAAGGGCAAGCAGAATCCCGACACTCTGCCAAAAAGTTGCACTTAATAACACGCTCGTCCGTAGGCTGTCCACTTTTGTCAAGAACAGTCGATAACACACCGCAATAATCCCGGATGCCAGCCCCACCAATAAACCGAAAAGCGCCAGTCGCCACTCCAGACGTTTTTTTCGATACAGCTTTTTATCATGGATTTCAGTCATCTGCCGTTTTCCTCTCCATTTTCCTCAACAGTTTTCGCTAGGCCGCTTCCTTCAGCGGATAATGCCAGAATCGGTGTGTGCAAAGCATAGGCCCAATCCGCAAAACGGTGATGTGCTGTAAACAGTAAAATTTGCTTCTGTTTCTCCGCGGCATAGGCCTGCAAAAAATCAAACGCGTGCTTCGCGCGTTCGTCATCATAAAAGGCAAAGGCATCGTCCAAAAACAAAGGCAAATTTTCATCGCCGCTGATCAATTCCGCAACAGCCATACGCAGAGCAAAATACACCTGGTCAATCGTGCCCGTGGAAAGCAGACGCCAATCGGCAAGATCGCCAGCTTCCGACGATTCCATCGCAACGGCAAAATCCGTTGCCACGCGCACAGCGCCTGCTCGCCCGCGCAGCGCCTGTAAAATTTCCGACGTGCGGGCATTAAGCTGCGGACCGAAATTATGATGTGCTTTCTCCGTGGCCTGTTGTACTGCCTCGGCTGCGATTTCCAGGGAACGATACACGCCACGCATCCGCTCTGCCTGCTCCGCTTCACGCTTCAGATCACGATCCACCGCATCAGCCAGACGCACGCCTTTCCATTGCTCTCTAAGACGCGCTTCCTCTTCAGCAATAGCAAGACGCTTCGCCTCCTGCTCTTGCCGCATATGAAGTTCCTGCTCCCGCAAATCATCCAAGTGCGCCTTCATGGCATTTTCCGACGCTACCCCGTCAAGTCCCGCTTCGCGGCATTGTTCCTCCAACGCCTCGAGCGAATCATCCTTCCAACGTGCAAAGTCGCTTTGCCACTGCGCCTCAATTTGCTTCAGTGATCCCTCCAATTGCTCCCGACGCGTCTGGCGATGGGATTCCTCTTCCTGCAACGCCTGTCGTGCTTTTTGCCAGGCGGCTTCATCTTCCTGCCATTGGCGAAGTGCGTCGCTTTCCTGTTCAAGTTTCCGCTTTAACCGTTCGGCTCTTGCCTGAAATTGTTCCGCCGAAGCTTCCTCTTTTCGGCGCATCAATTCATCTCTTTGCTGTGTGCGACGTGCCTCAGATCCCCGACGTTGCTCAGCCATTACGTTCTCTTCATGGCGATGCTTGCGCCATCCCCAGCCGAGAGCCAAAACCCCGATTACCGTGAGACACAAACCGAACGCCCACCCGGAGGGCCAAAAGAGTGGCAACAACAGCGCACACAATAAGCCGCACACCAAAAGTGCCAATCCGGCCCATACAAGCGTTGCGCGCACCTTTGGCTTTTCCTTCTGCTCCCGCGCCTCCTCTTCCAGATGCTTTAGTTGCAAATCTAGGAATTGCCGCTGCTCTTCGGCATGTGTCTCTTCCTGTTCTAAGGTAATGCGTTCCCGCTCTAACGTTTCATGTGCGACATCCCACCGCTCTTTTTCTTGCTTTAAGACGGCTTCTTGTGACTCAAGCGCTTGTTTCTTAGCAATGGTCTCCGCAGGAAGCTGTTGCAGCGGCTGCACCTCGGAGCGTAAGGCTTCTTCCCGCGCTCGCAAATCACGAGCACGCCATAAATCACGCGCGTCCCATTGCTTCTCGGCGGCTTTCAACGCCTCCACCTGCTTTTCGTAAGCTATACGCATCCGCATAAACGACTCTTTTGCGGAGTCCAGCGCATGTTGCCGCATCTTTTTCTCTTCTTCTTTGCGCAGAGCCTCCGCTTTTTCTGCCTGCAAGCGGGCAATCGAAGCTTCCCGATCGCGCAGGGCTCCACCTTGTCCGTTTCCTTTTATAAAATAACGTTCCGCCTTCACGAGACGATCGAGCACTTCCTTTTCCGAAGTGGATTCATCGCCGGTACTGCGCAGATTCAACAGCCGCGCCATTAGCTGGTCTCCGTTTTTCGCCTTAATAGCGGGAATTACCGTACCGGACGCTCCGACATAGACACTGCGGCGAAACGCATCTTCATTCAGATGAAAAAAACGCTCCCCCGGTGTTTCCTTACTGCCAAGTGCGATCTCTTCGCCGGACCCATCCTTGACCAATTGAATTTTATCCTTGGAATTGGACTTACCGAAATGACGTGACAAACGGAAGACGCCCTCCGGTGTCTCAAAGCGCAAAACGCCCGACGGTGTCTCCATTGCGCCGTCTAAGTAGCGCTTGCGGATGTTCTCACGCGGATCCTTCCCCCCGACCGATGAACCGTAAAACATGAGCTGTAAAAAATCCATTAATGTTGTTTTTCCAGCTTCGTTATTGCCATAAATTACCGTAAAACCGGCAGAAAGTTCCTGCGAAAAAGCCGTAAATTTTCCAAAATGGGAGAGTTCAATGGATAAGATCCGCAAAATTCCAGTCCTTTCCGTTAAAGGCCTCCAAGCCGAAGCGTAGCGCTCTTTCCAACGTTTCGCGCTCTTCCGGCGCTGCTTTCTTCCACCGGGCATAAAGTTCTGCCGCGAAATAGCCTTTGAGGCTTTCTTCCTGCTTTAACTGTTCCCAATCTAATGCAGGCACGCGCAGGTCACGAATTTCAAGCCAATACAGCTTTTCCCGCAGCGTTTCCTGCAACAAGGCCCAGTCCACCGGCTCCTCTTCGTCCACAGTCCCCGTCAAAAGCAAACGAGCCGCAATATTTGAATCGTCAAAACCGGCCATATGCGCCTCCTGCAGCGCCGCCATCAAACGCTCCTCTGCCTCCCGCTGGGAAGAGAGATGCGACCCGTCCACCTCCTGGCGAACAAAGAGACGCGTCGAAAGCGCCCGAAAATGCAAATCACAGTGCATTGGCTCAACTGTGCCCAGATAAACCCCTTTCACACCCGTTTCATCAAAGCCGGTTCCGTCCGGACAGCCGCTATAAGCCACGGTCGTATGACCCACCCTCTGCAACGGCGAGCGCTTATGTACATGTCCCAATGCCACATAGGTAAAGAAGTCGGGCGGCAGCGCTTCCGGCAGTATCGGATGATAGGGACTCTCGGACTGATTCCAATCGCCGTGCGCCACCAAAAGACGCGTATACCCCGGCGTCTTTTTTCTCTCCTCTTCCCAAGGCAACGTAAATAGCGATCGTTCCTGATACGTGCCGCTAAATCCGGCGCCGTAGATGACCAGTTCTTTTTCCGGATCGGTCAGTGCTTCACAAGCACCGCGAAAAATATGAACATTCTCCGGCCATGACGAAGCATAGGGGCTGTCAGGCGCCATATAGTCGTGATTGCCCGGCGTAATTAAGACCTTCAGAGAAGCCGCCTCAGCGATGCGTTCCCGAATGGCCTGAATCTGCTGTTCCGTAATTTCCGAGCTTTCCAGAAAATCGCCTGCCAGCAACAGATAATCCACGTTCTCGCTTACACAGATTTCCAGCATATGGAAAAAGCTGCGCAAAATCTCGTTGCGACGTGCTGTTGCCTTATCGCCCAGGCCGGGCAGGCGCGCGCCCAAATGCAGGTCTGCCGCGTGCATGATTTTAATGCGATGCATGTGTTCCCTTTCTGTTTTTCTTATCCAACGCGCCGTATAGCATACGGCGCTCCGAAATGCGTTGCACATAAAAGCGCCCCCTGCTGGGCAACGCAAATAATTTGCGTTACCATGTTCATCGGAGGCAACCATGGCAAAAAATCACATTGTACTTATTGAACCGGAAATTCCGTATAATACCGGAAATATCGCGCGCACTTGTGTCGTAACCGGCACAGCGCTTCATCTTGTTCGCCCTTTCGGCTTTCGTCTGACCAGCCAGCAGATCGCACGCGCTGGCATGGATTACTGGGACAAAGTCGACCTGACTATCTGGGACAGCTGGCAAGAATTTGTAGAGCATGCCGATGCGCTGGAAAAAGAAGGTACCGAAGTGCTCTATATTGAAACGCGCACCCCTCGCTCCTTAGGAGATCTGGAGGCAACAGATTCCGTCATGATGGTGTTCGGCAGCGAATCCAAGGGGCTCCCGCATGCCATGATGGATCGCAATCAGGAGCGATGCATGCGCATTCCCATGCTGCCCGAGTCGCGCTCTTTAAATTTATCCAACTCCGCTGCCATCGTGCTCTATGAAGTGCTGCGGCAACAAGACTATCCCGGCCTTACACGTTAACGTAAAAGCCGACTCTGCCCTGCTACGCTCACACCGTGACAGGGCTTTACTTGTATTGTAAACCAATTGTTTTTAACTTCCAAACGCCGACAAGACCCGCCATAACGCTAGCGCTTATGAGATGCTTTTTCCTCATCGGAGACTGCGATCGTGGCGCCGATGAAATCGGGGCGGACAGCGCGCACTTTCCAACCCTTTGGCACATCTTCATTTAACGCGGCTTCCACGCGAGATTCGGCTTCTGCCAATGAGACACAAAGCAGTGTTGATCCGGCGCCGCTTATCACAAGCCCCGCCGCACCAGCAGCAACGGCCTTCTTTTCCCAAGCTTCAAATTGCGCAATCTGCGGACGACGATAAGGTTCATGCAGACGATCTTTTAAACCGATCTGCAACAGCTTAGCGTCCCCTGTTCGCAGCCCCTCCAATAAAAAGCCAAAAGAGGAGAGATTAAAAACGGCGTCCTTTCGAGAAACGGTCTCCGGCAAGCCTGCCCGCGATTTTTCGGTGCTAGACGCAAAATCCGGAATCAACACGTGAAACCGGAGATGCTCTGACAGCGGGCAAGAACACGCTTTAACTCTGCCATCGATAAAACGCGAAATCTGTAGGCCGCCATATAACGCCGGCGCCACATTGTCCGGATGGCCCTCCACTTCCGTCGCCACGCGCAAAATGGAGGCATCCGTAAAACGACCGCCACGCATAGGCGGCGTCAAACGGCGCGCCATAAAGCGTGCCGCTTCCGCTCCTGCTACAATGCAGGCGGCAGAAGACCCCAGCCCCCGTGTGGAGGGAATATCCGAAGCAATATATACACTGATTCTCGGCAATGCAATGCCAAGCATCTCCGCATAACGCCAATAGGCGTCCAACACGAGATTACGTCCGTAGTGATGTCCTGCCGCTGCGGCATTCGAAAAGACCGGCGCTTGGGCGGGATTATCATCCGATTGACGCAGATGAAACATATAGTTGGCATAGAGATTCCAGGCAATCCCGGCACAGTCAAAGCCGGAGCCTAAATTAGCACTGGTGGCGGGCACCCGAATAGTAAACGGCATCTCATACTCCTTTCGCAAAACCGATCACGGCATCGCGCATCGCTTCGCGGGTCAAGCGCTGTGGCGCATGTCCTTTTTCACGCGCTAAAACACGTAACGGTTCCGGTACAGGCACTTTCGAAAGTGCAGCCAGTTCCTCCCATTGCTGCGCAAGAGACGCAGGTACCGGACGATGCAAAGCACGCAACACGGTATCTGCGAATTTAAAGGGGCTCGCCGTGGAAAGCACAAGTTGATAGGCACGCGCTTCGTCCTTATCGCTTTGTGCGTCAGAAAGCATCTTCTGCACATGTAACGCCACCGCCGTGTGCGGATCGACCACTTGATGCGCCGTACGATAGAGTGTTGCGATGGTTTCCTGTACGGCGTCTTCGTCCGCATACCCCCATCGCATATCTTTGTCTGACAGCGCAAAGGAGAAATGACCTTCGCTGGCCAATTTCTGCATCTCTACGCGCACGATCTCGGCATCCTTGCTTTCGTGGTAGAGGAAGCGTTCCAAATTGCTGGAAACGAGAATATCCATCGAAGGGCTCGTTGTGCGCACCAGTTCCCGTCGCGCATCATACGTACCGCTTTGGCCGAAGTCCGTCAGCACATGATTGGTATTGGAAGCAACGGTGAGAATGCGCAGCGGCAGGCCCATACGTTTCGCATAATATCCTGCCAAGACGTCGCCGAAATTGCCCGTAGGCACCGTCACATCCAACGGAGCTCCTTCTGATATCGCTCCCGCCAGCACCAGCGACTCATATGCTGTGAAATAGTAGACGATCTGTGGCACCAGACGTCCGATATTGATGGAATTGGCTGAAGAAAGGCGCACCCCCTGCTTTTTCAGTGAGGACGCCATGGCTTTATCGGTGAAGAAGGCTTTAACCGCACGCTGACAATCATCAAAATTGCCTTCCACCGCATAGGCAAAGACGTTATTTTCTTTCTGCGTACACATTTGCTTTTCCTGCGCCCGGCTGACCCCGTCCGCCGGATAAAACACAAGAACACCAAAGCCGTCCACGCCGGCAAAGCCTTCCATGGCCGCTTTCCCGGTATCGCCGGAGGTCGCCGTCAGAATTAACAGACGGTCCGTATCCCCTGTCACCTCTTGGGCGGCACGCATCAAATGCGGCAAAGCCGATAGCGCAATGTCTTTGAAAGCCAATGTCGGTCCATGCCACAATTCAAGCAGGGCAAGCGTCTGATCTACGGGATGAACGGGACAAATTTGTCTCGTGCGAAAGCGCTTGTCATATGCCGTTTTCACCACATTCGCAATGCGTTCTTCCCCCAGGGAAGGAAAATAGAGACGAAAAATGCGCTGTGCTACTTCTTCAAACCGTAGCCCTCGCCAAGCGCGAAAATCCACCGTCGGAATTTTTTCCGGTACAAAAAGGCCTCCATCGGGCGCAAGTCCCTGTAATAAAGCCTCAGCATCCGTTGCTCTCAGTGACGCATCACGCGTCGAATGGTACATTAAGACCATCGTATCACCACCATTCCGTTTGCCGCCAAGGCTTCCGCTCGACGATCGGTTAAGCGGACGCGTACCGTACCGGTACCGAAAGCATCGCTGACAGCATGGGTAGCTTCCTCTTCGGTAAAGGGAATCGCTCCCTGTAAAGAGCGAACATAATAGGTAGAGGTCGCGTTTTCTACAACCATCGGCAAGGCCGTCAAACGCTTTATTGGTTTATCGTATGGCACGCTCAGAACATCCGTCCATACAGCATTGGCCGTAGCATCACCACCGCCGCCCGGCCCTGTGAAACGCAGCGTACCGATATGACTGCCCGTGCACTCCACGCAGTTATCAACGCCACCGGTTCGCGCAAAGAACGAGTCTGCATCCACAGCCTCCGGCATCACACGCAGTTGCACGCTTTCAGACAATCCCGACTCGCGCGAAAATGTCGCCAAGAGCTTGATCACGCGATGTTTGGCAGCGCAAGCCTTGACGTCTTCAGCAGTAATCGCCTGCATCCCGATGCGCGCCACCTCTTTTGTCGTCACTCCGGTCTCAAGCAGGATTGTGGCAAGAATCGCCAACTTGCGCTGCGCATCAATGCCCGCTAAATCATTGGTGGGATCTTCTTCCAATACACCAAGTTGTCGCGCTTCCTGCATGGCTTCTGCTACTGATTTTCCCTGTGTCATGGCGTCCAGCACATAATTGGAACTGCCATTTATAATGCCTCTCAGGGAAAGCATTGTGTTGACCGCCGCCTGCTTCTTTAAAGCCTCCAACAGTGGAATTCCTCCCGCTACCGATGCTTCAAAACGTAACCGTCCGTGACCCGTTTCGCCCGCCTCATAAAGTGTTGCCATGGCATCTGCAAGTGCCGCCTTGTTGGCCGTCACGACGCGTTTTCCTGCCAGAAGCGCCTGACGCAAATAGGCCGTGGATCGCGTCGGATCGCTGGAGACTTCCACGACGGTGTCCACCTCGCTTTGGGCAATGAGGGCCTTAGGCTCTGTCGTATAAAGCGCTGCCGGCGCTTCAAAGGCACGCGGATGAATATGACGCACGGCAATGCCCGAAAAGGCAATGGGTTCACCGACGGCTTTTTCCAGAGCTTCACGGCGTTCGGTATAGAGACGATAAAACGCCTGTCCGACTGTACCATAGCCGATGAGTGCGATCTGCATACTTCCCCCTATTCGTTTCGTTGTAACCAAGCTTCTGCAATTTGCACCGAATTCGTTGCTGCGCCCTTGCGGATATTATCTGCCACGCACCACAGGTGGATTGTATTATTCTGCGACACATCGCGATGGATGCGTCCCACAAATATTTCATCTCGATCCTTGCAATCCATTGGCGTCGGATAGACCAAGTGCGCGGGATCATCCTTAACAATAATGCCGTCAGTGGCTTCCAATGCCTGACGCACCTCGGCCACAGAAAAATCTTTTTCCAGCTCCGCATCAATGGCTACAGCGTGTCCGAAATCCACCGGAACGCGCACGCACGTTGCGGTCACTGCCAGTTGCGGCAAGTCTAGGATTTTTCGGGTTTCCTGTATCATTTTCCATTCTTCTTTAGTGTATCCGTCGTAATCGCCGTTAAGAAACACATCAATGCGCGGAATCACATTCTTCGGCAGTGGTACGTCAAACGTCGTTGTCGTGCCGTTTTCCAGGTCATGGAGTCCCTTCATACCCGCACCGGCTGCCGCCTGATACGTAGCATAAACGACACGCTTTAACCCATAAAGGTCGCGTAAAACCTTTAGCACTGCCATGCACTGAATGGTGGAACAGTTGGGGTTAGCGATGATGCCATGATAGCCATCTAAAACATCGGCATTCACTTCCGGTACCACCAGAGGAATACCCGGTGTCTGTCGCCACTGGGAACTGTTATCGATAACCGTAACGCCCTTCTCCGCTGCAATGGGTGCAAAGCGTTCACTCGTGGAGGCACCTGCCGAAAACAGTGCCAGATCAATCGATTGGTCAAAGGAATGCTCTGTGAGTTCCTCTACCATCCACGTCTTGCCCTGAAACTGCAGTTCTTTTCCTGCCGATTTTTTGGTTGCCATCGGAAAGAGCCGATTGACCGGAAAATTGCGTTCCTCCAGCACTTTTCGCATCATCGTGCCAACCAGACCTGTTGCGCCGACAACGGCAACGTTATAGCGTTTCATGCTTCCTCCTTAAAGAATTCCCGATATAGGGCCTGTACTGCGGGTTTAAAGTTCTCTTTCCTCACGCCCAGGATAATATTCAATTCACTGGCTCCTTGCAAAATCATGCGCACGGAGATGCCCGCTGTGCCAAGAGCGGTAAAAAGACGCGCTGCGACGCCGGCACGTTTGGCCATCCCCTCGCCAACGACGGCAAGAAGAGCAATGTCCTCCTGTACCTGGATCGCATCCGGCTCGCAGAAAATAGAAATTTCTTCCAAGATCTTTTTCTGTCGGCTCCGAAACGGATCTTCGCGAACAATGACGGATACCGTATCAATGGACGAAGGCATGTGTTCCACCGCGCATCCGTTGGCTTCAAACACGGACACCAGGCGACGCAAAAAACCGGAGTCGCCCGCGGCATGGCGTTTAGACACATGGACCAACATAAAGCCGTTTTTACCCGATATGCCCGTCACCACATGGCGGTGTTCGTCTTTAGACGGGACAATACGTGTCCCCTCCTCTTGCGGTGCATTGGTATTTTTAATATGGATGGGAACCCCCGCACGACGAGCCGGATACACGGCATCCTCATGCAGCACCTGGGCGCCCATATAGCTTAATTCATGCAATTCTTCATACGTAATCACTTCGATGGGGCACGGATCCTTGACAATACGCGGATCTGCGGCCAAAAAGCCCGACACATCTGTCCAGTTCTCGTACACCGGTGCTTGCAAAGCTGCCGCTAGAATGGATCCCGTAATATCGGAACCGCCACGTGAGAAGGTAACAATCTTTCCGGCTTCATCGGCACCGTAAAAACCCGGCACAACATAGCAGCCCTCTTGCAGACGTTTTGCTGCCAGTTTCTGGCTAAGCGCCAAGTCCAAATCCCCCGCCTCGGTGAAACGCACAATTTCCGCAGCATCCACAAATTCAAAATCCAGTGCCGCCGCTAGGAGTCGCGCGCAAAGATATTCGCCGCGGCTCGCACAATAATCCGCTTCGGCGCCGTCAAAAATGGCCTGTTTAACAGTATCCAAATCGTCTTCAATCGGATAAGCGAGTCCCAAGCCGTTACGAATGTTCAAATATCGTTCCGCAATAGAAGAAAAAACTTCATTACCTCCCATATCAATGGAGGCGAGCTGGTGTGTCAAATAGAGCATATCGGTCACTTTGTGGCCGCCCGGTGTTCGCTTCCCCGGTGCCGAAACCACGATCACACGGCGTTTTGGATCCGCTTTTATAATATCGATGACTTTTTGACACTGATGGGCGTCCGCCAAAGACGATCCACCAAACTTTGCAACTTTCATGCACCCTCCCCTTTCGCCTTCCATGGCGATTTCCTTGTTCCTTCAGTCTAACGATTCTGAGGGGCAGCGTCAATGGAAGTTCATTCATTCCTTGTGATTTTTATTCTCCTTCAGTCTCAAAAAAATAAGATATCGGTTTCCCTTTGTCTCGAATTTGCGCTATGATACCTAAGAAGATTCCACCGTAGTTCAGGCTATCTCGGTGATATCGATCCTATGAAAATGAATGGAAAACGCATGGAAAAGATCAATTATCAAAAAATTTTAGACGAAACGCTGCGCGAGGTCGAAAAACGCGAAACACCTCCACGGCTTTTGTTGCATAGTTGCTGTGGCCCCTGTAGTACGTACGTGTTGGAATACCTCAGCGCCTATTTTGAAATCACAGTGTATTACTACAATCCCAATATCTATCCGCCCGAAGAGTATCGTTTTCGTGAAGCTGAACAGGAACATCTGATTGATGTTCTGCCCGCCCGCTATCCGATTCATTTTCAAGCAGCGCCCTATGACCCGGAGACTTATTTTCAAGCAGTTCAGGGCATGGAAGATTTACCGGAAAAGGGATCGCGTTGCACCGTCTGCTTTCGGCTACGTCTCGAACAAGCCGCACGCTTTGCGAAATCACACGGTTTTGACTACTTTACGACTACGCTCTCCCTCTCCCCGCACAAAAATTCTCAACTTCTCAACACCATCGGCGGCGAATTGGCTGAAGAATTCGGTGTCCCCTATCTCTTTTCAGACTTTAAAAAGAAAAACGGCTTCAAGCGCTCTACCGAACTCACCGCCACATACGGCATGTATCGCCAGGACTATTGTGGGTGTCTCTTTTCCTACCGCGCACGGCGGGAAGGCATCACGTAAAAAGGAGCAGCAACAACGAGAGGCGTTTCCGGTCCGTCATCTACGGTGCCGAAAGCCTCTAAGAAAAGCGCGCCTTCCTCTACCTTTCCCTCAAAATGAAAAGACAAGTCCGACGAACGAGAAGAATCGTCTCGTTCCGTAACCGCAAGAACCCGATCATTCAAGGATAACTGCCATCGCTTAACCTGATACACCGAATCTGCGAAAACAGGTAAGTTAGCTGCTACGGACTGCACGTCCAGACAAATCCGATCGTAGGCAAAAAGGCTATCCCCCGGTTGAATCGGTTTTCCCTCAGCGGTGACTTTTAACGATACGCCGGGACCAAGCGAACAAAGGATATGTCCTTTTTGCAATGCCTCTTTAATATTTTTTGCGCTGACGTTCCCTTCCAAGCCGAGAAAATTAATCGCGGGACGACATTTGGAGGCACTTTTCCTGTGCCAATCCCTGCCGGCTGTGGCAAAAAGGTGTTCACCAGCGCACACTTTTTCCTTCCAGAGCGCATAAGAACGCGAGCTGAAGGGACTGAGTTCTGGGAATTCGCCATTCCATATTTCGATGGCATCGACATTCTCCCAATTGTGCACATCAAATTCCCAATGACATCCTGTACAAATCGGATTCCCCGGATCAAAGGGGTGCGCAATGCCAACCAGTCCGCCTTTTGCTTTCACCTCCGCTATCTTGGTGTCAATGTTATAAAGATCGGCATCACGCCAATCCACAATTTCCTCTATGCCGAAAACGAGCATGTGACCATAATACGTGGTCCACTCCATCGACCGCAGCATGGGAAAGTCTATGTTCTCTTCGATATAAGCATCACACCCGCTACAGGTATTATGGTCGGTAAGAGCCATTCCCTGATACCCGGCTTCCCGGGCCGCTTCCGCTAAGGTTAACGGGGTGAACGTTCCGTCACTGTGGTTCGTATGACAGTGCAGTAAAATCGGCATACCATACATTTTATGCTCCTTTCTCGGTCTTGACACAAAGGTGAACTGCTATCTTCGGAGAAATGGCAGCATGGACATGAATCATCACCTCAAACGGGCCCGAAACGGAGGAAACGGGCGAAAATCCTGCCGAAGAATGTTCGCCAATTTTAATACACTGCGAGGCATCCTTAGTGTGGTGACACCCAATATAGCCCTCTTTTTCGGAAGAACAGGAGATGGTCAACAAATTCAATAAAGGCATAAATGGGGCAACTCCTATTTCTTTAACTCTCTCGGGCGAAAAGAATTTCGGCAGGGCCTCTTGAAGCGCGCGTTTTGCCACCAATTCTTCTACTTTTTGTGGTGCATAGGAAAAACAAATAGTAAGTGCCTTTGTTCCCTCCGGTACGAAGAAACGGTACACGAGGTTGGTTTGATTATCATTCGGCGTAATGCATGGAAATACGTCCAAGAGCATGCTGTTCTCCTTAACTAAATAGGCCCATCCCCCCCCTATAAAAGGAAGAGATGGGCGATTTATTACCATTAATGTGTGGTTTGTTTAGCCGTCTGTAAACCGTTCTGATTAGCTCTCTCCCATGCCGGTCGCTTAAAATTCACCCAGACGTATACCAATGTGGCCAGAGCGGAAAAGAGAAAGATGAGTACCGAAAACGCAGCTGCTGCTTCGTAATCACCCTCGTTAAATCGACGGAAAAGGCTAATGCCCAGCATCTGCGGGAAGTTTCCGCCCATTAAGTATGGTGTTGTAAAGGAGGAAACATTGCTCATGAACACAAAGGTTAACGCGATGAGCAGGTCCCGATTCGTGATGGGCCAAACCATGTCTTTCATAATGGTCGGTAAGCTTGCCCCCACATCCTGAGCCGCTTCAATGTGCGGATCTTTTATTTTCGCCATGCCGGCTCCGAGCAACATCATGACAAAGGGAATATTAAACCATAAGTTCATCAGGATAATCCCCTTCATGTCATACATCAATCCCAACGTGACATTCGAACCCATGGCGAGAGAAATACGGTTAATGAGTCCCGAATCACGAATGATGGTAATCATTCCGTTCACTGCCACTAAGCCCGGAATAAAGCGCGGAAGCATGTATAAATTGTTCATCCATGCAGCAATTTTTCCCTTGGAAAAGCGTAGATAAAGAGCCAACAGATAGCCAAGGATTGCACAGATCAGCACCGTGACAGTCACGATCAGAAGCGTATAAAAAATATTTTCCTGCTGAATAGGATCGGACAGAATAGCTTGGTAATGAGCCAGCGTAAATTGTCCATCCGGTCCTGAGAAACTGCGAACCATATTGAGGAGAATCGGATAAAAAATGACTCCCACAATCAGGATGGCAGCGGGCAAGATAAAGATATAGGGCAATAGCCGATCAAACCCGTTCTTCCTCATGCAACCCCCTATTTAGACAGGACAGAAATCTCTCGTGTCCAACGATCATTTAACGCCTTGCTTAAGTCGGAGCCGATGTTGCTGGCACGAAACTCCTTGATTTGCAAACCCTTGATTGCTTCCAAAAGCTTCGGATCCAGTTTTGCAAAATCAATCACCGGAATCGCCGCCATACTATCCAAGGCGATATTCTGTGCCTGCGCACTAATCATGTAGTTAAGAAACGCATGGGCTCCTTCCTTATTTTGAGACATCGATGGGATGCCCAACACAACCACATTTCCGGTAAATGCCGGATCGATCTGCGCCATTTGAATGGAAGCTGGAACAGTTCCTTTTTTCTTTCCCGACAGAAGCATGTCTGCCCACATAGGCGTCATGTCAATTTCTCCACTGGACAGAAGGTCCAGAGCGCCTTGATTCTTGTTCGGATAGACAACTTTTCCGGACGATTGATAAAGGGAACTGTGCAGGTCTTTGAGCAACGCGAAACCCTTATCCCATTGTTTTGCCATTTCCGAGTCGGTGGAATTTAATGCTTCTTTATCAAGGAAATTGTATACACTTGTCACCACAAACGAACCGCCAGCGCCGCCGGAGTCGGGTGTATTGTAGGCAAAACGTCCCGGATTCGCCTTAATCCAATCGTATAATTCCTTGGCCGTTTTCGGCGGGTTTGCCACTTTTTCACTGTTATAAGCCAGCACGACTGTAGTTCCGCGATACGGAATGAATTTGTCCGTATTCGTGGGCGCTTCAAATTGCAATTCCGATTTGTTTGTCAATTGCTTGTCGTCCAAGGGGACAAATAGGTCTTTCCCACCCTCCTTCAGGTAGTTATTAATTTCCTCACCACCCATTTCTACGACATCAAAGTCCGTGTTAGCTTTTCCGGCTTTTTTTGCCGCAAGAATTTTATCCATCAAGCTTTGTGCACCCGTGCCGGATGTGATAAATTCCAATTTTGCCTCGTACTTGTCCTGGGCAGCATTAAAGGTCTTGATCTGTTCATCAAATTGCACACGAACATTGTCTGAACCGCTTGCCCAAACGGTCACCGTCTTTTTCCCTTCCGTACCAGCAGCTTTTTCTCCACTTTTGTTTTGACCGCCACATGCTGTTACCGTAAACAGCAATACGAACAAAAATAGGGGCATCAAAACGCTTCTCCACTTTGATTTGGTGCTTTTCATTGCATCCTCCTTAATAGTATTCATTTCTTCTGTCTTACTGCTCTATCGATACCGGTGCGAAAATTCCAGGCTTAGGAAACGAATGAGACGTCATCGTCGTCGGGATTTTTTCTTCTTGGGATAAGTGCCCGTTCTCTTCATACGCGAGCGCCTCTGGGCCATCTTCTTTGAACACCAGATGCCGCCGAAATCCCAGCTTAACCCGCTGGCCGGGACGAAGCATCTGTCCTTCCATTCGAGGGGAATTCGAGGTCATTTCTCGATCCCCTACCTGCACCTTTATTTCATAGGAACGTCCTAACACGACGACAGAAACAACCGTTCCCATCCATTTCGACTCTTCCCGGTCCGTCGGCGTAAGAAGCAAATCTTCCGGACGTATCGCCCATTCTTCGCCATTTTCCTGTCCAATGAAGTTCATGTCGCCAATAAAGCTTGCAACGAAGCGATTGACGGGATGATCATAAATTTCTTCCGGCCTTCCGATTTGGGCGATTTTCCCTTTGTTCATGACAGCGATGCGATCCGAAAGAATCATTGCTTCTTCTTGATCATGGGTGACGAAAATGACGGTCGTATCAATTTTGCGTTGAATGGTTTTGAGCTCATGACGCATTTGCTGCCGAATTTTAGCATCCAAAGCGGAAAACGGCTCGTCCAAGAGTAAAACGGAAGGTTTAAGAAGGATGGATCGAGCAATCGCAACACGCTGTTGTTGCCCTCCCGAAAGCTGATCTGGATATTGCCCAGCAAAGCCATCCATGCGAACCAACTTAAGTCCTCGTTCCACCTCAGAGGTAATCTGTTCTTTCGGCATTTTTCGCAGTTTGAGTCCGAAAGCAAGATTTTCATAAACGGTCATATGCGGCCATAAATTATAGTTCTGAAAAACCATGGACGTCGGGCGTCTTTCGGGCGGTATATCGTTAACACATGTGCCATCAATTTCAATTCTCCCGCCGGTTACCGGGGTAAAACCGCCTATTGTGCGCAAAATTGTGGATTTTCCACATCCGGACGGGCCCAGCATGGTAAATAATTCACCTGTATTCACGGTCATATCGATATGTGCCACGCCATCTCCATTCGGGTACTTCTTTGACATATCAATTAGTTGTAATTTTTCAGCTATCTGCATGCTTCCTCCTATTGAATCGTCAGCTTGGTTCCTGATTTCTTTTGATAACGGCGCAATAGAATCAATATGATGATCGTCGGAACGATCAGCAGCACCGATAGCACTGGGCCGGCCGTCGTCGGATATTCCATGATGATTCCGTAGAGTTGAGAGGTAACGGTTTTAATCTGAGGAAAGCCGATAACGAGGGTCCCTTGATCTTCTTGTAAAGAGCCTAAAAAGGTGAAAAGCGTCGCCACGATGATGCCCGGTAGGGCCATGGGTAGTGTAACCGAAAAGAATGTTCTGAGTGGGCTGGCTCCCGCATCGCGTGCGGCTTCTTCCTGCTGAATGTGCACATCCCGGAACGAAGAGACCGGAAGCATCGTCATATACATGAGCGTATTCAACACGTGGATGAGCACAACGCCAAAAAACGTCCCCATCAGATTAAGTTGGTAAAACAATACGCCGATGGATGTGTATAAACCCATTTTCGGAAACGCATTGGAGAGGAGAAAGGTGAACATGAACAGTCCCCTTCCCTTAAATTCGAAACGCGCCAACGCATAAGAAGCCGGAAGGCAAATTAGCAACGATACAACGGTACTCGTAAGGGCCAACAGCAGCGAGCATCCCATCGACGAAAGCAATACATCTTGCCCGAAAACAAATTGCCACCATTTGATGCCGAATTTTTGTGGAAAAAGAGCAGGTGCTTCATACACGTCAGAGAAAGAAAGCATGATCAAATGCAAGAAAGGCAGAAAAAAGAAAAGAAGAAAAAGGATGAATAAGAGGACGTGCAGAATCCCTCTCTTTCCCACTTGATGGTAAAAACGTTTCATGACTAATTCTCACCTTTCCCGGCCATAGCAACTGCCATTTTCGTCTCGACATCGAACGTAGCCGTAAGAAGTTTTTCCTTCACCTGTTTCGCCAAGCGGACATTTCGAGTCGTGATACTCTGTATGTTTGCGTCTTTCTCCTTCAGCAATGTGTTTAAAGCCGACTCCCCATCGACCGTCCAAAGAGAGAGCGGATATTTTCGAACGACAAATCGTTCGCGATTTTTGACAAACCAGTGCCATTCCACATTCCATCCGACAAGGCCCTTCGGCTTTTTTCGCCAAAGTTCTTCTGCAGCGTTCCATAGATCACTCTCAACGGCAATGCCGGAAAAGTCTGGACAATACTGTTGAAGGCGTTCCCAATTGAAGTAAACTTGAACATCTCTTTGCCACGGTTTTTCGTGCGCAGAAAAATCCACGGTTCCAGTGTATAGAAGACGATGCTGCATATCGTAGTGCACGGCGAGCGAATGAACGGCTTCTTCTAGTCCGGCTTCTTTTAAGTCACAATTGATTTTCTTGTCGGCGTATCGTGAAACAAGATCAAATGCTTCATCCAGCGTTAACAACATATCTTTTTCACCTTCCGATACTGTTGAATTCAACGGATCGTGATGGAGATAGAGAATACCGCGCTTATCGCAGCGAACATCGATTTCAATCGTATCCGCCTGCGAATAAAGAGCGGCAAGAAGATTTTCTCTTGAATTAGGCATTGTGCCATCCATTCCGGCATGTGCTGTAATATCCATGGGTGCTCTCCCTTCTTCACAATCTGTTCGCTATTATAGAAAGGAGATGTAAAAGGCACGTCTTGATTCCCGTAAATTGGAGGTAAACGCTACAACGTTTCCATTAAATCTAAGTAAGAAAATCATATTAAAAGGAGGAGAGCCGTCTTGCGTAATGCAAAGACGACTCTCCTGCAATATAACAAATGAATTTATTGCGTCTCTATTTCGCGCGCCAAATCCCCTTTTCCGTCACGACGACGGGAAGCTGCACATCCCAAGAATCCATGGGCACGCTCTCCGAAAGCAGTTGATGAAAACAGACCAGTGCTGTATTGCCGGTGTAGTCGGCTAAAAAGCGATCATAAAAGCCGCCGCCGCGCCCCAAGCGTGCCCCCGCAAGCGTTGCACTGAGGCAGGGCACCACGGTAAAATCCACGTCCTGCGGCGATACCGTGGGGGTATCTTCCGCTGGCTCAGGAATGCCGAAGCGGCTTTTCTTCAATGTGTCCAACGAGGTAATCGGATGAAGTGCCATCTTCCCCATCGCAAGAACACGCGGAACTACGAGGGTTTTACCATCCGCAAGAATGCCATCTAACAAGGTCGACGTATTCAACTCCCGTTCCATCGATACAAAGCAAAAAACGGTTTTGGCCTGTTGATATTCCGGCAATTGTCGGATCGCGTCGCAAATGGTCTTACTGGCTTCTTGCAGATAGGTTTCTTCCAAAGCCTTCCAGCGATTTTTGATTTCCTGACGAAAGGCCTTCTTTTCTTCTTTTGCCCGGGAAGGGGCGGAATGCATATCGTTCATGCGCTTCTCCTTTTCTCCGATGAATCGTACTTCTCATGTTAAAATGGTAGCACAGATACCCGATAAGGAGGAAGATATGGCACGCAAAAGCTGGAACCAATACTTTATGGAAATGGCGCAAACCGTTTCGGAGCGCGGCACCTGTGATCGCGCCTATGTGGGCTGTGTACTAGTCAATGAGGAGCATCGTATCGTCTCAACCGGATACAACGGCTCTGTTGCAGGCAATCCGCACTGTGACGAAATCGGTCACACCATGCGCGACGGACATTGCATCGCCACCATTCACGCCGAAATGAACGCGCTGCTCTATTGCGCCAAGTCGGGCATTTCGGTCAACGGCTGCACCTGCTATGTCACGCATTTCCCGTGTCTCAACTGCACGAAATCCCTGATTCAGGCGGGTATTAAACGTATCTATTATCGCGAAGGCTATCGCATGGACGACTATGCGATCGAACTGTTGGAGCGCAATCACATTCCGTATGAGCAGCTGAACGGCGAAGAAGACTAAGCTTCCATGCCGTTGTATTGACGAATAGAGTTGTTTCCTAAAATCATAGCAATCCCCATGTTATAACGCCCAAGCGAAAATAACATGGGGTTCAATTTGCGCGATACCCCATGTTAAATGCAAAATTTTGAAATAACATGGGGTTCGATTTGTCGCGGTACCCCATGCTAAAATGCAAATTTGCGAAATAACATGGGGTGCCAGCGCTCTAAAAACGAAGAATTCCCCCATGTTAAAATCGAAATCACGAAATAACATGGGGCGCCAGCGTTCGAAAAATACTGAAATACCCCATGTTATATGCAAAAATGCGAAATAACATGGGGTTCAATTTGTCGCGGTCCCCCATGTTAATAACCAAATTCTGAAATAACATGGGGTGCCGGCACCCTAAAAACGAAAAATTACCCCATGTTAAAATCGAAATCGTTAAATAACATGGGTTTCCCAGCGTAATCCGGCAAAAATTCACCCCATGTTAAAATCGAAATTGCAGAATAGCATGGGATTTCATCGGCCGGCACCAGAGAGACTCCGCCATATAAAAAGCGATGCCCTTTCGGACATCGCTTTTTTATAGTACTCTTCCATTCGTGCCGGGGCACGCGATTCTTTACTGAATTTCAGCTATTGCTTCAATTTCGCACAGGGCACCCTTAGGAATGTCTTTCACGGCAATACAGCTGCGTGCCGGCGTGTTCGTGAAATAGTCGGCGTACACTGCATTAAAGGCGGCGAAATCGTTGATATCGGCGAGGAAACAAAGTGTCTTCACAACGTGCGTCATATCCGTTCCCGCCGCTTCCAAAATCGCTTTTACGTTCTCGCAACTCTGTTTTGTTTGCTCTTCGATCGTCTTGGGCATCTCGCCGGTTTCCGGATGGACCGGCAGCTGTCCCGAGGTATACACCAGATTTCCGGTAATTTGCGCCTGCGCATAGGGGCCGATGGCTCCCGGCGCATTTTTGGTATTTACGACCTTCATCACAATCTCCTCTCTGTGCGTGTTCACACGTTCGTGGTCCTCTTCAGCATAACGAGAAGGCTATGGAAAGTAAAGAGCATTCTACTTGCTGTCCGGATGAACGCTTTCTTCCAGACGACTGGTATCCTCTTGCTGCGATTGGCTGTTTCCCCCTTTGTTGGAATAGTCTTTCCAATAGTCACTGCTCGGATTGACGCGACTCGTCATCGGAATCACCGCGACGGTTTCGCCGAGGCGAGGGGTAATGGCTGCAAAATAGTCTTGGGATTCCTTCTCTCTTTTAGCAGCTTCTTCTTCAAAGAGAGCGGTAATTTTTTGATAACGCTCCTCAATCAGAGCCCGCAGTTTCTTTTCCACCTGACTTCCGGAGGGAAAAAGGCCCACATCCGGTGTACCGGCATAGGAAAGTAGCGTGGTCAGAGAATTTTTCTCCGCAATGGGCCCATTTTGTAAGTGAATTTTGTTATGGGATAAGCAGCCGGTATGAAGCCCCTTGAGCGTATTCAGCAGTGCGGTGTCCAGTTTCTGCCATTTATAGGTAGAAAAGGCAAGCTCATGGATGGTTTGCAATTCTCCGGTCAGACTTGCCGCATCATATGCCGAGGCATAGTACCCTTCCGCAGCATCCGCGATCTGTTTAAGTACGAGATTTTGGTTTGCATCAACATTAAAGCCGATGATCCCGAGAACGATGTTGGCGTGCTCTCCCTTCAGCTTATTCGCCATGGCGATCGGATCACCACCACAGGTTTCGATTCCATCGGTGACAATAAAGAGAATATTAAGGTCTTTTTCTTCCTTGAAGGACGAAAGATCTTTCACCCCTTCCTCCATCGATTTCGCAATACAGGTCCATCCGGTCGGACGAATAGGCTGAAGCGACGCATTCATCTTGTCCTTGTCCAGTACATCAATCGGATGGATCAGTTCACAGGCTGCACAGGATTCTTTCTTTCCGCTTTCCTCGTTATTCCCCTTATGGCCGAAAACGCGAAGCCCCACTTTTGCCTTTTCCGGCATTTTGGAAAGCACGTCGCCAATGGACTGCTTCGCAATCTCCATCATGGTTTTTCCATTTATGGTCTGCGCCATGGAGCCAGAGCAATCCAGGACGATTTCGAGATGAACATTGACGTCTTCGTTAATTTTTTTATGGGTGAACGGATCCTCCATATCCTTCTTGAACACCACGTAGGAATAGCGTTCAATCGGCTCAAACACCGGATAATCATAGCCGGCAATATAGAGAAACTGTTGAAAAAGATGCTGTATTTCTTTATCGCTTGCCTCTTCCGTCAGCTTCGGCGCAATCTTTTTGACTTCTTCTTTCACCTGCCGATTCCAGGTTTTGACATTTTCCTGGTAGTGCTCTTCATAGACGCTGGGAAACCTGCAAATTCCACCGGCCGCATCAACAATGGCATCATAGGTATAGTTCACCGCAGGCAAGGGCCCATTGACCCCTTTTTTTCGTTGGTAATCCTCTTCCGATTTTCCTTGTTGTGCGGATACGGTATCCTGCTCGCCTTTGTCAGAGGAAGATTGTGCGGTGTCATCTTTTTTTTCTGTTGTAACGGCCTTCTGCGCATCGTCGCTACGGGATTCCTTCTTATTTGTGCAGCCACTTGCCAGGAGCAAGAGAGCAAACGAGATGCCTAGGATGGGTACAAGCTTTTTTTTCATGATCGTCACCCTTTCTTCCACGTGGAACGTCATTGCTAAACCCTGTCTATTTTTCTATCTATCTCTATATAGAATATTCTATCTTCATAGTCGTCTTTCCATGTTAAATATTTTCCTACTGTGTTTTAATTTTCTGTAAAGTTTCACGTTGAAAATTGCTCCATCCGAAAAACAAAAAGCGGCCGCCCATGCGACCGCCTTTTGGATATTCCTGTGGAAACGACTGCTTTAGAATGCCGGAATAACCGCACCCTGATACTTATCATTGATGAACTTCTTCACCGTCTCGGAATTCAATTCTTCCATCAGGATCTTGAACTTCTCTTCGTTCTCTTCCCCTTCGCGTACAACAACGATATTTACATACGGGCTATCCTTATCTTCAATGGCCAGGTTGTCCTTCAGCGGATTTAAGCCTGCGCCCAGAGCAAAGTTGGAATTGATGACGGCCAAATCAGCATCTTTGTATGCACGTGCCAACGCAGCTGCTTCCATCGGGACGAAGGTCAACTTCTTCGGGTTCTCCGTGATGTTCTTTTCCGTAACGTTGATATTGGACGGATCGTCCAGTTTGATCAGGTTATTCTTAGCCAGCAACAGCAATGCGCGAGCGCCGTTAGAAACATCGTTCGGGATCAACACCTTGCCGCCTTCCGGTACTTCATCCAAGGATTTCAGCGTATCCGAGTACACGGCCATCGGTTCCAGATGCACAGCACCGATCTTGGTCAGTTTCAAATTATTTTCCTTTTTGAAGGCATCCAGATACGGTTCATGCTGGAAGAAGTTAGCGTCAATTTCACCACTGGCCAGCGCATGGTTCGGCTGAACATAGTCATCAAAGTTGACAATTTCCAGTTCAACACCGCGCTTGGCCAAATTGTCCTTAATGGCTTCCACGATTTCCGCATGCGGAACGGGGCTGACACCAATTTTCAGTTTCACCGGTTTCTCGGCAGTAGCCGCTTCTGATGCTTTCGACGTTTCGGTTTTTGCCTGTTCCGATCCTGCCTGGCTGTTATCAGCCGGTTTGTTACCGCAGGCCGTGAAAATCAGGGCCAGGGCAAAGACGAGTGCGAGTAAAGATTTTTTCATAATTCCTCCTAGGTTCTGCTTGTTTCTGAGTGACGATTTACTTCTTATTGATAGAACGGGCAGTGGATGTGCCCACGAGTTGAATAAGTTGTACGATGACGATGATCACAATGACCGCGCCCCATAAAAGATCTTCTTGGCGTCGATAGTAGCCGTAGCGCTGCGCCACGGCGCCCAATCCGCCACCACCCAAGGCACCGGCCATTGCCGTGTACCCGATGAGGTTAATGAGCGTGGTCGTAATGGCTTGAATAAGCGATGGCAATGCTTCGGGCAGCAGCACTTTCCAAATGATCTGTGCATTTGTCGAGCCCATGGCTTTGGCCGCTTCCACAATGCCGGCGTCTACCTCGTTAAGGGAGGTTTCGACCAAACGAGCGAAAAACGGCGCCGCCGATGCTGCCAGCGAAAAGATCATCGCTGTGGAACCAATGGATGTACCGATGACGGCACGCGTTACGGGGATTAACAGGATCATCAGAATTACGTAAGGAATCGAGCGACATACATTCACGAGCACATCCAGAATGCGATAACCCGGAATGTTCTCCGACAGACCGCCTTTTTGCGTCAGATAGAGGACAATACCAATTGGCGTGCCGACCAAGATGGCAAACAAGCCGCCAAAAAACACCATGTAAAACGTCTCTATCGTTGCTTCAATCAGAATCTCTGTCATCATTTCAGCACCTCCACTTCTACCTGCTCTTGAAAGGCCTGCAGGGCACGTTTTCTTTCTTCTTCCGACCCCGTCAGCTCGACTACGACATAGCCAATTTCTCCCTGGCGGAAAGTATCAATATTCGCGGAAAGGATGGAGATCCCTACCGGAACCTTTTTTAACACTTCCGCAATGAGCGAATCCTGAATCTCCTCATTGCGATAGGTGAGTTTCACAACGTCGCCCGCAAATTCGCGATCCTGCAAGAAACCAAATTCATCGGCATCCTGCAATTTAGAAATAAAGGACTTCGTGACCGGATGTTTCGGGTGGAAGAAAATATCATTGGTTGAGCCTGTCTCGACGATCTCCCCCGCAGCCATGACGGCGATGCGATCACAAATCTCTTTCGCCACTTCCATCTGATGCGTAATCATGATGATGGTAGTTTTATACGTCTGTGCCAGGTCGCGCAACAGTTCCAACACCGATGCCGTATTCTTCGGATCCAGTGCCGACGTACCTTCATCCGAAAGCAAGATCTTCGGCTGCAAGGCCATCGCTCTGGCAATGGCTACCCGTTGCTTCTGTCCACCGGAGAGTTCGGAAGGATACGCATTGCCGCGCTCCGCTAAGCCGATGAAATTCAGCAGCTCTTCCGTCCGCTCCTGAATTTTGGATTTTTCCCATCCCGCAATTTCCAGCGGATATGCAATATTTTTTCGGATGGTCTTTTGGTTAAAGAGATTAAAGGACTGGAAAATCATGCCTATTTCCTTGCGCGCCTTTAACAGCTCCTTTTCCTTCAAATTCGTGATGTCTACATCATCGATAATCACCTTGCCGGAGGTTGGCTCTTCCAAACGATTCAGCAAACGTACCAGCGTAGACTTTCCTGCGCCGCTCAAACCGATAATGCCGAAAATTTCGCCTTCATCCACGGCGAAGGAAACGTCGCGCACAGCGTGCAACACACCATGCTCTGCGGGAAATTCTTTTGTTAAGTGTTCTGCTTTGATCAACTTTTGCTCCTTCCTGCGCCGAACGCATAAAAAAACGTCCTTTGTCACAATGACAAAGGACGAAATAAATTCCGCGGTACCACCTTACTTCGCATCAAATCGATGCGCACCTTCAAGCACTAACATGCTCTAACTCTGTAACGGGAGTGCCCGTACAACCCTATGATCGAATTGTCCCATCCGAGGCCATGTTCCCTTCGATTCCCACTCGCCCTTCTCAGCTACCGGGCTTCTCTGTAGAGTTTCTTTCGAAAGTACTCTTCTCTTCAACTGGTTTCTTATGAAGTTGGTGTAACTATACACGACTCGAAAAGGGATGTCAATAGGTTTAGGAAAAATTTTTCCCATCGACACTCTGCGTCGGTGTGCTCTTTACGTTAGGATTCGCTTAAAAGCGGGAAAAGCTTCAGATAGTACTCTTCCGCTCTTCTTTCTCCTTCCTCTTCTCGGTATTCGATGATTTTTCCGTCTTTCAAAAAGAGAAACTCTTTCGTTAACTTTTCCATTTCCATCAAATTATGTGAGGATAGTAGAATCGCAGCTCCCTTTCGAGCATGATCCAAAAGTATGCGTCGTGTTTGTACAATGCGGGAAGGATCCAATCCATTGAATGGTTCATCCAAAATCATGAGTTTCGGATTGTTAAGTAAGGCCATCGCAATCAAAAGACTTTGTTTCATGCCAAGCGAATAAGTTTCGACCTTGCGTTTGACAAACGAATGAATGGAAACAAGATCGACGACTTCTTCTACTCGATTTTTGGGCAGCTTTTGCATGGAACGAATGTAGTTTAAGTGGTCGGCACCTGTCAGAAAGGGATAGAGCACGCGATTATCCTTCAAAAACGAACAGGATTTAAATATGCTAATATCTGTGTTGGGGTGCTCTAAAACGGTGATCTTACCGCTTTGGGGGCGAATTAAATTTGCAATCGTACTGAATAAGGTGGATTTTCCTGCCCCATTGGGGCCGATAACGCCATAAATGCCCGCTTCTTTTATCTGCAGATCGAGATCCCTTAACACAGGATGCTTTCCATAGGCTACATTGAGGTGTTGAATGGTTAAATAGGACATAGAACCTCCTTGGCTCAGCGTGTCTTCTGTATGCTTTGTCGCGACACAATGCTTCCTCCCAACAATAAGAAGAAGAGTGTCCACGCGCCTAATACCAGCAGTGCTTGAGAAACAGAAATGATGAATCCCTGATAAAAGAATAGGGATCCGTCCACAAGGGCGGAAGTCTCCAAGTAACTGAAAGGATTCAAAGCCTTCCAATTGCAGGGCAACACAGCATTGAGAAATAACGATAAGGATGTAATGCCAAGTATTGCCATGAGTAGCGTTTCCTTATTGCGTGTAAAAATCGATACGAAAAGACTCAAGGAAGACAAGAAAGCCATCCAAAAAAGCAAAACCGGTAAACTCAGCATTAAAAATCGGCCTATGGACATCGTGCCTACCTTATCTCCATGAAAAGCAAGTACCGGAAAGCTGAATGATCCCCATCCGCTGACGCATAAAGCAAGAAATGTCGCTAGCAGCAGCAAGCCTATGAAAATTCCGGTTGCCAACAGAAAGTGTGCCGCCGCTTTTCGAATGTGAAAACGCCAACGTTCCAATGGCATTGTATAATTAATAGCTAACGATGAACCGGAACGTTTCTCTACCGTATAACCGGTGAACACCATATTTATTAAAAAAAGGAAAAGAACAATATCCCATTTTTGAACATAAAGAAGATCATACAGCCAAAAGGACACCCCCTCTTCGGGCAGTCGCAAATTCTGCTGTATTTGCCACCGCCCTACAGTATCGGTGTACTCTTCCCGTGGTGAAAACAGAAAAGCAGGCAGCAATATCGGTGCTTCCTGTTGCTCTTGCGCTTGTTCAAAAACCACCTTACTATCTTGCAATGATATCAGACTATTCTGGTGATGTTTATAGGCTTTGTCAAGGAGATATCCTTCGCGTCCTTCTTCGTCCATTTTATGATTCCACGAGTCATAATATCCGGCTCCATCTCCTTTCCGATAGCTCTCCTCACTTTGTTTCGCATTCTTGTATTGTTCAAGATACGTGTCGATCATATATTGATAGGGATTTTCTTGATCCGATTGCTCCGATACTTCATTTTTATCATCGTAACTATCTTCTGAAGCGTTCCACTTTTGCTTTTCCTTTTTTGCTTCTTGCATTGCTTCCAGATAAATGACGCTCCACCCCTTTCCCTCCTGCATCCCTTGTTTTTGCTCCAGTTTTTCTTCGTGAAGATTTAAAAATAAAATAAACAGATATGCCAGCAAGCCAATAAAATATATCCACGTCCGTTCCGACAACAAAATCTTTTTCCCTTCTATATAATAGACAGAGTGCTTTTTTATGGTGCTTTTGTCCTGTTGTGCAAAACGATTCGAAGTATAAAGACTACGTTTTTCAGTGATTACGGCAAGGGTGAAAAAAGCCACGCCGACACACTCCATAACTAAGTAAGGTCGGAAGCTACTCGCAAAGATCGTAATGTTTTTGTCGTAATCGATATAGCCTGTAAAAGCCTTGAAGGATTGGGAGATATAAATCGGATTCCATTGACTTTCAAGCAACGGGCTCGCACTGCTTCCCACAAACAGCGCCAAGTTAACCAAAAGAAGCACGGCAAGAACAGACTGTGTCTTTAATAAATTACCCAGTAAGAAACAAAAAGTGATTTCCAAAAAAACAAGGGACATAAAAGCAAAACACATTTTTACAAGAAGTGACCCGCCACAAATCAAGTTAGATGCCGGCAAATTAGTAAAGCGACGAAATGCATCTTCCCATCCCCCCAAGGGAACGCCTAAAAAGCAGAAAAGCAAAGTCAAGCCTAGGAATAAAACAGCCAGATAAAAGAAAATACAGAAGAAAATGGCAACCAGTTTAGACGCCATCTGCCGTACGGACGATGCCGGTTGTGTTTTTAATAAGTACGTTGTTCCCATTTCTCTATCCCTTGATTGAGAAGCATAAAATAATAGGGAAAAGAAAAATATAGCGGGTAACCCAAGGTAAAGAGGCGCATAATAAATTATATTTTGAATGGTCGAATCATATAGGCCGCCCATGTAGAGATATGGAGCAGAGGCCTTCTCTTGATGATCGGCTAAATAGGTAAAAAGCTGAATCTTCCATTGCAAGTTTCTTTGAAACATTGCATTAGAAAACGAAAGTACATTCGGATATTTTTCTACAAATTGAGCATACGACTTGTAAAAGTGGAGTCGATTTTGAATATACGTGTTGACAGTTTTATAATAATTTTCATCTTTGCTAAAGTCTGAGAAAACATAGTATGGCTGCGTCAACTTCTGTGCCTCGTCCTCTAGAGAATAAAGCGTCCGTAAATCGTGAAGAGCATCCTTTTGGTTTATCTTTTCGACTTGTGTCACAAGCTCAGTTCTTTTTTCCAGCAATGGAGCGGTCGGCAAGTATTTCATGTCTATATCAGAGAAGGGCGTCATCGTATCCTGCACTAATAATCCGGAGCCGGTTACTGCTTGATAAAACGTTATCCCTATGCAGAAAATAACAAATAAAAAAATCAATAAAAAATTTCTATTCCTCCAGTATTTCTTGATTTCAAAGCGTATCATTATTTCCTCCGATAGCCATTATAGCCGATAAAGATTTATGTTAAATGCCCTCTCAAGGAAACGTTATAGTTAATACTATAATTTAGCTTTCTAGGTATAAAATCCCTTTGTAAACAGCTTTACAAACTTTTCATGGTAACACTCCTTTGAAAAACCTTGAGAAGGCATCAACATCTATACTTAATTCGTCCTATACCCTGAAGGAATAAAAAATACCATTGGTAACGTTTTTCTAATAATGTTTGTGAAAAAAAACTAAAATCGAAAGGCTTTTTTAGAAATATGCCCTAACATGGGAAACTGCCGAAATTTTGAGACGACGGGGCCACATGTTTTTCCTCCTGTCACTTTTCGCATAATTAATTATATGTTATATGCTACTGCAGCGCATGATACTGTGTTTTTTAGAACAGTGCGCTCCCCACGCTCATGCCCCACGCCGTCGTCACAAACACCGCAACTAGCATCGCTAAAAAACCGTAGAGCATCATCTGACGCATATTGGTCCAGCCGCTGGAGCCGGCAATGGCAACACAGGGCATGGCGGGCGGCGTGGCAAAGGCATAGGCGGAAAGCATACCGATGCTGGAAAGAAGCAATGCCGGATGCACCCCACCGAGTTGTGATACCATTGCTAAGGCAGCGGCACTCACTACGGTGGCTGTCACCATGTTGGAAGAAAGATTGGTTTGCAAGGCACTCCAGAGGGCAAAGAATAGAAACAGCATGACTGGCGAGAAGCTTACCGCAATTGGCGCAACATGAGCGCTCACCCAGGCCATGACGCCCACGGACTTTTGGGTCAGCGCCCAGCCGATAGCGCCCGTTCCCGCGCACATCAAAATGGCCGACCAAGCGACGCCTTCCTTCAATGCTTTACCTAAATGCAGCAGGGGTTCGCCTTTTTCGGTAAAGATGGACAAGAGGACGCAGCCGAGAATGGGTGGAAAAGCCGTCCCTAATTTAGACAGTGCTGTCAGGGCTGTTTTTACTCCACCCTTTGGCAACATTCCGGAGAGGAGACCCGGCGTAATCCAAAGAAAAATCACAAAGAAAAACACCGCGATTACGCGCTTCGTGCCCGGTTGTACCGCATTTTCTTTCGCGCTGGAAAGCAGGCGATTTTCAATTTCCATGGCACGCTCCATGTGCATCTCACTAACCGGCGGACGCAATAGAAATCGAAACACCACAACGACGAGAAGCGCAGTCAATAGCCCGACCGGAATCGCCAAGCCGAGATAGGAAAGAGTCGATACGGTCGTTTTCGCAAACGCTTCATAGGCATTGATAGCAATGAGCGGAAACACATGAGCAATGGGTGTCATGCCGGAGGAGATCCCCGTCATAATAACCGTCCCCATCATGAGCATCGCTGCATTTTTATTGCCCTTCTCCAAAGACAGAATGGAACAAATTTCTTCGAGCATCGGCAGGTACAGAAAAAATAAGACGGTAGGCGAAATAAAGGAGCCTAAAAACAAAATGCTCGCAAAGTAGAGTGCCACAAAGTGCCAAGGGCCACGCTGCGCTAAGCGCGAGGTCATGAAGGATACCGCAATGCGCCGCAAAATCCCGGTCTTTGCCAGCGCATCCGTCAATACAAAGGTAAAGATGAGAAAAATAACGGTGGGGCTGCCAAAAGAGGCGGAAAAAATAGCCTTACCGGTAAGCCCGGGCACCGTCATTAATGCACCGATTAATAAAAGAGAAGGCCAGTCGATGGCGACAAAGAGCCACAGAATGAGCACGCCTAAAAATAAGCCCATAACTGCCATACCGCCGTCGTTGAGGCCCGGAAACGGCGGTATGAGACGAAATAATATCATAAAGCACAAAGCGAAACCGATCAGCATCGTCCGCCTGTGGTCTTGTTTTTGATTCATGTTGCACCTCACATTCTATTGGTTCCCTTAAAGGAATCATAACAATGCTATAATAGACGAAATAGGAACGATAAGGAAGGAGTCGCCATGAAAGCCTCAGAGCACGATCCCGCAGAGCTTAACGCATTGCGTCAAAAAATCGATGCGGTTGATTTGCAAATCGCTGCGCTTTTTTGTGAGCGAATGCATATTGCTGCGCAGATTGCGAACTGGAAACGAGAATCCGGTAAATCCATTTATGATCCTGCTCGCGAAAAGGCCATGCTTAAAACCCGTCTTTCGGCTCTTTCCGATCCGTCGCTGCGTCCCTATTATCCGAAAGTCCTAGCTGCTTTAACCGAAGTATCGCGCGCCTATCAGAGCGTTCTACTTGACGCAGCAAAGACAAGTGCGAATGAAACGGCGTCTTCTGTTGCTGAGTCGTACGCTCCTGCCGCAAAAGACGAGAAAGGGATCTCATGATAACCTTTTTGGTAGGCATCGCTCTGCTCCTGTGCGGCGGCTATTTGTATTCTCATTTTACGGAATGCGTCTTTCAGCCTGACGATCGCCACACGCCGGCGCAGCTGCGCGCGGACGGTATTGATTTTACCGCCATGCCGCGCTGGAAAAATACCATCATCAATCTCTTAAGCATCACCGGCATCGGCGTGATTCTTGGCGCCATTCAAGCTGTGCTCTTCGGTCCGGCTGCCTTCATCTTTATCCCCTTGGGTAATATCTTCGCAGGTGCAGTACATAATTATTTCAGCGGCATGATCGCCATGCGCAACCGCGGCTTTCAAATGCCACGTCTCTTGGAAAAGTACCTGGGGGCAGGCGTCTCCCGCCTCTATCAGATTATACTGCTGTTTACGCTCTTTCTCTCCGGCATTGTGCTTCTCTACACCCCGGGCGACTATATCGCTTCGGTTTTGCCGAAGACATTGCCCATTCCGCAGCCCCTGCTTTTTGCGCTCATCTATGGCGTGCTGTTGCTGTATCTCATCATTACCACACTTTTTCCGATCGATCGCACTATTGGACGCATCTATCCGATGCTGAGCATTGTGCTTTTTGTATCCACCGCTATTCTTTTTATCGGAATCTTGCGTCATGGAAAAGGATACCTTCCGGAGTTTTGGCAAAGCGCTCCTCGGGCAACTGCCTTATTGGAACAGCAGCCCCTTATTCCGGTTCTCTTTATCACGGTGACCGGCGGTATTTTATCCGGTTTGCATGGCACACAGGCCACCCTGCTTTCACGCACAATTCGCAAAGAATCCGAAGGGCGCATGGTTTTCTTCTACACCATGCTCTGGGAAGGTTTGTTAGCGATGTGCTGGGCCGCCGCAGCTATGATCGTTCTGGCACAACATCCGGCTATTACCCGGATCTCTGATCCCCTGCCCATGTTGGCACTCATTGCCAAAGAGTTTATGGGTGATTTCGGACCGCTCTTCGCCTTTCTGGTGTTGGTTATTTTCCCCTTGACCACTGGTGATACTCTATTTCGCGGCATTCGCCTCATCATCGCCGAAAACTTTCACGTTAACCAACGCCGTCCATGGAAGCGCTTTTTGACCACGGCTTGTGTCTTTGTCCCGGCCATTCTGATGCTTTTAATTGCCAAGTTACAGCCAAGCGGTTTCCATCGTCTCTGGCGTTACTACGGTTTTCTCAGTCAACTCCTGGCAGCCTTTGGATTAGCCATGATCAGCGTCTATTTGCATGCGCATTATAAGAATTATTGGATGGCCTTTTTACCGATGTTGGCCTCCAGTTTTGTTGCTTGTTCCTATATTCTGCATGCGCAAAGCGGACTGCATTTGGACGCTTTATTGGGTGCACCGGACAGCTATCGCGCTTCCAATACGGTGGCCGTTTGCCTGAGTGCGGCTTTTGGTCTTCTCGTATGGCACCATGCGGTGCGCAAAGCCCACGATATACGGATCCGTGACGATTTTCATCTCTAAAGAAAGGAAAAACCATGACAGAACACAAAAACTTGGATACGAAACGTTACTGCATTACCGATAAAGAGGCATCGCTGAAAAAGTTTGATACTGATGACAAACAGGGATTGGACAAAGAAACGGGCAAACGCCTTTTAGCGGAAAATCAGAAGGATATGTTCGTTCTTCAAGAAAAACTCTACGCAGAAAACAAGCAGTCCCTCATCATTGTTTTACAAGCGATGGACGCTGCAGGCAAAGACGGCTGCATCAAGCATGTCATGCGAGGCCTGAATCCGCAAGGCACGCACGTTGTGTCTTTTAAACAGCCCAGCAGTGAAGAATTGGATCGTGACTATCTGTGGCGCATCAACCGCGCTCTGCCCCGTCGTGGCGAAATCGGCATCTTCAATCGCTCTCACTATGAAGAAGTCGTAGTCACTCAGTTGCACAATCTGGTGAAAGACCAGCAGCTTCCCAACGAAGTATTGAATAAGTCTATCTGGAAAGAACGCTACGAACAAATCAACAATTGGGAAAAATACCTGCGGCAGCAGGGTTTCCGCATGGTAAAATTCTTCCTCCATATTTCCAAAGAAGAACAACGCAAGCGCTTATTGGCTCGAATTGATGAGAAAGACAAGAACTGGAAATTCTCTGCCGGCGACATCGCCGAACGTGAGCACTGGGACGACTATCAGGCTCTCTACGAAGAAGCCATTCGCAAAACCAGTCATGACTACTCCCCCTGGTACGTCGTTCCGGCTGACCACAAATGGTTTTCTCGCCTCATCGTTTCTCAAGTCGTCCGCGACACGCTGGAAGACATGGATCCCCAAATCCCCAAGCTTTCTAAAGAGGAAGAAAAGGACTTGGGAAAATGGCGCAACATCCTGGAGGCACAGTCGAAAACGCTTCACGAAGCACCGAAGAATTAAGCATTACGAATGAAGGCCTTCATTTTACCGTTGGTAATTGCGAAAACACCAAGACCCACGGTACGCTGTGCGGTACAAATCGCCGTTTCATACCGTTGGTAATCGCAAAAACGCCAAAACCCACGGTACACGGGGCGGCGCAAATCGCCGTTTGCTACCGTTGGTAATCGCAAAAACGCCAAGACCCACGGTGCTCGGGGCGGCGCAAATTGCCGTTTTCTACCGTTGGTAATTGCAAAAACGCAAAAACCCACGGTACTATCAGCCGCCTGTAGTCCAATTTCATACCGTTGGTAATTGCAAAAACGACAAAACCCACGGTGCTCGGGGCGGCGCAAATTGCCGTTTTCTACCGTTGGTAATTGCAAAAACGCCAAGACCCACGGTACTATCGGCCACGCGCAACCCAATTTCATACCGTTGGTAATTGCGAAAACGCAAAAACCCACGGTACTCCCTATCGCATGCAATCTCTTTCTATTATCCAAGCGCTTGGATCAACTTGCCCAGCACCTTTTCAAAGCAGGCGCCGTACCAATGCGTTTGATCCTTATGAGTTTCTTCAATGGCGGCAAGCGTAAAGTTTGCAGCAATACGGGCCGCTTCAAGCAGCGTATTGCCGTGTAAAGCAGCGCCAACGAAAGCGGAGGCATAAATATCGCCGGTACCATGACAACCGGGATTTAAGCGAGGATGAGCGTAGTAATCCAGATGGCCATTTTCATATACGGCCACGCCGTTGGTGGAAGCATCGTAACTGACACCGGTAAGCACCACAGCTTTGGCGCCTTGTGCACAGAGCGCACGGCAAAGGGCTTCAATCCATGCCTCGTCATAGCTTTCTCGATAGGGCGTTTCGGTTAAAAGACATGCCTCGGTAATGTTTGGCAACAGCACATCAGCCACGGGCAGCAATGTCTTCATCTCCTGCACAAAGGCGTCGTCAAAACCGACGTACAATTTACCGTTATCGGCCATTGCCGGATCGATATAGACCGGTGCCTGCTCCGTCAGAACACGTTCTTTCAAGGCTTTTACCATGGCAATCTGGCGAGCATTGCCAAGATAGCCGGTGTAGAGCGCATCAAAACGAAAGCCGAGTGTTTCCCATCGCTCCAGAATGTCGGACAAATCATCCGTCAGATCGCGAAATGTAAAGTCGGAAAAGGCGGTATGGTTGGATAAGACAGCAGAGGGCAACACACACGTTTCCACACCACATGCAGATAAGATGGGCAGAGCCACCGTTAAGGAACATTGGCCTACGCAGGACAGATCCTGCATCGTAACAATTCGAGCCATGACATCTCCTTTTACAATTTTCATAGAAAGCTATTCCGATTGCGCTTTGTCTTTTTTCAATAGCAATCACTCATGCACCAATTTACTTCCACCGATGAACTCTCGAAGAATTGACGTGTTCACAACATCCGAGGTATCCGTGAGCGGTAAAAAATACTGTAAAAGCGCTAAAATACGCACGGCTTCCACATGTTCCGGTTCCTCCGGGCCAATACCCTGTAGACGCTGCTCCAAAATGGGTTTTAACGCGGCAATTTCATAGACAAAAGAGGAATTAAACATCACATCAGCCAATTCCGAATAGGGGAAAATATTGCGATTTTCCCCACGGCGTACATCCGGCCACGTGCGGATCGTTTCACGCACATCGCGGCCACGGAACTGCAGGTCTCTGGCCATACGGCGCATGAGACGTAAATCCGTTGTCGGAATGCGATTGTGCGCATCCAGATTGATCTGCGTAATGACGCTTAAGGCGATACGATATTTATAGCGATCCTCGACTTGCGCGCTGAGACGCGGATTTAAGGCATGAATGCCTTCCAAAAGAATGGGCTGTTCCGCTCCCAAGCGTACCATGTCACCGGTAAAGGTGCGATGGCCGGCTACAAAATCAAAGCGGATACGCGGTACCTCTTCCCCACGCAACAATGCCCGCATATCGCTATTAAACGTAGCCAAATCAATAGCTTCCAGGGCCTCAAAATCAGGCTCTCCGTCAACATCAAGCGGAGTTTTGTCCCGATCCACAAAATAATCATCCAAGGAAATGGCCACCGGCCGTTTGCCCAATACGCGCAGCGATGTCATGAGTTTATAGGCAAAACTGGTTTTTCCGGAGGACGAAGGTGCTGCAATCAGAACAATGCGCTTGTTGCGCCGTATAATGTCTTCGGCAATATGCATAACCTTTTGATCTTGCAGGGCCTCATTCATACGGCAAACATCGCCGATCGTACCGTTTTCAATACTGCGATTGAGCTGGGCGACCGTATAAATGCCCTGTCGTTCGGACCATTTTTCGGCCTCGTTATAGGTATCCGATAGCAAATAGGTTGGAATGAAATTATTCACGCGTTTTTTATCTTCGCGATCCACCCCCAGCAAGACGATGCCGCGATCAAAAAGCTCCACATCAAACACGGATACATATGCCGTTGACGGCACCATATAACCGAAAAACGAATCCACCGCATTGCCCATCCGATAAATAGCCACGCGATCGCCCTTTTGCTGTGCAAATAAATCGACTTTATCCTGGCGTCCCAACGAACGAAAGAGTTGCTTGGCCTCTTCAAACGTCATGGTTTCTCGCACAATCGGAATATCCTCATCGATAATCTCGCGCATGGCACAACGCAGCGCATCGCGTTGATGCGTATCCAAGGTCACCGGCACGTCGTCTTTTTGAATCACACAGTAAAGGCCGCCGGAAATGGAGTGCTCGATCACTGTGCGCGTATCCGGAAACAGCCGATGCACCGCTTCCAGAAACACAAAAGAGAGACTGCGCATATACACGCGATAACCGTCCGTGTCCGTGGTATCAATGAGCGTGATCGCCTTGGCTACCTGCGGCACGACATGCGACAATTCAAAGAGTTGATTGCCCACACGCGCCAACACTATTTTCCCCTGCGCCCTCTTTTCCAGCGATTGAGCCAATTGAGCAAACGTCATGGGGGTGTCCGGCAGACGCTGTGAAGGCACGGCACCCATAGAAGAAATCGTTATAGACAATGTGCGCATAGTAACCTCCCAGTTATTCAAAACGCTTTATTAATACTCTTCTGATACCCATTATGGGGAGACGAAAAAGCCCGCTCTTGTAAGGACAAGGGCGGGCTTTTTTACAAATGGATCTGATGGGATTCGAACCCACGACTTCCACGTTGCGAACGTGACACTCTCCCAGCTGAGTTACAGACCCATGGACTCAATGAAAGAATTCTACTCCTTTTTAGGCCAAATTGCAACCGCCTGTCTCACGGAGGAAGTGTCGTACACTACGTTTATCTTTAGTTGGATTCCGGATTTGGGGACACAAGGTCCGGCACCTCGGCGTCTTCCACCAGCACCAGAGAGCCATCATTTTCAGACGATGCCGGATCACCTGTGCGATAGTGTTCATTCATGGACATCGTAAAGAGCTCTGCCGTGCTTGGCGGAGTGTAGGTCAGAGCATTGGCTCCGGCTTCAATCGTTTCACGAATATACTCTTCGCGGTTTCCACCCGAAGCGATGATGGGGATGGTCGGATATTGCTGACGGATCTTCTTAACAATGGCGGCGGTATGACGCGCGCCGGCCACATTTAAGATGCGGGCGCCGGCATGGATACGACCGGCAATATTCTGATCCATAGAGGTAATGGTCACCACCACCGGAATATCGATGGCCTCGGCCACGGCTTTCAAATTTTCATTGGAAAATGCCGCATTCACAACGACTGCCATTGCTCCCTGACTTTCGACATCCTTCGCCAAATCGAGCGACCGTTGCCCTTGGGTGATGCTACCGCCCACGCCGGCAAAAACCGGAATGTAGGAATTCTTGATGATCGCGTCCGTAATGGATTGTTGCGGCGTGAACGGATAGACCGCAAACACTGCATCGGCATCGCAATTGCGGATGATCGCCAGATCCGTTGAAAACACAAAGGTTTTTATACGGCGTCCAAAGACGAGAATTCCGCTGGATTCACGCATCACCGGGGGCAATTCCAAAATGTTGTGGCGCAACACGCCGCCCACCTGAGGAATAAATTTGTGCTTATTTTCTTTTTTCTCAGCCATACGGATCTCCTTTTTCGGACGAGGCATCGCTATATCTCTGTATTTACAGTGCGGTGCGATAGATCGCTTCTACATCCTCTTTCTTCAACGGTTGGAAACCCTCAATCGTACCGTCGGCGCGGGATACGCTATGCTCAGCCATCTCCGCCAAATGTTCTTCATCGATTCCCACCTCATGAAGGGTCATTGGAATGTGTAAGGAACGAAAGAAATCGGAAAGGGCTTGAATGCCTGCCTCCGCCTGCTCCTCGAGAGAATCCTTATGAATGTCAAAAACTCTTTCCGCAAAGCGTGCCAAACGCGGCATCGTTTGATCATTCATAAAATGACGCAGCCAATGCGGCGTTAATATGGCCAAGCCGACACCATGAGTGATGTCGTAGTACGCCGACAGCTCATGCTCCATGGCATGTACACTCCAAGACTGTGTCTTTCCGGTGCAAAGGAGCCCGTTGATGGCCCAAGAGTTCGCCCACATGAGGTTCGCACGAGCTTCTTCGTTCTCCGGTTCTTCGAGAGCAATGGGACCGTACTTGATGCAAGTCCGTAAAATCGCTTCCGCCATGCTGTCCTGCAGGAAAGCACTATCGTCGACAGAAAAATAATTTTCCATGGTATGGCTCATGATGTCCGCCGTACCCGCTGCCGTATGCCAGGCGTTGACAGAATAGGTAAAGGTCGGATTGAGATACGAAACACGCGGCAGAACCTTATTGCTGGCCCAGCCCAGTTTTTGCTTCGTCTCGGGATTGGAAATCACGGAATCGGGATCCATTTCAGAGCCCGTCGCTGCAACCGTCAGCACAACAGCAATGGGAAGTGCCTCTTTCACGTCCACTTTTCCCAGAACGATATCCCAGGGATCGCCCTCCGTTTTGCTTCCTGCCGCAATCAGCTTCGCACAGTCAATCGTGGAGCCGCCGCCGATCGGAAGAATCACGTCGACATTTTCCTCTTTTGCCGTGGCAATGCCCCGCTTGGCTTCTTCCAAACGCGGATTAGGAGAAATGCCTGCACACTCGACCGTTTCGACGCCCGCAGCATGCAATGCCTCCACAATCGTGTCAAAGATGCCGAGGCGCTTTACGCTGCCACCACCCGTGACAAGCAGCGCCTTGTTGCCCAAGGCTTTCACGCGCTTGGCAAAGTCTTTCTCCATCGCTTTTCCGAAAAGAATTTCCGTGGGAACATGAAATACAAAGTTATGCATAAACTCTCCCCTCTGTCCTGGTCCATAGCACCTAAGCGAACTACCGCTATTCGTAATTTTACACCTCAGAAACTGTTTTTCTTATACCCCATGCCGATCGTCCTCAACGAGTCAAATTGCGTACCCAGGTTTTTTTTCGATACAAGGGATAGATAAAAAGCATCTTAACCATTTCTTCGGCGCTGACTAGGAAAAAGGTCAGTTCAAAAGGCCAATGGAACACGGCGACGCCCAAGAAAGCAATGGGCACGGCATAGAGCCAAATGGACATCAATTCAAAATGGAACGACCACTTCGTTTCGCCGCCGGCACGTAAAATGCCGACAAAGATCATACTGTTCCAGAAGCGAAACGGCGCGGCCACACCGCGTATTAAAAGCAAATTATGGGATCGCTCGGCAACAACAGGCTCAATGCCGCTGAAAAGCATCATTAATGCATCCGGAAATAGGATGAGGATGGCGGCGGAGATGGCGCTCACAACCGTAACAAATTGCATGAAATAAGTGGCCATCGTTTCTGCACGCTTCAGTTCTCCGGCGCCCAAGCGCTGTCCCAATAGCACTGATGCCGACGAACAAAGAGCATCGATAATGATGAAAAAGATGTTGTTGATGGAGTTTGTGAGCTGTACCGCTGCCACCACTTCCTTTCCTGCCATGGCAAAGGCCACCGCCTGCACCAATTGACCAAAGGACCAAGAAGTTTCGGCCAGCACAATTGGCGTGGCAGCCGGCAGACAGCGCCGAACCTCTTCCCCATGCCAATGGAACAGTTCGAGCGGGCGCACATCCATGAAGCCGGGACGATGGTGCGACACGAGAATGATTAAGATGACGGTCTCTACCACGCGGGAAATCACCGTACCTACGGCAGCACCGACAACGCCCAACTGGGGGGCGCCAAATTTACCAAAGATAAAGATGTAGTTAAAAGCAACATTGGTCGCAAACGAGATAATCGAGACCATTAGCGGTTCTCTGGCACGATTCACGCCGCGCAATACCGTAATGAGTGAAAAGGACACGGCAAAGAACGGGAAGGTAAAGCCCACCGGGCGTAAGTATCGCATGCCCAAATCCTGTACACGGGGATCCTGCACAATCAGCCCCATAATGCGGTCGGGAAAGAAAATAGCGCCAATGGAAAAAAGGATGCTCAGAAAAACAGCCGCCTGCATCGTGATACTCAAATAAATACGTACTTTGCGCTCATCGCGATTACCGAAATGTTGCGCTATAAAAACCGCGCCAGCGCCGCCAATGCCAAAACAAATGATTTGGAAAAAGAATACAAACTGGTTTACCAACCCGACAGCGGCAATCTCTGCACTGCCGAGGGAAGAGATCATGACGGTATCCGTAATATTAATCGACGTCGTGATCAGCAGCTGAAAAGCAATGGGTAACGCCACAGCGAAAACTTCTTTTAAAAAACGGTGATCTTGAAAGAACCAGTTGCGACGGACATTTTCTTGGACATGAGGCGGCATAGTTGCTCCTTTCATTTTCTATGATAGCCTTATTCGTCGAATCTTCCCTTTCATGCTACAGAAGTCGCATCCCAAGGAGTAAAGCCTTAATCGCTGTCATAGCATCACTAGACAAACAGCAAAAGAGGATACTAACAGATAATGAAAAAGGCGTCAAGGCGACACACGCCGCTGTGCTATTGATGGTGTTTGCCTCACAAAAAACGCCCCCTCCATTGATATTCATGGAAAGGGCGGATTCTGCACAGGCGCAACGGCTTCGGGCACACTGTTTTCCGTTGAGGATTAACGTTCTTCCGGCACTTTGCAAAACTTTGGATAGTAACGCAACGTAGCAATGCGACGACGCCAAAATAGCAAGTATCGCGCCAACGAACGATCCTTTTCGTACCAGGTCGGGAAAAAGTATCCTTCGCGCAACATGCGCTCGGCCAGAGGGCGATCCACCGGAGAACAGTACTTGCGTAGCACCTTGGGATCTACATAAAGCCACAGCGCAGAGTCTTCGTGATAATGAACCGGCAGATCCTTTCCTTCGATCAAATCTTCCACCAAATACTGCGTATAATTGCAACCGCCAGACAGCATATAGGACGAGGAACGTCCCTGTCGGATATTAATTTCAAACACCTTAAAGGTGTTATCGCGTTCATCGTATTTTAAATCAAAATTGGCAAAGCCACGATACCCGATATCCTCCAAGAATTTCTGAAAGGTGCGATAAATTTCCGTATTTCCCATGGAGACCAGCGCAGTATAGTTGCCGATGGCTTCGGGCAGGCATTCATCTAACAAGCATTTGCCGAGGCACATCATTTTGACCTTGCCCCGGGTATTGACATAGGCATTTAACACATACATTTTGGACGTATCGCCGGGAATAAAATCCTGGAGAATCAAATCGCCGTGATATGTGCTGGCATAAATTGTCGCCACCGTCTCACGCAATTCCTCTTCGCTCGAAATGCAATACGCCTTTTTCTTTCCCGGAAACTCCGCTTCCAAAAAAGCAATGGAGTCATTAGCTTTCAGCGCCATCGGAAACGCAAAGGGTGTTTCGAAGTGATCTCTGTCTTCGTAATGCAAAATATAGGTCTTTGGATACGGCAAACCGTACTTCTCGCAAACCGCATAAAAATCTTTTTTATTTTCCAGACGCTGCTGCATTTCCGGATCCACGTAGTTAAACCGATAGCGTTTGGCCAGCTCTTTCTTATGTCGCGTTAATAGTGCCGTGTATCCATCGCCGCAGGTAATCAGTACAAGCGGCTCCTGAAAGCGCTGCCCCACTTCTTCTAAAACAGACAAAAAAACCGCATCGTCCTCAAAATTCGGATTGGTTTCCACGTCCAAAATTTTGGAATGACGCGTATAAATTAACGGTCGTATCCCCAAACATAACGAACGCACGCCATACGCTTCGTAAAAAGCGCGTGCCGTGCCATACGCGTTCAAATCGGTTCCCAGAATCACCGGTTTAAAGTTTAACATCTCCCCTACACTTTCTGATAGCTTCCGTTCCTAAAACCTTCAGCGCATCTACCGCATTTCGTTTTCCAATGGGAATACACGACAATTCCGTGCACGCTAAAATCACACGAGCCGAACGACTATAGCGATCGATCATCTCTAATAAGGCAGGAAAATCACGCCGATTTTCCCTCTTGACCGCATAGATGATGTCCATCACCTTGGCGGCATCGTCTTCCGCAATATCCGTACAGGTAATCCCATAGCGATCGGCATACTGCGCATATACGCCGCTTCTAAGGGTTCCCGCAGTAGCCAAAACTGCCACTTTTTTCTCTCCTTGTGCGGCGCACGTGCGTATGGTCTCTTCGACCATATTTATAATGGGCGTATCCGTAAGCGACGTCAAGGTGTCATAAAAATAATGTGACGTATTGCAAGGAATGGCAATGGCCTTAAGACCCAATGGATTTAACAACGCAAAATCCGATTGCATGGCGCGCAACAGCGCCTCTGTGTTTCCGGAAAGAATGGATGCTGTGCGATCCGGCATGCTAGCATGGCTTAAAAGGATCGTATTGATATGATCCTGATCACTATGAGCCACCGTATGATCGATCAGATATTGATAAAACACATTCGTCGCCAGCGGCCCCATGCCGCCGATGACGCCCAGTTCATAGGTCATAAAATATCCTGTCTTTGCATGGCGAGCGTACGCTCCCCGGCGCGTTCTTTCGGCATCACCACATAGCAGACAATCGCCAAGATGATGCTCGGGATAATCCAATAAAAGTTCTGCCAGATACCCGTAATCATGCCGTTTTTACCGCCAAGAATCGGTGTTCCAATTATCAAGCCGATCAAGAAATCAACGGCCGGCAGTGAAGCCCCCAGCACCGCTCCGATATGAATCGAACGCCGATCGAGCGGACCTTGAATGAGGTTTAGCACAATCAGCGCCATAGCAATCGGATAAATAGCAACCAGTATCGGTGCAGAAATGGCGACAATGCGATCCACTCCTAAAACGGAGATAATCGCACTGAAAACAACACACGCTATGCTCCACACGATAGCGGAGACTTTTCCTTTCGTCAAGCGTTCCATAAAGTCAGAGAAAGTAGAGGTGAGACCGATGGACGTTGTAAGACAGGCTAAAAAGGTGCCCAATGCAATGAGAACTTTTCCAGTCGTACCCAAAAGGCCGTCTACAGCAAACAATAACAAATCAACACGTCCCAATTCCTTTACGCCCAGAGAGGACATCGTCGCACCAATATACATTAATCCGCCATACACCGCTACCAATCCCAAGGCTGCAAAGATGGAAGATAGTGAGGTATAACGAACGATACGAGCGGGTTCTTTCACACCTCGGCGTTTAAAATCCTTAATGATGACAATGGCGAAGGCCATGGAAGCAAGCGCATCCATCGTTTGATAGCCTTCTAAAAAGCTTCCTGAAAACACATTCACAGCACCCGTCGGCACGAGCGGTCCGAGCGGCTGGAGGATGGATTTACCAATCAAAATCACTAAAATCGTAACCAGAGCCGGTGTTAACACCATGCCCAAGCCGGAGACTACGCGACTTGGTTTGATGACAAAAAACAAGGTAATGGCAAAAAACACAACCGTTGTCACCCAAGGGGACAGTTGCGGGAAAAAGGCGCCAGAGAGCATTTCGTGACTGGTGGCTGCCGTTCGTGGGATAGCCAGTCCCGGTCCGATGCAAATTAAAATGATGGCGCCGAATGCCGCTGAAAGCACCGGCCCCAAATGCCGCGCGAGGCACTCAATGGTACCGCCGGCGCGAATCGTCGCAATGGCACCCAACAAGACCAAGCCCACCGCAGGAATGAAGAACGCTACAAAAGCTTGCATGACCTGATCGCCCATGTTCTTTCCCAGGCTGGTCGGAAAAATCAAATTGCCTGCTCCAAAAAACATAGCAAACAAGGCGAAAGAAGCCACCAGTAGCCATCGCCGGTTATAATGCCTTTTCTCTTTCATTTCCCACACTCCAAACTAATTTAGGACTTCCCAAATCGCCGATTTCTATGTATCAATGGAAATTCTGATGAATATCTTTGAGAAAGTGCCGCCAACAATGTGCTATGCACAAAAAGTCTCAAAGAAGAAGTAGCACGCTTTGTAGGTTCCAAGATAGCGTAAACTTAAAACACTAGCGAGAACAGTACGGCAATAATGCCCATAAAGAAAATGAGGACGAAAAGACCGATCACGCTGAGTCCGAGGCCTGCAACAGCCGGCCATTGCGGTTTCTTTTTCAGTCCCATCACCGATAGCACAATGCCGGCAATCCACAATGCGAAGCTCAGTAAGCCAGAGCGATGAAACAGTAACGATAAAATTGCCGCTCCGAATCCCAACACGCCTTGCGTATTGGCATCGTACAGTTCCTTCCAAAAATCCAGAGAAAACATATCCCGATGCGCTTCTTCATTTCTGCTGTCGTAACGATTTTCATCACGGAAATGGCGATTCGAATCCGACATGATTTTCCTCCCTTTCGAATGCTCTACTTGTGCACACTCGCACAGACAAAGCGTCTGTTGCCGACCTTCATCGTTGACTTTCGTCTTTTTATTTTATGTTTCTTTGCCGCGAATGTCCATACGGAGAGTTTTTTTTACCGCGTTCGCTTGTTTTTGACGACATATTGCAAATGTTTTTGACGACATATTGCAAAGGCTGGTCTTGCAAATCGCTTGCCTGCGTGCTTTCCACGGATTTCGATAAAAATGGAAACCATAACGGAGAATGTGGTATACTAACTATCGGAAACTGAAAAACACGGAGTGTTCCATCAGTTTTTATTTTATGAGAATGAGAAATCGTTTCCGCAACGACGTCTCATTCCCTAATCAATCCTAATTAATAAGGAGGAAAGTTTTATGAAATCTGTTAAGTTACTGGGCCTACTGTTGGCCGGCGCTTTAGCGCTGACTGCATGTGGTGGTGGAGCAGGAAACGACAAAAAGGATTCGAGTGCGCCTGCTGAGAGCACTGCTACCTCTACGGCTGCCCCGTCGGGCGAAGTGAAAAACAACGCAAAACCGCTGGTATGGTATAACCGTCAGCCGTCCAACAGCACCACTGGTCAGTTGGATAAAGACGCCTTACATTTCAACGACAAAACCTACTATGTCGGTTTTGATGCCAACCAGGGTGGTGAAGCCCAGGGCCAGATGATTGTGGATTACATTAAGAAACATGCTGATAAGCTCGATCGTAACGGCGATGGCACCATCGGTTATGTTTTGGCTATCGGCGATGTCGGTCATAACGACTCCATCGCTCGTACGCGTGGTATTCGTAAAGCGTTAGGTACTGGCGTGGAAAAAGACGGTAAAGTCGATTCCTCCCCGGCCGGCACGAACGTTGACGGCACTGCAAAGACCGTGAAAGATGGCGAGTTGGAACTCAACGGCAAGAAATTTGTCGTTCGTGAGCTGGCTTCCCAGGAAATGAAGAACTCCGCTGGTGCAACGTGGGATGCTGCTACTGCTGGTAACGGTATTTCGACTTGGTCGGCTTCCTTTGGCGACAAGATCGATGTCATCGTTTCGAACAACGACGGCATGGGCATGGCCATGTTCAACGGCTGGGCAAAAGCCAACAAGGTTCCGACCTTTGGTTACGATGCCAACAGTGACGCTGTTGCTGCTATCGCAGACGGTTATGCCGGCACCATCAGCCAGCACGCTGACGTTCAAGCTTACCTGACCTTGCGCGTACTGCGTAACGCATTGGACGGCGTGGATATCAACACCGGTATCAGCAAGCCGGATGAAGCGGGTAACGTTCTGACCGACAAAGACTACAAATACGTCGAAGAGGATCGCTCGTACTATGCTTTGAACTTGGCAGTAACGGAAGATAACTACAAAGACTTTATGGATGCTACCAAGGTCTATGAGCCGGTTTCCAAACAGTTGGATGCTGCTAAATCGCCGGAAAAGACGGTTTGGTTGAATCTCTACAACGCTTCGGATAACTTCCTGAGCTCGACCTATCAGCCGCTGCTGCAGAAATATGACAAGCTTTTGAACCTCAAAGTCGAATACATCGGCGGCGACGGACAGACGGAATCCAACATCACGAACCGTTTAGGTAACCCGAGCCAGTATGATGCTTTTGCCATCAACATGGTGAAGACGGATAACGCTTCTTCCTACACCACGATTTTGAATCAATAATCGTTAAAAATTCCTGTTAAAAGAGGCTATCAGGATTCTCCTGATAGCCTCTTTTCAGAATTGAATTAGAAAGAGAATGCTTATGACAGAAAAGAAAGACGATTTTCTTCTATCCATTCGTGGCATGTCAAAGTCTTTCGGGCGCAACCGTGTTTTGGATCGCATTGATCTGGATGTGAAGCGGGGATCCGTCATGGGACTCATGGGCGAAAACGGAGCTGGTAAGTCCACCATGATGAAGTGTCTGTTTGGCACCTATCAAAAAGATGAGGGTGAAATCTATTTGAATGGGCGCGCGATCGATTTTTCCGGGCCAAAGGAGGCACTGGAAAACGGCATTGCTATGGTGCATCAGGAGTTAAATCAGGCATTGGAACGCACGGTTGTGGATAATTTGTTCTTGGGGCGCTATCCTCGCACTCCCTTTGGGTTTGTGGATGAGGCGCGCATGCGCAAGGAAGCCGCCGATCTTTTTCGAAACTTAGGCATTTCTGTGCCTTTGGACGTACCGATGTCCCAGCTTTCGGTTTCCAAACGACAAATGTGTGAAATTGCAAAAGCCATCTCGTATCACTCCAGCCTCATCGTTCTGGATGAGCCTACTTCCTCCCTGACGGAACCGGAAGTCAAGAAGCTTTTCAACATGATGCGAAAACTGCGTGATAACGGTATTTCTCTGATTTATATCTCCCATAAGATGGATGAAGTTTTTGAGATCTGCGATCAGGTTTCTGTCTTGCGCGACGGCAAGCTCATCGCAACAAAAGACACTGCGGAAACGAATATGAACGAGCTCATTTCGGCCATGGTCGGACGATCGCTTGAAAATCGCTTCCCGCCGGTGGATAATGAACCGGGTGAACCGGTACTGTCCATTCAGCATCTGTCTACAAAGTATGAGCCCTACCTCACCGATATCTCCTTTGATGTGCGCAAAGGCGAAATTTTCGGCCTTTACGGCTTGGTGGGCGCCGGACGCTCAGAACTTTTGGAAACCATCTTCGGCGTACGAACCCGCGCCGCGGGCTCGGTGTTTTATCGTGGAAAGCGCATGAATTTTGAAAACACAAAGGATGCGATGGACCATGGTTTTGCGATGATTACCGAGGAACGTAAGCTCAATGGCATCTTCGCCAAAGGGGATTTGATTTTCAACACCACCATCGCCAATATGGATCGCTATAAGTCCGGGTTTGCCCTCTCCAACCAAAAGATGCTGAAGGCAACCATGCGTGAGCTAGATACCATGCACACGAAAGCCATGGGACCGGAGGATATGATTACCAGCCTTTCAGGTGGCAATCAGCAAAAGGTGATCTTCGGCAAATGGCTGGAGCGTCAACCCCATGTCTTTCTCATGGATGAACCGACGCGCGGTATTGATGTCGGTGCGAAATATGAAATCTATGAGCTGATCATTCGAATGGCAAAAGACGGCAAAACCATCATCGTTGTTTCTTCCGAAATGCCTGAGATCCTCGGCATCACGAACCGCATCGGTGTGATGTCCAACGGACGCTTATCGGGAATTGTCAACACAGATGAGACGAATCAGGAAGAGCTCCTCCGTCTGAGTACGAAGTATCTGTAAGTGGAAAAGAGGACTTATGAGCCAGAATAACAAAATGACGCCGGAATCCGGCATCCTGACCCTGGAGCAAGAGGAATTGCTCCTCCAGCCAATTCAGGACCATATGGATGCGCTGCAAAGTCGTATCGATGCTCTTCGTAAGGACGGAAGTGCCAAGGTTACGGATCTGAGCAATAAAATCACATTGATCCGCGAAGACAAAAACTTCGGAAAAGAAGAGCGGAATCATCAAATTGCCATCCTGAATAAAGAACTGGAAAAGGCAAAAGAGGTAGAGTCCGCCAATAAGAGCGAGATAGATAAACTCGTTGCTGAAGGCGAAGTCTACTTGAAAGAACACTTCAACCGTGATTACTACAAGTTGGTAGAAGAGAATTGCAAGCGAGCAAAAGAAGACGCAAAAAAGCAATACGAACGTCAATTGGCGGATCATAAAGCAAAACACGAACAGGATCTTGCTGCGTTGCGAAAAGAAGGCGACGGCGAAGAGCAGAAAAAGGCCCTAAAGGAACTCAACTTCGTGTACCGCAACAAAACCTTTGATGCCAAGATGAGCTACCATGTTGCTCTGCAAGACATTAAGGATCGTCGCCATGAAGCATTTATGCAGCAATACCAGATGATTGATCGGTTACGTGCTTCTCGTTTTACGATGGGACAAACCTATGCGCAAAAATGGGAAAACTACCGTTATCGTTTTAACACCAAGCAATTCTTATTAAAGAACGGTCTATATCTGGTCATTATCCTGATCTTTATCGCCTTGAGTATTATTACGCCGATTATTAAGAACACGGATCTGTTCACCTACACGAATGTCGTGAACATTCTGCAGCAAGCATCGCCACGTATCTTCCTCGGTTTGGGCGTTGCCGGACTGATTCTTTTAACCGGTACCGACCTGTCCATCGGACGTATGGTGGGCATGGGCATGGTGATCTCCACCATTGTCATGCATAAGGGCATCAATACCGGACAGTTCTTTGGAATTGTGTTTGATCTGACTGCCCTCCCCATCTGGGTGCGCATCTTGCTAGCCCTGTTCCTGTGCATTATTTTCTGCACGCTATTCACGGCCATCGCCGGATTCTTCACTGCGCGCTTTAAGATCCATCCGTTTATCACAACCATGAGTAACATGCTCATCATTTTCGGTCTCATCACCTATGCCACTAAGGGCGTTTCCTTTGGTGCCATTGAACCGGAGATTCCGAATATGATGATTCCGAAGATCAATGGCTTCCCCACGATTATTCTCTGGGCAGTTGCTGCGATCATCATCGTATGGTTCATTTGGAACAAAACTACCTTCGGTAAGAACCTTTACGCTGTCGGCGGTAACCCGGAAGCGGCCTCGGTCTCTGGTATATCCGTCTTCTGGGTCACCATGTTCGCCTTCATCATGGCCGGCATCCTCTACGGATTCGGCTCCTGGCTGGAGTGCATGCGCATGGTCGGTTCTGGTTCCGCTGCCTATGGACAAGGTTGGGATATGGACGCCATCGCTGCCTGCGTGGTCGGCGGTGTATCCTTCACCGGTGGTATCGGTAAGATTTCCGGCGTCGTCGTCGGTGTATTGATCTTCACCGCTCTCACCTACTCCCTCACCATCTTGGGCATTGATACCAACCTCCAGTTCGTCTTCGAAGGTATCATCATTATCTCCGCTGTCACGCTGGACTCCCTGAAGTACGTACAGAAGAAGTAAAGAAAGTACAAGTTCCAAGTATGACAAGCCCCTTCGCTTTCGCGCTAGTAATGCCACATACGATCGGATAGCGTTAGCTATGCCAAGTGATGGCGATAGACCTAACGAGTGATGGCGATAGCAAGGTCACCCGCAAAAGGCGGACACGGCTACAGCGAATGGGAACAAATTACAGCGAAAGGCTGTGTCGAACGAAACAAATTACAGCGAAAGGCTGTGTCGAACGAATCGTTCGACACAGCCTTTTTTATGTGGCGGGCATCGCCGCAGCGAAGTGTTCTTAAAAGGTTTACTTACGGTTTGTTTAAGGGTTGTGTAAGATTTGCGTACGGTTTCTCTAGGTCTACAGTGCAAAATGCATTTTGCACAAAAAGTACTGTACGAAAACAGCAACATTTACAGTACTTTTTTCAAATGATGCGAAAAGTACTGTAGTTTTTGGAGCAGTTAGACAGTGCTTTCAGGCCATTTATCAAAAAGCACTGTATTTTTGAGTGGCAAAATACAGTACAAATTTATATATATATCTCAAAAGTACTGTAGAGACGCCTTTTCTATCGTGCCGTTGCGATCATAACCCTGGTTCGTACCGCTGTCATCGTATCCTAGGTTCATACCGTTGCCATATAGAACGCAGCCGCTAAGCTTCCTTCTTTTCGTATGACTGAAGCCGCAACGTGGGCATCGCTTCGTACTAATATGGATTACTGATCCTCAATGGCGGATTGCTTCTTGGGCATCAGGAAATTGTGAATCAGTGCCTGCACCGCTTTATAGTCTAAAGGACAGCACTGCGCTTCAAACGTAGTGATGACACGAGCATAACGTGTAACGCCTTGCTTATCGTAAAAATCAATTTTTTGGATTGCTGCTTTCAGATACGTAGGATCATCCATCATGCCAAAGTGTTCCCAATATATCTCCTTACCATTCGACCAATCAAAAAATGTGAAGTCCGGATAAATCGTTTTTTCCCCCACTCTGAGTGGGCATTCATACTTGTAAAAAATTCCTTCATCAAAAAACGTGTCTGCCAGTATTTTTTCCGTTTTGGAACGTACCGTTTCTCCTTGTTTGGTCTCAAAAATTTTGTTCTCCTGAAAATAGTGCGTCGGTTCGTACGTCTTGTTTTTCCATGCTTCATACTGCTGTTGTAGCGTCGGGACAATAGGACACACTAAAGCCTTTCGCGATGGTTTTAATCGTTCATAAATACCGTCCACCTCTTCATCCTCATACACTTGATACAATTTTCTGAACTGTTGAATGCGGCTCTCCAGCAATGCCTCAACTTTCTTATCGTACGATTGTTGGGCCAGCTTTTTTACGAGATTCATTTGCTTTCGCGCCAAATACTTTTTGCTTTGTTTAGTATCGCCATCTTTTTGTAGTCGATGATAGTACTGCGGCGGATCATAGCCATCATTGATCTCTAAGAATCCGGGGATCTTTTTCGACTGTTCTTCACGCACTTTTTTAAGTAATTCTCCGTATTTCCGTAGCATCGTGCCTAGATGTTGCTTAAAATTTATCATCGCTCCCTCCGATATCATCTGCGATTTGCCTCTGCTGGTCCGTTCTAAAACTCCTTGATCAGCAATCAGCGAACGCTCTATCCATAACTATTATTTCAAATCGCAAATGTCTGTGTGTCCCAACAATGTCCCATTAGATCTCAATATTTCCGTAGCCACTTTAATAAAGTCAAAAAGAGCAACGGCACAAGAATACAGTAAAAGATAGACAGGAAACAAAAGAGAAGGTTAGCGATCGGAATCTCCCATCTTCTGCACATTATAAAAAGCGAAGCGGCGAAGCAAATGGCGGCATTTAAGCCGAAGCCTACAGTGCAAAATGCATTTTGCGCAAAAAGTACTGTATGAAAACGACAACATTTACAGTACTTTTTTCAAATGATAAGAAAAGTACTGTAGTTTTTGGAGCAGTTAGACAGTGCTTACAGGCCATTTATAAAAAAAGTACTGTATTTTTAAGTCGCAAAATACAGTACTTTTCTTATATTCTTATTTTTGTACTGTATTTCCACCCATTTTTGTACAGTACATAATGCAATTTTCAACGAAAGTACTGTATTTTGCCCCGTTTTCATACAGTACAAATTCGTTTATATCTCAAAAGTACTGTAGAGACATACATTCTACTGTACCTTCGCCGAGCTGTTCCTACGCCTTCTTACCCAGACGCGCAACGATCGTGCAGAGCAACGACAACACCGCTGCCGGCAAGAGCCATTCCATACCGACATTGCCGAAAGGAAGGGCTTTCAACGCATCCACGAGTGAGCCCATTCCTCCAAAGAGACTGCCGATGGTTTCCAGCGCACTGACGGCAAAGGCACCGATCACGGCGCCCGTGTAGGTCCAGGGCGAACGGATGTGACGATCAAAGAACGTAAGCACAATCAGAACGATCATGACCGGATAGGCCATCTGCAGGACCGGAACGGCGCTTTTGATAATGCCTTCAACGCCCAAGAGCGATACAAAGAAACTGAACAGCGTCGAAATGATAACCACTTTTTGATATGGAAGCTTCCCCTTCGTCAATTGATCAAAATAATTGCCACAGGCAACGGTCAGGCCCACTGACGTCGTCAAGCAAGCCAGAGAGACACCGGCGCCTAAGATCAATGCACCGGGTTTGCCAAACAAGAGTCGCACGGATTCGAGTAAGACGATGGTGCGGTCGGTGCCGATAGCAAAGTGACTGGACAGACGAGCGCCCATAAAGCTGAGACCGGCATAGACATAGGCCAACAGGATGAAAGCAACAATACCGGAGCGTAACGCCATACGATTGCGTTCTTTGGTGCTATCATAGCCGCAGGAAATTAAGTGGGTGATGGCAATGCCACTCATAAGAGCTGCGCCGAGAGCATCCATCGTTTGGTAGCCTTCGCGAAAGCCAATTAGAAAGAAATTTTGCGGCTTGCGCACAGCCATTGCGCTGTCCGGATAGAGAAAACTGCCGACAATAAGAATCGTAAGAGCCACAAGTAGCGCCGGCGTTAGAATCTTACCGATGCGATCCATCGCACGGGAGGGATTCAATGCAAGCCACAATGTCAAAGCGAAAAAGATCACGGTCGTTACCCAAACCGGCATATTCGGGAAGAGCTGAATCGTTGCTATTTCATGGGTTGTCGCAGCGGTACGCGGCACGGAGAAGAAGGGCCCGATCGCAAGCATGCAAACGGCAGCAAGAAAAGCAGAAAACTTGGGACTGATGCGTTTTCCAAGATCATCGGCTTGTCCCCCGACACGAATCGTTGCGATTATACCGAGAATAGGCAGGAGCGGATCCGTCACTAAAAAGCCCAGCGTGGATTTCCACCATTCCTGGCCCCCAACAATACCCAGCGTCGGTGGAAAAATCAAATTGCCTGCACCAAAAAATATAGCAAATAGAGCGAAGCCTACGACTAAAACGTCTCTTGTGCTTTTCTTCATCATTATGCCCTCCTGTGCTATCAATATTGGAAGTATTTTACCAAAAGCATACGGCTGTAACAAGCAAGAGGAGAGGAAAGTCTCCGAGGTGCACAAATATAAACTATCCGTCACGATCGACATGTCGTAAGTTAGCTAAAAAAACGAAAAAGGGGAGCCGTGGGAGCTCCCCTCTTCCTTATGGAGTGAAGGATGGTCTACGAATGTGGTGGGAGCACATTCGTTTATAACTTGTTTGTTTTGGCTAACACTAGATGGAAGAAAAAGGGAACATCCCTATTCCCTCCCGGTCAACCTATGAATGAAAAGATCAGTGTACAGCGTGGTGCGAGCAACCGCAACATCCGTCACAGGTGCTACCGCCGCATCCGCAACTGGTTTTCCCTTTTCGACGATCTGAAACCATCTTCGCAATAATCAGACAGACAACGGCTAAAAGGCCGAGGCCGACAAGTACTGTGGACAGATGATTGGCAATCCATTGCAGCATAGTCTTTTCCTTTCTGTTTTAATGCTTACCCCCATTGCTACCTGTCAAGCCCACCGCCTGTTCAGTGCAAGTTCTTGCAGCCATCCCGGCAGAAGATCTGCCGGGAAACTGCAAAGAAAGGAGTTATCGTATATCTATAGGTCAGTTTCGGTCCTCACTGTCACATTCCTTTATAGGCATTGGTGGAGTGGAATGATCAGGTGCATGGTGATGCAAGACAGGTTTGACCGGACTCATTAACTCAGTTTTATTAGTTATTTTCTGCCGCTCTTACGGGATTGCTGATACCCGCTGGCTTCGTGTTCGGCTTCTTGATAAAGAGCATGTAGAGCATTACCAGCAGAACTATCACGGCAGCAATCAAACCAACGATCGATCCGTTGCCTTTGAAGAAGGTGCCAAACTGATAGATCATCAGAGAGATCAGGTAGGCAAATACGCACTGATAGCCGATTGCGAACAGAGTCCACTTAGTGTTGTTCATCTCACGCTTGATCGCACCCATCGCTGCGAAGCAAGGAGCACAGAGCAAGTTGAAGACGAGGAAGGAGTAGCCGGAGATGCCGGTGAATACACGCCCCATCTCAGTCCAGACCGACCCGCTGCCACCATAAAGGATGCCCATGGTACCAACGATATTTTCCTTCGCAATAAGTCCCGTGACCGAGGCTACAGCTGCTTGCCAATTACCCCAGCCCAGAGGCTTAAAGATCCAAGCGATGGCATTACCGAATGTCGCTAAGATCGACATGGACAGTTCATCTTCTTCCAACATACGGAAGCCCTCATCGGTGAAACCGAAGAACGAGGTGAACCATACTACAATCGTCGCCAGAAGAATGACCGTACCGGCTTTCATGATAAAGGAACGGCCGCGCTCCCACATGGAGCGAAGTACGTTACCTACCGTCGGGATATGATACTGCGGAAGCTCCATGACAAACGGAGCCGGTTCACCGGCAAAGCCGGCAGTTTTCTTCAGCATCACACCAGAGATAATGATCGCTGCCATACCCACAAAATAAGTCGAAGTGGATACTATGGAGCTGCCTCCGAAGATCGCACCCGAAACCAGAGCGATGAACGGAAGCTTCGCACTACAGGGAATAAACGTCGTCGTTATAATCGCCATGCGGCGGTCACTTTCGTTTTCAATCGTTCGACTGGCCATGATGCCCGGCACGCCGCATCCGGAGCCGATCAGCATCGGGATGAAGGATTTACCGGAAAGACCAAACTTACGGAAGATACGGTCCAGAACGAAGGCGATACGTGCCATGTAACCACAGTCTTCGAGGATGGCCAATAGGAAGAACAGGACCAGCATCTGTGGAACGAAGCCGAGCACTGCGCCGACACCGGCCACAATACCATCCAGGATCAAGCCCTTCAGCCATCCGTCCACATGAATTTTGTTCAGTCCGTTTTCGATTAAGACCGGGACGCCGGGAATCCAAGTGCCGTAATCGGCCGGATCCGGTGCCTCAAAACCGTTCTTTTCCACATAGCTTTGCGCATCTTTGAAGGTCGTCGGAATAATGTTTTCGTCTTCCAGCTCCTTCTCGGTTTTGTTCGGAAGCGCATCAAAGTACACGGTTTTCATCGTTTCTTCCAAGGTCTCTTCATCCGTCGTCTTGACCTGTGCGGTCGGTTCAGCCTTCTGCACCGCCTTCACTTCGGCAAGAGCCTTGTCAGCGTCAAAATCTTCTGCTTCCGGGTCCACATCAACGTAGGCCTTAATGGCTAACATTGCTTCGTCGTATGCGCCTTTCTTTTCTTCGAACTGCGCAGTGCCATTACCGAAGAGATGGAAACCGTCGCCGAAGATATTATCATTCGTAAAGTCGGTAGCGGACTTACCGAGGCCGACCATAGCAATCCAATACACAATGAACATCACCAGCGCAAAAATCGGCAAACCTAAGACACGGTTCGTAACGATTTTATCGATGCGGTCCGAAACGGACAGTTTACCGGCGCTCTCTTTTTTGTAACAGCCCTTCAACGCATTCTCTATGTAATGATAGCGTTCAAAGGTCATGATACTCTCAGCGTCATCGTCTCTGGCTTCTTCGACCTTGCTCACCTTGCTTTCGATTTCTGCTAATGTACTTTCCGAAAGCGTGATAGCTTCATTGATTTTTTCATCATGTTCAAATAATTTCGTAGCAATCCAGCGACGATGGTTTTCCGGAACACTATCCGGCAGCATTCCCTGAATCTCGGTTAAAACATCTTCCACATCCGTCTGGAAGGGCTTCTCCCAATCCGGTGCTACTTTCTTCTCCGCCGCGCGAATAGCCGCTTCTGCCGCTTCCTTGACGCCACGGTTCTTTAATGCTGAAATTTGAACAATCTCGCAGCCGCCGAGTTTTTCGGATAACTTTTGGATATCCAACTTGTCGCCGGTTTTCTCCACAACATCCATCATGTTGACGGCAACAACCATCGGGATTCCCAGTTCCAACAGTTGTGTAGTCAAGTAGAGGTTGCGCTCTAAGTTAGTGCCGTCGATGATGTTCAGGATCGCATCCGGCGATTCCTCCATCAAATAGCGACGCGCAATTACTTCTTCCATTGTGTACGGGGAAAGTGAATAGATACCCGGCAAGTCAGCGATTTTCACGTCTGCATGATCTTTCAGCTTTCCTTCTTTTTTCTCAACCGTTACGCCGGGCCAGTTACCTACATATTGGCTGGATCCGGTTAATGCATTAAACAGGGTCGTTTTACCGCTGTTCGGGTTGCCTGCTAAAGCAATGCGAATACTCATGATTTTCCTTTCTGCTCAAAAAGCACGTTCTTCCCAAAGTGTTAATGTACTTCGATCATCTCCGCATCTGCTTTGCGGATCGATAATTCATAACTGCGAACCGTAATTTCAATCGGATCGCCGAGCGGCGCTACTTTTCGGATATAGACTTCCGCTCCCTTGGTCAGACCCACGTCCATCATGCGGCGCTTAACAGCACCTTCGCCGTGTAGCTTTACAATTTTGACGGTTTCACCAACCGCAGCATCCCGTAAAGTTTTCACCATCTTTCTCCTTCTCCACTTATCCTTTGATAATTCCTAAAAACTTTAAGTTAGTTTTAGCTAACTAAGCAATGCACTTCCGCCGAATTTGCATTCCCACCTTCGTCGCAATATGACCTGTTCCAAAACAGGATCGCCGTTTGGTGAAGCCCACGCTTCCCTTACAGGAACATAGTTAGGTTGAGCTAACTCGTCTATACTCTACCGATTTTTTTATCATCCGTCAAGCGTTTTATAAAAAAACTCCCCGCTTCAGCGGGGAGTCCGTATTGCACTACGCGTTATGCGATCCTGTCGCACAACTCAAATGATGAAATACTTCAGGACAAACAGAATCGATAATACATACATCAGCCAAGAGAGCTCCTTGCCCTTGCCGGTCAGCACATGTAACAGCGTGTACGTAATGAAACCAAAAGCGATACCGTCCGAAATGGAATAAGCAAAGCCCATCATCGTAATGCAGGCAAAGCATGGAATCGCCTTTGTCAGATCGCTCCAATCGATGTGTGAAACCTGCTGCATCATCAGGAAGCCGACAATGATCAAGGCCGGCGCCGTTGCAAAGGCAGGAATCGTTAGGAATAACGGTGTCAGGAATAAAGCCACTAAAAATAAGATGCCCGTCACCACGCTGGTCAAGCCCGTGCGGCCGCCTTCAGTAATACCTGCGGAAGATTCCACAAAGGTGGTAATCGTCGAAGTGCCCAAAACAGCACCGACCGTGGTACCGACGGCATCCGCCAACAGAACACCTTTAATGCCAGGCAGCTTTCCATCCTTATCCAGCATTTTCGCCTTAGATGCGCAGCCGATGACAGTTCCCAAGGTGTCAAAGATATCCACAAAGAGGAACGCAAAGCACACCACCACAAAATTCAAGAAATGGTTCGCGACAAAAGAAAAGTCCAGCTTAAAGAAAGTTGGCGCTATAGAAGACGGCATGGATACGAAGGCCGTCGGGATGACAGAATAGTAGCCGGCATCCGGGGCTGGTACGTAGATGCCAAGCAACTGTGCGACAATGCCCAGTACCCAAGTAGCAAGCATACCCCAAAGCATATAGCCTTTAATGCCCTTAATGAGCATCCATGCCGTAATCACCACACCGATCAGGCACAAAAGGATAGCCACGCCTTGCGAAGCATTTGTCTTTGCGCCCTGTGTAAAGGAATACAGCCCGACAAGCGTCGGTCCTTTGACAATCAAGCCGCAGTTTTGTACGCCAATAAAGGTAATGAAAAAGCCGATGCCGACTGCCACGGCAGTTTTTAGCTGTACCGGAATCGCATTGAAAATGGCTTCACGGACATTGGTCAGGGACATGAGAATGAAAATCACGCCCTCCACAAAAACAGCCGTTAACGCGACTTGCCAAGAATAGCCCATGGCGCCGCAAACGGAGTATGCAAAATAGGCGTTTAAGCCCAGGCCTGCCGACAATGCAAACGGCTTATTGGAAAATGCTGCCATGCAGAAGCAGGCAATCGCCGAAGCCAGCGCCGTTGCTGTCAGGATCGAGCCGGCGTCCATGCCCGCGGCGCTCAGGATGGTCGGATTCAACGCCAGGATGTAGACCATCGTCATAAAGGTCGTAACACCGGCAATGAGTTCCGTATGCAACGTGGTTCCGTTGTCCTTCATATGGAATAATTTCTCAAACATAACTCCTCCTTCTTTTTCGGTCACGTGCGGTTCATCCGCTCCGGAGGTTACTCAAACGATTAGCGATGCCGTAGTCCGATTCTTCCGGGAATCGGGTAGAGACGCCTTCGCCAAATTCGAAAGCCTATACGGTCGTGACACAAGTTTCATTATAGAGGAAGCGGCAAGAAAAGCAAAGAGAGTGCCCACAGGCACTCTCTTCAAACCTATTCTTTAGAGAAAAACATAACGTTTCATGAAATATTAGCGTTTGATGAAATATTCCTCGTACCATGCGAGGAACATATAAACCGTCCAAATCTTACGATGCAGCGGACGCTTTCCTGACAAGTTCTCATCGATCAAATGCTTCAGTTGCTTGACGTCAAAGAACTGCGCCGCTAAATCGCCGGTGAGCATTTCGGTAATACGGTCGCTATATTTGGGCTCCTTCAGCCAATACTTCAGGGGTACGACATAGCCCTTCTTTTTACGTTTTGCCCAGTCTTCCGGCAGATACTGGAGGGCAGCATTTCGGAAGGCGATTTTTACCTTATTACCTTGGATCTTTAAATCGTCCGGAAGCGTGCGCGCAAAATCCAGTAAATCTTCATCCAATAAAGGCGTTACCAATTGCACGCCATGCCCGATATTCATACGATCTGCTTTTAATGCGATATCGTTTCTCACCCATACATGAAAATCCAAGTATTGCTTTTTCTGAATATCCGATTTATCCTGCACTTTTTCAAAATACGGTGCCAATAAATCTTTGACGAGCGGCGCCTGGCGATAGGATAAATGCACGAGACGACGTGCCTCCTCTTCATGGAAGATCTTCGCCTGGCCAATATACCAATCCTCCACCGGCATCCCCTTAATGGCAAAATTCTTGCCCTTGAAGTCCTTCAGAGAGCGCAACATGCGCTTACCGATCGCACGACGCAACGCAAGCGGTAGGATTTTATAAGTATTCATATATTGCGGTTCCGTGTATTCAAAGTAACCGCCGAAAAATTCATCGGCGCCCTCGCCGGAGAACACGGCTTTTGTGTGGCTGCTCATAAGTTCCGAGAGATAGAACATAGGAATGGCAGAAAGATTCGCAAAGGGTTGATCGCACAAATACACAATCGTTGACAGTTCGGAAAAAGTCTTATCCGAATCCACAATTTGGCTGTAGTGTTCGGCGCCGATGATTTGCGAAAGGGCACGGGCATTATCAATTTCCGAAAACTCTTTGTCGTGATAGCCCACCGTGAACGTCTCTTTGGGACGCAGACGGCTGGCCAAGTACGAACTGTCCACACCGCCGGAGAGAGACTGGCCGATCATTGAAGGATCGCTGAAATATTTAAGCTTATCGGCAATGGATTTTCCCACCAGCTCGTTAATCCGCGTAGAAGCCTCTTCAAGCGTCATCTCCTGCGGATCAAAATCCACGTCCCAATACTGCTTTTGTTCCAGCGTGACGCCCGTTTCTGACGGTGTCACGACGAGATACGTGGCTCCCGGGAAAGAGAACACCCCCTTAAAGAAAGTTTCATCCAGCGTCGGGGATTGGAAAATCAAATACGGCACGAGGGCGTCGCGATTCAGGACTTTCTCAAAGGTCGGAAAAGCCAGGAATGCCTTGGTTTCCGATGCAAAAACAACACCTCCGTCCTTGGTTTTATAGTAATACACCGGCTGCGTTGCAAAGCGATCGCGCAACACATAGAGTTTCTGGGTGTTCTTATCGTGTACGATAACGATGTAGCCGCCTTTAATCACCGTGGCAAAGCCCATCCCCTCTCGCACATAAATCGCGGCAATCGCTTCGGCCGGCGACAAGGACAGAGCATTTTCCACGCCCAGCTCTTGCGCATGCTGACGCACTTCATCCACATTGTTCACGAAGCCGGTAAGGAGCACGACGGCTTCATCCGTCTCGGCAAGCTCCTTATGATCAAAGGCATAGTGCAAATCCATGCCCAAATACCCCAACTCCAAACCGTTCTTCTTATAGTGTAGCGTATAGTCTTTTCCGCGATACGCCATTGTTTCCATCATTTTGTCTACCGTATTGTCCGGTGTTTGGGTGTGAAAAGTTGCTACAAAACCAGCCATTGCTGTTCCTTCTTTCTTGCTTTTTTCTGTCACGTGCAGAAATATTTTATACGATATTGCCGTTGATTCAATAAAAAAATCTCGATTTTCGAAAAGGAGAAGGGCCAGCGTTGACAAGATTTTATCATGATGTTATCTTTAACTAACAGATGGGGCTGTCCTTTCTCCGGTGTCCCCTCATCCGAAAGGAAAATGGATATCCTTTCCCTCATTGTTAGCCTAGGCTATCATCTTCCGCCCACGGGAGAAACAGAAGGAGACTATCTTGCCGCACCAAAAAGAATGGGAACGAGCATTGGTTCACCATTGCGCCGAAACGTTAGCCGGCCTTAAGCCTGCATCTCTGCTGTGTCTTCGCTCCGATGCATTGTTGCAAAGTCAGGACGCCGTCGACTACGGAAATGCGCAATTCAATCGTTTCGGGATTCGCTTTTTTGCGCTGGGACGATGCCGTAAGGCAGAACGCATCCTCATCTATCGCGAAGAACGCCTGAACGCTTGGTTACATAAAGGCGATGTTCGAAAGGCGCTGGAAGTCTTTGGTTACGACTGCAGCCTTCCGCCTGCGACGGACATCGTTACTGCCGGCTCTGTTCCACAAAACCACTATCCGTTGGTAGGGTCACTCCTGCAACAATTGCTTTGCCGCATGACGCAATGCCCCTCCATCTCGGATGAAATCGGCCTGTTCCTCGGCTATCCCGTCGAGGACGTCATAAGCTACGCCAAGGATCGCGGACGCAACGCCTACGCCATGCGCGGGTACTGGCGCGTCTATCACAATCCCGGCGAAGCTCGTAAGACCTTTGAGGCATTTCATGCCTGTCGGCAATGCTGGCTTGCTGCCCTACAAAATGGCGATGATCTCTTTCGCCTTTTGGACGCAGTTGCCTGCCCTGTGCCGGCTTGATCTAAGACATTTCCATCGCTACCAAACGCAGGAAATGCAGCAATGGCTGTGAAACGAATCGCAGCAGAACAACTTCTCGTTAGGAAGAAAAGGAGTAATCATGACTGTCGGAATTATTTATTGGAGCGGCACCGGTAACACGGAACAGATGGCCGGCGTGCTGGAAGAGGCATTAAAAGCAGAGGGCGTTTCCGTTGAAGTGCATCCTGTCAGCGATGTCACCGTCGACCAGGCACTGCAGTTCGACAAGCTGGCGCTGGGCTGCCCCGCCATGGGCGACGAACAACTGGAAGAAGTCGAGTTTGAGCCATTCTATGAGGATCTGAAGGCTGCCATCGGCGGCGACAAGCCCGTGGTTCTCTTCGGTTCCTACTCCTGGAACGAAGGACAGTGGATGGAAGATTGGACCGATGATGCCCGCAGCGCCGGCTTGAATCTGGTGGATGATGGCGTCGCCTGCTACGAAGCACCTGACGATGAAGAGAAAAAAGAAGCACTGGTGGATCTGGCGAAATTGCTGGCGAAATAATCCTCGGTTCTTCCGAAATATAATAAAGAAGGCGGTCCTTCGGGCCGCCTTTTATTTCGCCGTTATTCGCCGCGAAACGCAGGGCACACAGTGCTTTTTACGATACATCGATTTAACACTGTAGGAAAAATGAGTGAAATACAGTGTTTTTATCGATAATCCTATTTTGTACTGTACAAATCGCGAGGCAAATACAGTACTTTCGCCGAAAACTTTAATTTGTACTGTAAAAAAAGAGAAAAAAATACAGTGCAAATATCGATAATCTCTAAAAGTACTGTATTTCGTCGCTGAAAACTACAGTACTTTTGAACAAAATTTCAATTTGCACTGTAAAAGAGGCCGAAATCCTACAGTACTTTCCGTCGTATTACAAAAAAGCACTGTAAAGTCGAAAATCCGGAAATGGCCTGCCGTGTTTCCAAGAGGATCGCTGCCCTTCATCATTTGAAATAGCACTGCTTTACGATTCAAAACCGTAGTAGTCTTCCACTTTATGTTGCTGAATGCCTTCTTTGACCTTTTCGAGGACATCGGGACCGCAAATCTCACGAATCAGATGAAATGCTTCATACGCAGCAATGGCCGCACCGCGGCCGGTAATAATATTACCATCTTGAACCACTAGGGCGTCATCCACATAGCTACCGATATCGGTAAGCTGGGGCGCCGTGCTCGGAAAGCTGGTTACTTTTTTATCGCTGACGACGCCGGCGGCGTTTAAAACGATCGGAGCCGCACAGATAGCCGAGACGATCTTGTTTTCTTTCGTGAAGCGACGGACTAAATTCAGCACGCGCTCGTCATCGCGCAGATGAACGGAACCCGGCATGCCGCCCGGCAAATAGAGACCCAGATACTCCTCTTCCTTCAGGGCGTCCAAGCACAGATCTGCCATGACAGGAACACCGTGCGAACCGGTCACCAGGCGTTGCCCTGAAATTGAAACCGTATCCACCGTAAGACCTGCACGACGCAGATAATCCACCGGTGTCAATGCTTCCACTTCTTCAAAGCCTTCCGCCAATAAAACGAGAAACTTTTTCATTGCTACTCCTTTCGTATTCTTGGAAACATCTTATGTTTTAGAACTCTACTCCTTCTCCCTATTGAAGCAAGCGGCATCGATGGCTTTCGGAATGCCGGCAACAAGTTACCGTACAACCTCTTTCGTAAAATCCTCCAATGCAATGAATTTCAAAAGTCCGTTCTCATAGCGCTGCGCCACCTCGCCTTGCAGCAATGGCAGCACATAGGTACACATCTTCTGCTCCAAGGTGTCCCGATCCTGAAACCAGTCTTGGGGAATCTTTTTCTCGCGATTAGCGATCGTTTCCGAAGGTACGGCGTCATACGTCACCGTATAAGGATCCGAGGATTCACGCAACAAGACCGGAATACGGTTGGTGTCATGGAGATTGGCCAAGACAGCCTTGCGTCCCAGCAAAAACGCCTCTTCGACATCCGTTGCCGAGAGTAACGCAGCCGTACGCTGGGTAATGCTAAGTTCTACGGAACGCGTCTTAATGCCAAGACGGGTATGCACTTCATCTGCCAGATTCGCCGCCACCCCGGAAAGCACCGGATGATGAAAGCCCGCGTCCTGCGAAGCTACCGTTTCGCGCCGTTCGAGAAGACGTTCAGTATCTCGATACCCCTCCGAAATGGCAACTAACACATTGCGATGCGACTTCACCGCAGCCGCAATTTCTTCCATCATGGCATCCAAGGACTGCGGGTGCTCCCCGAGATAGAGAAGATCCACCCTTCGCTCCGTCTGACCGCCATTGCAAGCGACTGCACTGGCCGCCAGCCACCCGGCATTGCGCCCCATGATTTCTACGATGGTGCAAGACGGTTCAGCATAAATGGCAATGTCATTACGAATCGTTATGAGCGTGTTATTGACATATTTGGCAGCCGACGCAAAGCCCGGTGAATGATCCATCCCGCAAAGATCATTATCGATGGTCTTCGGCGCACCGCCGATATGCAGATCCGTGATACCGCGCTGGCGCATAGCGATGTTTAGTTTCATCACAGTATCCATGGAGTCATTGCCACCGATATAGATCAAATGCGTGATGGCAAGCGCTCGCAGATTGGCAAAAAGATGGTCATAAAACACGTCGTCGGGATCTGCCGGCAACTGAAAACGACAGCTGCGGAGAATGGAAGACGGCCTGCGTTTTAAAGCTTCCGCCACTTCCTTTTCGCAGAACGCTTCCTTATCGATCTCCACGAGTCGATTTTCCATGATCCCCGTTATACCGTTCAAACTGCCATAGATGTGCGTAAAGTGTTGCTCCAGCGCTTCCGTAATAGCCCCCGCCAAGGTAGCGTTGATGACGGCCGTGGGACCGCCGGATTGTGCGATTAAAATATTCATGCTTTCCTCCCCTGCTTTCTTCTTCCTTAATAGTATCCAATGTGCCACTTTTTTGCAGAAAAAAAGTAGCAACGGGGCAACCGTTTTACAAAATTCCGCAAGCGGGCTATACTGAGGCTGTCAGAGGAACTGAGGGGAGTGGAGTATGAAAAATTTCGGCTATTACAACGGACAATCGGACCTTATCGAAAACATCAAAATTCCCATGAACGATCGCGTCTGCTGGTTCGGAGACGGCGTCTATGATGCCGGCCCGTGCCATAACTATCATATTTTTGCCTTAAAAGAGCATTTGGAACGCTTCTACGGCAATGCGAAAAAACTGGACATGCAAATCCCCATGGAAAAAGAAGCGCTCGCAAAATTACTGCAGGAATCGGTGAAAAAATTGGATGATGGCGATTCGTTCGTCTACTATCAGGTGACGCGTGGGACAGCCATGCGGCAACACACCTATGAACCGGGACCTGGCAATTTGTGGATCATGATTAAGCCGCAAAAGGTCAACGACGGCACAAAACCCGTATCGCTCGTAACCTGTGAAGACACGCGTTTCTTCCATTGCGACATTAAAACGCTGAATTTGATTCCGACCGTCATGGCGGCGCAAAAAGCCAAACGCGCCGGTTGCCATGAAGCCGTGTTCTATCGTCCGGGCGGCCGCATTACGGAATGTGCGCACAGCAATGTCCATATTATTAAGGACGGCACTTTGATCACAGCGCCGACAGATCATCTGATTTTGCCGGGCATCGCTCGTCGCCATCTGTTAAACGCCTGTGATCGACTGGGCGTGCGCTACCTGGAAAAGCCCTATTACCTCGAAGATTTCTTTGCCGCGGACGAGGTGCTCGTCACGAGTTCCAGCAATCTGTGCCTGCGCGCCACTGAATGTGATGGCAAGGCTGTCGGCGGTAAGGACGGCGCACTGTATGAAAAATTGCGCCAAGCGGTCATCGATGAATTTTTAACGGAAACCGAAGGCGACGCCACAGAAGCGTAGCCTCTGTTTTTCGGAACGCATGCCCGGGAGCATCCCTGCCCCGGGCATTTTTACGAGGGGGATACATGTTTGATGTTTTAATCATCGGTGGCGGCATTGTGGGATGTGCCATCGGACGGTGTTTGTCGCAGTATGCGCTAAAACTTGGGCTTTTGGAAAAGAATGTCGAAGTCTGCCAAGGTACGACAAAAGCTAATTCTGCCATTGTCCACGGCGGCTTTGACTGTGTGCCCGGTACACTGAAAGCCAAACTCAATGTGCGTGGCAATGCCATGATGGCACAGCTTAGTCAAGAACTGGGCTTCGCCTACCATGAGGTGGGATCACTCGTGCTTGCCTTTGACGCAGAAGATATCGCCGAATTGAATATTTTAATGGAGCGCGGTTTGAAAAACGGTGTTGCCGATCTTCAGCTGATCGATCCGCCAGCCATTCATGCATTGGAACCGCGCGTATCACGAGAGGTGAAAAAAGCCCTCTACTGCCCGCATTCTGGCGTGCTGGATCCCTTTAATTTCACCTACGGGATGTTGGAAAATGCCATGGAAAACGGCTTGGAACTGTTTACGGAAACGGAAGTCACCGGGCTTGAAAAAGTATCCGAAGGTATATGCGTGCACACCACCCAAGGCGATTTTACGACGCGCACTCTGATTAACGCTGCCGGATTGGGGGCAGAAGCCATTGCTGCCATGGCAAAGGAACACGACTTCAGATTAACCCCCACCAAAGGGGTCTATCGCCTGTTGGACAAAACCAATGGAGAGGAAATTCACACCGTCCTTTTCCAGACGCCTACCAAACGTGGCAAGGGTGTCTTGGTGGCTCCGACCTATGACGGCAGCACCCTGGTCGGTCCCACTGCCACCATAGCAGACAATGCGGACGACACATCTGTCGATGCCGCCTCCTTAGCCATGGTGGACCGTCTCGGGCGCAAGTCTGTGCCGGATTTAAAACTGCAACAAACCATTCGTGTCTTTACCGGCGTGCGTGCCAAGCCGGATACCGGTGATTTCATGATTTATCCTTCCCACACCGTACCGGGACTGGTACACGTCGGCGGGATTGAATCCCCGGGGCTGGTCTCCTCGCCTGCCATTGCGGAATACGTCTTGGATCTCCTCTTACATCACGGTTTTGCGTATGCGAAAAAAACACATTTTCAGCCGAAACGCCACCCCTTCGTGCGTTTACGCGATGTATCCTTGGAAGAGAAAAAAGCGATGATTCAAAAAAATCCACGCTATGGCAATATCGTTTGTCGCTGTGAAACCATCTCCGAAGGCGAAATTGTAGATGCCATTCATCGCTTAGGCGGTGCCCGGACGGTGGACGGTGTGAAGAGACGGGTGCGTGCCGGCATGGGCCGCTGTCAAGGCGGATTCTGCCTGCCGCGCGTCTTAGCCATCCTTGCCCGCGAATGTCATGTTGATCCTTCAACGATACGCAAAGAATATCGCGGATCCGAACTCATCACAAAGCACTTAAAAGAACAGGAGTCGCCGCATGCAACACTATGATTTGGTCATTATCGGCGGCGGACCGGCTGGTTTGGCTGCTGCGATCGAAGCTTATAAGCAGGGCATTACGAACAGCATCATTATAGAGCGCGATCGCGAACTTGGTGGCATTTTAAACCAATGCATCCACAGCGGATTCGGCTTGCAGGAATTTAAGGAAGAACTCACCGGGCCGGAATATGCTCGTCGCTTCATCGATGATGTGAAGGCGTTAGGCATCCCCTATTTGCTCAACACCATGGTGGTGGAGCTCAATGAAAAAAAACAGATCCTGGCCATGAATCAAGAGGGCGTGTCGGAAATACAGGCGCGCGCCGTCATTTTAGCCATGGGTTGCCGAGAACGAAGCGCCGGTGCGGTGGCCATGGGCGGAACACGTCCCGCCGGCATTCTGACCGCAGGAACCGCACAGCGGCTAATCAATATGGAAGGTCTGATGGTAGGCAAAGAGATCGTGATCTACGGCTCGGGCGACATCGGTCTCATCATGGCACGTCGCTTAACGCTTGAAGGCGCACACGTAGCCTGCGTTGTGGAAATCGAACCGCATTCAAGCGGTCTCGCGCGCAATGTGGCCCAATGCCTTGACGATTATGACATTCCCTTATTACTCCAACACAATATCCATGCCGTGCACGGACACGACCGCGTAACAGGCGTTACCCTCTGTCAGGTTGACGAGCATCGCCAAGAAATTCCCGGTACAGAACAGGACATTCCTTGCGATACCCTGCTCCTCTCCATTGGTCTTATTCCGGAAAATGAACTGTCAGGCCAAGCACACATTCCACTTCATCCGAAAACGCGCGGCCCTCTGGTCACCTCGCATTTGGAAACAACGCAGGAAGGCATTTTTGCCTGCGGCAATGTCTTGCATGTACATGACATCGTGGACTATGTCACCCGCGAAAGCCGTGAAGCCGGAAGAAATGCCGCTCACTATCTGCTCGACGGTGCCTTTGCTCACACAACCCTTGAAACCAAAGCCGGCGATGGCATCGCCTATGTACTGCCCTCCACCATTGATACAGAAGATGCGACGGGTGCCTCTTTATCGTTTCGTCCCACGAAAAAATTTACGCAAGCGGAGCTTGTGCTTTCCTCCGGCGATACCGTCCTTGCTCGTTTCCCCAGACGCGTCCTTGTACCATCCCAGATGGGCAATCTCCCGGTAAAGCCATCGCTCTTGGCCATGGCGGAGGGGACGCTGACGCTAAGCGTTTGTGAAAAGGAGGTAAAGGCATGAATACACCGCGAGAAATGCTCTGCATTGTTTGTCCTGTGGGTTGTACTCTGAAGGTCACAAAAAGTGGCGATTCCCTTCATGTTGAAGGCAATGCCTGTCCGCGCGGCGCACGCTACGCCACGCAGGAATGCATCGCTCCGGAAAGAAACATTGCTTCGACGATTCGTGTGCGCCATGGCATTCGCCCCGTCGTATCGGTCAAAACAGATGCTGCCATTCCAAAAGATAAAATCTTTGAGGCCATGGCCTGCATCAATCACACCGTCGTCGACGCACCGGTGGCCGCCGGACAAGTGCTGATTCCGAACCTTTTCGGCTCGGATGTGAATATCGTAGCCACCCACGATTTGGAACGAAAGGAGATTGCATGCAAGAAAGAATGATTTCGGTACAGAGTTCTGCCGGTTTACCACTGTCGGCCATGCTTTGTACCCACGACGGTGCGACAGAAAATCACGGACTCGTGCAAATTTTGCATGGTATGCAGGAGCATAAGGAACGCTACTTGCCCTTTGTCCGCTTTCTCTGCGACAACGGCTATGATGTCCTCCTGCATGACCATCTCGGCCACGGCAAAAGCGTCAGTGCCGAACATCCGCTGGGCGATATGGTCACCATGGAGAATGTGCTGGAAGACATTGACCGCGTTCGGCATGCCGTGCCGGAAGCGCCGCGTACCATCTGCTTTGGGCACAGCATGGGCTCCTTTTTAGCTCGCCTCTATGCCGCACAACGGCCGGTGGATCTTCTCATTGCCTGCGGCACGGGACAAACGCCTACGCTAATGGCGCGCGTTGTGCAAGCCATTCTCTTCTTCTGCCCCAAACACGTGCCGCTCGCAAGCATACAAAAACTCGTCATGGGCGGCTTTCAAAAACGGGGCGAAGGCCCCTTGGACTGGCTGTCGGTCAACGAAGAAAATCAGAAGCGCTATGCAGCCGATCCGCTGTGCGGACAGCCCTTCACGCGTGAAGGATACCATGCGCTCATGGATATCGTCTGTGCCTTAAATCGCGAGGAAACCTACGAAGCCTGCACCGCCAAAAGGATTTTGCTCATTGCCGGGGAAAAAGATCCCGTCGGTGCCTACACAAAAGGCGTAGAGCAAGCCGCCCGCCGTTATCGTGCGACCGGAAAAAATGTCACTATGCATTTTTATCCGAACATGGCACACGAAATTTTAAATGAAAACGGAGCGGACGAGGTCATGCAGGATATATTGGATTTTATGAAAACATAGCATTGCTCATAAAAAGAAATGAGACTGCTTTTACAGTGCGGCCTCGTCTAAAATGTGAAAGGCTTCCGAAGCCTTTTGCGGTAACAAATTGGCATATTGAATGAGAAACAAATGGGAGTCGCGCTGCTTGCCCGTTAAATCGTAGGACGAAACAGGCACCATGCGCACTCCCTTTTTGTGCAATTTTTCTTGTAAGGCCCGATCCGACAGCGATGTGTGTACCTGCAATAAAAAATGTAAACCCGATTCATTTTCGAGTATTTCGCTATGCTGTGACAGCGGGCTGGCTGCAAAAGCCTCTAAAATCTGCTGCCGCCGGCGGCGATAAAAGAGACGCATGCGATTGATGTGTTTCTCAAAATAGCCGCGACGAATAAATGCGGCGAGCGTGTATTGCTCAAAGTTCGATACCGTGCAAGCATAAAAGGATAATTCTTCATAGAATTGCTGCGCCAGATCCGGCGGTAAAACCATATAGCTGATACGAATGGTGGGCGTGAGCGATTTGGAGAAGGTATTCATATAAATGACCTTGCCGTGCGATGCCATGCTGAAGAGCGTCGGTAACGGCTTTCCACTGGGGCGAAATTCGCTGTCATAATCATCTTCGACAATCCAGCGACCCGGCTTTTCGGCTGCCCAAGCCAACATTTCGTACCGTCTTTCTGCCGGCATCGTACGTCCCGTTGGAAAATGATGGTTCGGGCTCAGTTGCACCACATCCGCTCGGGTGCGACGCACATCGCGCATGGATATCCCCTGTGCATCCATCGCTGCAAAACGACACGTGCAACCGAAGCGTCGATAAATCAGAACCGGTTTCCTATACCCCGGATTTTCAACACAGTAAATTTTTTCTTTTCCCAACAATTGCACTAACAAGCCATATAAATATTCCGTTCCTGCACCGACGATGATCTGATCGGGATCAACCGGCATCGCGCAAAACGACGCCAGATGCTCAGCAATGGCCTCGCGCAATTCACGTACGCCACCCGTTTGCGATGCCGTCATCAACGCCTCTTTCCGATGGGATAGCGCCTCACGCAATAATTTTGCCCACACCGAAAACGGAAAATGCGACGGATCCATACGCGCATCCGAGAGGTCAATGCCCGAAAAAGGGATCGTTTCCGGCAATGCAATGGGCTGCATCCGCTTTTTGTCCGGTTTCAGTGCCTGCGTGATGACCAGATCCGCCACATAAAAGCCCTGACGCGGCTTTGCGATGACATAACCCTCGCTCATGAGCTGCTCGTAAGCATTTTGCACCGTAATCGTGCTCACCCCGAGATTGCCCGCAAACGTCCGTTTGGACGGCAATTTTTGCCCCGACGCCAATCTACCACGCAGAATGTCTCGTTTGAGTGCGCGATACAGCTGCTCGTAAAGTGGATCGCTGTTTTCTTTTAAGACGTAGGTTAACATAGTCCTCCCTTAGCGGCTCGGCGCGACGGCGTGGCGCATTGCTACGGCGCATCGTCATCGTTTCGACGCTGTGGCGCGGAGCTTCGGCGCATCGCCATCGTTTCGACGTCTCAGCGCGTTGCCATCGTCTTGACGCTTCAGCGCATTGCCATCTGGTATATAAAAATATATCAATTTGATCATTTATGTATATCCAGATCAATTGTAAACTGGGGAATAAGAAAGCACAAGGAGGGTGAAATGGAAAAAACACAATATGAGCTCAATAAGGGTTTGGCACAAATGCTCAAGGGCGGCGTCATCATGGACGTTACGACGCCCGAACAAGCGAAAATTGCTGAAGAAGCCGGCGCTTGTGCCGTCATGGCACTCGAACGCATTCCTGCGGACATTCGCGCCGCCGGCGGGGTGTCCCGTATGAGCGATCCGAAAATGATCCGCGGCATTCAGGAAGCTGTCAGCATCCCGGTCATGGCTAAATGTCGTATCGGTCACTTTGTAGAAGCACAGATTCTCGAAGCCATCGAAATCGACTTTATCGATGAATCCGAAGTGCTCTCGCCGGCAGATGATGTCTATCACATTGATAAAACTAAATTTAAAGCCCCCTTTGTGTGCGGTGCCCGCGATCTTGGCGAAGCACTCCGCCGCATCAATGAAGGCGCAGCGATGATTCGTACGAAGGGCGAACCGGGTACCGGCGATGTTGTCCAGGCCGTCCGTCACCTGCGTAAAGTCAACGGCCAGATTCATCAGCTCACCGCCCTGCGCGAAGATGAGCTCTACGAAGCAGCCAAAGAGATGCGCGTCCCCTACGATCTGGTAAAATTTGTGCATGACAATGGCAAACTGCCCGTCGTAAACTTTGCCGCAGGCGGCGTTGCCACTCCGGCCGATGCTGCGCTCATGATGCAGCTTGGTGCCGAAGGCGTATTCGTCGGCTCTGGTATCTTCAAATCCGGCAATCCGTCCAAACGCGCCAATGCCATTGTTAAGGCCGTTACCAATTACAAAGACGCCAAGATGATTGCCGAACTCTCCGAGGATTTGGGCGAGGCCATGGTCGGCATCAATGCCAATGAAATCAAAGTCATCATGGAGGAAAGAGGCCAATAATGAAAATTGGTGTATTAAGTCTCCAAGGCGCCTTCCTCGAACATGAGAAAATGTTGCAACGCCTGGGCATCGACACCGTAGAAGTGCGCCAGCGTAAGGATCTGGATGCTATCGATGGCATTGTCCTTCCCGGCGGCGAAAGCACGGTACAGGGCCAATTGCTGCGTGAACTCGATATGCTCGAGCCCTTGCGTCAAAAAATCCAAGCCGGGCTTCCGGTCCTTGCCACCTGTGCCGGCCTCATTCTTCTGGCCGAACACATTGCCGATGACCCCACCACCCATCTGGCGACGCTTCCCATCACCGTGAAGCGCAACGCCTACGGCCGACAGCTCTCCAGCTTTTCGACCGCTGCGGATGTTGGTCGTTTAAAGGATTTTCCGCTCGTCTTCATTCGCGCTCCTTATATTGCGGATGTGAACAAAGGCGCAGAGGATGAGACAAGTACCGACGCTGTGCAGGTGCTCGTTCGTGTCGATGGCAAAATCGTCGGTGTGCGTACGGCCAATCAAATCGGTCTGGCCTTCCATCCCGAATTAACTGACGACACCCGCCTGCATGAGGCTTTTGTAGCGATGGTGAAAAGCAAGAATTAGTAACGTAAAAAAACCAACGAAAGGCGGCCCGACGGGCCGCCTTCTGCTTTTAACCGTTTTTCTAGTCGATTGCACAATACCGCAGATGCTCACGGACAAGCGTTTCAACCTCTTCGATATCCAGAGGTAGGGCTTCCGTCTCCGCAGACACAATCAAATTTTTACCAACGATAAAGTTGTGTTTCTGGTAATAGCGAATTTTTTGATGTGCTCGATTCTGATAGTCCGGATTCCCCATCATACCCAGATGCTCCCAATATAGCTCTTCGTCATGTATCGCATCAAAGAAGGTAAAATCCGGATGAAAGATAAGCGCGCCAACTTGTAATGGACATTCATATTTATAAACAATGTGATTGTCATAAAATAAATCTGCCAAAATTTTTTCGCTCTTTGAACGTACGGTTTCTCCGTTTTTTGTACGATAAAAGGTGGCACCCTGCGCAAAATTTAACGGCGTATAGGGTTTTGCTAACCAGTCTTCCAGCTTTTCCCGTTTTGTACGCGTTATGTGTTGTACCAAAGGCTGCTTCGATACATCCATCATTTCGTAAGTCGCATCAATTTCTTCATCACTAAAATCACGACATAATGGAAGTAATTGCCGTAAACGCTTGCATATCAACCTGCTGATTCGTTGATCATACGATTGCTGTGCCAATCTCCTCGCTAAATCAAATTGCGACTTATCCAAGTATCTTCGCACCCTTCGATTCGTCTCCTTGTCATACCAGCAATGGTAATATTCCGGCGGATTACGCCGATGATCAATTTCCAAATGGCCTTTAATTTTTGGCGACGGTTTCAGTTTTCGCCACAAGTCTTCATACTTTTCTAATAGATTTTGAAAGATTGTTAGTGTTTCCACAGATTCTTCAACCATGCGCCCTCCCTGCGTGTTGCATCATAAACGCTACAAGACTGATTCCTCTCTACTCTTCTATTATTCCAAAGATCGAGAAAGCGCGAATTCCATTTTTTGGTCATCACATTCCGTTTTATTGCATCGCTATAGAGAACTGCCACATCGGATGCTGTCATATCGGGCGGTGCGCCGTATTTGTAACAAGGCGTGTCGTGGCTGTCTCATGGAGTGTCGTGGCTGGCGTAGAGAGTTTCGTAGCTGGCGCAGCGGCTTTGAAGCGCTTATAGCGACGATACCGCAAGATGTTTTGCAACTCGAATACGTTATCGGTGCCGTTTTGAAGCGCTTTACCCCATGTTATTTTTGATTTTCGCGTTTAACATGGGGGCGCAGCTGGCCTTGCCCATGTTATTTGCAGAATTCGCATTTAACATGGGGCGCGATGAATGAATTTTTTGGCTTTTACCCCATGTTATTTTCAAAATCAGTTTTTAACATGGGGCGCGATGCGTACATTTTTTTGCAATTACCCCATGTTATTTTGAAGTTTCGGGTTTTAACATGGGGTGACGCCGTTGGCTTTACCCCATGTTATTTCAAGAATCGCCTTTTAACATGGGGCTTTTCGACGATTTTGTAAATTTTTAACCCCATGTCATTTGCAGAATCGCATTTTAACATGGGGTATTTCAGCGATTTTCGAGTTTCAGCACCCCATGTTATTTTCAAAATTCGCATTTTAACATGGGATAAACCGTCGATACAGAGCATTTTCGCCGTCTTTTCAAAAAGGAGCTGCCTCGGCGGCTATTGATACGATAAGGTGCGCCGCTTATGTGACGCAGTTTGTAAACCGCCTTCGGCGATAAAAAAAAAGAAGGCGGCCCGATGGGCTGCCCTCTGCTTTTATCAACTGTCGGCCTGCGGCCGACAGTTGATGTTTACGAATCGGCCCGACGGGCCGCCTTCTGCTTAATCTTGTTTGCGAATCAAGATGGCTTTCGGGGTGATAGAGTTTTGGCGATGCTCGCTCTCTTTGCTGAAGATAAAGCGGTTCTGGGCTTCGAATAGATTCTCGGAGATGGAGCCGCCGGTAATGTAGGTGGCTTTCCCGTTTTGGACGAGCTTGGCCAGGCGATATTCGCCGCCGAAGTCGCCTTCGACCGGCGAGCTGATGAAAGAGGAGAAGACAACAATTTCGAGATAGTCCTCTTTCAGAAAATCGTCGTAGGAAGTGTCGGAACCCTCAACCACAAAGGGGGTCGGGCAGCCGATGTTCTTTTCTCCCATGTAAGAACTGATTTGCTGGGTGGTGCGGAAATTTTCTACTACGGAATCGCTATAAAGCGAATAGGGGTGCAAAATTACGCCATCGCGGTCAAGCGGCGCTTTAGAAACGGCATGAGACAGATTGGGCTCCATGCGAATGTTGAGGGACTGGAGGGCATCGGGCGCATTAAAGCACTCGCCGCGTTTCGCACGTGAATAGCGATTGTAGACGGCTTCATCGGTGGCCTGGGTGATATAGCATTGGAGAAGCTCCTCGACTGCCGCACCGCGCAGAATGATATTAATATTGTCGAGCTTGGGCGCTTTTACAGCGATGCCGCGCGCCTCGGTGTTGCGAAGCTGCTCTTGCACAATGGAGCGGATCTGGTCGATGTCCAAAATGCCAAAGGTGTAGTCGTTGAAGATTTCGACGCTCTCCTCATTGCCCTGGCAATCCGTTACCAGCTCGAACATAAAGCGATTCGAAGGAAAGGTCACGTCCGTGCCGGTAGAGGTGACAAGCCGAATGGTGCCGTCCACTGCAAAGATCTCTACAGAGTTCACTTTGGATTTAGTGCCGTAGTCGGTAAAAATGGCTTCATGCAGCGCATCGTATTGGGATTTCAGGATAGCGATGTTGGAGATCTCTTCCGGCTTTTCGACATCCTGTGACGCGTTCGTTGCTAAAGGATACCAGCGGTTTTTGACAAAACGAGCGGAGCGAATCACCTGATCCAAGCGGGCTTCAATCTCAGCAGGAGAATCACCTGCCGAGATGAGCGCTTCTGCATTACCCTTATAGCGCTCGCCATCTTCTTCAAAGTCCACATAAACAGTCACATGATATTCGTTGGTTTCACAGAGACGGTTTTGATCCAGCTTGTCTTTCACGAAAAATAATTCTTCGGATTTGGTCTTCTCCTGCTTGAGAATCCACCCGGCAATGTCTTTCTGTTTGAGAATTTGAATAATTGTATCGATCATAACCGCTCCTAACTTAACATGCCTTTTGCTTTAATATAAGCGCCACCGGTGGAGGTCTTCACCCATTCCTTCCATCCCTTGCCGCAATAGCCCGTACCGCTCATTTCGACTTCGGGAGAGATCATAGAAATGGATTCCAGAAGGTCCGGTACATAACCGGTTAAATAAACAGGCGAACAGATCTTGCCGGTGAAGGCGCCGTCCTTAATTTCACGTGCTTTGGCCGCCACGCACTGAATGCCCCAGTTCTTCGGATCCTCCATGCCTGATTCAAGCCCCTCGAGAAGATAACCGTGCTTGATGGAGGCTATCATGTCCTCCAGAGAATCGGTGCCGCCTTCGAAGAACGTGTTGGTCATGCGGGTGTAGGCCTTGCGCTTGTAGCTCTCGCGTTTTCCGTTGCCCGTGGGTTCAACGCCCAGCTGAATGGCCGAAAGCGCATCACACATACCGTTTTTGAAGATGCCGTTACGGATAATCACGGTATCGCTGCCGAGATTTCCTTCATCGTCAAAGGCATAGCTCGAAACCTCATCAATAGCGGTAGCGCCATCATGCATGACAAGCCTATCCGAAGCCACGCGTTTATTGAGGTATTCCTCTCCCTTCGCCCGATGTTTGACGAACATATCCATCTCTGTGCCATGGCCGAAAGCTTCATGCGCAATGAGGCCCGTGAAGTCCGGATCACAGAGAATATCGTATTCGCCCGGCACCATGCGTTCGGCAGAAAGCAGTTCTACTGCACGATCACAGACGCCAGGTACTTCTTTGACCAAGGTGTCCAACAGCTCCGAGCCGCCCAAGAGCGATATGCCCTTGTACTCAGTCTTTGTCTTCTCATCCTTCTCCGCCATCGCTATGGCAACGCCGTTCGCATAGCAATAGGATTGATAGAGATCGCGATGCACGGAAAGGAACATTTTATTAATTTGCGTTACTGAGAGGAACAGACGTAAGAATTTCACTTCCTCGTGGCGATCGATAGCACCATCATGCGCTTGTTTAAGCGCCGAAAGGATTTTCCCCGCATCGTCGTTTTTCGGCAAATTCTTAACCTCTCCCAAGGAATACACCGTGGCCGGTTCATCCTTCGGCGCATGCGCATAAGGGAGATAGCCTTTGCTCAAAAAGCGCTTGCGATCCTCCAGTGCAATTTCACGCACACGCGCCACAACTTTATTCACGTCCACATCATTAAAAGAATATTCGCTGACACCGGTATCCTGGAACACGCGCAACACAAAGCCACGCTCCTGGTCCGAGCAGGGGCCGATGGATGACTTTGTTGTGGTCACCAAATAATTCGCGCCGTCCACATCCGTTCCTAAAATGGATACATAGGAAAATTCCTTGGACAAGCGTGCGATAATCTCTTTACAGTTCTCTTTCTGCCCGAGCAGATATTGAGACGGATTTAATTTCATAGTGCCTCCTCACCGTTCTTGCTTTGGTTTTATCATGATTTTACGACAGAATGGATTTTAATACTACCGTGCCACTGCTGCCGATAAGGGCCTGTAAGGCTCCCAACAATTCATTGCGATTCTCCTCCGGCAATTGCATGAGCCCCTTAAACACCGTTTGCGCGCTTTGTAGGGCATCCGCCGCAATTTCATGGAAATCTTCAGACCCTGTGCTTTCCAGCAGCGTAAAGACCGTATCAATGATGGAGGCCCGACTTTCCTCATCCACTTTTTCCAGCCAATTCCCCATGGCGGATTGCACGAAGCGACTGAATTGGCTGAGTTCTGCAGTGACAAAATGGCTATCCTCCACCTGCCAGGAAAACAAATCATGCTGCACAATGCCTTTCGCATTGCTTTTGACAACATGATGTTCTCCTTCGTTAAAAAACAATTGTCCGATCACAGATGATTCGGGCACGATGGTCAGAATCTTTTCGCGAATGTTCTGATAACCCTCCGAAAAAATCAAGTCTTCATGTAGACCGGGACCATCGTTGTTATAAACCGTTTGAATGCGCGACTGCAGCGCCGCATCGCAACAGGTTGCCGCCATCATGGCAAAATAGCCGCCCTTGGAATGGCCACCCACCAAAAGATCGCCTTCAAGTTCTTTTCCCAAATGCTCAAGATAGCGCACCGCAGCATGCGCGCCCGCTGTCTGCTCATGCGTGCTTAACAGCAGACTTTCCTTCCAGCCCACAAGCGTTGTATCCGTACCGCGATAGGCTACAAAGTGCAAATGCGGCGTCAGATGAAATACCATCGCCGCAAACTGCATATTCGTCTCGGCGTCCACATCGTTCACATAGTGCGAAACTTTTATATCGCGAAAACGAACGCCTTCTTTCATTGGCAACAACAGTAAAGGTGCGAGCTGCCAAAACACGCCTTCTTTACGAATCTGCTCCACACTGTGCTCTGCAAAATAGCGATCTGTCACGTCTCCGATGGATACCATTGTTTCCGTATCGTGAAACACCCCGCCGAAGTCCATGTATGCAAGTTCCGACAAGAGACCGTTATCCAGTTCATTAAAAGGCAAATCGGTAAAAGGCACATCCTTATGTTCCGCTATATAGTCCTCAATATTCATGCTTTCCCTCTTCTTCGTCGCTTTCTTTTGCATCGATGCATCGGATCTTTTGCGCCACTGCTTCTGCCAGACTCTGATGCGCTTCCGGGGTCAGATGTAAAGAATCCCATGTGCTTGCCGTCGCAACGTTTGCGACATTTAAATAATAGCATTTTTGGGCTTCCGCTATCTTTTGAAATGCAGGCGCAAACGCCTTGGATCGCGTAATTGCGCTTTCATCAAAAGCAAAACGAAAGGGCGACTCCGAAATAGCCGGTCCGATTTCCGGTGGTGACAACAATAAAATTTTGGGCACAAATCCCTGCTTCTCAGCCGTAAAGGTTTGGATCGTATCGACTAAAATACTCGCTCCCTTTGCAATGTCATCCGCCGAGGCATGAAAACACGTCTTTAAATCATTGCTACCCAGCATCATGACCACCCAGTCTAAAGGCTTGTGCGAATTAAGACAGGGCTTCAGGTAATCCAAGCCATTCTTCCAGCCTTCCAACGGATCATCATAGATCGTGGTACGTCCGTTACAGCCCTCGCTGATCACCTGATAGTTTTCCCCCAACAACTTTTGCAATACACCTGTCCAACGAATGGCACGCGGATAACGCAAACCATTTGTTGGATCATACCCAAAGGTATTGGAATCGCCATAACACATAACGGTTTTCATCTTGCTCTCCTATTGAGATCACCCCTAAAAGCCCATCTGCTTTTCCACCCAAAGGACAAAAGAATGCGGGAAAAGCTTCGTCGCCAGATGAATGGCCTTAGCGATGGGACTTGACACCGAAACATCCTTGCCTTGGGAGGAGCGGCGCAGTGCAGTTTTGACCACGGCTTCAGCCGTTTCAACACCGATTTTTTTAATGCGTGCGCAAGCCCTCGGGGAACCCGCGTGATCAAAAAACTCCGTTTCCACCGGGTTGGGACACACCGCCGTCACAGTGATGTGGCGTGATTTTAACTCGCGATGCAGCGCGCGCGTAAAGGACAAAACATAGGCTTTGGATGCGGCATAAACAGCAAAATTCGGTTGCGGCGAAAAAGCCGCCACCGACGCCAGCTGCAAAATGCGCCCGCCCGTTTCCATATTGGGCAAACACAGCGCCGTCATGGCCGTTAAGGCATCCACATTTAACGCAAGCATCGTCTGATTGGTAGCAACGCCCAGTTCTTCCACCGTACCAATCTTGCCGCAGCCCGCCGCATTGACAAGCGTATGAATTACCACGTTCTCTTCCGCCAACGCCTTTTTTAGCGTTTCCGAAAATGCCGAATCGGTCAGATCTCCATCCAACAGTCGGCACGGCGTATTTAACGTTTTTGCAAGTGCTTCCAACCGTTCACGGCGGCGTGCAATGAGCCAGATTTCATCACACTCGTGCAAGGGATCGAGTTCCTTCGCAAATTCACGTCCAATACCGGAAGAAGCACCGGTGATGATATCGATGATTTTCATACATGCTCCTTTTTATGCCGACCGCCACCCGTCCAGAGGCGATAATACGTCCCTTTCTTGGCCAGCAATGCCTCGTGCGTGCCTTCCTCTTCAATACCTTCCTTGCCCAGCACGACAATGCGATCCGCATTCTGAATGGTCGTTAAGCGATGCGCAATCGTAAGCGTGGTGCGGCCTTCCGAAAGGGCCTCCAAGCTGCGCTCGATGAGAATTTCGCTTTCATTATCTAAAGCACTGGTGGCCTCATCCAACAGGAGAATCGGTGGATTTTTCAAGAACACACGCGCAATGGCAATGCGCTGCTTCTGCCCACCGGAAAGCTTAATTCCGCGCTCACCCACATAGGTCTCGTAGCCATTGGTCAATGCACGGATAAAGCCGTCTGCTCCGGCTAGCTTTGCTGCCTCGTGAATCTCTTCCAAGCTGGCACCGGGACGCCCGTAAGCAATATTTTCCGCCACCGTGCCGGAGAAGAGATAGACATCCTGCTGCACAATGCCGATATGCCGACGCAGGCTTTCCTGCTTCAAATCCTTGACATCCTGTCCGTCGATGCGCACACTACCCGCCGTCGTATCATAGAAGCGTGGAATGAGTGAAGAGAGCGTGGTTTTCCCGCCGCCGCTCTCCCCGACCAGCGCCAGATTTTCACCCGGATGAATGGTAAGGCACAGATCGTGCAACACGCGATTGTGATCATCCGGATACGCGAACGACACATGATCAAAGACGATCTCGCCGCCATGAATTTCCAATTCCTTCGCATCCGGCGCATCCGTAATATCCGTCGGCGTATCCATAAGTTCAAAGAAACGTTCAATGCCCGTAATGCCCATGGAAAATTGTTCGGCAAATTCCACAATACGGCGAATGGTGGCAATTAACGTCGTCACATACAAAACATATGCCACCAGATCCGCCGGTCGGATGGCACCGTTCACCAAAAACAGGCCGCCCGCAGCGATGGTCACCGTATACATCAATCCGTCGAAAAGGCGCGTAGACATATTGAAATTCGCCATCGCCCGATAGCGTTCCTTTTTAATGTCCTTCATGCGTTCATTGCCGTCTGCCAACTTTTCAAGCTCAATATCTTCCGACGTAAACGCTTTGACGACACGTTGGCCCAATAGCGAATCTTCGATGCGTGCATTGAGATTGCCTAACTCGATGCGTTGCTTTTTGGTCGCATTGCGGAAACGATGATTGAGGCGAATGGATAAGAACAGCATCAGCGGCAAACAAGCAAAGACCAGTATCGTCAAGGGCAATGAGGAAAACGACAAAATAATGAATGAGACGACGATTTTGATCGCCGCAATGAAAAACTCCTCCGGACAGTGATGCGCAAATTCCGTCACATCAAAGAGATCGGAGGTAATGCGGCCCATAATGTGTCCGATTTTCGTATTCGAAAAATAGGCATCGCTGAGCGTTTCAAGCTTTCGAAACGCATCCATGCGCATATCCGTTTCAATGTATACGCCCATAATATGCCCGCGCGAACACATGTAATAATATGCCGCTGCATCGATGAGGCGCAGCACAATATAAAGACCTGCCACTTTTCCGATCCAGCCGATGGTAAGTGCCGCCGGCTGATACATGGCGGTATTGGTCAAATGAAACATAATACGCGGCAACACAATATCGCACAAGGTGGTTAACGCGGCACAAAATAAATCAAACGCCAGCATTTTTTTATAGCGTAATAAATACGGCAGAAAACGATGCAGCAGATCTTTCGTTTTGTACGTCTTCGTGACCGTTTGTGACATAGTTCCTCCTATTCTTCTTTTAGCGCAGGAACGCCGTAGAGCCGTTTCTGTGTCTCGGTAAGAATCGTGGCCATGGGCTCACGACGCATCGCACAGAGCGCCGCATAGGATTGCGAAAGCGCCTCTTTCCACGTAGAGAGTAAAGCCTCCGCGTCGAAGGGCCCTGTGCCCTCTCCCTCTTGTTGTGACGGCAGATCCGTCTCCAACAGCAATCGCTCGGCGGGAATCTGTTTCACATACGCACGGCCGCGCTTTGTCGTAAGCATTTCCGGATGCACGGAAAGAAAGCCCCCGAGGCGCATCAGACGCGACAATGTATCGCTTGTGCCACGGAAGCGATGCAAGATGGGCACAGCGCAAGTTCCTCCGAGAATTTTCTCCCAAAGATCCAGCACGCGTGACTCAGCACGAACCGCATGGATCGAAACCACCGGCTGAAGCGTCGGCTCCTCTTCCAGGCGTTCTTTAATACGGTTCAAAATGTGACAAAAAACGGATTCCTGGAGTCCTGCCTCCGCCTGTTCCAGCGGGCGCGGACTGTAATCCAACCCGATTTCCCCGTAAAAACGCGTCGTTTCGGCGGCACGATCAAAATGGGCGCATTCGCTTTCCGCCTGTTGCGGCGAACGAATGTACCACGGATGAAAGCCAAGAGATAATAATGGCATGCTCTTATCGTCTGCACCGTCAGCGCCATACTCGCTTAGCAGCGCGTCATAGGTGGAAGGCAGCACGGTTTGTGCCACCACCGCCATGCGTTCGCGATGCAATCCTTCAAGCACCACCTTTCTCGTGTCGGGCGTTAAAAAATCCGGATGGGCATGCGTATCCAATAAAAACGGGCGTTGTCGTACCGGCGTCACCTGAAACGGTTCGAGTCCCGCCAAACGACGAATCACTTTCCCCGCGAGCATTTGACCCATCACAGGCGGCATATAGCTCATGGAACCGAGCGTATCCGCCTTCTTTGTACTCACTTTGCGCTCCAAGATAAGCGGAGGCTCTTCCGAATACAAGACCTCGAGTTTTTTTATCCCCCGCCGACGGCATTCGCGTCGCATGACTTTCGACAGCGGGCATTGCGATGTTTTTTCCACGGTGGAAAAACGCAGATACGAGGGATCCAGCTTGTTGGCAGCCCCCATCGCAGAAAGCAGCGGGATCTTCTCCTGTGCACACCATGCAGCAATGCCCAATTTCTGCGACACCGTATCAATGCAGTCCACGACATAGTCCGGTCGCGGAAACGAAGACAACACCTCGTTCAAATTGTCCGGCGTTAAAAACACATCTCGCGTTTCTACCCGACAATCCGGATCAATATCCGCAATCATCGCTTGCATTACCTCCACTTTGGATTTTCCCACTGTGGAGACAAAGGCCAGCGCTTGGCGATTGATATTGCTCTCTTCGACCGTATCACCATCTAAAAGAAGGAGGGTGCCAACCCCTCCTCTTGCTAACGCTTCCGCACAGCTGGATCCCACGCCGCCGAGCCCGAGTACGAAAACTCGTGCCTCTGCTAAACGCGCTAGTCCCTCTTTTCCGAGTAACAGCGCGAGCCGTGCAAATCGCTGCGGAATGTTGTTTTCCGACATATATGCCTCCGATCCGTCTTACAACGAATCTATCGCTTACTGCTGATAAAATTGGCAAAGGCCAAAAGAATGACAGCGCCCAAAATCGAGGGAATGAGCGCCATGCCCGACAGCGATGGCCCCCATGTACCAAAAAGTCCCTGGCCCAGTGCCGAGCCCAGCAGGCCTACCACAATATTCACGAGACAACCTGCTTTTCTTTCACGGTGCATGAAAAATCCCGCAATGCCACCGATAATCGCACCAACGATTAAACTTCCAATCATAATTTTCCCCTATTCTACCACCACGCCGCGCACATCCGAAACATCCTCTACGAAGAGAATGCCGTTGCCCGGACTCTCAAAATCATGTGCCTCTTCTAGCGCTGCAATCACGCGATCGGCCATTGCCGTCGGAACCAGAATTACAATCCATTCTTTTTCCGGTTCAATGGCTATGCCAAAGAGTTTTTCCGTATACGCTGCGCCCGTACCGCGACCATGCAGAATCGTCCCGCCGCGCGCACCAGCAGCGCGAACAATATCCATTATATCATCGGCCATGCCCAAATTGACAACTATGGTTAATTTTTTAAACATCGCGTTGTCCTCCCCTTTTGATTCTCCTTCTTCCTACGCTGCGGGACACTTCCCCATTGTTGAAACCTGTGCCATATAGGCGATGCCGTGGTTCGGCTTATGCAGATGCAGCTGATCCGTAAGTGTGTCCAATAACGCCTCGGCTGCGGTATTTTCCATCAGTATATTTACGATCGCGCGATCTTGAGCTGATGTATTTTTCCGCATCTTTGCTTGGTACAGAACGCCCAATAGCTCAATCGCCACCAGCGTCCATCGCCATACCGGCAAATAGATCCGAGACGAAAAATGACAACACCACCGCCAGCGCAAAGCCCGGCAACAGATACATCCAGAGAGAAATTCCCGGTACCAGAATGCGCAGCGCGGATAAGAATATCGCCAACCCTACCGCAACGGATAAAAACATGCATACGAGCACGCGCTTGACCGAGCCACCCGTTACTTCTTCCACCTGATGCGTCAGCACATGCACGGCCGGCTCGGCCAATACGGTCGTCACGCCCAGCAAAAAGGCCACCAATAAAGCAGGGATCATGGAGTCCGCTTTCGCCAGCTGCGTGCCCAGTTCCGCGCCGACGTGCATGAAACCGCCATTGACACCCAGCAGGAAAATCACGAGGCCCGCAAAGGTCAGCCCCACACCTCGTAAAGACGCGACTATTTTATTTTTTTTATGACGCAACGGGCTGATCTGCAGCACCAGATACGTCACTAAAATGGGCAAGAGAGACAGCGCTGATTCTTGCGCCAAAACGCCAAGGCGTGACAAATACACTTCATGCAACGGCATATTTTCCGCCATACTCTGCGGCAAAGTGCCCTGTAACGGATTCTGCCCAAACAGCAAGCCCACAATGAGCACGCCCAAAATAGCGCCTGTCGACGAAATACCGATGACACCAAAGCTATCCGCCTCACCTACTTTACTATCTTTTTTCATCGCTGAAATACCGTAGGCCAAAGACAACATGAACGGTACGGTAATGGCTCCCGTCGTAGCCCCCGACGCATCAAAAGCAATCGCCATAAAATCAAAATTCGAAAACAGTGACAACACGAAAATCGTACCATAGGCGGCGGCAAACACATGCCGAACCTTTACGTTATGCAAGATGCGCAGCATTCAGACGGTCATCATCACGCCGATACCTACCGATACTGCCGTCACCATGATCCAGTTATTAAACGCGCCGCCCGTTACTTGATTTACCTGCTTTGCTAAAATATGCAAATCCGGCTCCGCAAAAGAAATGAAAAAGCCCAGTATCAAACTGGCCGTAATTAAAATCGGATACGAATTGCTGCGCGTAATGACACGCCCTGCAAAGTTACCGATAGGCTCAAGCCCTTGATCAATGCCAAATAAAAAGATGGTCAGTCCCGCCACCACCAATAGCGAACCGATCAAAAAGGCATACAATGCCGTCGGATCCAACGGTGCCACCGTTAAATGCAACACCAACACAATGGCCACAATCGGCAACACCGACATCAATACTTCCTTGCACTTCTCCCACAGGATACTCAAGTCACCACCTGTCTGCTAGCCTTCCAGGCCCTCTTGCTGACGTTTTCGTCTTTCATGTGCCGTCTTGCTGAACCAAATGCTTATAATCGTCAATAATACAATACCCAAAAGAAATGTACTATCCTCTGACAACACCACCATCGATAGCAGCGTATTCGTCAACCCATGTGTCAACGCACACGCCCACACCGATTCGGTCAGATCATATATCGCGCCCAGCCAATAACTCAGCAGCACGCTCAACACCATAAAAGGAAAAAAAGCCGTCCCCTGATGCGAATTGCCTTTCAGAAACCACAGAGGCACATGCCACAACGCCCAGAGCAATCCGACAACCAGTGGCAATAGCAGCCAAGGCACTTTTTCGCGCCACGCCGGTTGTAGCGATCCTCGCCATCCGAGTTCCTCATTGCCTCCCATTAATGCCGTCGTCAGCAAGAACAGCGTCAACACCGATCCCACCGGATTTGCTGGAAACAGCAACTGCCGCGGTTTCACCGCCGTCCCTACGAACAATAAAATCTCCGCCAGCATGAAAAGCCCCCACCACAGAAGCCCCTCTTTGCGGAAATGCAGCAAAAAATTACCCACTCCTTTTTTCGTTCGTCTTTGTTTCGAACACAAGAAGGCCGCGATCGTAGGTCCGAAGCCCCCGAGTAAAAAAAGAATCATTGCAATAGGATTCGCCGGCTCCAATACCCCTAGGTTCAGCAGTACTGCTTCTACCCACCAACAACCCCACGTCATTACAAATGTCCAAAGCAAATAGGATTTCGCACCCATTTGCGGCTCTTCCCTCTCGGATCGATACTTATCCTCTGTCATTCCATCGCGCCTCCATGCTCACTTCAGAAATACGCAACGCTACATTTATTTTCCCATGAGGTTCTGAAATAAGCAAGCTGCGAGGCAGCAGATGTTAGCCATTCATGACTTTCAGTTCCTTCACCATGTCAATCTTGCGCAGACGGAATCGCTCGAAGAGTTGAACCAGCAGAAAGAGCGCAAAGCCAATAAGGAATAGGATGGCGTAGCGGGCGGGCGAAACATACACGTGGAGAGTAACGCCCAATTTGGTAAGAGCTGATTTGACACAAAATGTGAACAGTCGGTCAAAAAGTGGCAGCGTGACGATATAGAAGATGGGCATAGCAAACAGCAGAGAATGCAAATAGATCCTGGCGATTTCGTCGTCGTGATAGCCAAAGACCTTGAGGTAAGTGATGTTTCGCCGTGATTTATCAAGCACCTGGCGGCTCACCGTGGTGACAAGGACAAAGTAGAACACGAGGGCCAAAATGAGGACGGAGACAAAGACGCCGCTGAAGCCTTCGATAAAATGTTCCATATAATTGTTGATCTTCTCACGATCCATGCGAGTCAGCACATTTTCCGGATCGAAGGAAAGCATGCGGTCGCTGAGATAGGTATTAAAAAATTTATCCGGTTGTTTTAAGAAGCGATTGAGATTTTTCATAGGCATGAAGAGGCGCTGCTCGCTGACATCATCAAAAACGTCCTTGACATTGAAAAGCGTATAATGCGCATCGCTACGCGTCTTAATGGCAATCGCATCCCCCGCGGCAATATGATATTTATCTGCCATGCCGCGCGAAATAATGATTTCGTTCTCTTTCAGTGCATCCAACCGATCTGCGTGATAGCGGGACCCTTTGTCCAGCGCATAGGTCATAATGGCCTTTTTTGCGAAGGCATGTGCACCGATCGCCGTATCCTTTTTTGTTTTTTCCTCATCGATACGATAGTCAAGCTCCGTCAGTAACGCCTTTTGTTCATTGTCATAGGCGGGAACCGGCTGTTTTACGATATACGTATAGTTGTAGAGAATTTGGCTCTTGACGCGTTCTCCATATTCACTAAACATTGTGCGGGCTTCCACGCCGTATAAGAGCAGCATATTGCCGATGAAGAGCCCGAAAAAGAGAGCCAACACATTAGCGCGATGCTCCCAGAGGACGCGCAGGCGAAATGCCATAAGGAAGGGAACATGACGAAGGCTGCGGTGGGAGCCCTTGCTTCGTTTGCTGATGTCGCTGCGTAAAAAACGCAGTGGCGAAAGGCGCAGATAATAGAGCAAAATAAAAACATTGAGAATTGTCACAATGCAAAGCGGTACCAGGGTCGTGAGGCAGAAGGAATGCAGGGTCAGAAGGGGTTTAAATTTGGGCAAGGCATAGGATTCATAATAAAGATCGGCATAGAGCTTATAACCGCCTGCATAGGCAATAAGATTGCCGAATACCGCTGCCAATAGGGTCATCGTAAAAGGCAACAAGGTGTAATGCACCAAGAGACTTTTACGCGAGTAACCGGAGGCCAGAAGCGTACCCATCACAGGCGCTTCTTCATGGACCAGGCCACGCGTTTGCGTCGTAGTCATGAAGGCCAGGGCCAGGAACATAAAGACCATAATCAGACGCATCATCGGCACATCGCCACCCATATCATCAATGAAAAAGCGGATTGCCGGATTATCGTAGCGATTCATCGCAGAGAGGATGGTTCCTTCGTGTGCAGCGCGCGTCAGAGCATCTTGAAAAAGATCACGCGCTTCTTCCTCCGTATGCGTATCATGCAGGCGATAGCTGTAGAGATAGTTGGTTTTGGTGCCACGGATGGCATCAAAACCGGCATCTGTGACAAAGCCAAGTCCAAAATACTTCGCATCCATCACCAAATCCGTCGGATTTTTCAAGACGGTGGAATAATCCGGCGTAGATACAAAGCCGACCAGTGTCCAATCACGATCTCCCACGCGCAGACGATGTCCTATTTTATAGCCGTTCACCAAGGCGAGATTGGCATTGACCGCCATCTCGTCGTTTTTTTCCGGTAGCCGACCTTCACTGATCATGGCAAGGTTAATCGCACGACGATTCTTAAAAATACGCAGCATATTCGAATCGTTATGCGTATCGTCGCCAAAATTCTGCTCTTTATAGAAATTTTCATACAGCGACAACGTATCCGCCTCCACCGCTTTTTTGCTTGTATCGGAGAGCGGCTCCATCATCAGGATTTGACCGTCTTCCACTTTCCCTTCTTCCAACTGCTGATAGTAAAGGGGCTCGATCGAGTTCTGCGCGATAAAAAAGGCTGAGAGAAACGTCGTAGAAAACAGAAACATCAGAAAGAGTGGCAAATAGGTGCCAGGCTTATGCCAAAGCAAGCGAAAAATGCGCTTATGCAGAGGATTTCTCATCACCAAGTTACCTCCTCTGCGGAAATTTTATGTTCGTTGTCGCGCACATTCTTCAATCTGCCGTCGTGCAGTTCCACGACGGTATCACACATTTTAGCAATCTGCTGATTGTGACTGGCTAAAAGCACACTGATTCCGTATTCCTGATTCAGATATTCAATGAGTTCGAGCACGCTTTTCGCACTTTCATAATCCAGCGCACCCGTCGGTTCGTCACAGAGAAGAAGCGCCGGACGCTTGATCATCGCGCGAGCAATGGAGGTGCGCTGTGCCTGTCCGCCGGAAAGTTCATTTGGGAATTTTCCAAGTTGATCGGCAATACCCAAGTGTTCGCTCACCTCGTCCACATTTAAAGGTTCATCGGACAAATACGCCCCTACCTCGATATTCTCACGCACAGTAAGATTGCTTACCAAATTGTAAAACTGAAACACAAAACCGATATTCTTGCGACGATAATTCTCCAAGGCGCGCTTATTTTTTCCATTGAGCGTAAAATGATCCACCGTTACCGTTCCTTCGTCGATGGTTTCAATCCCGCCCAAAATGTTCAAAAGCGTCGATTTCCCGCTGCCAGACGGTCCCAGGATACACGTAATGCTGCCTTGTGGGACGGACAAGTCAATGCCCTTCAAAACAGCTTGCCGGTTTTCTCCGCGCCCATAATATTTTTTGAGACTTTGAATTTGAATCATAAGAATTTCCTCACCCGATTTTCCAGCCGATGGCTTCCTCACGGGAAGCCACAAAACGACGATAGATGCCCTCATCAGTACAAATGCCACGCAATCTTCTGTTAGCTAATATTAACATTTTCGACAATACCGTGGCAACAGAGCATGCGTTATATATGGATACGTAAAAAACACATAAGGAGCGTGCTATGAAATTACAAAACAAAGTCGTATTGGTCACCGGATCCACCTCCGGCATCGGGAAACATTGTGCCCTTCTGTTCGCAAAAGAAGGCGCCAAGGTCGTAATTAACGGCCGCAATAAAGAGCGCGGCACTGCCGTGCTCGAGGAAATTAAAGCCCATGGTGGCGAAGCCATCTTCGTCCCCGGTGATGTGATGAAAGAAGAAGATCTGCAGCATCTGGTGGATGAAACCATTCAAACGTATGGCAAACTGGACGTTCTCGTCAATAATGCCGGCATCTTTAAACTGCTCTCTCTCGAGGAAATGAGTGAAGAAGACTTTAACCGTATCATCGATACGAATCTAAAGTCCGTCTTCCTGCTCACAAAGAAAGCCATGCCCCACATTCTAAAGAGTCATGGCAATATCCTGAACATCAGCTCTGTTGCGGGCCTCAAGCCCTCCATCGGCGGCTACGCCTACAACACCTCCAAAGCTGCGCTCAATATGCTGACGCAAGTTCTGGCCAAAAACTATGCCGCCCAAGGCATCCGCGTCAACGGCATCTGCCCCGGCATCAAAGAACGGTGAGCCGGACGACATCGCGTATGCGGTACTGTTCCTCATTTCCGATGAGGCCAAATATATTACAGCCGTCAATCTGCCCGTTGATGGCGGCTTCCCTCGCATCTGACGCAAAGGAGAAAGGGGGATCCATGGTCAATTTTGGGCCATCGCTACGCACCTACGCCTCACAGCGTGAGGTCGTTTACGCCCGCCGCGGCATGGTTTGCACCACCCAGCCCCTGGCATCACAGGCGGGACTTGCCATGTTAAAAAAGGGCGGCAATGCCATGGGCCGCGGCCAAATCATTTGGCGCAAACAAAACGGCGTTCTCGTCGGTGGCACTGAAAAACGCGCTGACGGTGCCATTGCCTGCTGGTAGGCAGAAATGACACCATCGGCGCGTTTCTATCGGACTCAGCCGCGCTGCAAAATCTTGAGCGTGCTGCTCATGGAGAGCCGCTCCACGGACTTGCCCTTCACGCGACCGATAACCACATCGCCACAGCCTCGAATGACCACCTCGGAATCATCAACGACAAGACCGCGGGCATCCACATCGCCGCTGCCTCTAAGAGAACAGCGAAACTCGGATACTTCACCTTGGTCCACTTTAAAGTCGCCGGAGCCGCTTAAATCCACGTGCAGGACACCATATATTTGATGAATGCAGGCGTCGGCGGAGCCTGCCATACGAATCGAGGCGCCGGAACACGTTTCGACGTCCACATCGCCGGAACCGGCCATATTCAGTTCGAGATTTTCTACTCTTGCTAAATTGACATCGGAAGAACCTGCGGTTCGAATCGAAGCCCTCTGAAAAGAAACCGAAGCATCCACATCGCTCGAACCTGCGGTGCGCAGGCGCAATTCCTCCAAAGTATCGCTCGGGCAATCGATCGTAATGGTGTTGTTGTCCTTTCCAAAAATTGGAATATTGAAAATGCGCAGGGAATGCGCATTTTCTTTTGGATCTATCGTCAGGCGCAAGCAATGATTTTCTTGTGTGGCTTGAATCGAACGAAGAAAGGATTGACTGCCTTCCGCACGCCAGGAAAATTGCGAAGCTGTCGTCTTGCGAATCTGCACTTTGCAGCTGCCATGCAACTCCAGATTTAAGCGCGAAATTTCTTCCGCATTGCCCAAATTCGATGCTTCTTTTGCTTCCTTTGCCGCCTCTCGGCGAATCTCCTCAAGAAACACAATCTCAATCCGACTGCGGTCGTGATTCACCACGACATTTTCCGACAAATCCGCTTCCGAGCCGTTCTCAAAATACAAATGTTCCCCATCGCGATGCGAAAGTGGTACATTGCTATAACAAGCGCGATTGCGAAAACTGGCCACAAAAGTTAAATCGTGGTAGGTTTCCGGAAACGCCGATGCCGATTCCGCAGACGAGGTGGCATTTCCGTCGTGTTCGTCTTGCTCGTCGTGCGTCGCCTCTCCGGCGTGGTCTGCCGCCTTGGCGGCTCCGCCATCGCCATAGGAAGGCGCATCGTCGAACTCCACCGATGCCAACCCGAAAAGCTGATCCATACTCAGGTGCAAAATGTTACCAATTTCCGGCAGCAGCGAAATATCCGGGCTGCCCATCCCATTTTCCCATTTTGACACCGCTTGCGGCGATATCCCGAGCTGTCCCGCCAATTCCGTCTGCGTCATGCCCAATGTTTTCCGTCTTTCTTGAATGATTTGTCCGATTTGTGCATTTTGAAACATAGTTGCCTCCTTTGCTCCCTTTCTGTCCTCATCGTAGCGGTCGGATGATTCCACTTCCACATACGGATGGTTGAAAAAGGGCTTTTCCCCGGCAACGCTTTGTTGTACAACTCTCCGTTGTATATTATTAAGCTCTCAGAGCCCGACTTTTTCCTTTAATAAAGCAACAAATTGCTTTTCATCTGCTGCTTCGCCGGCCTTAGACCATGTAGCGGCGCACTGTTCAAACTGCAAAAGATGGTTACGTACTTTTGCTGAAGACTCTTTCTTGGCTAGAGAGAGCATAAGCAGTACGGGTTTTGCGCATGGCGCAAGGCCGGTGAGGTTTCCGCCATCTGTCCCCCCTTACCGTCACATCGTATCTTTTACTGCCACAGCCACCATCTTCGCTTTCGCACGCACTTCGCCCTTTACTTCCATTTCCATACGCACAATGGCTTTTCTTTCGCCAAGTTCTTCCAGATACGAGCGAATCGTAATCTCTTGCTCCATGGGTACCGGTTTCTTAAAATCCACTTCCAAATGCGCGGTAATAAAACGTCCGATCACCGTTTCCGGCGTGAGCGCCAGTCCCTTCTTATGATGCGCAAACCACGCTGCCGACGCCGTCCCATGGCAATCGAAGACCATTGCTATCATACCGCCGAAAAGATTCGCCGGCACTCCGCCCGTATACTGCGCATCCGGCGTAAAATGACATACACACGTTTCCCCATCATCGCTCGGATACGAATGCAGATGCATACCCGTCTCATTTTTCGGTCCGCATCCCCAGCAATGTTGGAAACGCTCCCCGTAGCAATCCTGAATGGCAATGGATGTATGGTTGTTTTCTGTCATGATAAGCTCCTTTTTGATTGTATTCGGTCGCAACCGACCACGTTCTATTCTGCCACATTAAATTTGCATGGCCGTTTCATACGCTTGCCACACCGCCGTTTGAATATTACCGACGCTGTTGCAATCGCCAATCCAATAGGTATTGGTGCGTGTCCCCTTCGCGATGAGCGGTTTTGGCACGTATCCGACAGCGGAGATAGCCGAATCGCAGGGCAGTTCATGGCTCTCGCCCGACTGATCCTTGTATACGATGCAACCGTCCTTCACCTCGGTTAAGGCTGCATTGAGATACACCGGTACGTTCTTCCAAGCAAACCATTCGCGCAAATACGACGAATTGGCTAAGCACACGCCCGGAGTGGCGATCAGGTCTTCCTTCATTTCAATAATAAAGGGTTTCTTCCCCTCCAACGCCAATTCATACGCAATTTCGCAGCCCGTCAGACTGCCGCCGATAACGGCCACCGTTTCGCCAACTTGTTTACCCATTAAAAATTCCGTGGCTTCCACCGTCTTCTCAAAGCCCGGTACTTTTTTCAGCATAATGGGCGTTGCTCCCGTAGCAATGATCACAGGATCGTCTCCAAAGCTTTCATCGGCGCTTATCGTATCTTTTAATTGTACGGTAATGTCAAGTCGCTTCATTTCGCCGCGATACCAATCTAAGAGATCGCGCATGGGCTTTTTATACGACTCGGCACCGCCCGGAATCACCACGCCGCCCAGAGCATCGCTCTTTTCATGAATCACCGGCTCATGGCCTCGCAGCTTCAACACGCGCGCTGCCTCCATGCCGCCCACGCCGCCACCAATGATATGCACCGTTTTTTTCTGTGTCGTATTTTCAATATGGTGTTTATCCCATTGCATGGTTTCCGCATTGACTGCACAGCGTGCCAAATGCAGCGAATCCTCCATCTCCTGCATATTCGGCGTACCTTCCCATTTGCTCATATTAAAGCACGCATTGTGGCAAAGGATGCACGGGCGAATTTCATCGCGACGTCCTTCTTTGAGCTTCGTCACCCATTCCTGATCCGCCAAAAAAGCACGCGCAAAGCCCACACCATCCAGCGTTCCCTCTGCCACTTCCTTGGCCCCCTGCTCGGGCGTCATGCGGCCTGCGCACACCACAGGAATATCCACCGCCTTTTTGATCTCCTTGACTTCGGCCAAATTGCAATTCTCCGGCATATAAATCGGCGGATGGCACCAATACCACGCATCATAGGTCCCATTGTCGCAGTTAAGCATATCATAGCCCGCTTCCTGCAGATAGCGTGCCGCCCATCGCGACTCGTCCATATCCCGTCCGACTTCCGTATAAGCCTCTCCCGGCAATGCTCCCTGTCGAAATCCTTTTGTCTTCGATTCCACCGAATACCGCAGCGATACCGGAAAATCTTCTCCGCACACTCTTTTGATTTCTTTGACAATCTCCACTGCAAAGCGATAGCGATTCTCCGCACATCCTCCGTAGGCATCGCTTCTCTTGTTCACATACTTCAGCGTAAACTGATCCAGCAAATATCCTTCATGAACGGCATGTACCTCCACGCCATCCACGCCGGCCTCCTGCAACAATTTCGCCGACTTTCCGAACGCCTCCACCATTTCATGAATCTCATCCTCACGCATGGCTCGCGATGGCACCTTGTCCGACCAGCGATTTGGCGCTTCCGACGCCGACGCCGTAATTCGATCCAGATTCAACACCGGCTTTGCGAAAAAGCGCAACATCGGATTCGTATACAGCTTCTCCATCATCGGCGAAATCGTAAACGACCGCCCGAATCCCGCCGTCAGCTGTACAAACAACTTGGCCCCCGTCTTATGGAAATCCACCAGCCACTTAGCCAAATCTCGATACATCTTTTTATTCTTATACAGCCACTGCCCAAACATCGGATTCAGCACCGGCTGGCATCCCGGCAGAACCAATCCCACATTATTCTCCGCCACCGTTTGAATAAAATGCGCCCCCATTTCATCAAAATGATTCTTCTCCATCCATCCCAACAAATTCGTTCCCCCCATCGATGTCATCACGATGCGGTTCTTAATCGTCACCTTCCCAATCTGCCACTGTGTAAACAGCGCTGACAAATCCTCTCCCTCGACCGAATTTTTTTGCATCGATGCGAGAGTTTTCGGATCAGGCTCCGTAGCTTGCGGTATTTCAGGGGCTGGTTTGGCCGTGGAGTGGGGTTCCGGCGTTGGTGTTGCGGGTTGGGCTTCCGACGCGGGTTTCTGCGTAGCAAGGCGAGCTGCCGTTGTGGGTGCTGCTGCAGGTTGCGCTGCCGGCGCGGCTGCGCGAGCTTCTTTTAATAATTCCGATACAGTTTTCATAATGCCTCCTATGCCGCTTTGAAAACGACTCCTGACGTTTTCAAAGCGTCCTCCTTCACTACTTCCAATCGATAAGGCCAAAATATGTGCTTATCAATAGGAAAGCTTTTCACTCCTAATTTACCCTGTTGAGAAAAAAACTTGCGATAATACGGAATATCTCGCGATGTGGCAAGGCAAAAATTCTCTTTTTAGCCGAGCTTTCTGATTAATACGGCAGGCGGCTCATCGAACCGCCTTCACTTGTGTCAAACTGCGCCGCGTGAGCGGTGCTCCTTCCGAACAATGCGGTGCAACAGCGTGTGGCGGCTAGGCATTTTTCCATATACGGTTTTTACCTAGCCGAAAACTGCACGCGATCGGCGTGTAGCGGCTAGGTATTTTTCGATATACGGTTTTTACCTAGTCGAAAACTGCACGCGATCGCCGTGTGGCGGCTAGGCATTTTTCCATATACGGTTTTTACCTAGTCGAAACACGCCTTGCAGTGCCATGCGGCGACTAGGTATTTTTCCATATACGGTTTTTACCTAGCCGAAACACGCTTTGTAACGCCGTTCGGCGACTAGGTATTTTTCCGTATTCGGTTTTTACCTAGCCGAATAACGCACACAGGTGCCACAAGTCCATTAATGAAGCCCGGCTCCGCCGGGTCTTTATAAATGAAATTAAGGAAGGCGGCCCATTGGGCCGCCCTCCACTTGTATCAAACCGCGCCGCGCGAGCGGCGCTCCTTATTTTCTAATCGCCGCCGGAGGCGGATCTTTCTGCGTCACTCGGACGACTTTCGCGCTTACGTTAAAAATGCAAGGAAAACAAGATTATTTCTGCGAACTCTTTAATTTGTCGGTATCCCAATCTTCTATGATGTCGCCGGTTTTCGCATGAATATATTGCACATGGACGCGCTTGGCTTTATCGCCGGAAAAGATGCCATAAAAAGCGCCTTGCATTGAAAATTGCATCGTCAGCATGGATTCTTCGAGGTTGAGTTCCGTTGCATTCAAATAGACTTTGTAGTCCGTAAAGGTCGGATTGGATTCAATTTTTACAATGCGATGCCCTTTAGAATTAGCGATGATATTATTGCTATTTTCTTTAAATTGCTCTTGAAAACTTTGGAGGATCGCCTGATGCTTTTGCTTGGACATATAGAAGGTTTCACTGCCATCGGCATTTCGCTCGATTTTGAATACGCCATCCTCTTGTTCGGCATCCAGGGATGCGTCTTTCTGTACCAATTCTTTGGGAATCGTAATTTTTACATCAAACCAACCTTTTTCCACCTTCGTTTTACCAATGGCATTGATATCGCTGGCTTCATTTTCGATTTCCGAAGCGGCAGCATCGCTGTTCGATGGCGATTTCGAAGACGAGGATTCAAGTGCTTCCGACGATACATTGTCCATTTCTGAAGAAGAAACCGCATCACTGCTTTTTGTGGAAGTCTTGGGCGTCCCACTGCAACCCTGCAAAATAAGGGTCAAACCAATCGCTACGATATATAAGGAAATTTTTTTCATATGGCTCCCTCTATCTTTCATACTGAAACGCCGATGTTTTGAAGCAAAATATACCCAATCACAATCAGGCTTTGGTCATCTTCATCACGCATTCCACTTCCGTCGTATTCGGGAACATATCGACAATGCTTCCCTTTTGCAGCACCCAGCCGCATTCACGGAAAATGCCGAGATCGCGTGCCAAGGTGGCGGGGTTGCAGGAAACGTAGACAAATTCGTCGGGGGCTGCGGCCAAAATGGATTGGCAGACAAGAGGATCTAAACCTTTGCGTGGCGGGTCGACCAGGACGGACACGCCGCTGCCACGATAGCGATGCGTCAATTCCTCGATGACATCTTCGGCTTTGGCGGCAAAGAACGTGGCGTTGCTGATGCCGTTGATGCTGGCATTTTGTCGGGCATTGGCAACGGCGGCTTCTACCACCTCAACACCGACAACGTGTTTGGCTTGACGGGCCATTAGAAGCGATGTGGTTCCGGTGCCGCAGTAAAGGTCCAAGACGGTGCGTTTCGCCAAGTCGGTAAAGCAGGAAAGCGCCGTATCATAGAGGACTTGCGTCAGATAGCGATTCACTTGAAAGAAGGACGCCGGCGAGACAGAAAAAGAGAGGCCATGCAGATGCGTGTCAAGGGTGGTCTGTTCTGTGGCGTAATGAATCGGCTCGCGCAGGCGAACATCGCCGGGACGGCGATTCTCCGATTGACAAAGTACCGTAAAAGCCAAGGGATGAAGGGCGTCAAACATAGCGGTTCGTTGGTGTGCCGTGATTGGGTCAGTCACCAGGGCAGCCAAAATTTCCTCTTTTTCATTGGCGCGCAAAATGACCATGCGCACGGGTGAAAACAATGATGCCCACGCCGTTGAGGAAAGCGCCAAGCGATTCCATCGCCGGATGGTCTCTTCAATGGCAGGCGCTGCAAAAATATAGGAGGAAAGGGGTGCAACGTCATGAGTGCCGCGCATGGTATCGCCAAGAAGACCGCGGGACGTTAGGCGGAGATTGACTTTATTGCGATAATGAAATTCCTCATCGGCGATCCATGATAAGCAGGGCAGCTCCGTTTCTGAAAAACCACCCAAACGGATCAAGGCATTGCGCACCAATTGCTGCTTCCAACGGGCCTGACATTCCGGCTGCCAATGAAGTAAAGGAAAGCCATTGGCTTCGATGGTGTCGAAGGAGGATTCGGAAGCGCCTCTGCGCTCTGGTGATGGTGACAGAAGCTTCACGGCCTGCGCTTCCAGTACGGATTTTTTTCGCTTGACAAGGCGACAATGCACGACATCGCCTGGAAGCACGTCCGGGACAAACACGGTCATGCGTACCAAGGCATGATCCCCAAGGGGAATGGTGGAACCGTCGCGTTCAAAAAAGACATCGGTGGCGGACAGATGCCCGACGCCACTGCCCTGCCCGGTAAAATCATCGATGGTGAGAGAAAACTCCAGAGGAGGCACCGCAGCCGGCGATGCCGCCCCTCCGTTTTCCATATCCGCCCGACGCAGCGGTCTCTTTGTGGTCCCCTGCTTACTCCGCATCGCTTAAAAACGCGGTCAAAGTACGAATCATCGCATCGTGATCCGCCACGCCCGTTAATTCGCGCACAGAGTGCATACCGAGTACGGGGTTACCCACATCGGCATTGAGAATGGTCGTCCATTGCTCGTCCATGGAACCGATGGTCGCGCCGCCGCGCTTATCGGAATGGTTGTGGAACGTTTGGAAAGTGACACCCGCCTTCTCTGCATAGAGACGCACGCGCGCCCCGCCTTCGCCATCGGTAATATAACTCTTGGATGCGGCATATTTTAAGACCGGGCCGTGATTGATGCGCGGCTGGTTGGTCGGATCCGCAACATCCGAGAAATTCGGATGCACCGCATGGGCCATATCGCAGGAAATGGTGAAGCTCTTTGCTGTAGCAATGTCAAAGTCTTCGGCATCGCCGCCCAGGCCGCGCACGAGGCGTGCCAATACATTTCTAAGCGTTGCCGAATCCGCGCCTTTGCGGGTCATGGAGCCGATTTCTTCATGATCATGCAGCGCAATCACCTGATGATAAGCGCCGGTTTCGGCTTCTGAAAGAGCCGTCACTGCGGCATGACACATGGCCAAGTTGTCCAAGCGACCGATGGAAATGAATTCTTCCTGTTCGCCCAGCAACACGCCTTTTTGAATATCGTAGAGGAAAAGATCGTAATCTAAGATCTCCTCGCGTGCTACACCGACTTCCTTCGCCACCACTTCTAGAAAATCGCCATGTTCGCCCTCTTCCTCCGTGCACCACAGCGGTTCCATCATACTCTGTGGCTTGATTTCTCCCTTCGCATTCACTTCGCGATCCATGTGAATGGCCAGACTCGGCAGAATCAAAAGCGGCCGTTCGATACGAATTTTCCTAACGGTAAAGCCGCCATTGCCATCCTTCACCAGCAAACGTCCGGCGATGGAAAGCGGTCGATCCAGCCATGAGCGCATAATAAGACCGCCATACGGCTCCACATTGAGCACGCCATAGCCTGCGCGATGGCGATTCACGTTTTGTTTGAGCTGAAAGCCCGGTGAATCATTGTGTGCGCCAATGATATGAAAACCAGCATCTGCTTTATCCGCCGTGCGAAATGCCAGAATCGTGGCATCGGAAATTTCGACATAGTAGCCCGTATGCGGTTTCAGTTCCCAGCGCATTGCCGGATCCAAGGCGGTAAATCCCGCCTTTTCGAGAATGGCTTTCTCTTGCTCCGTCGCCTGATACGCCGTCGGTGCTTGATCAATGAAGCGAATTAACGCTTTGGCTCTCTCCCGTGCTTTTTGTGTGATTTCCACGCTTTCCTCCTTTGGGACGGCTCCCCCGTCCTTTTCTTTGCGCCTGTCTGACGCATTGCGCCCGCCGGCCTGCTACGTCGCTAAATGCCTTGCATCATGTGTGTGATGAAAACACGCACACCGATAAACAGCAATATGAGACCGCCCACAATGCCTGACGGTTTTTGATACCGTTGCCCGAAATAATGCCCGATATATACGCCCGCAAATGAAAATATACCGGTGCACATCGCAATGAGCGGCAATGCAATCCATAGATTCACCTTTATCATAGCAAAGGTGACACCGACCGCAAAGGCATCGATACTTGTTGCAATCGCTAAGGGCAGCATTGCTGACACAGAATAATCCCCTGTTGGACACGATTCCGGATTTAACGCCTCCCGAATCATCTGAATCCCCAGAAATCCCAAAATAAGAAGAATAACCCAATGATCCAACGCCTGCATGGATTGTGCAATCAAGGAGCCCAATAAAAATCCCAGCAATGGCATCAATCCCTGAAATCCGCCGAAATACGCCCCCACAATCACCCCGTGACGCACCTTCAACTCCTGCACCGCCAATCCTTTACAAATTGCCACGGAGAAGGCGTCCAGTGATACCCCGACCGCCAACAACAATAACTCCAAAATAGACATAACTTCCCCTTCACTTCTCGTTCGTATGCAATTAACTATTGTACCCCAAGCTCCCGTGATGTACCTTGCAGCAATGTAAAATATGGCGATGGTTAATGGCGATGCTTTTGTTGTCGGGCGGTGGTGAGGGAGCGGCGATGGAGCGGAACGGCGGCATGGGCAGGTGGTGGAGCTGTGGGACGGCGGTAGCGGAGCGGCGGTACGGCGATATCGGAGCGGCAGCGTCGATGGAGCGGTGGTGTGCGGTTGTATGCGGCATTCCTTCCGACTAGGTAAAATTCTATATACGCAAAAACCCTAGTCGTGCCTTTCGACCTTTCATTTCTTTCTGGCTAGGTAAAACTCGTATATCAAAAAATACCTAGTCGCCAAATAACCCCATTTTGCGTTTTCATGCTAGGTAAAACTCGTATATCGAAAAATACCTAGTCGCCAAACTGTCTGCCTTTGCTTTTCTCGACTAGGTATAAACCGTATATCGAAATATACCTAGTCAAAACGCGGCGGCGCACTCGTTTTCTCAGCTAGGTAAAACTCGTATATTGCAAAAACCCTAGTCAAGACAGTACCCCCTACTGCTTTTCGCGACTAGGTAAAAGTCAAAATGCGTAAAAAACCTAGCCAAGACTACTGCGCCGCCTCTTCGAATACATCGGTTCATGCCTCCCCCTCCTTTGCGTTACTTTTTTTTATCAATTTTTATAAATTTTTCTAAAATTTCATCATTTAACTTAAAATTTCCTAGATTTCTTGCTCATTTTTAAGAATTTTTTGATAAACTGTCTGTGAATTGGTAAAATTCTTACGATTTTATCAATGAAGTGACAAGGAGGTACCACATGCTTAAAACAAAATATATCGTACAGTATCAAGGTCAGGAAGTGGACACGGAAGCGTTGGTGAAACAAGCAAAGGTCTATTGGAAACAAGCTGGTCACAAGCTACAGGAAATGGAAACCCTGGACATTTATGTAAAGCCGGAAGAAAATGCTGCATATTACAGCATTAATAAAGATGAACAAAAAGGACGCATCGATTTTTAGGTCCTAAATTGATCCGGCATGCCGGATCAATTTTTTTATGTCTGACGACCGTCGGCCGTACGGCAAACTGCGGGATCCGCACAATGAACTGTGAACGCTGCGCGACAGGCTGAGAGCCTCACGGCGTTAACAGGAACCCGTCCATCGCTAAAGGAGTTGGCGGAAAACTATTAAAGAAGGAAGTACTATGTCGGTAACGAATCGCCGGAATGGCGTAGAAAATTTACGCCAACAAGGTGTGAATGAAACATTGTTGGAACAAGTAGCGTCGTGGGTGAAGGCGCATCCCATGAAGGAAATCGGAGTGGATACGCCATCGCCCTTTTTCTATTATGGAAAGAAAGTGTGGGCGGAAGCGATTTCGGCGCTGTTGGCGGGAGAAAATCTGCTGCTCGTCGGGGCAAAGTCCACGGGAAAAAATGTGTTGGCGGAGAATTTGGCGGATCTTTTTGAACGGCCGCGGCGCAATATCAGCTTCCATATCAATTCGGATGCATCGACCTTATTAGGAACGGACACGTTTCGTGACGGCTCGGTCCAGTTTCGACCAGGCCCGGTCTATGATGTTGCAACGCAAGGTGGCTTTGGTATTCTCGATGAAATCAATATGGCGCGTAACGATGCTGTCGCTGTCTTGCATGCGACGCTGGATTTTCGTCGCTTGATCGATTTGCCGGGCATTCGCCCCATTCGTTTACAACCGGAAACGCGGTTCATTGCTACGATGAACGAAGGGTATCTGGGGACCCGCGAGCTGAATGAAGCGCTCATGTCGCGCTTTATGGTGATTCAGATGCCGGTATTATCGACAGAAGCGTTGGAATGGCTACTGCACAAGCATTTTCCGCTTTTGAAAGAAGCGTATGTGAAGGCCTTTGCCGGCCTTTTCGGCGATTTGCATCGCAAGAGTATCAATGCCGAAATTTCAACTAAAGCCGTGGATTTACGAGGCTTATTTGCGGCGCTGCGTCTGATGCAACGGGGACTTGCGCCAGCTTTGGCTCTCGATATGGGGCTCACGAATAAAACCGCGGATCCCTACGAACAGGAACTTGTCCGTGATGTACTGCGTTTGCGCATAGCAGAATCGCTTGAAGCAGCGGACCTTTTTACTCCGAATAGCGATGGAGTGATGCCGTCATGAAAAATCCCGCGACGCTGCGCGCCGAGCGAGCTTTACAGCAAGAATCCGACGCTGTCGAAAAGGACGTGCGCAGGCGGGTATGGGAGGATCGTGCAAAGAACGTGCAATGGACCACGTCAGCGGATTACCGTTGGCTGCCTGCCCCTATTTTGCCGCATGAGGAAAGGTCTGCCGCGACGTCAAGGACGCTTGCAGAGTCTGCCTCAAAAATGGTAGTGCCTGCCAAAACGCACCTAGCGATGTTTCGCTATGCGAACGCTCTTAGCGGCATCATGCATATGCTCTACGATGACGAACGCATCGCCCAATTTATGGCCGCTCATGCGCAACAGTTGCCAAAGGCTCTGTTGGAGGCGCTCTTAGCTCTGCCCATGCAGGCGCACGCCCGACGTGTGTTGGCCGAAGGTCGCCCGGCCATGGCCATGCAAAATCATCGCTATCTGCTAAGGCAGCTTGCTCAATGGAACTTTTCCGCTCCACGCACGCTTGTCGAGCAATTGCAAAAAGCCCATTTCGAGCGCGCACTCGGCGATGTCCCCAAAGCCTCTCCGGCGATTCTTTCGCTACTCGATGCGTTGGAAGCATTGGAAAATGCGGATACTAACGCTCTATTGGGCGGCATGAACGCGATTCTTGGCGATTATTTTCATCTGGCTGTCTTTCGCGATGCGCAAAAAACGGAAGCAACAAACGCACCTCGGACTGTTTCTCCCGAAAAATCGCAAAAGGAGCCTTCCCTCCTCTCGGAAGAAGCGGTTCTCGAGGAAATGCTCGTCGGCGCTGCGGAATTCACATCGCTGGCACAATTGGAGGAGCACAAGGGAAAACAACGCGCCAAGAAGCCACTGTTTCCCAAACGCATTGCTAAGTCAGAACAGGCACGCCGCGCTTTTATTGAACGCCATTTCGGCCGTCCCCTACTCACGCCCGAGGAGGCATGGCAATTACGCATGAAAACAGCAACGGGAGTGCATCAAAACAGCATTCCCTTTCTCACGAGCGGTCTGTCGTTTGCGCAAATGTCCTCATTTCGAAAGGAGCAACGCGAGAAGGTTGCCGAGCAGAACCGCGCCTATCTTGAAGCGCATCGCCACACCGTCCGTCGTGCCGAACGCGTTCTGCGTCGCCGGTTGGAACAGGTGCTGCATGCTGAAGAAGAGGACAGCACTGCCTTTCAAGAACATGGAAAGCTTGTTGGCGGACGGGTTTGGCGCGTGTTTGCACTCCGGGACAATCGCGTGTTTCTCCACGATGCCCACGACGCCCCACGTCGCCTCATTGTGGATGTGCTTCTGGATGCCTCCGCTTCCCAGGAACCACGCCATGCTTCCGTTGCTACGCAGGGCTTTCTTCTGGCGGAAACGCTTGAATCCGTCGGTATTCCGTTCCGCGCCACCACGTTCCAAAGCCAGCAAGGCTTCACCATTCTCACGCGCCTGCATGACTACACGGATCATAACCGAGCCGATGCCCTTCTGCGCTATTTCCCCGACGGTGCCAATCGCGATGGCTATGCCCTTCGTCTCATTGGTGAAACCCTACAAAAGAAGCCGGGCTGCCGCAATGTTCTGATTGTCCTCTCCGACGGCAAACCCTATGACCAGCGCATTGCTCTAAACAATGAATCCTTTCAACAGTTTCAGCAATACGAAGAAGATTTTGCGATCCTGGATACCGCCCGCGAAGTCGAGCGACTCCGTCGCCAAGGCATTGCTGTCTTCGGCCTTTTCACCGGCGAAGAAAAAGATCTCCGCGCTGCGCAGCGCATCTACGGCACCGGCTTTGCCTACATCCGTACACCCGAGCGCTTTGCCGCCATTGTGGCACAGGTGTTGGAAGAAGAATTGGAACGAGGCTAAGAACGGCATAAAACGCCTGCCTCTCCCTTTCATGCAAAAACTCTCTGTGTCATATGACACAGAGAGTTTTCATTATTATTTCATTCAACGGTTTTCACCGTTGCCGACTTTCGCTTAGGCCTCCGCCTTCCAGAGTCCGTGTTTGTTGCAATGTTCATAAACGGTTACCGGGCCGTCTTCGACCAGGAATTCAGCCTTCGGTTCCTGACCCGGCTTAAGAGCTACGCTCTGGAGTTTATTGCCTTGCTCAACGGCGATCATATCAATGTAGTGGTCTTCTTCCATCGGATGGATGGTGGAGCCGACAACTACTTTAAGCGTATTGCCTTCGCGTGTAGCAACGGGTACGTGTTTTTCTTTGGCCGCATCCGTTGTGTTGGCCTTGAGCTCGGTGGTTTGTTCACCGCAGCATACCGGGGTGCAGCCGCCAACTTGGTTGGCTTTTACGAGCAATGTACCACAATGTTTACAAAAATAGAATTTCATAGTTCCTCCTAGTTTGTTCTCAGACGAACTCGCATGAGACCGTCCTTCACTCCCTCTTGTTGAGCGATACTATCGCTGACAAGTGATAATCATCCTTCATTTGCATTAGTACCCAAAATCAGCCTTGTCACACGCTGATGAAATCGATATAATAAAGGCGAAAGTTTGTTCGACTTTCTTCGTTTTGCGCAGATAAGCGCTATCCATGCTGGTAGCAAAGGAGATCCTATGAATCCGACGGTAAAAAAAAGACGGCTGGCCATGCTGCAATATATTTCCGCCTATTGGGAGAAAAACCACATTGCCCCCACCGTTCGTGAATTGCAAGGGGCATTGGACATTCGCTCCACTTCAACGGTCTCCACAGATCTGCATGCCCTGATGGATGCTGGAAAAATCATCATGACCGAAGGCTCATATCGCTCTATCCGCCCCATAGCAGACATTGAAGAAGTAGAGGATACCACGGATTCTCCGTATCGCAGTGATGTCTTTGACATTCCTCTCTACGGTGCTGTGGCGGCAGGTTCCCCCATTTATGCTGAAGATGTGACGGAGGAATCCATACCGCTGCCATCTTCCTTTTTTCCCAACGACGGTGCCGACTATTTTGTGCTCGAAATTCATGGTGAATCCATGATTGAAGCCGGCATTTACGATGGCGATCACATCATCGTGCGTCGCCAGGATACCGCCCGCAACGGACAACAGGTTGTGGCATTGCTGGACGATTCCGCCACCGTCAAGACCTTCTTCCGGCGCCCCGATCACATCGAATTGCGCCCGGAAAACGCCGCGATGGATCCCATCATTGTTAAAGATTGCCGCATTTTAGGTATCGTGTGTGGTTTATATCGATTGTATTAAGGGAAACAACGCGATAAGAAACGCCTTTAAGACCAATAAAAAGAGCCTTTTTCGTTACGAAAAAGGCTCTTTTTTTCTTATTGTTCTCGGCTTTTCACCCAAGCCGATGCGCCGTCCAACAGATAGAGCGAACCCGCCGCTACAAAAAGGCCATTCGGATGCTCGCGGTATGCGAGCTCCATGGCATCGCGCATCTCTTTCACCACTTCCCAGTCATCGGTATCCTGTACGTGCACGCGATAGACTGCTGCAAAAGCATCGAAGAATTCCTGCTGCTCAGCCTCGGAAAGCTTGCCGTTATGCATGCCAAAGAGTAAGATGAGTTCCTTTCCCTTAGCCGGTGAAAGCTCCAACAAGTCCTTCAAGTTCTTCATTAAAACCTGCGCTGCCTGATGGTTGTGCGCGCCATCGATAAACACAATAGGATACGCGGAAATCATCTCCATCCGTCCCGGCAAGTATGCCTCTTGCACTGCCTCGCGCATGGCCTGCTGCACCGCCTGTTGCTTTCCCTCTTGCAGCGACATTCCTTCGCGCAATGAAAAGCCGATTTTTTCCAAAAAAGTCGGCTGCAGAAACTCCTCCATCGCCACTAAAGCGGTACCAAAATTCTGAAGCTGGTGCTCACCGATCAGGCGTGCCTCGTAATCGCCGGAGAGTAGGCCGCGAGAGAAGTGAAAGTGCAGCTTGGGACGATCGCCTGCTTCCCATTTTAGCGATGCATTCGTCACGTCGTTAGGATCATAGAATACCAGCGATGCTCCTTTGGCAGCGGCGGTTTCACGCAGTACAACAGCAGCCTCCGGCCGCTGATTGGCAGAGACGCTCAGCGATCCTTCCTGAATAACACCGGCTTTGGCCTCAGCAATGTCAGCAATGGTATTGCCCAGTCTGTCGCGATGGTCGAAGTCAATCGTGGTGAACACATTCATCACGGTGGGCACAATATTCGTGCAATCATCACGCCCACCGATCCCCGCTTCCATCACAATCACTGGCACATTAGCCTCACGATAGGCCAGCATGGCTTCGACCATGCTCCGTGCAAAATACGGAATATACGGCAAATGGCATTCCCGCCCCTTCTTTTCCATGGCTTCTTGTATCTTCACCGATGTTTCATGCGCAATCGGCTGCGACTGCACCATGATACGTTCCTCGTAATGATGCACATGTGGCGATATAAAATGCCCCACTTTTTCCACACCCATTTTTTCAAGCGCCAGCGCAATCGTGCGTCCTGTCGATCCCTTGCCGTTCGTACCTACCAAATGCAGCACGATGCGATCTTTTTCCGGATGATCAAACGCCTCAAGCCAGCAATTCACGTCTTTTTGCAGTGTATTCCAGTCCTTTTCCGGACGCATTTCTGTTCCCTTTCTTCACTGTTCGTTTCCCCGAACCATTTCAACTCTGTCGCCACGCACTTCGGCCATTACGGCCTTCTATTTCTCTAGCGCCTCCAGCCCTGCCGCCATGCGCAATACTCTTTCCCAATGCGGTGGAAAGTCTAGGATGCGTGGCGCGAGATGCGGGTGCTCCGCAAAAGTCTTTTGAAACAGAGCGATGATCTCGTTGCTGCTTTTCTCTCCCATCACATGCATCAGACCCAACAGCATCGCAAAAAAGCAAAATGGGTCCGGGCGATACGCCGGTGCCAACTGCTCCAGTGTGCGTTGATCTTCTTTTAAAATCGCACAGCCATCGCGAAAACGACGATTGGACAGTCGCCCGTGATGAGCGCAAGTGTTGCGCAATGTCGTAAAGCATTTGAAATACGAGTTTAGCACCAGCTCAGAACGCACCCCGTAAAACGCTGCCACTTTTTTCTGCTCCGGGCGACGCATATTGTTCACTACTTTTGTCAGCGTACCCAGCGTGATCACTTCTACCGCCACGTACACCGGCACATGCTGCATTTTATCCCCCTTCGACTGAAAATGACGCACAAACGGTTCATTGGCACGCGTCAACTCGTTTTCCAAATCATTGATGAAATTTTTATGATACTCCGCATTTTTGAAACGTCCCGGATCCAAATAGCCATATTCCCCAAATGCTTCATTGAGCACCGTTGCAACCACATGTCGCAACTGTACTTCATAATCTGCCAAATAATCAAATAAAAAATTTTTAATCATGCGATCCCCGAGATACGCATCCACCAGCATTTCAAATGTGGTTCCCTCTCGGTACGTACCATCCAACTTACGCCAGGGCAACCCGAAATTCTCCAGATGAAAAGGACTGATGTGCTGAAAAACTGCATTGGCATAATCCAGATCCCCAATCACCAGCTTGTCCTTTGTTACCATCTTATAGATTTTTGCTTCAAAACGAAAACCTTGTTTCTGCGTAGCCATAATCCCACCTTTGCCGGTGCTCTACGACGTTTTGGCGATGCACGCCGTCTGCCGTCGTAGTGAATGAAAAAGGCCCGCCGTTTTGCACTTCAGTGAGAGGTGTGGCGGGATCTGATGCTTATAGTATAGCACATTTTCCGGAATTCTGCAGGGAAATTGAGAAAAGGGCATTCGACCGTGCCTTTACCCGTTTTTTGCAAAAGGCACGGTCGCACACCTCCACTTCACGCACATTTCGACCGTGCCTTTGCACGTTTTTTGCAAAAGGCACGGTCACGCACCTCCACTTCACGCACATTTTGACCGTGCCTTTGCCCGTTTTTTGCAAAAGGCACGGTCGCACACCCACGCTTGGCACCCTTTTCGACCGTGCCTTTGCGCTTTTTTATCAAAAGGCACGGTCGTCCACCACCGCTTCACGCACATTTCGACCGTGCCTTTGCACGTTTTTTGCAAAAGGCACGGTCGCGCACCTCCGCTTCACGCACATTTTGACCGTGCCTTTGCACGTTTTTTGCAAAAGGCACGGTCACACACCTCCGCTTCACGCACATTTCGACCGTGCCTTTGCGCTTTTTTATCAAAAGGCACGGTCGTCCACCCTCTTCTTGCCACCTTCCGAGCCTGCGCCAAAGCTTTTGCTCCAAGAATGACAAAAAGTGGAGAGGCCGCGCAGTACTGCGTTGCCTCTCCACTTGGTTCCTATCCGGGCGTCGTCTGACGTTGTTCCTGTTTTTCGAAAGGGCTTAGTGTTAGGGCTTAATGTTCTGCCTTCTTCTTAGCAGCAATAGTCAGAGCTGCACCGGCAATCAGCAGAGCAACCGGAGCCATGAACATCACATCGCCGGTCTTCGGTGCCTTTTTGTCGGCTTTCTTGGCAGCAATTTTGGCTGGTTTCGTAGACGGCTTGTCTGCCGGTTTGGTCGTCGGCTTGTCCGTCGGCTGCGTGCTGGGCTTATCCGTGGACGGTTTGTTACTCGGCGTGGGTTCACTCGCCTTGGCTTCGGCCACACGACCGTCGGTCAGATAGGTGAAGGTGCCTTTGCCATCTTTGGTCAATTGCGTCATGTAGTCCTGAACGATCTGGGCTAAAGAACCGTGGGTGGCCAGCAAGTTCTTGCCCTTGAACATTTCATAACCATCGCCGCCAACTGCCATAAAGTCATTTGTGGCCAGTTTGTAGGTCTTGGCGGGATCAATGGCTGTTTTACCGATCTGAATATTGGTAGCAACGTTCTTGTTGTCCTTCTTGGCAATTTTAAAGGTTAAGCCGGCGACATGCGGGAATTTGCCGGCGGGATTCGGGTATTCGGAAATGCCGTAATTCAGGGCATCGATGATGTCCTGACCGGTCACTTCGATGACGGTCATGGCATTGCCAAACGGCAGAACGTTAAAGACATCGCCGACTTTGACCATGCCAGCATTGATGGAAGCGCGGATACCGCCTCCATTGGTGATGACAGCATCGGCGCCGGAGGCCTTGAGCATCGCATCGGTAATCAAATCGCCCATGCCCGTTTCACCGGCACGTACGTGATTGCGTTCGCCATCCAAGGTCTTGGCAAGGGTACCAACAACCTGTCCCAGTACTTTTTCGTTGTCTTTATCAAAAGCAGCAATGATTTCCGCAACCTTCGTGTCGTCTTTATAAGACTGTGCCGCTGCGTAATTCATGAGCTCTGCCTTAGATTGCGGTGTGCCATCCTTACCGAACACGACGTGTACAATACCGACATTCTTCAAGTGTTCGCCGGTGGAAGCGCCAAGGGTTCCGTTTTCAAAGGGATGACCGCTCACCCATTCCGTATGGCTGTGGCCGTCAATGAGAAGGTCCAGATTCTTCAGCTGCGGAACCACTTTCAGCGTGTTCACCTTGGATTCCGCATCGCTGCCGAGATGGCTGAGCAGGATCGTGTAATCGGCGCCGCGCTGGAGCAGCTTATCGATCTCCGCCTGCGCAATTTTCACGGTTTCTTCAACGGTATCGGTAAATTTAAGTCCCTTCGTATTCAAGGGATTGGCTTTATACTTGGTTTCCGGCGTGGCTAAGCCGAACACGCCAACCTTGATGCCGTCCACATCAATGACTTCACCGGCACGGAATAACAGATTGCCGTTCTCATCAAAAATGTTGGATGCGAACCAGGGATACTTGGCAAGTTTTGAATTTTTCTTGGCCTGTTCCAGGCTGTAGTCAAATTCATGGTTGCCGGGTACCATCGCCTGCACGCCGATTTTATTGGCCAGGTTAATGATGGCTTCGCCCTTCGACAGGGTGACAAAGTTTGTGCCCTGCGTTAAGTCGCCGGCGTCCACAACCAATACCGGGCCTTCGGCCTTTTTAGCAGCAATAATGCCGGCATATTTGGCGTAACCGATGTTGCCGGTTTTTCCGTCTTTACTGGAAGCCGCCACATGACCGTGTACATCGTTGGTATGCAAGATCGTCAACGATTTTCCGGCCACGCTCTCTTTGGAAAGGACCGCTTCTTTCTTGTCTTGCTTCGGCTGTACGATCTCTTCCGTATTTTCCGCCTTTGTCTCCGCTTCAGACTTTTTTTCCGCTACAACTTCTTTTTCTTCCGTTTCTGTCTGCGGATGTTCGACCAAATCTTCCACAAACGACTGTCCTTCATCGCCGGATTGGGCGAAAGCAGTGTTCGGCATCAGCATGGCTGCGGATAACAGCAATGCAAGAGCGATGCCCCATTTTTTGGTTCGCATACTCCCTCCTTTAGTGAAATTCTTTTCGGAATACCTGTCCATGGCGGACTCTCAACAATACTTACACGATTAGGGTACCCCAATTGTGTTTGTTCGATATAAAAATCAAGTAAATAGGAAATTTTCTCTTCACATTGCGCACAAATGGCTCGCGTACTATTAAGGAGCATCAAACGAGGTGCTATGGCTTCCTTTGAAGCCAAGGGAGAAGGAGTTACTATGAAACACACATCGTCTTTTTATCAAAAAGTATTTGCCGGCGCTTTGGCACTGTGCGTGGGATTTATCGCTTTATCGGGATCCGTTTCTGCCGATAATCTGAAGCAGCCGGTCTATTCCTATGGGCAAAGTTTAACAAAAGAGCAAAAAGAAGAAACCGCACATTTGCTGAAGGTATCCGACAAAGCGTTGGAGATGCAGGTGAATATTAAAGAAATGAACGCCCTCCTGCACGACCATTATCAATACTATCAGGTGTATTCATCGGTATATCTGGAGCCTGCGAAGGATAAAAGCGGGGTGAATGTGGATATCGTCACCCCGGATACCATTACAGCCATCACACCGACAGAATATGCGAATGCGGCCATTACGGCCGGTGCCACGAATATGAATATTCGCGTTGCTTCCGTCAAAGCGGTGGATGGCTCAGGCGCTCTGGCCGGTGTCTATAAGGCCTTTAGCGGCACTACCGGCAATTTACCGGAAGAAAACATCAAGGTGGCGCAGGAAGAATTGGTCATTACGTCCAAGATCAATGAACAAAACAAAGGCAAAGACGGCTTTTCCGACGAGCTGTTTAACGCCGCCTTAGCCGAAATCAAAGCACAAATTGCCAAAACAAAACAGGATAACGGCGGTTCCATTTCCGTCGGTGATATTACGACCATTGTCAATTCCGTTGTGAACAATTACAATCTGGACGGCGTGTTGACCAAAGACAATCTGCAATCCCTCCAAGGCTTGATGGAAAAATTTTCCAAGATCGAGCTGTCTGAAGAGCAAAAGGCCAATTTACAAAAGCTTGGCGAAAGATTGCTCAAAGAGGGTGATACCTTAATGAAAAAAGTGCAAAACGGTTGGGCAAATCTCTCCCCCAGCACCAAATCCGAATTGGGCGGTTTCTTCGGGAATCTCTTCCAAGGCATTGTTGATTTCTTCCAAGGATTATTCAACAATAAATAAGGTATTCTCCTGCCGGCCGACGCTTATCCACCTCATGCGCACCGGCATCGAGTGAGACAAATAAGAAAGGCGGCCCGTTGGGCCGCCTTCTTCTATCTATTGCGCTGCGCAAACAGCGCTTTTTATTTGTTCAAAGATGTGTACTCTGTCCGATCCTTAAATTCCTGTTGTTTGCCATCGTTCCAGTTCCGAATGGGGCGATAATAGCCTGTAATGCGGCTGTAGACTTCCGCTTCTTTGCCGCAATGCGGGCAGACGTACTGTTCACCGGACAGATAGCCGTGATCCGGGCAGACAGAATACGTCGGTGAAATAGTGTAGTAAGGCAGATGAAAATTCTGGGCGATGGCGCGAACCAAAGCCATAGCACTCTTCCAATCCGGCAATTTTTCACCAAGGAAGGTGTGGAAGACGGTGCCCGAGGTGTAGAGGGTTTGCAATTCATCCTGGGCCTTCAAGGCATCAAATACATCTTCCGTAGCGCCAACGGGCAGGTGCGATGAGTTCGTATAGTACGGCGCACCGTGATCGTTCGCAGTTTTGATGTCCGGGAAATCTTCTTTATCGTGTTTGGCAAAACGATAGGTCGTGGATTCCGCCGGCGTTGCTTCCAAATTGTAGAGATCGCCATATTGTTCCTGATAATCACTTAAACGCTCGCGCATATGCAGGAGGACCTCCTTCGCAAAGCGCATCGTTTTGGGATCGCGCATATCGCCACCCAACCAGGTTGCATTCAGTCCCACTTCATTCATGCCGATCAGGCCGATGGTGGAGAAGTGGTTTTCAAAAGTGCCCAGATAGCGTTTCGTGTAAGGATAAAGGCCTGCCTCCAACAGCTTCGTGATGACATTGCGTTTCAGCTTCAGGGAGCGGGCTGCCACGTCCATCAGAGCATCCAAGCGATGGTAGAAATCCGCTTCGTCTTTGGCCAGATAAGCAATGCGCGGCAAATTAATAGTCACGACACCAACGGAGCCCGTGGATTCGCCGGAGCCGAAGAAACCGCCGGCTTTCTTACGCAATTCGCGCAGATCCAAGCGCAGACGGCAACACATGCTGCGCACATCGGAGGGATCCATATCCGAATTGACATAATTAGAGAAATACGGTGTGCCGTATTTCGCGGTCATTTCAAACAGCAGCTTATTGTTTTCCGTGGCCGACCAATCAAAGTCGCGGGTAATGGAATAGGTCGGAATCGGATATTGGAAGCCGCGGCCATTGGCGTCGCCCTCGAGCATCACTTCCAAGAACGCGCGGTTCACGAGATCTGCCTCAGCTTGGCAATCGCCATAGGTGAAGTCCATCATCTTACCGCCGACGACGGCAGGCATGTCCTTAAGATCGGCCGGTATGCGCCAATCCAAGGTAATGTTGGAAAACGGAGCCTGCGTCCCCCAACGACTTGGCGTATTCACGCCGTACACAAAGGACTGCACGCATTGCTTGACTTCTTCGAGATCCAAATGATCGACCTTTACAAAGGGCGCCAGATACGTATCAAAGGAAGAGAAGGCTTGTGCGCCCGCCCATTCGTTCTGCATGATGCCCAGGAAATTGACCATCTGGTTGCAGAGCGTGGATAAATGCTTGGCGGGTGAAGAAGTGATCTTTCCCGGTACGCCGCCAAGACCTTCATCGATGAGCTGTTTCAGGCTCCAACCTGCGCAGTAGCCGGTCAACATGGACAGATCATGAATGTGAATGGCCGCTGATTTATGTGCTTCTGCGATCTCTTTATCGTAGACTTCCGAGAGCCAGTAATTGGCAGTGATCGCGCCGGAGTTGGATAAAATCAGTCCACCGACGGAATAGGTCACCGTCGAGTTTTCCTTCACGCGCCAGTCATTGATCTTCAGATAATCGTCTACCAGCTTTTTATAGTCCAATAAAGTATCGTTTACGCGACGCAATTTTTCGTGCTGCTTGCGATAGAGTATGTAGGCTTTAGCTACTTCGGCGTAGCCGCAGTCGGAAAGGACTCGTTCTACGCTATCCTGAATGGCTTCGACTTCCAAAACATCATCATTGGCGTGCTTGCCGGCATCTGCGGTGGCGCGCAGGGCTAAGAGCTCCAATACATCGTCCGAAACGGGCGTTTGTGTGGAAACAAAGGCTTTGCGCATGGCGTCTTGGATCTTTTGAATGCGATAGTCCACATAGGACCCGTCGCGTTTCTTAACCGTAATCATGTCCCTCTCCCTTTTCTCATATTGCTCCGGTACTCGTCGTTCCGGCGGCTTTCGGGTCACTTCTGATATCGTTTTGCGCTGGGGACCCGACCTTGTTTCAGCGGAAAAAAAGCAGGGCGTCGTTTTCCTTCGCCCCTGTTTATATTGTTACCTATATGCTATCACGATCTTTCTCTTTATACAATATATGGGGGCGAAAAGATTTTTTCGCCCCCATATATTGCTGATTAAAAGACTCTGCTTTCTTCCCGCGCTACCGTCATTTCAGCGCTTGTCCCTTTGCAACAGCCGTTTTCCCAAGACAGATCCTTGCTATTCTTGCGATTTTACTTCCGAAGAAATACCGATGCTCATAGGGTCATGCATACTCGCGTTGAACTCTTCCGTTTCCAAATCCTGATCCATCATCCATACCGTCCCGGTATCCGATTCCAGTGAAAAAATGGCTTCCGGCTTTTCACACTCACGGTAATAAGAATTTTTCATCTTCTTTCCCTGCCAGGAAACCTCGCCTGTATCGCTTTTTAGTATGGCCTGTACCCGTTTGACGCCGAAGGTTGTCACCCCGATCGGAGCGGTGTTCGTATGCGCCTCAATGGTGCCGGAAGGCTTAATGTGCAGCTGAATTGCGCCCACATTGGATTGTAAATAGGAGGAGGAGAGATTACTTTCTGAAACCCTGAGGCCGCCGGTCTGGCTTTCGGCATTCAAGTTACCTATCGTACAACCATCGGCTTCTAATTCCCCTACCGACGACGTAAACTTCACCTGTTCTGCTTGCACCTTGTTGAGCTGCGTATTGCCTATCTCCTGCTGCACCACAATATGTTTCAGCTTTGCGCCTTTCGGCAAGAAGAGAATGATCTTTTGATTTTTCCACTCGTTATCAAGGATATTGCTCAAATTGAGTTGCACACCGCCCTTGCCTTTCGGCGCATGGATACTGAGTTTGCCGTTTTCCTGTTGAATGTCCAGTCGCATCGACGGATCCTTGTACGCCGGATATTCGATTGCGGCATAGGTACCGCCCTGTCGAATTTCAAAATTTTGCAGCGTCAGTTTCACGGTCACGTCCGTGACGGTTTCCAGGCGTCTTGTCTTTTTCTCTCCGCGAAATGCTGAGTTACCGATATTGAAGTCGCGCAGTCCCAAAGCCCAAGAGGCGCCAACCAGGATTACACCACATAATAAGATGCCCAAGCACCATTTTCCCAATTTACTCATGTTGTGCTCCTCTCTTATTCTTCTGCCGTAACAAAAGCTTTCGAATGCCGCGAATCATGTTGCGCATCACAAGGATCATGATCAGCACGACAGCTACGCCCAGCAATACGATGCCCAACAGATACAGCGCACGCGGCATGCTGAATGCCTTTGGCATTTCCGTCGCCAATTCCTTTATCGCTCCTAGGGCAAGCCCTGCGCCGGCTCTCACCCCTGCGATCAGAAGCGAGCCGATGACCAAGATAGCGCTTAAAAATACGAGTAAAAGAGCGATGGCTATCGGCAAACCAATGGGCAATGCCAAGATCGCCAGTACGACCGTAAACAAGAGCGATACCTTTTTCTTCTGCGACTGGTTGGTTTCCGCTTTTTCATTTTCTTCCATGCGTTGCAATTGATCATCGCGCAAAATCTCAAAACTCGCCTGACGCGGATCCGGCATATCCTCCGGTACGCTATCTTCCTCTTCCACCCCGCGATCTTCAAAGATTTCCAGATAGTAAGCCAAGGCGTCATCGCGATCTTGCTGCGTCAACCGTCCCAGTCGACTCTCGAGCGCGTCCAAATATTCCTTTCTAGTCATCTTCATCCTCCTCACCCGCTTCTACCAGCAGATCCTCCAACGCTGTTTTAAAGGCTTCCCAATCCTCCTGATAGATCGTCAAGCGATCTCTTCCCGCTTCCGTAATACGGTAATATTTTCGATTTCTCCCCTGATGCTGCCGATCGTAGGTGTCCAACAACCCATTCTTCTGCAATCGACGCAATACCGGATAAATCGTTGACTCTGAAATCGGCATTACACGTTTCATCTTCTGCGTAAAACTGTACCCGTAGCGGTCTTTATTGCGCAGAAGGCTCAGCACACAAAGATCTAAAATTGAAGTTTGCAATGAAAACGCCATCGCTCCTCCTTCCTCTTCTATATTGTTTACTTACCTATATTATATTCTTTATAGTATTAAATGCAATAGGATATAAAGAAGGCGGCCAAAAAGGCCGCCTTCTTTCATTTATGAACCGTTGGCCGAAAGGCCAACTCCCTTGTTTCACCCGCGAATTTCCACGTGGGTGATGGTTTGCCGCAGGATGGCGGCGTAGGCTTCGAGGGCTTCTTTCGCAGGAGTGCCCAAGGTTTGATCAGGTACGAATTCGGTGACTTTAAAAGGTTGGAGGGCAAAGAAAGGCGCTCCTGCCAGCCAGTCGGCGATGACCATGAAGGAATGGCAATCGTGAAAGGCATTGGTGACGGTGGTACGAAATTCCGCAAGGGACGGATTCGCCAGCAAGAGGCTGACGGAGCGACGAATGCGGGAGAGATCCACGGGAACGCCGACGGTTTCCGCATAGCGATCCGGCTCATTTTTTATGTCCATCGCTATGCGATCCACGAAATGCTCGTCTAAGAATTGTTGCAGAATATCGGGATGCAGGCCGTTGGTGTCCACTTTGATTAAATAGCCCATGGAGCGAACACGGCGAATGACATCGGGCAAATCGCGGCGCAAGAGGGGTTCTCCACCGGTGAAGCAGACGCCCTCCAAAAAGCCGCGCCGTTCTTCGAGGAATTGATAGAGTTCCTCTTCTTCAAGCAGGGCTGGCAGAGAGGCATCCCATATCTCCGCATTGTGGCAATAGGGACAGCGCATATCACAGCCGCCGAGAAAAACGGTGGCGGCTGTGTGCCCGGGAAAGTCCAGCAAGGAGCACTTTTGCAGTCCGTGAATTTTCATCGTTATCTCCTTTAACGACGTCTCGAACGGCGTCCGTCGGATTCGGGGGTTCGCGCGGCACGACGATCGCCGGGACGACCGTCGGCAATCCATTGGCGATATTTCTCAATTTCTGTGTGAAGCGTGTGAAATACATAGGTAAGAATGCCGATATCGTCGGTAAAGCCGAGGCCGACAATAAAGTCCGGGATGACATCCATCGGATTAAGCAGATAGAGTAATGCGCCTACGATGAGCACAGCATTGCGCTTTCCCAGATAGCGATAATGGTGCGTAACGGTATCTTTAACCATATCCAAAAGCAGCAGGGCTTCTGCGCGCACGCTCTCGAGGCTTTTCTCGTCGCGTAACACGTGCAGCGCTTTGCGCAATAAGTCTTGCATTTTTTCGCGATGCAGGAGCAGATTGGCTGCTTTCGGCAATTGCGAAAAAAATAAGTGAAATTATCCCATGGTTCCTCTTTTCCACTACGGCATTTCAACGCGTCAGAGTCGAAACAGACACAGCGCAATGTAGGAATCGCTCCCCTCCCCGAGATGTGTGAGTTCCACGAAGCGCGGGGCACGGGTCCAGTGATTGTTGACGCGCAGAAAAATCCGGTATTCATTTCCTTTTTCCCAATATTCATACCCGAAAAAAGTGACGGAATGATTGTGATAGCGATTATGGGTGAAACTGATGATGCCGGGACGCAGCGCACGCAATTCGTCGATAAGGAGCGTTTCAAGGGCATCGCGACGCGGAAAGAAAAACACATTGCGAGCACGGGCCGGATAATTACAATTCTTCCACACTTGATTTGCCAACGGCGCAATTTGCCAGGGAAAGGTGCCGATGGCGGGATGAAACATCCATTTGGCTCGTGCTTTCGCACGAATCCAAGAAAAAAGTTCTTGTGGATCGGCGGGCAAACCGGTCACCCCTTGGCGACGAAAATACGTAAAGACAGACGTCAAAGCGGTGAGTGAGCAATGATTCGTTTCCTTAAAATCGCGCATCAAAAGAAGCGGCATATCCGAAAGCGTTAATCGCTCCCGACACTGCCAGCCATCGCCATCCTGCGCCAACCAGACGGCAGGATCCGTGATTTCTTGTTCAAAATGACGCATGATCGCTCCTTACTCGCGAGCCTTGACAGAAAAAGCCCGCCCACCGAAGTGAGCGGGCATGATCCTATTCAAAATGGAACAGGTTTAAGCCGGTTTCATCATCATAGATACGATCCACGGTGCCATCCAGCACATGAATGAACATTTCACAGGTGGCAAAAATCACCGCTTCATTCAGATGGCCACCAAAAGCATGGCCTTCTTTATCCGCACACGTTAAATGGAGGTGCGCATAATATTCTCCATCCATGGTCGTGATATTGCCATAGAGCGCAGTGATCTCGGCCGGGAAGGTGAAGTGGTTTTTATAGTACTTCTTTTCACTCACATCATAGCAACCCACCGTAAAATCATCGATGGCGCCCAACGCACGTACTTCAGCCAGCTTAATGTTCTCTTTTTCAGCAATGTTTTTCAATTGCGTCAGAATCTCTTCGCCGCGTTCCATGCGGCAAACAAGCGTATCTCCAAAACGACGATATTCCATAACTCCTCCTTCTTGCATGCCTCTTCTTCCATTATACACAAAGCGGCAAAACCAACGAAAAAGGATAAGCGATAGCATCGCGACCTGTGGCGTAATAAAACGCCCGGGTCTAATGCGCTTTGCTCTGTTCTCGGCGCAAAATGATTGTCAAGAGGAAAGTTGTCACCGCAACACCCACGAGTAGAAGGAGGTTGCGATTTATCAAAGCGTAATCGATTTTTGCCGCACTGACATGGCTGAGATGATCAATGGTATTCATCAGCCAATAGGAAGGGAAAATGCGCGATGCTTTTACGACGAAATCCGGAAGCAGAAAACTCGGCACAAAAACACCTGTCGAAAAGGCCACCAGTAAAGAATAGGCCGTGCTGAAGAAGGCAGCTGCATTTTCCGATCGAAAAATCTGCATGATAAACAGGATCAGTCCGTTGATGGCAAGAGCATGCACGGCGGAAGTGAGAATTCCAACTTGTGCCTGTCTGGTTTCGAGCACATCAAAGCCTACAACCGCAAGGCTGATGAGCATGAAGATCGCCCAGAGGAAAAACATAAACACAAAAGAAGAAAGCGTAATTTGTCTCGTCCGCGTGGCCTCGTTGTAGCCGCTGATCAGCTCACGAGCCTTTATTTTTGGATCTTCTGTACGGGCAATGGTCATGCCTACGCACGTAAAACCGGCGCTTAAGAGGACGTAAAGAATGACGCCAAGCATTCCCATGAAGAGTTCAATTTGCGCACTGTTTTCGTGGCCATTTACAGCGATTTGTCCCTCCAGTTTCGTATCCATGATTTTTGTCATGTACGACTCAAGAAAATCACTTCGTTCACTTCCCTGCACGGAAGACGGAATATGACTGTCAAAGAGGCGATAACTCGTAGCATAAAGAGCAATCTGGCGATCCAATACCTGTACCGGCGTATCATTTTTACTGACGAAGGTCTGTACGTCGAGCCGGCTTCCCGTCTCGGGAAAACGGAAGGTTTCAGGAATCACCAGGACATAGTCCACCTTGTCCCGAAAAATGGAAGCGTTCCACGCTTTTTCATCCGTTCCGGCGTCCACGATCTCGTTTGTTTTCTTCAAATACGCTTCAAGGCTCTTGGCGAACGCATCCTGACTGCGATTAATCAGTGCCAAACGCGGCTTTCTTTCCTCTACAAAAGTGGCTTCCTCGGTCTGATTCCTCGCCATGAGTAAAAAGAGCCCAAAAAAAATGCCGAAAGTAATCAGTAAAAAGCCTTTATTGTGGCGTGCGATTTTGAGAAACAGCTTATAGGCTCTCATAGCGATCCCTCCTTAATGCGATGATGGTGATACCAAGAAAAAGAACGAGGGTGATAGCCAGATGCGCCATCGCCGTATGATAAATCTCACCCACTCCCTGTGTATAGAGACCATACAAACCGTCGTTCACCATATTAACCGGATTGAGTGCATCCAATAACGGGGCAGCAGCCTGCACACTCGTCCGTACGCCGGAAACCATCATGCCCGACAAAAAGCCTAAGAAAAGGGGCAATAGGATACCAATAGCCTGGCGAACACCTTTTGCTTCCGGCAACAGGGCCGCCACCACAACACCGATCACGATGCCACAACACTGCCCCAAAAAAAGCAGAAGCAAAAGAGCCCAAATATTCGTCTTCGTCGCCACTTCTACACCAAGGAGGCGAAGCAGCAGGTATAGAACCAGGGTAAAGCCGATATAAATGACCAGATAGGCGCCAAAATGAAGCACAAAGCTTTTCCGACGCTCCAATGGGGATATCTGCTCTCGCAAGCCAAGTGGGCTTTGGTTCGCATGCAAGTTATCCAGAAGATGATTGCCCATGGAAAACGCATAAAAGGTAATGTAGGCAATGCAGGCGAACTGAAAGCTGAGCATTTGGTCGACGCCGCCTTTACGCAGATCCGGATTCACTTCCAGCGCTTCTACTTTTTGTTCTTGCGCTACTGCCGGCACCGATGTTGGAGCTTTTGTCACAGCAGATTTTGCAATTTCCTCCATATTGGTTTTGGTTTGGTACGAGCGCAATACCTGCTGTACAACCATCAGCACATAGGAACGCGCCATGCGCGTTTCATATTTTCCGGCTTTGGCATCCAGTACGATGGCGTCGATAGCGCCGGCATTCATCGCGGCTCGCGCTTCTTTGAGTGTGGAGAAGTTGCCATACACGAGTGGAAGTTTAGCATTTTTTTCTGGCGTCTCCTCTGTCCACTTTTGATTTTTCCAAACGCCTTTCTTGGCCTCAAGATCCGCCATAAAATCCGGGAAATCTGCCTCCTGTCCTTGAATCAACCCGATACGACTGACCGGCAAAGAGAGGTCTTCCTTTGTGGTCGGACGAAAGACCATGCTGAAAATGAGTAAGAGCACAACCGGCAAGGAAAAACCCCAAATCAGCGCTTCCCGCTGGCGGATAATCTGTTTCAGGTGATAAGCGAAAAGTTTACGCATGATCACGCAGCTCCTTTCCGGTGATTTCCAGAAAAACATCATTTAAGGTGGGTCGATCGGTTTCAATGGACAATAGAGAAATACCTTTTTCTTCTAATCGATGGATGAGATCAATGGCGCTCATGGCAGACGTGCGAAGCTGCAGTTGCAGATATTTTCTGTCATAAGAAGGCGACACGAATGCGGGCTCTTGCCTAATCCAGGCCAGTTGAACGTCGGAAAGTTCTGCAACCCCCACTTTTACCGTCTCCCTCAGCGACGTTTGCGCCAGAATTTCACGGCTGGTTCCTTCCACTAACGACTTCCCGTGATCCAAAATGACCAAGCGATCGCACAGCAGTTCAATTTCTTCCATGTAGTGTGACGTATAGATGACCGTGGCGCCCTCATCCCGCAGCTTACGAATGCCTTCCAGAATGCGGTTTCGGGATTGCGGATCCACCGCAACGGTCGGTTCATCCAAGATCAGAAGCCGCGGCTTATGCGCGATGCCGCAGGCTAAATTGAGACGTCGCAATAATCCGCCGGAAAGTTTGGATGGATGAAAATGACGAAAATCCTCCAGTTCTACAAAGTGAATGGCCTCTTCTACCAATGCTTTGCGTTTCTTTTCGTCCTGCACATAGAGACTGCAGAAATAATCAATATTTTCCTGGACAGTCAGTTCTTCATAGACCGCCACATTCTGTGGTACCAACCCGATCTGTTTTTTGACGGATGCATTTGTCGAGGACATCGGTGTGCCAAAAATTTCAATCTCACCATGGTCAAATTTGAGCAAGGCTAAAATGCAGTTAATCAAGGTCGTCTTACCGGATCCATTCGGACCCAACAAGCCAAATATCTCGCCTTTATCTACGGTCAAGCTGAGATGGTCAATGGCTACCAGTTCTTTGTAACGCTTGACCAAATCGTTGACCTTTACCACATGTTCCATACTGCCTCCTTATTCTTGGACTATTGACGACGTTTTTCGGATGGTTGTCGCTTGCATGATGTTGATTTTTCTTTTCTTATTATCAGTATAAACAGCACCATTCCGGAAAACGAGAGCCTTCTGTCATAATCGGATATGACAAATGTCATCTCGCTTCTGTTTTATGCTCCGCCCTGCCTTTGCTATAATAGATATATTGGAAAAGCGGCAAGTTTCAGCCAAAGGAGGCAATCGTGAAGCGATTTTATTTGTGGGGTGGCGTCGTTCTTCTCTCCGTTCTTGCCACCTTCTTTTTGTCCGCGTTGCCTCTATCCGTGGATGCATATCTTCATATTCTGTTTATTCTTAGCGGCAATGCTCTATTTTATCTGTTGTCGCTTTTGGCACCGGAAAAAGTATCCGAAAAGCACAAGGTATTTCTTTTCCTTCTATCCGCGTCCTTAATCACCTTGTTCAGCGGATCGCGTCCCTATCTGGTGGCCTTCCTTCCGGGACTCTTTTTTCTTCTTCCGGATTCGTCCCCTATTCGTTTAACGGGTATCCTGCTTTTTCTTATCGTTTTTCTTTGCTGTGGCGTCTCGCCGTACACGCTGTTACTCAGCGTTCTCGCCTTTTATGCGAATTATGTGGCCGGTACATGGCGCAAAGACAGCCGTCGCTTGGAAAAAACCTTGTATTCGCTGGATGAAGAGACGCAGAAATCCAATGTGCTCAACCGTCGTTATCTCGCTCTGGAAGAATCGCAGTCTCTTCTGCAGGATAATGCCATCCTTCAGGAACGACAGCGCATTGCGCGGGATATCCATGACCACGTCGGGCATGAACTGACGTCTGCCATTCTCCAGTTAAAAGCGTTGGAATTTCGCATCGCAGATCCATCCCTGCTTGTTCCCGTCCGCCAATTACTGGAGGAGAGTATGACGGAAATCCGTAACAGCGTACACAATCTGCATGATCAATCGTTGAATTTAGCCGAAGAAGTGCAGCTCCTATTGGATCGCTATACCTACTGTCCGGTCTATAAAGAAATCCATCTGCAAACCGAACCGCCTGGTGCGGTCCATTTTACGCTTCTGGCCGCCATTAAGGAGGCATTAAAAAACACTGCCACCCATTCCAATGCGACAAAAGCGGAAATTCTTTTAAGCGAGACGCCAACGTTCTACCGCTTATTGCTTGTGGATAACGGTACGACAGCTGTCAAACATCCTGAAGCTCGCAATGGGCTTGGCCTGCTTTCCCTACAACAGCGCGTAGACGCCTTGAACGGTTCCATGAACATCTCCGTGGAAAACGGCTTTCGTCTGTTTATCACATTGCCAAAGGAGGAAGTATGAATTTAGTCATCGTAGATGATGATCCCATTGTCGTTGAAAGTCTTCGTCTCATCATTGAAGGCGGCTCAAAAAGCTATCCCGAGGCCATTACAGTGGTCGGAACGGGAAACAGCGGTGAGGAAGCCATTACACTGTATGCAAAATATCATCCGGATATTCTCCTTTTGGATATTCGCATGGAGGGCATGAACGGTCTGGATGCCGCGCGCGAAATTCTCCGCCGGGATGCTCATGCGCCGATCCTCTTTCTTACAACGTTCCTTGATGAAGACTACATTGCGGAAGCGCTTCGCCTCGGCGCACGCGGCTATTTGCGAAAGTCCGGCGTAGAGTCCCTTCTTCCCTCTCTCTACGCCGTGCAAAACGGGCATCACGTCTATGGCGATGAAATTGTAGAAAAATTACCGCACCTGCTTCAACGTCCTCACCAAGCCGACAACGATCCGTTTGCTGCGCTAAAAGAGGACGAATGGAATATCGTGCGTTTGGTCTCCGAAGGAAAAAGCAATAAAGAAATTGCGGATGTCCTTCACTTCTCGGAAGGAACCATCCGCAATTATCTCAGTATAATTATGGAAAAATGTCAGGTGCAAGGGAGAACACAACTGGCCATTGCCTTTTACAAAGCCGGCCATATTCATTAGCCCTCTTTTTTGACTCATTAAATAGCCGCACACTACGTCTTCGCCACGAAGCACGCTTTACCAAGCGATACATTCTCGTCGATGACGCTAAGCTTAGTCGATCACAATGTCCTCAAAGAGATCGGGCAACAGTTCCCGGAACTTCGGCAACAGAAGACGAACGATCTCGCGAATCTGCGGATGTGCCGCTTTGGATCCGCGTAAACGGAAGAAATGGCGCCATTCGCGCATATTCATGGTCACGACAATTTCAGTCTTCAGGCTATTCGGCAGCACACTTCGTGCCTCTTCCGGCGTCGCTCCGGCTTCGATAAGGGCAAAATAGCCTTTTTCGATGGAAGCCATTTGTTCCTTCCAAAGGGTGTAGCAAGTGTCACCCTCATTCCAGAACAACGGTTTAATGAAAGTGAGCTCGTTGCCGAACTTATCTTTCGTGTAGTTGCAGTAGCGCGTACTTTCCTGGCTGTAGCTGGCGATGCGATGACGAACAATTTCATGTGTAACACCACGGTCGCAGATGATTTTCACGCTCAACTTTTCGTGTTCGATCACGCTCTCATGTCCGCTTTGCACCAAACGGCGCAGAAACGGTCCCGCCGTATTTTCTTTGATATTGGCTTCACTCTTGTAGCACACGCGCCCTGCCGCTTCCATATTGCGCAGCATTTGACGGGGATCCGGATTTCCCAGAATTTCTACCGATGGGGAAATAATCTGCATCGTTTTCTCCTTCTCGCTGTTTTAACAATCACTTCCGATTACAGTTCACGACAGGAGAGAACGCGCACATCGCCTTTTGCTCTCTCTTGGGCCACACAGGAAGCGGTGAGCATCGCGATCATGCGACCGTCCAAGGCTGATTTTGCAGCGGCTGGCGCTTTTTTGACAGACTTTTTTGGCGCCTCTTCACCACCCGGAATGTACTTCAACAAGCTGATAATGGCCGTAAGCAAAATCAGGATGAGAAACACAATGAGCATGGAAAACATGCTGACAAAAAGGGCATCACTTAAACCAAATGGATTCATAATACGTCCTTCCTTTATATTTGCGCAAAATGGTGGCGAATGGGTGCCCCTTTGCGCATAGCATTAAACCGACATGTTCACCGATCCTAGCCGATGAAGCATCTAATTGTTTTAACTCGTTTTACTATTTTATCCTATTTCCCTTGGGGAAGAAACATCTCGAAGCATTCTGCGCCGCTACTGGAGGACAAATGGGCTGCCACTGCCATAACGGCCACTTTTTCCAGTGTAACGGATTCGTCGTTCGATGCCGTCGCAGCCTGTGTTGCTGCAACAGCCACAGCCGCTTTTTCCTGTTTGGCTTTCTCCTCCGCTTCTGCTTTGGCTTTGGCTGCCTCTTCTTCCGCTTTCCATGCGCCTGTCAGGAAGGATTCCACCTGTTGCGGGAACAGAATATAGGCTACGACTTCTTCTTCACTGGCTTCACGCCCAAGCGCTTTTTCCAGTTTTTTCTTCTCGTCTTCATAAATGAAAGGCAGATCATCCGGGTCCGTCGGTTTCTTCGGCGCAACGCCTTTCAAAATCTTAGCGACCACCTCCGGATTTTTCTCCGCCGGCGAACGACCATAAAAGCCTTGCACATAATCTTTAATTTCCTTCGGCACCATTTTATACGGTTCGCCAAAAAGAACGTTCATGACCGCCTGCGTACCGACCATCTGTGACAGTGGTGTCACCAGCGGCGGATAACCCATATCCTTACGAACATTGGGTACTTCCTGCAACACTTCATTGAAGCGATGCCCCTGTTTTTGTCCTTCCAATTGGCTGAGCAAGTTCGACAGCATGCCGCCCGGAACCTGATACGTCAAAATCTTGGGATTGGGAACCAGCGAACGCGCACGCAAGTCGCCGGAAGCAATGTATTTGGAGGCCAAGCGGTCGGCAATTTCATACACTTCGCTCAGCGCTTCACGGTCGATGTTGACCTCGCGATCCGCAAGCTTGGCGACCTCGAGAAGCGTTTCATCGGCAAGATGCGACGTTCCGCCGGAGAAGGGAGAAATGCAGCCGTCCACGATGTCTACGCCTGCTTTCATCGCTTGAAGCATAACAAGCGGTGTGGCATTTCCCGTTGTGTGGGTGTGCAGATCAATGGGCACATCCAGTGCATCTTTTAGCGCGGAAACCAATTCATATGCATTTTGCGGCGTGCAAATGCCGGCCATATCTTTGATGCAAATGGAATCGGCGCCCATATCGACATATTCTTTTGCCAGTTTTACATAATATTCGTTGTTATGCACCGGGCTGACGGTATACGCAATGGCGCCTTGCAAATGACCATTGTGTTTTTTTACAAACTTAAAAGCGTTTTTCAGGTTGTTGGTATCATTAAGCGCATCAAAACAGCGGATGACATCGATGCCGTTTTCTAAGGTAAGACGAATGAAGCGCTCCAGTGTATCGTTGTCATAATGACGATACCCAACCACGTTTTGTCCGCGCAATAACATGGAAAGCTTTGTGTGTTTCGCAGCGCGGCGAATTTCGCGCAGATTTTCCCACGCACTCTGATGCAAAAAGCGAAACGCTGAATCGAACGTAGCGCCGCCCCAGACTTCCAAGGAATGGAAGCCGACTTTATCCAGCGCCTCCACCAATGTGATAATATCTTCGCGCTGCATACGGGTTGCTAACAGGGATTGATTCCCGTCACGAACCGTTACATCTTGAATAAAAACTTCGCTCATGTTCTTTCCTCTCTATGGTAACGAAAACGGTAAACTCCTTTTCCTATTATAGTAGAAAATCGACGGGATGGGAAAGAAAAGGAAAATGTTTGTCAAAATTGCCATGCCGGTTTGACGCAGTAGCTAGTCTCTTTCTTTTTTCTGCACGGGTAGTATGATAGTCACGGCGAACCGTTAACAACAGTCTCAAAACAACGTATAGCGCGTTGTCTGAAAGCAAGACATAGAAAGAGGAAGCGATGCGAGCAGAACGAATTTACTCCTTATTGAAGGATTTTATGGCCTTACCCACCGTCACAGGAACCGCCGATGAGAATTTGGCGTTACCTTTCTATCAAAACTTTTTTGAACAATGTCCTTATTTCCGCGAGCGACCGGATCACTGGGGCACATGGCTTTGCCCGGAGGATCGCTTTCATCGCAAAGTGATGTGGGGCCTCGTGCGTGGCAAAAGTCCACGCACCGTGGTGTTGATTCACCATATGGACGTCGTGGATGTAACGCAATATGAGCGTTACCAGAAGCTGGCGTATCTTCCCGACGGCATAAAGCCGATCTTGCAAAACGGCAGCTTTCCGGTGTCGGATGACGTCAAAGGCGATCTTGATGGCGAGGATTGGATCTTCGGGCGCGGTGCGTGCGATATGAAAGCAGGTGCGGCCATCGAAATGACGTTACTCGAAGAGTACGCCGCGCAGGAAGACGTGCCGGGCAGTCTTCTCCTATTGGCCGTTCCGGATGAAGAAACAGGCTCCGCCGGCATGCGCGCGGCGGCATCGCTATTTGAAGCACTGGAGAAAAAATTCGGCTTGCAATTTACTCTCATGGTGGATACGGAGCCTCACGGACGCACGCAGGAAAACGCCTATGTCATTCATGACGGAAGCATCGGTAAAATGATGCCCGTCGTCTTAGCCCGTGGCAAGAGCGTGCACCTCGGCAATGTCTATGACGGCTTAAATCCCATTCATCTGATGAGTGCCTTGGCGCGTGAAACCGAGCTGTGGCCGGAAATGGTCGAGCGACGCGGCAATACCACGACGCCGGGCGCGACTTGGCTTTCTCTGCGCGACCGACGCACGGCCTATAACGTCTCCTTGCCGGCAACGGCCGGCGGTTACTTAAATGTCTTAACCCTTACCCATACGCCGAAAGACGTGCTGCATGCGCTTTGTCGCTCCGCTGCCGTTGCAGGCGCCAAAGTCATAGCATCCATGAAGGAGCGCTATGCCTTCTATCGCATCCAAACGCCGGAAGCCCCCGCCGATCCCTTCCCTGCCCAGGTACAAGTGCTCACCTTCGGCGCTCTGAAGCAGGCCGTGCTTTCCCACGATCCTGAGGCAATAAGTATAGAAACTCCCATCCTGAAGCGAGTGCAAGCCGGTGCCTGCGATCTGCGCGAAGGAGCGCTGGAGTTGATGGAGGCCTATCTGGCACGCTGGGAAAGCACTGATCCTTGCTTCGTTATCGGCCTGGCCGCCCCCTACTATCCTCCTGTCAATAACAGCGAGCTGTCCACGCAATCCATGGCCGACCGCATGGTGTCACATCTTAGCGAAACACTGCAGTCCTTCGGCCTCGAACTGCAAGTCGACAATTATTTCAAAGGTATCTGCGATCTCTCCTATGCCATGTTTACCGCTGATGCTTCGACCATTGATTTCGTCGCTAAGAATCTCGTTTTTTGGGGCGAAGCCTATGAAATCCCCCTCGCCCTCATTCAGCGATATTCGATGCCCGTTTTCAATATCGGTCCCTGGGGCAAGGACCTGCACAACCTCGGCGAACGCGTGAGTCGCAAGGATCTGATCGAGCATACCCCGGCGCTGATTCAACGCGTCATTGAGGACGCGTGGAATGAAGCGTAGAAAGCGTGGCTTCGGTCGGTACGCAGAGTGGAGCGCTACCCCATGTTATGTGTGAAAATGCGTTTTAACATGGGGTGCATTGTCGGAGCCCCATGTTATTTTTAGAATAGGCAAATTAACATGGGGCGATTTTTCTGCTTTTTCGTGCCAATACCCCATGTTATTCGCGAAAATGCGTTTTAACATGGGGTTAGCCGGCGACTTTTTGGCGCATTTACCCCATGTTATTTTGATGATTCGCCATTTAACATGGGGTAGCTGAACGCGAGATACCCCATGTTATTTTCAAAATCTTCTTTTAACATGGGGCTTTTCCACGATTATTGTGATTTTTTACCCCATGTTAATTTGATGATTCGCTTTTAACATGGGGCTCAGCGGCGACTTTAGCGATTTTTTACCCCATGTTATTTTTACGATTCGCTTTTAACATGGGGTAACGTTGCCGAAAGCACCCCATGTTATTTTCAACATCCGGTTTTGACATGGGTTGCGCCATAGAAGCAATGCCATTTTTACCATCATTTCAAAAAAAAGGAAGGCGGCCATTAGGTCGCCTTCCTTTTTTTGCGTTCGCTTTTCGCCGTTACTTCAATTTTCCTAAGAAATTGCGGATCATTTGCTGGAACCGTGCTGCAGCTTTTTTCCCCTCTTCGATCACTTCTTCTTCGCTGAGCTTCTTCGTACCAACACCGGCAGCCTGGTTGGTAGCTAAGGAGACGCCGACCAGGCGCACGCCCATGTGATGGGCCGCTGTGGCTTCGATGACGGTGGACATGCCGGCCATGTCGGCGCCGAGGACGGAAGCCATGTGAATTTCGGCCGGGGTTTCATAAGCGGGACCTGTGAATTGAACGTAAACGCCGTCGTGTAAGACGCAACCGGCTTCTTTGCCGGCTTCATGCATTTTTTCACGCAGCTGAGGATCATAGACGGCGGTCATGTCCGGGAAACGGGTGCCCCATTCGGAGACATTGGGTCCGAGTAAAGGCGAAGGCACGAAGGAAGAGATGTGATCTTTCAGAAGGCAAAACTCGCCAACTTTGTAAGTCGGATTGATGGCGCCGGCAGCATTGGTTAAGAGCAGGGTATCAATGCCCAGCGATGCCATCAGACGAATGGGAAGAACACAGTCGGAGACGGGATAGCCTTCATAGAGATGAACACGCCCCTGCATCATCACGACGGGCAGACCTTCAAAACGGCCAAAGACAAAACGCCCGACATGGCCGGGTGCGGTAGAGATTGGAAAGCCGTCAATCTCGGCATAGGGAACATAAACAGCATCTTCGACGACATCGGCTAAATCACCCAATCCGGAGCCAAGGACGATTCCCACTTTTGGTTTCTCCGGGCAGACCTTCTTTACTTGTGCCAGGCAGTGCTGAACTTTTTCATACGGTGTCATTTTTCTTCCTTTCATGTTCTTTCCATCGCAGAAAAACATATTTTTCTCATCGTTTTTCGCTAAAATAACGTATCATAGTAAGTAAGCCTATCTTTTACCCATACGTTTGAAAAGGAGCTTCTATGAAACGAGTGGCTACTACTATTTTACATCATCGCTTGGCGGTTATCTTGCTGTTTGCCATGCTATCGATTTTATCGGCTTTTGCAGCAACACGCGTTACGGTGAATTATGACATGGCGGACTATTTGCCGGCTAATGCACCGTCATCACAGGCGTTGGAGACGTTGCGAAAAGAATTTAATTTTTCTATGCCCAATGCACGCGTTTCTTATCCGGTTTCTTCTGTAAGGGATGCGCTGCAGATGAAAGAAAGGCTGGCTGGTTATGCACACGTGGATCAGGTCATCTGGCTGGATGATGTGACGGATATTCATACGCCATTGGAGCAGATGGATACGAAAACCGTGAATGCCTATTGGAAAGACGGACGGGCGCTTTTCCAAGTTTCTGCCGATACGGCCTATGCGCGGCAAACCGTGGATTTTTTCCGTTCTTTGCATAGCGATACCTGGGTTTCGGGACAGATCATGGAACTGGCCAGCGCCCAGCATGCTGTCAATTCGGAAATTGGCTCGATTACGATGTTTGCGGTACCAATCGTCTTCATCATCTTATTGATCAGCACTTCCTCTTGGTTACAACCTTTCCTCTTTTTGCTCACCATCGGTGTGAGCGTATTGCTCAACATGGGATCCAACTTGGCCTTGGGCAGCGTATCCTTTATTACACAAGCCGTGTCCGGCACGTTGCAATTGGCCGTATCCATGGACTACGCCATCTTTTTGCTGCATCGCTATAATTTGAATCGTGAACAAGGCATGGTGAATGAAGAAGCCATGGCACAAGCGATGGTGCAATCGTCCATAGCGATTGCTTCCTCAGCTGCCACGACATTTTTCGGTTTTCTGGCGCTACTGTTCATGCAGTTTCGCATCGGTGCGGATTTGGGCATTGTCATGGCGAAGGGGATCGCCTTCTCTTTCCTGACCGTATTGATCTTTCTTCCGGCACTGATTCTGGTGTTACAAAAGCCGCTTGATCGGCTGGCACACCGATCATTGTTACCGAATTTCGAAGGCGTTGGTACCTTCGTATGTCGCCATCGCCATATCTTTGTGGCGATTGTGGCTGTTTTGATTATTCCGGCGTTTTTGGCGTCGCAGAGCAATTCCTTTGTCTATGGCATGGGCTCGTTCCCAAAGAACAGTGCTGCTGAACACGATCTGCACGCCATCGATGCACATTTTGGAGAACAACAGCAAATTTCTCTATTGGTGCCGCGCGGTGATCTGCAAAAAGAGCAACAGCTGGACAAGGCACTGAAGGCGTTGCCACATACGGATTCGGTGATTTCGTATGTATCCATGGCCGATCCGGCCATCCCGCAGGAGGTGGTCTCCGGCAAAGGGCTGGATCAGATCCTCTCTCCTTCCTACAGTCATTTCATCATCACAGAAAATATGCCGCGTGAGGGCGATGCTGCCTTTGGCGTGGTCAAACAAATACACACCATCACGGAGAACCTCTATGGAAAAGGGTACTTTATGACCGGGTATCCCGTTGTGACGGATGATATGCGAGCGACGGTACAATCGGACAATATCATTGTCAACGGTCTGGCTGTTCTCACCATCGCGCTGACCATTGCCCTAGCGTTCCGCTCCTTCACCTTACCAATTCTGCTCGTTTTAACCATCGAAGTAGCCATCTGGCTGAATCTGTCCGTGCCCTATCTGACGGGCTCGTCATTAAGTTACATCGGTTATCTCATCATTTCCACGGTCCAGCTTGGCTCAACTGTGGACTATGCCATTCTTTATACAGAACGCTACTGTGATCATCGCCAACGCTTAAGCAAACCCGACACATTGCGCATTGTCGCCAAGGAAACCATCCCTTCATTACTGCCACCGGCCCTGATTTTGACTTTTTCCGGCCTCGTCCTCTACCTGACATCGTCTTTGACCATCGTCAGTGAATTGGGCGAAGTCCTGGCACGTGGCGCTATACTTTCGTTAACCATGGTCATCTTCGTTTTGCCCGGTCTTTTGTATCTTTTCGATCGGGGGATTGAATGCACGTCCTTCGGCCGTCATTTCTATCATGCAGCTCCTACAAAGCCTTCAAAGGAGGAATTATGAAACAAGTAAAGAATCAACCAAAACGCATCACCAGCCTTCTTTTGGCGGCGGCCTTAGTGGTCATGCCGATGCAGACGGCAGTTTGTGCGGCTCCCTCGGCGCCGATTCGCGTTGCGGATACGTCGAGCACCTCTGGCACACCTTCCACAACCAATGAAAAAACAGCTGAATCCTTGAACGCTCAAAAAACAGCCGGTGCAACAAAATCCGAAGTCGTCTATGCTTCGCTACAGAATGATGGCAATGTCAAAGGCGTTTATATCGTGAATCGCTTTGATCCTTCCTCCGAACCCGTCAAGGATTATGGTGATTATGCATCCATCCGTGAGATTTCGACACAGGGTCGTATGGAAAGTTTTTCCGACGGGCACTATGCCATTTCTACCGGCGATGCACCTTTCTTCTATCAGGGACAAACGAAACGTAAAACACTTCCCTGGAAAATTCAGCTGCGCTACACGCTGGACGGGCAGCCGATTGATGCGCAGCAATTGGCCGGAAAATCCGGTACCTTTGGATTGGAAATTACCGTAAAGCCAACGGACGCCACAGCAAAGGATTCCTATGCACAACAGATGATGTTGCAAACGTCCGTGACACTGCCTGGCGATGTGGCCGAAAATGTACAAACGAAAGACGGTACCCTTGTGCAGGCAGGCAGCAACCATCGCATTGATTTCATCGGGCTGCCGGGAAAAGAAGCCAAAATCTTTCATTTGACCGCAACGGTCAAAGATTTTCACCTGCCGGCAATTACCTTTGCCGGGGTTCCTTTCTCCATGGACATCAGTTCCATGGCATTGCCGGACTTCAGTCAAGATCCGGACCTCAAAAAATTGCAAGACGGTACAAAGGCATTAAATGATGCGACAAAGCGTTTAGCAGCAGGATTGTCTGCAGCGGATAAGGGGTTTAGCGCTTTGGATTACGGTCTGGGCCGCTTGACAGGTGGTTTTTCTACCTTGCAAAACGCCGGCAGTCGTCTGACCGGTGGTGCCGATCGTTTTGCGGCCGGCTTGGAAACGCTACAAAAAAACAGCGCTCCTTTAGTGGCTGGCATTCGTCAGGCCAATACGAGCACAAAAGATATCGAAGACGCCATGCAACAGGTCAATGAGGGCTGGAAAGGCTATACTCAAGGCGTTTCTGCCTATGTTGACGGCGCGCAAAAGAGCCTGGAAGCGGCGGCGCCGTTCGCATCAGGGGCTCAGCAGCTTCTTGATGGTGCGACCAAGACGCGTGACGGACTTTCTGCTCTCAGCGAGGAGGGTGGCAAGCTAGTCGGCTATTCGGCGCAGATTCAAGAGGCATTAACGCAGATGAAGCGTAGCCTTTCTTCTTTGCCAAATGACAGTAGCTCCAAAACAGCTTCTGCCTCCGCCCTGCCCTCGCCGCAGGAATTGGCTCAATCCGAAGCACGCATAAAAGAGGCGTCGCGCAGTCTGCAACAGGCAAAGGGCGCCACAGATGCCGTTTATGATGCCTTTGAAAAACAGATACAAGCCATCGAAAATCAACCCTCCCCATCGCTTGAAGAAGTCGTGACGGCGGCCGGACTCTCCGCGGATGCACCGAAAAATCCGGATGTTCAAAAGTTGCTGGCTTACCAACAAAAGACCGCTGCCGCGCAAAAGCAAGCGTTGCTCTCGTCCCTGCATCGTCTCACCGATACAGGCGAGGCGCCGCTTAAAGCCTTGAAACAAGGCATGTCGCAAGCCGCCGGCCAGGCGGAGCAGATGGAAGAAGCCCTGAGCGAAGGACTTTCACAGATTAAAAAAATGACCGAAGCCATGCAACACCTCGGTTCCGGCTCCTCCGCCTTATCCGATGGCGTCGAAAAATTAGAACAGCAATATCAGACTTTCCATCAAGGCTTGCGTCGCTATGTAGACGGTGTCGGAGACATTTCCGTACACTTTGGCGGCAACGGCTCAAAAACGAAAGATATCGTCGCCGATGAGGCAAAGGTTCTGCCGCCATCTGTTCCAACCACTTTCTACGCCGGTATGAAGGCTCTCGCCGGCGGCCTCGCCGAATGGCAGCAAGGCGTCAAGCCCTTGGTACAGGGTGGCAAAGCCCTGCAGTCACCGGAAACCACGCAGGCACTGCTGGAGGGACAGGAAAAAGTTCGTAACGGCATTGGGCAATACACGGCAGGCTTCGGCCGTCTTGCTGGTGGCATGCAGCAATATACCGACGGCGTCAGCGCCTTGGCGAACAACAGCAGTGCGTTGGTAGATGGGCTGGCTTCCTATGTGGGCGGTGTCAATCGTGCGGCCAACGGCATGACCGAGTGGCAGAGCGGATTCCATCAATTTGGTTCCGGCGTATCGCAAGCTTCCGACGGAGCCAAACGTCTATCCGATGGCACGGGAGACTTTGCCGACCAAACGTCCGATATGGACGCACGCATTCGTGAAAAAATCGATGCGCTCATGGGCGAGACGAAAAAGGATGTTAAGGACCAAACCTCTTTTGCCGATGCACGTAACGGTAAGATTTCGCAGGTACAGTTTGTGCTCATGACCGAAGAAATTAAAAAGCCGCAGGAGGCCAAAGAAAAGGCTCCTGTCAAAAAAAATATCAGTCTTTGGGATCGCATCGTAAACTTATTTACGCCCAAAAAAGATAGTGAAGAATAGAGCACTATAAAAAGGCGAGCCCCTCTCGGGCCTCGCCTTTTTTAGTGTTTTTCTGTCTTACGCTTCCATCCATTGCGCAGTTATACCGACGGCAAGCATCGCTGCGGTTTCCGCGCGGAGAATGCGCGGCCCCAAATTGGCAAAATGCACACCGGCCGCTTCCATGGCAACAAATTCCTGTGGGCTGAACCCGCCTTCAGGCCCCACCAATAACAGAATCGATCCTTTAGGCGCCACGTTTTCCAGCACTCTCTCAAGCGTTGGCGCTTTTTCTTCGCTTCGTTCTGCGAGCACAATCTTTTCCACATCGGGCATGGCCAGGATTTCCGCCAAGGATAGCGATGCCTCCAGCGTCGGAATGTGGTGCCGTTCGCATTGCTCCGCTGCTTCTTGCAAAATTCGCTCCCAGCGCACCCGACGGTTGCCCGTTGGCGCTACCTCATTGACACGCTCCGTCTCCATGGGCAAAATCGCATTCACGCCAAGCTCTGTCGCTTTCTGCAGTGCCCACTCCCATTTTTCTCGTTTGATACGAGCCAACGCCAGCAACAAAGGATGCGGTAACTCCCGCTTTTCTTCCAACGCCTCATCGCAATGCGCCGTCACATGCTTTTTTGTGACTTCCAGAGTGGCCAAAAACGGTATGCCGTTCGGGTCAACAAGGCGCACCGTTTCGCCCCCGCGCACACGCAGCACGCGTAGAAGCTGGTGCTCTGTCTCTTCCGGAAACGAGATGATCGAATCCGTTGCCAAAGGTTCCCGCACAAAAAACTGTTGCATGGTATCTCCGTTATTTCATTTGGGACTTGTAATAGTGTTTCAGGCACTCAAAGGTTTCTTTAGAGATCGCATGCTCCACCTTGCAAGCATCGTCTTCTGCCGTCGCCGGAGAAACACCGATATGCAAAAACCAATCTTTCAATGTCTGATGCCGTTCATCGATATCCACGCCGATATCGCGTCCCTTCTTCGTAAGAATGAGAGACCCGTCCTCCAGCATCTCCACCTTGCCTTCCTGCTCCAGCTTTTTCATGGCGTTGCTGACAGAAGCACGGCTCAGATCCAGATGATTGGCCACATCGATAGACCGCACCGTCCCCAATTCCCGTTCCAATACCACAATCGCTTCCAAATAATTTTCTTCGGAATCATGGATATTATGCATATCTTCCTCCTTTATCGGTTCCGAAGTCGGCGTTCTCCGCGGCTTCGATACTCGTTTTTTTCTTTTACGTCTATGATGAATACCCGAAAAGTTAGCTTTGTACCACCGTTAGTTTTATTATGCCAAATCCTATGCTTTTCTCCAACCCCTTATTTTGTTATCACTCTTTATAAATGAGTGCTAAAAATCCTTGACTTTAAGGTCAGAGATGGTATAATAGAGTCGAGGTGAGAAACAGGGCCTCGGAAAACATAAAAGGAAAATCAAAAAATGAGGAACTTCTCCCCCATGGGAGGAAAGGAGATATTATGAAACTCGTACCGTATAGAAGAACACTTGCACCAAGCTTTGCTGTCATGAATGATATGATCGATGATTTTTTCAAGAGCGGCATGGATAACGCCGTTTATGATTCGTTCAAAGTAGACGTTGAAAAAGAGGAAGATAAGTACATTGTAACGGCGGATCTGCCGGGTGTGGCCAAGGAAAATTTGGACGTGGATGTAGAAGAAGGCGTTTTAACCATTGCGGTGCATCAGGAAGAAGAGTCGGAAGAAAAAGATAAGGAAAAGAATTATCTGCATCGCGAACGTCGCATCACGAACAGCTCGCGTCGTATCCGCCTCGGTGATATCGATGAAGACGCCATTAAAGCTAACTTGGAAAACGGCGTATTGCGCATTGAACTACCGTTTGCTCCGGAAGTTACCAAGAAAAAATCCATCGATATTCAATGAGTGGATGACATCACAGGTAAGTACAATAAAAAGCGAGGAACCTAAAGGTTCCTCGCTTTTTTGCATTTCATCCATCGAAAATTGGGGTGTACGACGATCCGAAGATCGTACTCTTTTTTAGTGCAGACGCTTCTTGAGTGGTGCCCAGGCCAATGCCAAGACCACAACACAGATCAGAAAGTCAACGCCCAAGAAAGAAGCATTGTATTCTACGCTATAGACAAAACCGGAGCTCAGATTGGAGAGCGTGAAAGCCTGACCAAGGCTTGCGCCGGCTTTCGTAAAGTCAATCGTAGAATAAAAGATGCAGCCAGAGAGCACATGCATCGCCAGACGTAATACGACGGCAAGGATCATTGTCGGCAGATGGGAGAAAAAGGAGGCATCCGGGGTGGTGCGATGGAGTCCTGCGAAGCCCAACATCATATAAGCAATGGGATAATCAAGCATGACTTGCAGCGGATGAACGCTGTAACCGCCCAAGATAAAGTCTAGGATGCCGTAGACGAAGCCGACGACAAGCCCCGGTGCCAAGCCCCAACGAATGGCAAAGAGAAACAGCGGCGCCATGGAAGCCAGAGTAATGCTGCCGCCCAAGGGCATTTCAAAAAGTTTAATGAACGATAAAATTTTTGCTAAGGCCAACAATACGCCGGCCTCTGCCACCATACGCGTTGTAAAAGAACGGGGCGTTTTGGTACTTTGCAAATTGTAAGACATAATTCCTCCCAGGTTCATCCGGCAAGGCCGGATCATTGCCGTTCAATATCTGAGAAAAAGAAAAGCGCCGCAAAGCGGCGCTGATGAATTCCAACAGAATTCAAAGACTTCCCTCCGCTATCATTACATAGATCAGGTGTAGGGTTGGATCAACCTCTCAGCCGCAACAAAAGTGCAGCACCCCCAGTCGATATTGAATTGTCTTTATTCTATCCAACTTACGGCGATTTCGCAAATAGAGAACCGGCAAGATCGCTGGCTCATGGGTTCAATTCTTACCGGATTTAGCCATTTGCAGACGCAAATCACCGTCTTCCAACCAGTGCCACTTCATCATCAAGCGATACGCCAGATACGATACGATCGCCGGCGCAAGGAAATGCATGATGGCAATTTGAAGCAACACTTGCGGCGAATTGCCCATGACTTCGAGCATGGCAAATTGACCAACGAGGCCACTGGTGCCCATGCCGGCGCCGGATGCATTAGAGGTCATGCCCAACACGGCGGTAGAAACCGGACCTAGAATCGCAGAAGAAACAATGGCCGGAAGCCAAACGGTTGGCTTTTTAATGATATTGGGCATCTGCAGCATGGAGGTGCCGATGCCCTGTGCCAAGCTGCCGCCAAAACCGTTGTCGCGGAAGGAAATCACAGCAAAGCCGATCATATTGCAGCAGCAACCGACGGTGGCAGCGCCGGCGGCAAGACCGGAAAGGCCGAGAGAAATGGAGAGGGCAGCGCTGGAAATGGGCAGAGTCAGGATAATACCCATGAGCACGCTTAAAGCAATGCCCATCGGAATCGGTTGCAGTTCCGTCGCGGCATTGATCAGAGCGCCCAGGCCATTCATCAGGTTAGCAATGTGTGGGGCCAGAAAATGACCGACAAGACCGCCGAAAATAATGGTGACAAAGGGCACCAGCACAATATCTACCGGGGTTTTGCCGGCTACGCGACGCCCTACCTCTACGCCGGCCAGAGCGGCCACAAATGCGCCCACCGGCTCACCGATAGCAATCGTAGCTGCTCCCGTAGCGCTGATCACAACACTACCGGCGCCGAGCGCACCAAGCGCCACCGCCGAAAGCACGACCAGTGCCGGCGCTTCCAAAACCGCTGCCACACCGACGCCGATAGCGGGTCCCATCAATTTTTGAGCGACCGATCCCATGGTGACCAACAGAGGCAGATGCGCAAGCATCCCGATTTGTTTGATAATCAGCCCGATCAGCAAAGAAGAAAATAATCCCCATGCCATACCGTTGAGTACTTTAGTCCAATAGTCGCGAATTGGATGTTCCTTTGCTTTCAATTTTTCCTTCCTTTCAAGAGCCGAGGCTCTTATGACTTCCCTTCAGCTTAAAGCCTAATCGGCTCCAAGTTGCCTCCCCTATCGTTCCACGGGGACTCCTACAAGCACATCGCCCTCACGCCGTAAAATTTGCACCGCGTAAATGCGATTGGGCAACACTGCAACAGCTTTGGCTTCCGAGACATCTGTTGCCGGTTTCGCGTGATCCTGAGAAAGAAGCGCCACGCGTTGGTAGTTGCCGGAATAGCCACAATAACGACCGGCCGTGTCCGGCTTTTCTTCCGTCAGTACTTCCAAGGTGTGCCCGATCATGCGATCCATAAAGGCATAGCGCAATCGCTCTTCTTGCTCTCCCAAACGGGCAGCCCTCTCCTTTTTCACGGCCGGATCCACCTGTCCGGTGAAAAGTGCTGCCGGAGTTCCCTGCCGCTTGGAATACGGGAAAATATGCATGCGCGAAAAACCGATGCGCTCGGTAAAGGCCATGGTTTCCAAAAATTCTTTTTCGCCTTCCTCCGGAAAGCCTACGATCACATCGGTCGTAATGCCTGCCAGCGGAAAAACATCGCGAATTTCGGCAATTTTCTGCGCATATACCGCTGTCGTATAGTGGCGATTCATTTTTTCCAGTATGGTATCCGAGCCGCTTTGCAGCGATAAATGGAAATGCGGACATAACTTGCCCGTAGCCTTCAAGCGTTGCAGCTTTTCCGGAGTCACCCAACGCGGTTCAATGCTGGAAAGACGGATGCGATCGATACCCGGAATCGCCGCTACGGCTTCAATCACATCGCAAAGATCCTGACGTGGCACGCCCGGTGCGCGATGGGCATCTTTGCCGTAGCTGGCCACATGAATGCCCGTTAGAACAATTTCACGAAAGCCTTTCTTGGCTAAGCCATCCGCTTCTTTCACAATGGATGCCAATGGGCGCGAAGCAATGTGCCCGCGCGCATACGGAATGATGCAATACGAACAAAACATATCGCAGCCTTCCTGGATCTTAATCGTAGCTCGAGTTAAAAACTGTTCCGTCTCAATCTGCAGCGTATCAAAAGCAGACTCTTGATTCAGGTCTTCGACCGCAATCTGCTGTTTTCCGGTTTCTTTGACTGCTTCCACCAGAGCTGGCAAACGGCGGCGCCCCTTCGTGCCGAGAACAATGTCCACGCCTTCCATGGCCTCGAGCACTTCCGGCGCCACTTGCGCATAACAACCGACCACAGCAATGATGGCGTTGGGGTTTTCGCGCTTCATTTTACGAATCTGCTGGCGACTCTTGGCGTCTGAGGCATGGGTTACGGTGCAGGTATTAATCACATAAACGTCGGCCGATTCCTGCTCTGCTGCCAAATCATAACCGGCATGCAAAAACAGTTCTTCCATGGCTTCTGTTTCATATTGATTCACTTTACATCCTAGAGTATGAAACTTAACGCGCGGCATGAACATTCCAATCTGCTTCCACGGCGGACCATTCGCCCATGCGGCGGCAGGACGTCACACGAAAACCTTCCTGCGTAAGGGCGTTTTTCACCGCGTCTTCTTTTGTCGTCAGTATGCCGGAAAGAATCAGATGGGCCCGCTCTGCCAAACAGGTGTGTACGTCCGGCAACAGGCGCAAGACGAGCTCCGCCAATAAGTTGGAGACCACCACATCAAAGGTTCCCTCCACCCCTTGCATGAGATTACTCGGACGAATATCCAAGGAAACGTGATTTGCTTCGGCGTTCTTATGCGCAGCCTGCAATGCATCTTCATCAATATCGGTAGCCTGTACCGTTGCCATGCCTTGTTGCTTCATATAGATGGCCAAAATACCGGCCCCTGTGCCCAAATCCAATCCGCGTTTCCCCTTCAACGCCATGTGCTCCAAGCCTTCAAGGCAGAGCACGGTCGTTTCATGTGAGCCGGTACCGAACGCCATCCCGGGATCAATAAAAATGGGCGTGCGCGACGGATCGACGGGTTCCATCCAGGAGGGAACAATTTCAATGGTTTCGCCCACGGGAAGCGGATGGTAGCTCTTTTTCCATTCCACATCCCAATGGCCATTATCGATGGAGGCTTCGTCGAGCACACGAATCTCGCCGCCATACTGTTCATAGCACTGGCGTTCCAGGCTCTCCATAGCTTTTCGGCCTTCCGCATCCGCCGAGAAGAACACAAATTCCAGAATTTCATCATCGGCGTTCAAGCTCTTAACGGCATCGCCCGCCTGCAGGCGCAAATCTTCCAGCAACTCTTCGCGATCGGCCAATTGCCAATCCGGATGATTGGCTTCATATTGAGAGATGGTCTCAGGGTCCATCAATTGCGTACCGATGGTACCGCTTTCCGCCAGCATGGCTTCCACGGTGTCCTCCAGTTCAGGAGGATAGGCAAGCGTCACTTGTAAAAAATTGGTTTCCATCAGTCAAACAGATCCTTTACTTTCTCCCAGAAATTCTTCTCTTTTTCTTCCACTTCATCGCCCATGGTCTTCGCATAGGCGCGCAAAGCATCAGCTTGCTCCTCGTTCAAATGCGTCGGTGTTTGAATATCAATGATGAAATGCAAGTCGCCGGGTCGACCGGTGCGTACATCGCGAACGCCCTTCCCCTTTAGGGTGAAACGAGTGCCGGTCTGCGTCCCCGCAGGAATGCGGAACGCTTCCTTCCCCTCCATTGTGGGCACTTCCACTTCATCGCCGAGCGTCGCTTGGACGAAAGAGAGCGGCATTTCAAAGTAGAGATCATTGCCATGGCGTTCATAAAGCTCGGACGCCTCTACGCGTACGACAATGTATACATCGCCGGAGGGGCCGCCATTCGCACCGCTATGTCCCTGACCGCGCATGGGCAAGATATTGCCATCGGCAATGCCCGCCGGAATTTTGACCGACAGTTTCACACTCTCCGTTTCACGGCCATTACCATGACAATGCGGACATTTCTCATCAATCACCTCTCCGCGTCCGCCGCAGTTGGGACACGTCGTCTGCTGTACAATGCGGCCAAACGGCGAATGCACCTCGCGATTGATCACGCCGGCGCCATGGCAGGTCGGACAGGTTCTCTTGGCAGTGCCATCCTTGGCACCGGTTCCGTGGCAATGTGCGCATTCATGCTCCCGCCGAATGTTGACGGTTTTTTCGACACCAAAATACGCTTCCTTAAATGTCAGGCGCACTTCTTTACGGATGTCCGCACCGCGACGGGCGCGATTCGGATTCTGACGCGCTCCGGCACGACCGAACAGGTCGCCGAATAAGTCTCCGAAAATATCATCCATGTCAAAGCCAAAACCGCCACCTGCGCCGCCCGCACCGTTTTCAAACGCAGCTGCGCCATAGGTGTCGTAAAGACGGCGCTTCTCGTCATCTTGGAGAATGCCGTAGGCTTCACTTAAATCATTAAATTTTTTTGCTGCCTCTGCATCGCCCGGATTCAAATCAGGATGATACTGCTTTGCCTTCTGGCGATAGGATTTTTTAATGTCGCTCAGGGTGGCATTGCGGCTCACGCCAAGCACTTCATAGGGATCTTGCAAAGTCGGCTCCTTTCCTACACTTAAAGACACATTTTAAACGAAACTGAACATAAAGAAAAGGGCACCGAGGCGCCCTTTTCTTTATTTCCTTGAAAATCTGTTTACTTTTCTTCTTTATTATCGTCGTCCACGACTTCGTAATCCGCATCTACGACATCATCGCCCTGCGCCTGGCCGGCACCCGCCTGTGCCTCAGCACCCGGCTGCGCGCCTGCTTGGGCACCGGTTTGTGCATAGAGCTTCTGTGACAGCGTATTGAGCTCGCCCGTCAATGCTTCCGTGCGCTTTTTAATTTCGTCCGGATCATTTCCGCCAACGACATCCTTCAAGGCAGTAATCTTGTCTTCCACCTGTTTCTTCTCGTCTGCCGAAACTTTATCGCCCAATTCCTTCAGCGTATTCTCCGTCTGGTAAATCAGGGATTCGGCCTGATTCTTGACTTCGATCAGCTCTTTCTTTTTCTTATCCTCTTCGGCGAACTGTTCCGCTTCTTTCACGCGGCGATCAATCTCTTCATCCGACAGATGGGTCGACGAAGTAATCGTAATCTTCTGTTCCTTGCCCGTGCCCAGATCCTTGGCGCTGACGTTAACAATGCCGTTCGCATCGATATCAAAGGTAACTTCGATTTGTGGGATACCGCGACGTGCTGCCGGAATACCGGAGAGCTGGAAGCGGCCCAACGTTGTATTGTCCGCAGCCATCTCACGTTCGCCTTGCAGGACATGGATATCCACAGAAGTCTGATTGTCGGCAGCCGTCGTAAAGGTCTGGCTCTTCTTCGTCGGAATGGTGGTGTTACGCGGAATGAGTACCGTGGTAACTCCGCCCAGTGTCTCCAAGCCCAAGGACAGCGGCGTAACATCCAGCAGAAGGAGGTCTTTGACTTCACCGGTCAACACACCGCCTTGAATCGCAGCACCCAAGGCCACGCATTCATCCGGATTAATATCCTTCTGCGGATCCTTACCGGTCAATTTCTTCACCAGTTCCTGGACCATCGGGACACGAGTGGAACCGCCTACCAGCAATACCTTGTTGAGGTCCGACGCCGAAAGGCCGGCATCTTTCAATGCATTGTTGACCGGCTCTTCAGTCTTTTTCACCAGCGGAGCAATCAATTCTTCAAATTTCGCACGGGTGACGTCCATGTTGAGATGCACCGGCTGACCGTTGACCGCCGTAATGAACGGCAGGTTGATGGTCGAAGTCATTGCGCTCGAAAGTTCCTTCTTGGCTTTCTCCGCCGCATCCTTCAGACGTTGATCGCTGGTCGGATCCAAACGCAAATCCACGCCGTTTTGTTTCTTAAAATCTTCCGCAATGTAGTCCATTAACGCATTATCAAAGTCATCGCCGCCCAAGCGGTTGTTGCCGCGGGTCGAGAGCACTTCGAAAACGCCGTCGCCGACTTCAAGGATGGATACATCGAACGTACCGCCGCCCAAGTCGAAGACCATAATCTTGGAAGAATCTTCATCCTTATCCACACCGTAGGCCAAAGCAGCTGCCGTCGGTTCATTGATGATACGTTTAACATCCAGGCCGGCAATTTTTCCGGCGTCTTTTGTGGCCTGACGCTGTGCATCCGTAAAGTAAGCCGGAACGGTGATAACCGCTTCCGAAACGCTCTGTCCCAGATAGCTCTCTGCGTCCGCTTTTAATTTCTGCAAGATCATGGCGGAAATTTCCTGCGGTGTATAGGCTTTTCCATCAATCGTCACCTTGCGGTCGGTTCCCATGTCACGTTTAATGGACGAAATCGTCCGATCCGGATTCATAATGGCCTGACGTTTCGCCGTTTCACCCACGAGACGTTCGCCATCCTTTGTAAAGGCCACCACTGACGGTGTAGTACGGTTACCTTCCGCATTCGGAATGATCGTAGCCTGACCACCTTCCATAATAGCGACAGCCGAGTTTGTTGTTCCTAAGTCAATGCCAATAATTTTAGCCATTTTATGCCTCCTATGTTCCTTCGACCTTATTTTGCTACCTTTACCATAGCGGGCCGAATCAGTTTGCCGTTGAGTTTGTATCCTTTTTGCAGGGTCTCAATGACGTGTCCCTCTTCTACCGTATCGCTCTCCTCCGTGAGGATGGCGTGATGCAGATTGGGATCGAACGCTTCGCCGTCCGCTTCCACTGCTTCCACTCCATTTTTGGTTAAAATCTCACGCAGTTGCGCATGAATCATTTCCATGCCTTCGAAAAAAGTGTCATGTTCTTTTTCGGTGGCCAACGCACGCTCAAAGTTATCTACGACATCAAGCAGTTGTAAAATCAACCGCTCATTCGCATAGCGCACGGTGTTGATCTGTTCCTGTTCGCTGCGTCTGCGGAAGTTCTGAAAATCCGCTTGCAAACGCATATAGCGTACGGACAGTGTCTCATCCGAGTCCTTACTCTCCGAGGAACTCTCGTCTTTTATATTTTCTTGCTTTTCGTTTTCTACTGTTTCTTGCGACTCTCGCTGTGTTTCGTCCTTTTTCTCCGCTTGGGAAGCATTCACCGAGTCGGTAGCGCCGTTCGTATCGGCGACGCTTTCATTCTCCTGCGCTTCCTGTGCCGCATTGACGGCATCTCGAAGCAGATCATTGACTTCGGGAGTCTTATTCTTGTCTTTCACGTTTCCTCCTTTCGGCGGATTCTCCGCACTCATCGATCAGCCTCGATTCGTGATCGAATCAAGGTATTTTCCCATGCGCCGTACATGACCGATGACATTGCGGTAATGCAAACGCATCGGACCGATGACGCCGAGCACGCCGTATACATCGCCGTGTACTTGGAAAGGCGTGGCCACCAAGGCCGCTTTTTGTAGCAACTTCATCTCGTTTTCCGAGCCGATGCGCACATAAACCTCTTCCTGCGGAGAAATCTGATTCAGAAGTCCGACAAATTCGGGACTGGCCCTGAGGTCATCCAGAAATTCCAGCGCATCCGGCAGATCACCATCCTCCACAAAGCGTAACCACTTGGCCATGCCTTGAAAAAGCACCTTCTCTCCATGGCTGGCTTTTAAGCGATCCAGCAACGTCGGCACCAGTTCGCTCATCAGGTTACCGTGCACATAGGCGCCGCTGAAATAATCCGACTGCAGGAAATCCGATACATCCTGTAAGCGATGCCCTTCAAAGAGTTCCTGGAAAATTTCTCCCAGGCGTTCCAATCTTTCCTTGCTGTAATCCGCGTCCAAGTGAATCAATTCCGTATCAACGAATTTCGTATTGAACACGGTCACGGTGAGCAATTCGTGCGACGAAAGCGGCAGAAAACGAATCTTATCAATGACGTCATCTGTCCGCCCCGGTAGCAATGCGAACGCCACGCTGTCCGTTAAATCGGACAATATGGTGAGCGCCTGCTCCAGCAAGTTTTCCGGATCATAGGACTGTTTCAACAGGCTCTGACTGCCCAGCGCCGATACCGGCTCCGGTTCATGCCCACGACGCAACAGCTCGTTAACGTACCAGCGATATGCCTTTTCCACAGGAATGCGCCCCGAGGAAGTGTGCGCCTTTTCCAAAAAGCCCATATGCTCCAGATCGCTCATCTCATTGCGGATTGTCGCCGCCGAAACATCCATGCGATAATCACGCCGCAATGTGCGCGAACCGATGGGAAGTCCTTCCTTAATGTACGACTGCAAAATGGCGCCTAGAATGAAAATCTTTCGTTCGTCCATGTCGCCTCCTTCCGCTATGTTCTCTTCCTTATGCGGTGACGAGGCAACGCAATGATGCGCTGCCGTACTCGAGAAGGAAGTGTTTTTCTCTGTTAGCACTCCTGTTCCCTGAGTGCTAACATAATGATACAGAAAGCCGCACCGTTTGTCAACCGGCGCGGCTAAAAATTAATAGAAAATATATGCGCCCTCGGGTGGTCGCTTCTTATTGATTCACCTCCACATATTTCGAGGCCATCAGTAATGATATAAAGAGGGCTTTAGGCAAAAAGACGCCTTTGATTAAATTTGTTAATTCTCTTCATGCTCCAACAGCATATCCGACAGAACATCGTTTTGAATAAAAAACCCCTTTTCCGTGAACGCCAGATGCGACGGTGTTAAGGTCATAAGATCATTTGCACAGGCTTGTCGGATGGTATGCGGTGCGAAAGCCGTAACATCACTTCCGTTACGAGTAAGGAAGGCGGCACGGTCCATGCCGACTATTTTACGGAGCCCCATCATGATCTGCTCAAAGAGATCGTCCTCACGGGTACGGGCAATGAGGGCGCGCGGCGATCTGCCGGCGGTAATGCCGTCGACATAGGCATGAATGCCATCTGTATTGCGATAGCGCTCCCCCAGAAAGTAGGAGGCCGCACCCACGCCAAAGCCGAGATAATCTTTCGCACTCCAATACTTCAAATTATGGCGCGAGGCATAGCCGGGTTTGGCAAAATTTGAGATTTCATAGCGATCATAGCCTTGTTCCTGCAAGCCCTGCACGACGTATGTCAACCACTTCACGAGCGTTTCGTCGTCGGGAAGGGCAAGGCGCCCCTTTTGAACCAGATAATGAAAATAGGTTTTTTCTTCCAAAATGAGCGAATACCAGGAAACATGTTCCGGATGCCATCGCTCGAGAGCGGAAAGATCGTGCTGAATATCTTCCGTTGTTTGTCCGGGCAGCCCCAAGATTAAATCTAAATTCAAATTTTTAAGGCCGGCATCACGTAAGAGTGCAATATCCTCTTCTACCTGCTCTTTCGTATGTGTACGCCCGATCCGCACAAGCAAGGGATCCGAAAAGGACTGGACGCCGAGGGAAACACGATTTACACCGGCTTTCAACAGATCTTGGATGTCTTTCGAGGAAAAAGTGCCGGGGTTGGCTTCCACGGTAATTTCGGGCGACGGGGAGAAACAAAAGCGCTCGCGCAGAGTATCCAAAATCTCTCGCAACGAGGCGACAGGCAGCAGCGTGGGTGTGCCGCCGCCAATATAGACGGAATCCACACAAAAAGGCGTAGCACTGAAAGCTTCCGCCATTGCTCTCTCCTGTTGCGAGGATGGAAACGGAAAGCAACGAATTTCTTTTTTCATGGCTTCTACATAGGGGGCATGGAAACGCTCCGCATGCGGAAAGGTCAAAAAATCACAGTAATAGCAACGCTCCAGGCAAAAAGGAATATGGATATACAAGCCGAGGGAGCGCTCTGCAGACGCAGGCGCCCCCTCGCAGGTGTGATCAGTTTTCATCGTCATATTTTAATACATTGAGGAATGCACTCTGCGGAATGCTGACATTGCCAACCTGACTCATCCGCTTCTTGCCCTCCTTCTGTTTCTCCAGCAACTTCTTCTTACGGGAAATATCGCCACCGTAGCACTTGGACAACACGTCCTTGCGCAAGGCCGATACGGTTTCACGCGCAATGATCTTGGCTCCGATGGCCGCCTGAATGGGCACGGCAAACTGATGGCGCGGGATTTCCTTTTTCATCCGCTCGCAAATCACACGACCGCGTTCATAGGCTTTATCGCGATGCACGATGAGGGAAAGCGCATCGACCATTTGGCCATTAACAAGAATGTCCAACTTCACCAGATCCGACTTTTGATAGCCGGCCAATTCGTAATCCAAACTGGCGTAGCCGCGCGTCTTGGACTTTAACGCATCGAAGAAATCATAGATCACTTCGTTTAACGGCATCTCATAATGCATGGAGACACGTCTTTCATCCATATACTCCATGTTCTTGTACACGCCGCGGCGATCCTGGCACAATTCCATAATGGTACCGATGTATTCCTTAGGCGTCATAATATCGGCACGAACCATCGGCTCTTCCACTTCTCGGATATCCGTGGGATCCGGAAAATCCGTTGGGTTTTGAATACTTAATTCCGAACCGTCATTGCAGGTAATATGGTAAATGACGCTGGGCGCTGTGGCTAAAATATCCAGATTAAATTCGCGAGCCAGACGCTCTTCAATGACTTCCATGTGCAGCATGCCAAGGAAACCGCAGCGGAAGCCGAAGCCAAGCGCCACAGAATTTTCTTTTTCAAACACTAAGGCCGCGTCGTTTACCTGGAGCTTTTCCAAAGCATCGCGCACGCTGTTCACATCTTCATTCGTACTCGGATAGATGCCGGCATAGACCATCGGAATGACCTTTTTATAACCCGGTAGCGGTGTGGCTGCGGGATTTTCTGCATCGGTAATCGTATCGCCCACTTCGGCATCGCCAACCGTTTTAATGGAGCAGACGACATAGCCGACATCGCCGGTGGAAAGTTCATCCGTTTTGATATGGCCACGAGCATCGTAGCCGACTTCGTCGACTTCGTATTCCTTCCCTGTCGCCATGAGGCGGATATGCATGCCGGGTACGATTTTGCCGTCTTTGATGCGCACAAACATCACTACGCCTAAATAGGGATCGTAGTAGGAATCAAAAATTAACGCCTTCAGCGGCGCTTTCGGGTCGCCGGAAGGAGCCGGTATGTTTTGGACAATGTCTTCCAGAACCGCCTTGATATTGGTGCCATCTTTGGCGGAAATCAGCGGTACGTTTTCAGTGTCAAATCCCAGCACATTTTCGATCTCTTCCTTTGCCATCGGAATGTTGGCGCTGGGCAGATCGATTTTATTGATCACCGGTAAGATTTCCAGATCCTCTTCCATGGCTAGATATGTGTTGGCAAGGGTTTGTGCCTCCACGCCCTGCGAAGCATCCACAATCAGGACGGCGCCTTCACAAGCCGCTAAGGAGCGAGACACTTCATAGTTAAAGTCCACATGGCCCGGCGTATCGATGAGATTTAAGGTGTAGACGATGCCGTCATCGGCCTCATAGAAGAGGCGTACGGCTTTTAATTTTATAGTGATGCCGCGTTCGCGTTCCAAATCCATGGAGTCAAGCAGCTGTTCCTTCATCTCGCGTAAGGTTACCGCACCGGTTGTTTCAATCAGGCGATCCGCCAAGGTGGACTTTCCATGATCGATATGCGCGATAATGCAAAAATTTCTGATGTTTTCCTGAATATCACCCATAGATCCTCCTAAAATCCGCCAAATGCATCAAAGGGAAAATAGCGAAATACAGCTCGCCCCACGATGGACTTCACTGAAATGGTGCCGAAGTAGCGACTATCCCGACTGGCACCTTCCTGTCGATTATCGCCAAGCACGAAAAGTTGATCTTTTCCGACCAGCCATGAGGCATTCTTAGCAGCATGCGTAAAGCTGGTATTGATATAGGATTCCTCGAGACGTTTGCCATTGATATACACCATGCCGTCTTCAATTTGCACGTACTCGTCCGGCAGAGCCACAACGCGCTTAATATAATCCCGGTTTTCATCGGGTGCATGAAATACGACAATGTCGCCGCGATGCAGGCCTTCCGCTGTGATCCCCTGTTTAAAAACAAAAAGACGATCGCCGCTGTGAAGGGTATCTTCCATGGAAGATCCCTCCACGACGGTGCTCGCAACAATAAAATGTGTAATCAGAAAGGCGATCAGAATCGCCGCGACAATAATGCGCAAGGCTTCTGTCGCTTTAAATTCTTTTGCGGCATGCTCTTTGGGCGCATGGCCGGGAATCGGTTGTTTCATTCCTTCCCCTTACGATTAATACATGGACATGAATTTCGTAATGGGCCAGATCCGGAAACGAGAGACAGCCTTAATGTGTTCCGCAGGAATCGGTCCGAACAAACGGCTGTCATTGCTGGCGCCGCTCGCGCGATTATCTCCCATCACGAAGTACTCATTGTTACCCAGTTTCCATTTGGTGTTGGCATACGAGGCCGTGTCTTCGGAAGTATAGTATTCCTTCATCCACTTGCCATTGATATACACTTTACCGTCTTTGATCTCGACCGTTTCCCCCGGTAGACCGATCAGACGCTTCACATAATATTCATCCAAATCCGGCGAATCAATAATTAAAATATCGCCGCGATGATATTTTTTGAAATACGTCGGAATCTTGCTCACCAAAAGGAAATCCCCGTTATTGAGCGTCGGCTCCATGGATGTGCCGCTCACTGTGGTGGCACCGCCAATGAAGAAACGAATGACGATCGCCAATACAATCGCAATGGCAACGGGCAAAATCCAGTTGTAAAAAAAGCCGCGGATTCCCTTGTTTTTACGCTCCTCTTCGGCATCTTCATCGCTATATGCCGGTTTTTGTACGGAGGAGGTTTCCTTCTTTTCTTCGTTCGTGAGCCGACGATTGGATTCTTTTGACGCACGATGCATCGGCGGCACCTCCGCAACCCATGGCGTCTCGTTGCACTTCACTTTCGGAAAAACACGCGTCTCCGACAATTCTTCTTCCGTCGTCAACGTCGGCAACACTTTGGTTAGATCTTCCGTATCTTCCGAAGGGGGCTCCGGCTCCCCTTCGTCATCCCTAATAAAGTCGGAATACGAGCCCGTCGGAATGGGCGCTTCCTCCTGCATAGCTTCAAAGGAAAGCTCATTGCGCACCGTACGTTCGTCCCGTTCCAGCTTCTGCCGCGTTTGATCCGATACATGATCTTTAATATAGCGACGAATCCGGCGAATATCCTCCGCAACCACGGGGGCTTCTTCCTCCATATCCGCTTTTATTGCCGTTTCCGCCTCGGCTTTCTCTGTGGATGAAACGGATGCACTGCTTTCTTCCTCATTCTCTCTATTCTGTGCCGATCTCATTTCTTCAGCAGAGAGAGCAACGGTCTGATCGTCCTGTTCCTCCTCTGTTCCCATAAAAATGGAATCCAGCGACAGAGGGCGTTTGTTGTTCGTTTCTTTCGTCATTGCATACTGCCTCTCTAGATTAGTTTCATATGTTTAAGTATAGCACAGCAAGCCTTGGAAAATGAGCATAAAAAAAGAGCAATTTTCAAAGAAAACTGCTCTTTTATACGATCCGCTATTATTCTGCGGAAGCGACGTTCAGGCGTTTCTGCAAACGGCTGACAGCACGGCTGGCAGCGTTCTTGGAGCATGCGCTCTGCAAAGACGCTCTCTTCAGCTTGCGGTCAATCACCTTCAGCAGTTCCTGTGCTTCCTGAGGTGAGTTCGCCTCTAATGCTGCATCAAACTTCTTAATATAAGTTTTGATCTCGGAACGTTTGCTGCGGTTACGCAGACGATTGCGCTGTGCCACGTCAATTCTCTTTTTTGCCGATTTAATATTGGCCAATTCGCTCACCTCCTTCGGTGTTAGAGATTATTTTTTACGATACCAAGCGAGTATACCATATTCTTCGTATGCTTGCAATTCTTTTTCAGGAATTCGAAGCAATTGTCGCATCAAATTTTCGTTTTTCTGTGCTATCTGGCGATGCGCAGCACAAAACGCTCCAATTCCTCCGTCAGATGAAACGGGCCAGTTTTCATGCGTCGCTCCATGGAGAATAAGGCATCATGCAACGCGAGCAATTCTTTTTCTTCGTAGTGTCGCACCCCTTGTTGCAGCTTACTAAATTCAAAAGATGACAGTTTGAGGCGCAAGCGGGCATCGCCGGGAGACGTGTTGTGGTTCTGGGCGCGTTTTACGCCAATCATATTGCGTACCTGACGCACGAGCATATAAAACAAACGGTATGGATCATCGCCAAGACTTTCATAGCCGCGCACCAGACGCAGCGCTTCCGAGGCATTGCGCGCATTCATAGCGTCCATCAGGGCAAAGATATTGCGCTCAGCAGGCGAAATCATGACGTCTTCGACATCGGCCAGATACAGGCGCATGTCACGAGCCAGACCGGCAACAGAGGCCACGAGATTTTCGACATCATAGAGCGTTTTACCGGCAGAGCGATTCATATATTCGCTTGATTGCATGAGTAATGGCACCACGCCCTGTTGGATAGCAATGCCGCGGGTTTGGAACTGCTTTGTGATAAAACGGTTGAGTTCGGACGCCGAGAGCGGCGCCAAATCCACGCGTTCGAGCTCCGTTTCCATGCTCTTTAACAATTTGCCGCGAAAAGGCTTCTCTCCGTCAAAGCCCAAGACGAGTAACACATGGGGTGCCGGATGCGCAACACAATCCGCCAGTGCTTCTAAAAACGGCTCAAATTTGCTCACTTCTTCTTTTTGCAAAGGCACATTTTCGAGCACCACCACACGACGTTCCTGCTGCAGAGGGTAGGTTTCTAATACAGAAATGAGTGCTTCCGGTGTTAAGGAACGCGCTTGGAGATGTTCATAGTTAAAAGAAAGCAGCTTTCCGCCCAGCACGTCTTTCTGTAAGACCTGCTTCATTCCGTCCCAAAGATAGGGCTCCTGAATGGTACAAAGCAAATAATGTCCAGGATCCCCGCGATCCACGCGGCGAATCCAGTCCACGTAATTCATAGTAGCCCCCCCTACCTATTGGTTCTTCACATCCTGCCACATTTGATCGTACACGGAAACGAAGTCGCCGATGTATTCGAACACTTCGTAATTTTTATACACCGACGGATCCGGATAGGCCACCGGTGAGTGCTGGATTTCTTCTGGCAACAGCGCACGCCCCTTTTCGCTCGGCAAGGAATAGCCCACCCATGCCGCGTTTTTCGCCATGATGTCCGGACGCAACATGAAATTGATGAATTTTTCGGCATTTTCCTTGTTGCGGCATCCTTTCGGAATGGCAAAGAGGTCAAACCACAGATTGCCGCCCTCCGGCGGGGCCACATAATCCAGATTCGGATTTTCCTGCATCGCCGCAAAGGCATCGCCGGAATACATCACGGCCAGCGCATTTTCTCCGTTGATCATCAGATCGCGAATCTCGTCTATCAGATAGGCGTAGACGAGCGGATATTGGCGGATGAGATCGGCGCGGGCCGCTTCCAAATCACTACGTTTCGTGGAATTTGACGACACTCCGGCACGCACCAGGGAAATCATAAAGGAATCCCGCGAAGAATCCAGCATGATGATTTGGCGTGCGTATTTGGGATTCCAGAGGATATCCCACGATGTGACCGGATCCGACACCAGTTTTTTGTTATATAAAATCCCCACCGTGCCCCAGAAATACGGTGCTGAATACTTCTGCTCCGGGTCAAAGGCCTTATGCATAAATTGCGGATCAATGTTTGCCATGTTCGGAATGTTTTTATAATTCATCGGCAAAAGCATATCTTCCTGCACCATGCGCTGGAGCATGTATTCCGACGGTACGATCACATCGTAAGTGGCGCCTCCGTTTTTGAGTTTGACGTACAAGTCCTCATTCGTGGCAAAGTTAGAGTAAACCACATGAATGCCCGTTTCCTGCTCAAAACGCGTCAGTATCTCCGGATCGATGTATTCGCCCCAGTTATAGACATTTACTTCCTGCTGCACCGATCGGCTGGAACCGGCATCGCATCCGGTCAGAACGCCCGCTACAAAAAGCAGCATGAGAAACAACTTTCCGAGCTTCATACGTCCTCCTTTCCGTGCAAGGTACGCCAATTCATGGCCAGCAATAAGATAAACATGGCGACAAACATGAGCGTAGACAGGGCGTTGACTTCCGGATTGATACCGCGGCGCGCCATGGAATAGACCATCGTCGAAACCGTCTCCACCCCGTTACCGGCATTGAAGAATGTGATGACAAAATCATCGATGGACATCGTAAAGCCCATAAGGGCGCCGGAAAGAATCCCGCTTTTTAAAAACGGCAAAACCACATTGCGCAACGTCTGCCACGGTGTTGCTCCCAAATCCATAGCCGCTTCGGCAAGCTCCGGCGGCATTTGCTGCAGACGCGGCATAATGGAAAGGACGATGTAGGGAATCTCAAAAGCAATGTGCGAGAGCAAAATCGTGCCATAGCCCGGCGTAAGCTGGAAAAAGCCGTAGAGCGCCATGAAACCGATGGCGGTCACGATATCCGGGTTCAGGACGATAACCTGATTGATGAGCTGCATTTCCGTGCGGTGCCGCCGACTGAAATAATGCACGCCCAAGACGCCGAGAGTCGCCACAACGGTGCCGATGAGTGTAGCCAAGATGGCAACGCTTACCGTGTTTTTCAGCGCATTCAAAATAGCCTCGTTTTCCATCAGGGATGCATACCAATGCAACGAAAAGCCTTCCCATGCGCCTCGTGTTTGTCCTTCATTGAACGAGAACACAATCAGCACGAGAATCGGTGCATATAAAAAGGCATAGATGACAAAAAGAAACAGGCGGCGTAATCCCTTAGACATCAGCTACCTCCTCTTCCATTTCCACTTCCGCGGCCGGATCCTGCGCCGTCGGCATACTGCCCTGCGCATGCGTTTCCTTCTCGCGCCCGAACAGTAGCGATACGATTAAAAACACCATCAATATCATGGCCATGGCTGAACCGTATTGCCAGTTGCCCGTAACCGTGAATTGCTGTTGTATGACATTGCCAATGAGATTGATCTTATTGCCACCAAGTAGGGACGTAATCTCAAAGGTGGCGATGGCGGGAATGAAAACCATGGATATGCCCGACGCGATGCCCGGTAAGGACAAGGGCAGCGTGACATTCAAAAAGGTCTGTGTTTTATTGGCGCCCAGATCCGCTGCGGCTTCCCAGAGGCTGTGGTCCATTTTCTCAAGCGACGTAAAAATCGGCAGAATCATGAAGGGCAAAAAGTTATAAACCATGCCCAAAATAACAGCCGTTTCGGTGTACAGTAGATCCATGGGTTGCAGGCCCAGACTTGTCAAAAAGGTATTTAAGATGCCTTTGCGCGAGAGAATCGTAATCCAGGCATAGGTACGCAGCAAAAAGTTCATCCACATGGGAATTACCACCAGCATCAACAGCAAAGGACGCAGGCGCGGACTGCTCTTGGCCATGAAGTATGCCATGGGATAGCCCAGCAAAAAGCACACCAATGTCGACAGAAACGCAATGCGCACCGATTTCAGCAACGTCTCTGTGGCATGGCCGGCAAAAAATTTTTCAAAATTGTTCAAGGTCAGCTGCCCCTCCGCGGAGGTTAAGCCGTAATAGAAAATCATGCCCAGCGGCACGAGCACAAAAACAAGCGCCCATAGCAGATAGGGCGTACTGAGTGAGCGATATCGTTTCATGCCATCGCTCCTTTTGTCGTGGATTTATGCATGACCTGAATGAGATCCGGCGCAATCGTAATACCTACCAAGGCCCCCACTTCCATGGATTTAGTGCTCTGGCTCTTATAGATTTCGCCTTGTACATCAATCTCCATTTCATAGTGCACACCACGGAAGAGGCAGCTTTCCACCTTTCCGACAAGCATGCCCTGCTCCGGCGCAACGAGTTCCAAATCCTCCGGGCGCAACACTATATCCACAGGTTCTTCCGGTGCAAAGCCCTTGTCCACGCATACGAAGCGATGCCCGGAGAAGCTCACGTCATAATCGGCGTGCATCACCCCTTCCACAATGTTGGAATCGCCAATGAAATCCGCCACAAAGCGATTCTGCGGCTCATCGTAGATATCTTTCGGATCGCCCATTTGTTGAATCACACCTTCATTCATCACCACAATGCGATCCGACATCGTGAGCGCTTCTTCCTGGTCATGGGTCACAAAAATAAAGGTAATGCCCAGCTCTTGCTGCATACGTTTCAGCTCCAGCTGCATTTCCTTACGCAATTTCATATCCAACGCGCCCAGCGGTTCATCTAACAGCAGCACTTCCGGTTCGTTCACAAGCGCCCTGGCGATGGCAATTCTCTGCTTCTGTCCGCCCGAGAGCTGATCCACGCGACGTTTGCCGTAGCCCGCCAAATTCACCAGCTTAAGCATCCGTTCCACGCGCTTCTTGATCTCCTCTTTGTTGACACCCTTCATGCGCAGGCCGAAGCCGACATTCTCTTCCACATTCATGTGCGGAAAGAGGGCATATTGCTGAAACACCGTATTAATCGGCCTAAGATGGGGAGGAATCTTCGTAATGTCCTTCCCCTCAAACAGAACCTGTCCGCTGTCCGGCTCTTCAAATCCCCCAATAATGCGTAAAATTGTGGTTTTTCCACACCCCGAAGGACCCAAAAGGGTCAAAAACTCTTCGTCTTCAATCGTGAGGTCCAAATTTTTCAGGACCGCCATGTCGTCAAAAGATTTACAGATTTGTTTGAGTTCAATTTGCTTCAATGCCTTTCCTTTCTCGGAACAATCCGTTCGGATGCGTGATCGCCACGGATAGCGATCGGCTCTATTCTATATGAGATTGCGTCTTTTGGAAACATGCTTTAGCAACTCATTCTCTTTCGAGAAAACCTTTCCCATTCGTCGTACTCGAGTATAATAATATTACAGGGTCTTAAGACGCACTGTCGAACTTAAGAGGAGGTAATTATGGAAAACAAAAAATGGAAGACGAAAGACGTTTGCCTTTTTGTCCTCTACTCACTGTTCGGAATTTTCATGTTCTTTGTTCCGATTCAAATCGGAAAGAACAACACTATCCCCATTGACCACATTGTGAATGCGATTAAAAGCATTCCGAATTATGGCATTATTTTTGGGACTTTTATGGTGCTTGCCGGTCTTGCTTATGCAATTAAAAACAAGGAATGGCAGGGCGATCTTGTTCGCAAGGTATTCTTTGCCCTTAAATTGGTTGCCTTGGTATTTTTGGTGATGCAGCTCACCGGTTGGGGCCCCGCCGCGATTCATGCGAAAGGTATGCTTCCGATGATTTTTAACGCTATCTTGGTATCGGTCACCACCATCGTTCCTATCGGTTCCATATTTTTGGCATTTCTTGTCAGCTTTGGTCTGATGGAGTTTATTGGCGTATTCATGGAGCCCGTCATGCGTCCGGTCTTTAAAACACCGGGTCGCAGTGCGGTGGATGCTGTTGCCTCTTTCGTGGGAAGCTATTCCTTGGCGCTGCTGATTACAAACCGTGTCTATCGTGAAGATGCGTATACGCAAAAAGAAGCCGCCATCATTGCTACCGGCTTTTCGACCGTCTCCGCGACGTTTATGATTATCGTTGCCAAAACGCTGAATTTAATGGACCACTGGCTATTCTATTTCTGGGCTACACTCATTATTACCTTTATCGTGACCGCTATTACCGTTCGGATCTACCCGTTGAATAAAAAGAAAGATATTTATTTCTCCGGCAAACCCATGATTCAGGAGCCGAAGAAAAAAGTGACGTTCCAAGCGGCTATGGATGCCGGTATGGAAGCTTTCCACAAGGCTCCGTCGCTGGCGGAAGTCATTAAAAGCAACTTTATCGATGGCTTCAAGATGGCATTAAATATTGCACCGTCCCTTTTGGGCGTCGGTATGACCGGGCTTCTCATTGCTACGTATACGCCAGTCTTTGACATCATCGGATATATTTTCTATCCCTTCACCGCTTTATTACAAATTCCGGAAGCACAAGTTACCGCGAAGGCATTGTCCTTAAGTATTGCAGAAATGCTTCTGCCGGCGCCGCTTGTTGCCGGTGAGGGCGTGGCTATCGTCACACGCATGCTCGTGGCTATCGTCAGTGTTTCGGAGATTTTGTTCTTCTCCGCTTCGATCCCTTGCATGATGGGCACCGATATTCCCATTAAATTCACAGATTATCTCGTGATCTGGGTGGAACGTGTTATTTTAAGTATTATTTTAGCCGGCGCTCTGCTGCTGATCGTGTTCTAAAGATTTTTGGTGGTTCTTCGGATTCTTCCCTTGTTGCCATCATCGTGTGAGAATTCGCTATTGACCCTGCCGCTGTGTCACAGTCCTCTGTGACACAGCTTTTCTTTTTAAAAGCTGGGTATAAGCCTGTTGTAGGAATGAATGAACCAGATAAGGAGAACATCATGACAAGAACCGGATTCAAAATGGGCGATACCGAACTGACTCTGCTCGGCGAAGAGCGTAAAGTTGGCGATATCGCGCCGGATTTCACCCTGGCAAAACAAGATTTAAGCCCTCTGACACTGGCCGATCTCGGCAAAAAAGTAAAATTGATTGTGGCCGTTCCCTCCATCGATACCTCGGTTTGCGAACTCGAAACCATTCGCTTCAACGAGGAAGCCGGCAAATTTGGCGACAAAGCGGTCGTATTGACCGTCTCGGTTGATCTGCCCTTTGCCCAGGCACGTTTCTGTGCTGCCAAGGGCATCGATAACGCCATCGTCGCTTCGGATTATCAGCAGCGTTCCTTCGGCAAAGCGTACGGCGTACTGATAGACGGTCTGATGCTGCTCAACCGTTCGATCTTTGTCCTGGATGAAGACAATACAATCACCTATGTCGAATACGTCAAGCAGAACACCGAACATCCCGACTATGACGCAGCCCTGGAGGCGGCAAAGAAGTTAATAAAGTAATCGTTTCGTAATACGACGCAGATGACAAGTCTTTTTGCGAGTTCGTTTTTTAACCCATAATTAAGAAGGCGACCCAACGGGTCGCCTTCTTTTTCTATACAATGCGCCAAACTGCGATGCTTTTTATTTTTTCTGCCCATTTCCATTTTTTTGTGCTTTTTTCTTTTTAATCGCTTCCCATAGTATGTCTACCATGCCTGCGGTCATCGCTGCCATCATGGCTGTTCTTGCCGGTTTCTCCGGAAGATGCCATTCTTGAAATAGAAGTGAGAGAACCGGGTGAAAAAAGAAAAGGCAAAAAACAACGCCCAAAAGAACGACAACATACAGAGGCTTATCTTTGTGCATGCGAAACAAATAAGAAACACAAAAATAAACCGCAAAAAGCTCAACAACCATCTCAAAAATCGCAAGTGCTTTCATGTAACTCATAGAAAACTCTCTTTCCTCTATTCCCGCACTCTCCCCTTGTCGTCAATCATCTCCAGCGTATCCATGGCTTCTTCGACGAGAGCATCGATATCCAACTTTTCTTCATCGTGTGCAATTTGTCCAAGGGTCGGACGCGTATTGGGATGATCGGGGGCAAAAAGGGAACAGCAATCATCGAAGGGTTCGATGGAAATATCGTAGGTGCCAAGATCGCGAGCCATCGAAATGATTTGCGTCTTGTCCATTGCAATCAGAGGACGGAGGATCGGACGGAACGCGGCGTTATTGACCACATGGATGCCCTGGATGGTTTGAGAGGCAACCTGACCGAGACTTTCGCCGGTGATCATGGCGTCGTAGCCGAAGCGCTCGCTCAAGCGATCGGCAATGCGCATCATCATGCGACGGCTGAGGACGGTGGTGTTTTTCTTATTGCAGTTTCGAGCGATGGCGGTGTAGATTTTCACCAAATTGATGCGATAGAGGCGCATCGGACCAACGGAGCGTTCGAGTTGTTCCATCAGGCGGGTTGCTTTTTCCTGGGCTCTTTCGCTGGTGAAAGGATAGGAATGAAAATGTACGGCGCCGAGTGCTAAGCCGCGGCGCGCCATTTCATAGCCGGCAACCGGCGAATCAATGCCGCCGGAAAGCAGCAGTAGACCGCGGCCGCCGGAACCTGCGGGAAGACCGCCCTGCCCCGAATAGCGATCGACGGAAACAAAGGCGTCGTCGCGAATTTCCACCGATAACACCAACTCCGGGTGATGCACGTCGACGGATAGCGTCGAAAAATCAGAGAGCATCCAATCACCTACCTGGCGCGCCATTTCCGGGGATGTCATCGGAAAGGCTTTATTGCTGCGCTTGACTTTGGCTTTAAACGTGAGGGGATCTACGCTGTTTTTATTGCTGTGAGCATCCAATTTTCGCTGCACCAAAAAGTGACATGCGTTGCGTATGGCATCTGCTTCGCAGGGAACACGCAGGCTGGGCGTGACATACAGTAATCCAAAGACGCGGCGACAGGCGGCGATAGTTTGTTCCACATCTGCCTCGTCGACAACGTAAAAAAGTTTCCCAAATTGTTCTAATTCTTCCTTGACGGGAATACCCTTCAATGCGTGATGCAGGTGTCGTTTGACCGCAGCAATGAAACTACCGCGATTTTTTCCTTTTAAGATGAGTTCTCCGTATGAAACGGAAACCACCCATTCCATGGTCGGTGTTGTCATGCGTTTCCTCCTGTGATACTGCGAATTTGAGCGATGGATGTTTCGAGGCGGTCAAAGAAGGGATCGACCTCTTCTTCTCGATTTTCTCGGCTAAAGGACAGGCGCAATGCCCCATCCAAGTAGGCTTCCGGCAAATGAATGGCCTGCAAAATGCGACTGACTTTTCCCTTACTGCAGGCAGAACCGGAGGAAAGATACATTTCTTCCATTTCCATAAAGTGCATCAACACTTCTGCTTTGATGCCGGTAAAAGCGATATTCAGGATATACGGGCTGCCTGCAGCGGGACTGTTGATGCGCGAGCCGGTGATGACTTTCGCACGGGCAAGCGCCTTTTCGTGCAGTTTTACAATCGCCGGATCAAACGAAGTGCTGCGACGCTTCTCCATGGCTAAAAAGGCTTGGACAAAACCCAAAATATAGGGCACATTCTCTGTGCCGGCGCGCCGTCCGTATTCCTGTGGGCCACCCGTAATGAGGGGCGATACCGTCACGCCCGGGCGCACATAGAGCATGCCGATGCCCTTAGGCGCGTGTATTTTATGGCCGCTGGCCACATAAAAATCACAGCCGATTTTAGACAGATTCACGGGGAGTTTGCCCAGCGCCTGTGTGCCGTCGACTAAAAAGAGAGCACGGGATTTCTGATGCAGCATGGTCGCAATCTCCGCCACCGGAAAAATGGTGCCCAGCTCATTATTGACATGCATGACGGCGACCAGAAGCGTATGCGCGTCCACACATTTTTCAACATCTGCAACCGTGACTTGTCCCGTCGCATCCACGGGGATTTCTCGCACCTCAATACCATAAGACGCAAGTATCTGTGCAGTTTGATAAACCGCCGCATGTTCCACGGCGCTGATGACGATATTCGGAGCCTCCGTCGGGCTACCCGTTTGCGCACGCATCTTCTGTGAAAAAAGCGCCTGCGTAGCCACGCCACGCAAGACGGTATTTAAACTTTCCGAAGCACCGGAAGTAAAAATAAGGCTCTTCGGCGAGATGCCGAGCTTTTCCGCCATACGTCCTCGCGCCTCTTCCAGCGCTTTCTCCGCTTGGAAGCCCACGCGATGGAGCGATGAAGGGTTTCCCCATTGCTCCCGAAATGCTTTTTCAATCGTTTCTGCTACATCCGCCGCGACCGGCGTTGTGGCGGCATTATCAAAATAAATCATAAAATCCTTTCAACGCACTGGCGCGTTTGGCTATACTGATGCCAAGGGCGGACTGTGTCCGCTGTTACGGGGCAGAGCCCTCACAGGCTCTTTTCCTCTATTCTAGCGAAGGAGTGCTTATGCTTCAAACTGTATCCCACAAAGAAGCCCATCCGTTGCTTGGTGCCTCGGACGTGGTATTGGATATTGAAACCACCGGATTACATCGCCAAACGGACAGCGTCTTTCTGATCGGCATCCAGGATCATGAGGCGTTAACGCAATGGCTGGCGCCTACGCCGCAGGATGAAGGCGCCTTACTTGAGGCCGCCTTTTCCCGTCTGCGCGATAAAACCGTCATTACCTATAACGGTGATCTCTTTGATTTGCCGTTCTTAAAAGAGCGGGCCGCCCATTGGCAACTGCCGTTTCCCGAATGCCTCTCCGAGGATTGGTATGCCTTTTTCCGAAAAATGCGCCTCTTTTATCGCTTTGCTAATTTAAAGCTTAAAACCTTGGAGCAGTGCGCCGGCGTAACGCGCGAAGATGTATTATCCGGCGCCGAAGTGGCAAAACTGGCGCAATCGCTGGAGGCCCCTGCGGCCTGTGACGCAGTCCTTAAACACAATGCGGACGATGTGCGCGGAACGACAGCACTTTTACCGTTCTTTCAAGCCCAAAAAAATCGGCTGCGCCCACCTGCCCCTTTCGACGCTCTCTTGGAGTCCTTTGTAGTCAAGGGCGATCGTGCCACCGCTGTTTATTACAGCAAAAAGCAAGCACAACCGGTTTGGGATCTGGAAAATAGCTTTGGTAAGCTCTCTTGGGAAGAGCATCGCCTCACGATGACGCTTCCCGTGCATCGCATACCCGATCCCGGCAATCCGGATGCCCTTCGGATCTGTGCCGTGCATCCGGACTATGCTCCGGATGGGGCAAATCCTCCCCTTCCGAAGCCCTTTATTACGCTTTCCTCGCCGGAGGGGGCTTTCGCCGAGAATTTACACGCCATGCTCCTCGGCCTGTCGGCACCATTACACCAATAAAAATAGGCATAGAAAAATCCTACACCGTACGGTGTAGGATTTCTGTATGGGCCTGAATGGACTTGAACCAGCGACCTCACGCTTATCAGGCGTGCGCTCTAACCACCTGAGCTACAGGCCCATGACAGGGGCAAGAGGACTCGAACCCCCGGCATTCGGTTTTGGAGACCGACGTTCTACCACTGAACTATGCCCCTATACCGCTCAAGAGGTGCCTCTCAACCGCGTATCAATTGAGTTGACTTGTAGAGTATACCAAAGATTAATACGCCATGCAAGACTTCTTTACGAAAATTTAACGGTTGCTGTCCAAGTTTTCCAATTCCTCGGCCACATCGCCGATGGTGTGCAAATTCATCAGCACGTCGTCATCAATCTCAATATCAAATTCATCCTCAATATTCATCACCATCTCGACCAGATCCAATGAATCCGCATCCAGATCGTTGATGATATCCGTATCGGCATTGAGTTTTTCCTTAGGCACTTCCAAATTCTTGGAAATAAGGTCAATGACGGTTTCCAAATAATCCATGGTTCCTCCTTCGAACACAGTGATGATAACACCCGTATTTTACGAAGTTACCGGTGTGCTGTCAAGACGGAGGATGTTTTGCCGTTGTCCCAAAGCATTTACATTTTCTCCGCAAACGCGGTGTGACTCCCCGCAGTTTCGGTCATGCGCCCGTCCTTCAGATGCCAGATACGCTCGCAGTAACCGGCTACTTCCTCATCGTGTGTGACAAGCAGAATGGTTTTACCGGCACGATGCAACCGTAACAGCAATTCCATAATACCGCGTGAGGTCGCACTGTCTAAAGAGCCCGTGGGCTCGTCCGCTAAAATGATTTCGGGATCCGTGATGAGCGCCCGAGCGATGGCCACCCGTTGCATTTCCCCGCCGGATAGTTCCCGCACCTTGCGCTTTTGAAAATCGGGAATTTGACACAGTTTCAAAACCTCCTTAAGCGCAGGTGTCTTCTTTTTATGCGCAAAAAGGAGTGGCAATGTGACATTGCTCGCTACCGATTCATTGGCTAACAGCGCAAAGTTCTGCAGAACGATGCCTACGTGTTTGGCGCGAAAACCAGCCATTTGATGCTCTTTAAAGCGCGTGACATCTTCTTTTCCGTAACGAACGATACCGGATGTCGGCTTATCCAAGAGTCCCAACACGTTTAGCAGGGTGGTCTTGCCGGAGCCGGATTTGCCCATGATCGCTACCATATCACCATCATGAATGGTACAGCTGATGTCCTTCAGTACATGATTTTCATTGTGTTTTCCCGGATGATATACTTTATTGACGTTTTCTAATTGGATCATAATTTTCTCCCCGTAAACGATAATAGATTGGTAAGGAACAAACAACAGACATAAGGAAACTGCCTGTCACGAGAAGCAGCAACGTACTGCCATCCAGCAAGTAGCGATACTGTCTTCCTGCCGTGTCCAAGTGATATAGGATCTGCATGCCGATAAAAAGAATGAGGATGGCAAAGAGCATGATGAAAAATGTCATGAAAAAGTAAGCCAGCGCGCAGAGACGCCGCGATGCACCGCACAACCGATACACTTTAAAGTCCCCATAGATTCTTCGTGTATTAAGAAAAGTCATGCTCAAGAAGCCGAAAAACAGCAACAAGGAAACCGTGGCTATAAGCGGCATATCCGTTTGAATACGATCGGCAATGATTTTGTGCGAATTTTCGATCAATTGCGGAATAGAATACGTCGGAAATTGGATATCACTCGCCTCCACCACCTTGTTCAAGGCGCTTAGCGTTATCGACGGATCAAAATAATACAGATGAAACGCTTGGCTATTGCCCTTAATGGACTGCGAACAGGCTAAAAAATACGTTGGATACAGAAAGCGATTTTTAAACAGGATGGATACATCAAAACCTGAACCTGTGACCATTCTTCGCCCATCGGCCAAAAGCAACGCCTCATCGACCTTGGCTTCTCCGACAATGCGTAATTGCTCTGCATAGGGTTGATGCACCGTCAACACATCACCTATCTTAAAATTATTCTTTCCATCTGAACGATTGCGTACCATTAACACTTCGAGCACCCCTTTTTTTACCTCCGGAACCGGAAGTCGTCCATTCGAAACCGGCGGGAAAAAGAGTTTTGCCGTAAAGGAATCATAGATACTGATCATAGCATCAGCCACTTCCGGCGGTAAATTATCGCTGTAATTTTCCGCGATTCCCCGAAAGCCTTGCGCGTTTTGAAGCAGAGGCACTACGTTATCCTGCCCCCGGTTCAAATCGGAAGACGGCGAATAGGCGATAACCGCGCGCGACAGAGCCGGCCTTTCTTGTACAAAGGCAAGGCGATCATCTAATTCCCGGTAGCGATTATACGCGCCGATAATCATAAAGAGAGCTAGGAGTGTTTCCAAGAGAAACAATATCGTAAACACCCAATTTTTACGCATCAGGCGTCCAATGACAGATAGAAAATTACACATCGCTATTCTCCTTTAAATCCAGTAGCATGCCACGGGATAGGCCAATTTTTGCCATGATGCGCGTTGCCACATACACCAAAGCCGTACTTGTCACAAACAATACCAACACCTCTGCCAGCGGAAAATAAGGAGAAAAGCCGCGGGTTATGATCCAGCTGGTGCCCGCTGCCACCAAAAAGGCAATCATGCTGTAAATCGTCATCTCTTCCCCAATCAACGCCGAGGCCAAGCGCTTAGACATTCCTGCCAGACGGAAGATGTTAAGATTCTTTTTGCGCGATTCCAAAAAGTAGTAAAACACAAAAAGCAAGTTCAACAATAAAAAGCCAAAGATAAAAAATAGGAACATCAGCATGGTCAATTGATATTGCGGCAATAAATCCGTCTCAAACGATGGCAGTTCCACGTTTTCTATCGTCACCCCGGTCTGCCGGATCGCATCGATAAGCTGTTCCATTTGATACATCGTTGGAAAGCCTTCCAGATACAGTTTCACCGCTACCGGTTCATCGGCAAGGGCATCAAACAAAGCGCCGCTCATAAAAAATTGCTTGGGCATGTCCTTCGTGTCTAACGAGCGAAGGCCTTCTTCTCCAACGATGTCTAACGTCTTCTTACCAAAGTCTATAGATTGTGTTTGAAATAATTTCTTGTACCCTCTGGGCGCAATAATCCCCTCCGAATGCCCTTTCAAGGCGCGATTTTCTCTCTCATATAAAGGCTCTGTTGTTGTTAGAAATTGGCTTCCTTCCGCTATTTCGCCAACGGCGAAAGCATAATAGGCAATGTCCTTTTGCTCCGTAATTTTAGCAAGATTTCCCTTCTTCCAATCCGGCACCGTAAAACGAACCGGAAACCGATAATTTCCGTTCTCGTTCAACACGCTCCGGACAAAATGCACGATATCCTGATTCGTTGAGGAAAGCAGTACAAAATAGGAGATGAAAAAGCTGAGCATTATGACGAGCGGCACGTAAAGAGGGCGCGCTAAGATCTCAAAATAACGGTATCGCAGTTTCATAGAATTGTAGGGCGGGGATCCCCCTCCCTCCTCCTTTATAATTACTTAACGTAAAGATGTAAATCTCCTAAGCCATTAACTGTTTCCGCATAAGAGCCGTCATCAAAAAAGTCGACGCCTGGAATTTCAACAATAGCCCGTGGCCCGGAGTCCGATTCACTAGAGTTTCCTGATATGGCAAGGCAATATGATTTTTTGTACGAAGTTCCATAAATTTCCGCCTTCAGCCAAGCATCATCATTGGGTCGCCAAGTGCCATAGTCATATCCCACATACATGCTATTCCCACTCAAAGAGTTACTTTTATCTCTTGGAACGTTAGCAGTCTTTGAAAAAGCATATGCCCCTCCTATACCCCCCAGTAACAATGTGACGGTAAAAGTAATAACTAACAATTTTTTGATTTGTTTTCGATACATAGAACTTCTCCATTCATTTATAGTTGAAGATTTTCTGCTTTTTGTAGCCTTCACTGCGTATGAAAAGTAATTTCACAAAACTTTTTCCCTCTTTAAGCCCGCTTCTGCTTTTAACACCTTCCCGTGCCAATTGTTACGTCCGTTTTTTCCCTTGCTGTCGATTCGTCTATAAGACTCTGATCCTATTCAAATAGCATCATCTCTTGTTTTTATTCGCGTGATTAAATCATTTTTCTTGCGATCCACTAGCAGAATAATTTTTGACCCCCCTCATTTTCTATAGCTGTTGATTTTTATCTGATAAGTCAAGGAATATGTGGAATCGTTTTTAACGATGACTTCATACACGCTATTATTATCTGCATTTACAGCAAGGATGGTTGCCTTGTTGAATCGCTCATTATATATCGTATTATCATTTTCTTTAATAATTAGTGAATATTTTAGCCCATCCGTGCATTTCATGTTGCTCATCTTAACCGTAAAACCTTCGTGTTTCGAGCCGGTCCAAGAGTCCATATTAAATTGATAGGATTGATAAGCCAAGCCTTTCAACGTATTACTGGAGTCAATGTTTGCCGCTCTGATTTCGGTGAAGAAAACACGACTCAAATGTAAATTGTTATATTCTTCTTCGCTTATTAGTCTGACTCTAGAATTCTCACGACTCAGGTCTTCTACAGGTTTGACGATTGATACAACCTGATGTTTATCTACTTGGCTTACTTCAGCAAAGGCGGTGGATGAAATTAAAAACACAAAAAGGAAAACGTATGTTCCTATTCTAGTCGCATGCCATTGTTTCATGACTATCATCCTTTCCATTGTTGGATGGAATTTCATTCCCTCTGCGAGATAATCTTTTTTTCCCAACAAATTGAGCATAGAGTTGCAGTATTGCTTTCGATGAGATACACTATCGCCTATATTTTGAATCACTAACTTATCACATAGAATTTCTATATCTTCTTCCATATATCTCAGCGCTGCCCAGATAATCGGATTAAACCAGTAGAAACAAATAATCAAATTCTTTAAATGTTTCCATACCATGTCAAAGTTTCTTATGTGTATTAGCTCATGCATCAATACATGCTGTAATAAAGTATTGTCCTCTAATACTTGATTCTGCAGAACGATTTTTGGATAAAGCACGCCATATGTAACTGGGACATTGATATCATCATTAATGAGTAGAGTTACCTTCCGTCTTAAATGGAACTGTTTTACTACCTTCTCTATCCTGCTATCCTCGTTGAGTATGGAAGCGCCTGCCATCGCCTTATTTCTTTTCCGTATCTGAAGGAAGGTGTATGCCACCATCAAAGAAGCGACAACGAGTCTGTTCATTTTTGATAATATGCCGCCCAACACCCTCTCTATAGTCTGCCCAAATTCGTGCATCAATAATAGTGGGCTCAATAACAGTCGTGGTAAAGTTGCTTCTGAAACTTGAATACGACAAAAAACTTCGTATGGCACAATTAGATATGCGAACAGAAGCATCCAAAGAAACCAATTAGCTCTTCTGAAGCTGATTACATTTAGTTTTTTTCTAAGCAAAAGAATTAGAATAATGAGGAATGTACCTCTTATGCCTTTGCTTAATGTTGAAACGACAATAATTGAAGTCATATCATTCTTCTTCAGTTTCAAAATGATCAATCAGATGTCGCATTTCTTGAAGTTCGTCCTTCGAGACTTTTCTTTCGTTTAAAAACGACTGACAAACGTTTAAAAGAGAGTCTTGAAATAAAAATCGGATGGCATCCGTTCTCTGCTTCTTCAAAGCGTCTTCGCTTGAAATACTTGCCTTCAATATGTATTTTGGGCTTCGTCTAACAAGGGCTCCTTTTTTTAGTAATCTTCCAAAAAAAGTATAGCAAGACGTTTTGGGGAATCCATACTTTTTATTAAGCCATTGATATAGCTCAGATGCGCGAATTTCGCCATTTTCATCTAAGCACTCCCCTTCCCAAAACTCTTGCATTACCGTTAACTCGCCTTTTGAAAACTCCATACCTATCACCCAAATAATTCGTTATCATGAGATTTCTAAGTTGCGCTTAAATAATATTTTCAAGTTGAGTATAATCTGCCAATAGGATGTCTGTCAAGCAGAAATCGTGGATTTAACAAAATCTTAACGTTTTCCCGTAGACAGAAAAAACCTTACAGATAGCGACGAATTCCCATCACAAACGATTCTTTTCGAGTGCGTCGCAAAATACTCCCGCACTGCACTTTACCGTGATGGCGAAAGGAGACGCGACACGGCGATTTTATGGTGACAGCAACGCGTTTTTCTTCCGCCCCATCGATGAAAACCAAGCCTCCCCGAATGGCTTCTTGTGCCGCTGCCCGCCCGATATGAAATACCGTGGAGACAAATCGATCCAGCCGAAGCGAGCTTAACACCACCTCTTCCTCGGCAAACTTGGGAGTGGCTTCCTCCGGCAGTGATGGAAGGATCGCCGTGTGGACCACATGCCTGCCGATGGCAAAGCAGTGCGTCAGAAAAAAATCCGCCATAGCGCGCTTAATGACCACATACGCCTTCTTGTCAGTCGGAAAAATATCGCCTACCACCCGTCTCTCAATGCCAAGCCCCATTAAGGCGCCCAAAATATCCGGATGGCGCAACGTCACCGCACCATCCGGCACAATTTCCAGCACGGCAAGTTGTGCATCGCCATTGCCAAAATGCACACAACAGCGTTCCCCGTCCTCCGGTACCACGCGCGGCGAGGCATAGCTTAATTGGGATTGGATGTTTCGAAACGTCGCCAGTTCCTCCGGCATTAAGAAATCCGTTTCTGTATCGCTGCCTGTCTCCGCATATTGTGCAGCCAGATCGTAGAAGCGATCCTCACTTTCCATAGCGTTCCCTTCGTCTCGTTCGTTACTCGAGCGGTTCAATATAGAAGCGCCCTTCCAACTCCTCCGAATCTGCGATATTCATAAACACGGTCTGGTCCGTCTGTTTCAGATAGCGACGAATGGCGGGCATATCCGTTTTGCTCACGACCATATAGATCAGATAACGCGGTTCCTGGCTGTAATTGCCAATGCCTTCAAACACCGTCACGCCGTGATTCGTAAGTTCTCGTAAATCGCGGGCAATCGGCTCGCGCTCATTCGCAATAATAAATAGCGTCTTTCTTTGATAGCGTGAATGCAGTTGATTGACGATCATGGTGGAGCCGAATTGATACACCATGGAATACATCGCCGGCTTCGCCCCAAACAGCACACCGGAAATAATCAGAATGCACACATTGAACAGGAAGATATAGTTCCAGGTAGCGATGTTGTACTTGGTTGAAGCAATCATCGCTACAAAATCCGTACCACCGCCGCTGGCATTGGCATTCAGAGCCAGCGCAGCGGAAACACCATTAAATACTGCCGCAAAGATCATATTTAACACAAGATCATCCACCAAGTGAAATTTAGGCAGCATGTCGACAAAAAGCGAAAAAGCCACTATGTACACGATCGAAAAGGCAAAAAACTTTCTTCCCACGATGAAAAATGCCAATAACGCCGGCAGGACGTTGAGAGACATATTGAGCACGAAGAAGGAAATATCGATATGAAAGAAGGTGGTCAAAATATTCTGCAATAGCAATGAAACGCCACCGAATCCTGCGGGCAGCATGCCGGAAGGATGCAGAAATACATTGACGCCAATCGCACATAATAGCGCCGATAGTATCACCTTGAAGAGTCGCCATCCGTCTTTCTGGATGGTTTCGCGATACGGGCCAAACATTTGAAATAGCGCTCGCGCAGTAAACTTCTCATGCGGTTTTCTTTTTTGCATTTTCTCGTTATCGTTCATCCGCATCCTTCTCCTTTCCGACGGCATGCTGTGCTTGTTGTGGCACGCCATGATCTTTTTCGGCTTCTTTCCGGTTCTTTTCAGCAATGCGCTTGTAATGATAAATTTGCCAGTGCAAATCCTTGTATTCTCCGCTTTTGCCTTTATCCACCAGTTGAAATTCTTCCGAGGCATCAAAATCGGGAATCCAGGTATCTGCCTCAGGGAAAGTGGCATCCACACGGGTCAAAATCGCTTCGTCAATCAAATCCCACAGACTTTTTACCAATCCGCCGCCGCCCACATGGAACACTTTTCTCGTTCCGTCCGGATTTTCCTCCGCCAACAACGCCTCTAATGCCTCCCGATCATGCACCACACGCAAGTTTTCGCTCTCCTCACGTTCCTGACGTGTCATCACCACATTAAGCCTGCCCGGCAATGGCTTACCGCCAGGCAAAGATTCCAACGTCTTTCTCCCCATCACCACGATATGGCCCATCGTCGTGTTCTTAAAATGATGCAAATCATCGGGGATATGAAAGAGCATATCGCCCTTATTACCAATGGCAAATCGATTGTCGCATGCGATTAATAAAATCAAATCGTCCTCATTTCTATCGTCCGCCTGCCCCATCTTTATCGGCTTAATCTTTCTATGATTATCATACCCTCTTGTTAAAAATCTATGAAGATTCGGGACGCGCATTACGACGGCTTTTCGAGATTATGCATTTTACCGCCGTAATCGGGAGGCAGCTTTTACGGCGGCTTTCCGCGCTTTTGCTTTTTACCCCCGTAATCCTGCGGCGGTTTTTACGGCGGCTTTCCGCACTTTTCCCATTTGCCCCCGTAATTTGGACCGCACAGCAGATTAAGCCGACAGGTCTGATGCGAATACCGCTCGTGAAGGCCAGCCTGCAAAGCCTAGACAGCTTAACGCCGTCTGGTGAGCTATCCGAGTACGAAAAAAACTCCGCCGAAGCGGAGCTTTTCCTTATGCCCAGAGCAGGAATTGAACCAGCGACACAAGGATTTTCAGTCCTTTGCTCTACCGACTGAGCTATCTGGGCAAATCTTCCAAAGATGGAAAACAGTATATATCAAATTGTTCTCAGCTACCACCCCATGGTTAGCGAAGGAGGGTACCGACTTCCAGACCTAACACGGCGATTGGCTGCGCAGCTGACAGAGCCGATGTAGGTCTGATGCAAAGGCCGGCCGTGAAGGCGAGCCTGCGAAGCCTGAACGGCTTGCGGCCGACTGCTGAGCTATCTGGGCAAATATCTGTTGTATTTTACCACGTGCTCTGCCGAGGGGCAAGCAACGCGAATGGATATCAATTTGGGCCATCAGGGACTCGAACCCGGGACGAACCGGTTATGAGCCGGCTGCTCTAACCAACTGAGCTAATGGCCCTAACATCGGAGAAGGAGGGATTCGAACCCTCGCACCGCTCATCACGGTCTACTCCCTTAGCAGGGGAGCCCCTTGAGCCACTTGGGTACTTCTCCGAATGGCGGAGAGAGAGGGATTCGAACCCCCGTGAGCTTGCGCCCTAACGGTTTTCAAGACCGCCCCGTTATGACCGCTTCGGTATCTCTCCAAGGCTGACCCATCGGGGATTCGAACCCCGGACACCCTGATTAAAAGTCAGGTGCTCTACCGGCTGAGCTAATGGATCATACTGGGGTAGCAGGACTCGAACCTGCGAAATGCTAGAGTCAGAGTCTAGTGCCTTACCGACTTGGCTATACCCCATCATTGAGACTGTTTACTTGTCAACTGGGGTAGCAGGATTCGAACCTACGAAATGCCAGAGTCAAAGTCTGGTGCCTTACCGCTTGGCTATACCCCATCAACGCGCCCACGAGGATTCGAACCTCGGACACACGGCTTAGAAGGCCGTTGCTCTATCCGACTGAGCTATGGGCGCATAGGAAGATGAAAGACCATCTGTCGATTCATTCCTTTGCCCATTGTCTTTTGCTGATGGAGACTTACGCCTTACATCATCAAAAGCTGGTGAAAGGACTTGAACCCTCAACCTACTGATTACAAGTCAGTTGCTCTACCGATTGAGCTACACCAGCATTTCATCTGCACCCGCAAATGAAAACGACCCGGATGGGCTTCGAACCCACGACCTCCAGCGTGACAGGCTGGCATTCTAACCATCTGAACTACCGGGCCAAAATTGAATTGAAAATGGGCGCTACAGGGCTCGAACCTGTGACCCCCTGCTTGTAAGGCAGATGCTCTCCCGACTGAGCTAAGCGCCCATTAATTGACCCTACCCGGATTCGAACCGGGGATACCGCCGTGAAAGGGCGATGTCTTAACCGCTTGACCATAGGGCCTCAATTAAAGTTACTCAAACAGTATAGCAATGTGATGGCAGGTTGTCAAAATTTTTTTATGTCTTTTTTACGCGTTCTTTTTTTAGAACATCGGGTGACATTATCAAAACTAGATATTTATGCGTATTATTTCCTGCTTATTCTACTGTTTTCATCAAATTATGAAATTATTGTTCTCTACATAACGCCTTGATATAATGAACGGGAATAACGCGCGAGTAAATACATATTGAAATGTAAATTATACCACCGAATACATTACGGGGAGGTAAGTTATGCGAGAGTTGATTTCAAACGCCGAAAACAGGCGTTTATTTCTATTGGAATACTTTATTTATGGAAGTCCGTGTGTCGCTGTAGAAGATCTCAAAAAAACCTTAAACATGTCGGACAGCACCTTAATTGCCGACATTGAGAAAATGAAAGCCATGTATCCGGATCTCTCGCTCAGTATTTCCGACGGCAAGATTCGGGCCTATTTTGCACCCACTTTTCAAGCGCCGTCAATCTATGTTCCGATTACACAGAATAAGTTGATCTTTCGATTGGTAACACGCATCTTTTTCGAAGAGAATCTGTCGCTGACGACACTGGCCGTGCAGGAACACGCTTCGGTTTCTTCAGCCTATCGTGTGGTGCATGACTTTAATGCTATTGCCGAAAAGCAATATCAGGTACATATTGAGAACAACCCATGCCACATGGTAGGCACCGAAAACGCCATTCGTGCCTTCTATCGCGATTTCTTTTTGGAGGTCTATACGGGAGAAAGTCAGCCGTTTTCCGTGGATATCTTGCATGCCTGTCGAGAGTTTATCAAAGACTTCTCCCCTTTCCTGCAGGAACTGACACATCTGTGTCCACGCATGACGCTAGGATTTATGATTGCAACCGCCGTCACTCGCATCCTGCAAGGGCATCGCATCAAAGATCTGAAGCCATCGCAAGATTTTAGAAAACTGTATGCAGAATTCTCTAACAAGCCGGATTTTGAAGCGATTCAGAATCACTATGAGCGCTGCTTGGGAATTAAAATCACAGAGGAATGTTTAGTTGATATTTTCTATCCTACGCTCAATGAGGGGTATCGCCTGCAAAATCATCCGAGCAAAGAGACCAAGGCGGATCAGATCATCAAACAGATGCTCAATGACTTAGCGCAAGAGAATGATATTCCTCTAACAAGGACAACAGAGCTTGCCAACCGCATCAGCAACGGTCTCTTCTTGGCAAATTATGGCTGTTTTCATCCGGTAATCATTTTTAATGGGGCTGCCATTTTATGCATGAGTGCCTGGCATAATCATAAAGTTTTTGCACAAAGCGCCTTGCGCCGTCTCCAAGACTTACAAGAGAAAATTAACAAAATGAGCAGCCAGGCTAGCTCCATTTATCTGTTTTATATCCTGCTTGGGTCATGGCCTGATCTGTTACGCAATCTGCGTCTTAAATATAAAAAACTGCATGTTAAGATCGAAAGTCACCTAGGACCGGCGCATGAACATTTCGTAAAGGAGACGCTACTGCGCTTCTTCAACAGCTTTGCCGATTTTGAATTGTATACCGATGCTTTGGAAGAAGCGGGAGCGCCCAAAACGATTGATTTGCTCATCACAAATTTTTCACACCCGAACCTCAGCGGAGATAAGATTGAATATACCTTCCATATCCGTGATAACTTTCTCAGCAGTGAAGCCTTGTTTGAAATCGGCGATATGATTCGCAATATCTACAACGAACGCAATGGGCTCGTTTTAGATATACAAACCTTTATGCGCCTCTTTCATCGCTTTGAAGGCATGGGAAAAGACTTGCCCTTTGCTGAATCAGAAGAGTAAAACAACAAATGCAGCCACTGTTGTACCACGGCAAAAGCAAAAAAAAGAGTCGGCACGCCGACTCTTTTTTCTTGTTGTCCTCTCGAGGCGAATCCGTTTCCTTTCCCTCTCGATTTTTCAATCGAAAGGATAGGAATCGATCCAGGCAATTTCCTCATCGGTAAGTGAGGTCTCGGACTGCTCCGTCAGGACTTCCGGCGGACCGTCAGGACGTACGGCCATAGTATGCTCATACTGACAAGATTTTTTGCCGTCTGCCGTACGCGCCGTCCAGCCGTTATCATCCATTTTCACATGCCAAGTCCCTGCATTAATCATCGGTTCCACTGTCAGCACCATATTGGGTTGCAGACGAATGCCGCGATGTTTGGTCACGTAATGCAGTACCTGCGGATCTTCGTGCATCTCTTTACCGATACCATGACCAATAAAGTCACGCACCACCGAAAATCCCTGCGCTTCCACAAAGGGCTGAATGGCCTGACCAATGGCTACCAGGCGATTGCCGGCACGTACCGCATCAACGCCGCGATACAACGCTTCCTTGGTCACGTCCATCAGTTTTTGGTCTTCCGCCGACATTTTGCCAATGCCGTAGCTCCAGCAAGAATCAGCTAAATGATCGTGATAGCGTACAACGTTATCGATGGAAAGAATATCGCCATCTTCTAATCGGCGCTCATCCGGAAATCCGTGGCACACGGCGTCGTTAACGCTCATGCAAAGGGCATAGGGAAAACCTTCATACCCTTTTTGCTCTGGTGTGGCGTCCTTATAGTGCATGAATGCCTCCGCAAAAGCATCCACGTCCAATGCTCGAAGGCCCGGTCGCAAAATGCGCTTCAAGGCCAAATGCGTTTTGCAGAGAATAACCCCTGCTTCTTTCATTCCTCGAATCTGTTCTTCTGTTTTAATCGTAATCATATGACTTCCTATCGTTTGCGTTGATTCATGGACACCAGGCCAATGGATACGCCCAATGCCTCATCAATCTTTTCCATAGTTTCTTCATCAAAAGCCCCCAGCTTTTGCTGCAGGCGTTTTTTATCAATGGTGCGCAGCTGCTCCAACAGAACAACCGAGTTTTTCGGCAAATCCGTCCGATCCGATACGCGGACATGTGTCGGCATGCGGTTTTTGTTGGTTTGTGAGGTGATGGCGGCAACGATCAGCGTCGGACTATATTTGTTCCCGATGTTGTTCTGCAGTACCACCACCGGGCGTATGCCTCCCTGTTCGGAACCCACCACGGGGTCAAGATCGGCAAAAAAGAGATCCCCTCGCATCACTTTCTGCATGCTCTTCCCCTTTCTCTCCTTCGGCTCGCAAAGCCTCAAACCATCGAAACGCATTCGGAATATGCGCCACAATATCTGACGCAATCATGCTTTCTTCTCCCTTGTCCGCTGCAGCAAACTCCCCCGCTATGCCATGAAAGTCACAGGCTAAACGCGCGGCAGTCATCGTCGGATAGCCATAGCCTAAAAAGGCAGCCATCATGCCGGTTAACACATCACCGGCGCCTGCCGTAGCCATGCCCGGCGTCCCCGACGGATTATGATGTAGACTATTGCCGTCGGTAATGACGGTATGGTCCCCTTTTAGCACCACATAAGAAGCATAATCCTTGGCAAAACGAGACGCAACCGTATCACGCGCTTCCTGTACCTGCTTGACCGAAAGGCCGATCAAGCGACTCATCTCCATTTCATGCGGAGTTAAGACAACCGCTTGCGAAGCCATTCGTAATGCTGCCGTTTGTTTCGCAATGGCATTTAACGCATCGGCATCCAGGACGAACGGTGCCTTTTGTTCCTGCAAGAGAGTGGCAATCAAATTGCTGGCGTCCGGGAAACGACCCATGCCCGGACCGATGGCCACACTGGTGCAATCGTTGATAGCAGCAAAGATGTCCGGCAAGCTCGCTTGCGTAAAATGCCCGGTTCCTTCATCCGAGACTCCCTTTACAATGCCTTCAAGCATCTTGTTTTGCACAATCGGCACTAAACTTTCGGGTACGACCACATACACCAGCCCCGCTCCGCTGCGCAAAGCCGCATAGGCTGCCAAGCAAATTGAGCCAGCCATGCCGCGTGAACCGCCTACCAGAGCCACTTTGCCGTATTGTGTTTTATACCCGCGGTGATCCCTTCGCAGCAAGGAAAGCGCCAATTCCTGATGATAGATTAGATCTTTTGCTTGCACAAAAGGTGCTGATAGCATTTGTACCTTGTTTTTATTCTCCAAAACGCACACGGCTACGGCCACGCCTGCATCATGGGTGATGGAAAGCATTGCCGTTTTGTTTTCCTTCGCTAACATGTCGCCAAAAACGCCTTTCGCCTGTAGTGCCGGACGCCCGTTATTCGCATGCATTACCTCCACATCGCTAAAAAGATGCGGATACATACCGACGCCAAGCGCTTTTGCAAAGGCCTCCTTAGCCGCATAAATCCCCGCGGCAGCGGCGATCGGATGCGGGCTATGTTCAATATAGCACCGTTCCGCTTCCGTGAAAATGCTATGTTGAAAGTGCGGCTTAGCGTACGTTTTTTCCATACGCGCAATTTGTACAACATCGACGCCAATCATGCCTGCGCTTCCTTCCTTTGCAGTAAGGCATGACGCGACGCTTCGGCGCGCTGACGAATGTCTTCCACATCCACGTTCGGAAAGGCACCGTCTTGCATCAGAATATGCCCATCCACCATCGTTAAACGGACATCCGCAGAAGACGTGGCGTAGACCAGTGCCGCTTCCACATCCTCCGGTCGCGGGGTATGACGCACATTATTAAAATCAACCAGAATGAGATCCGCTTTTTTGCCCACTTCAATACTTCCTAGGGCATCCTCCTGGCCGATGGCATGCGCCCCGCCTCTGGTAGCCAAGTAGAGCATTTGATGCGCCGATGCTGCTGTCGGATCCAGCGTATGCCCCTTTTGCAGCAGAGAGCCCACCATCATATCGCGGAACAGATCCTGTGTGTTATTCGAACTGGCGCCGTCCGTGCCGATCGCCAAAGGAATGCCTCGCTCGACAAGTTCCGTGAACGGCATGAAGCCGCTGGCTAATTTCATGTTGCTCACGGGATTGTAGACGCAGGTGGCTCCACTTTCGGCAATGAGGTCGCGATCCCGCGCATCCAGCCATACGGCATGCGCCAAAATCGTCGTCGGACCTAATAGCCCCGCTTCGTGCAGTAATGTCGTGGGCGATACGCCGTAGCGTGCACGGCACGCTTCATCCTCCTGTCTGGTTTCCGCAACATGGATGTGAAAGCCAACGCCCAAGGCATCGCCCAACGCTTTGACCTTTCGTAATGTATCCGGAGAACAGGTATAGACCGCATGCGGGGCTAATAATACACGAATGCGATCCTCCGCACCATGATGGTACGCCATGAGGCGCTTCACTTCGGCCGGTCGTTCTTCTTGGACACTGTTGTCCGTAAAACCAGGACAAAGTACCGCTCGCATCCCGATTTCTTCCACCGCCTTGGCGATGGCATCTTCTTCCATATACATATCTACAAAGGTTGTGGTGCCGCTGCGCAGCATCTCCAGCATACTGAGCTTTGCCCCTGCAACCATATCCTCGGGTTGCATGCGATCTTCCAGCGGCCAGATATAGTCTTCCAGCCACGATTTTAACGCCACATCATTTCCGAAATTGCGAAACAAGCTCATGGAAATATGCGTGTGCGCATTAATCAAGCCAGGCATCAGAACATCTTCCCTACAATCAATGACGCGATCGACGGCATCCTCTTCCGTTGCGTTTTGCGAAATCGCGGTAATGATTCCGTCCGTCACGTCCACTTGCGCATGATGAAGAATATCGCCTGCATGATTCATGGTTAAAACGGTAGCATTTTGAAATCGTGTTTTCATGCTTATTCCTTTTGGTTCAAATCCTTTTCGGAGCCGGCCTCAGCCGAATTCCCCGATTCTTTTGGTGCTTCTTCCCTTTCTTCCTCCGTTGTCATTTTCTTACGACGTAAGGGATAAAAACGGCGGAAGTGGGACAATACGGCTTCCGGATCCTCTACGCTTTCTGTACGTAGCGTAACCGCCACATTGCGTTTGAGGGAAGCCGTGCCTGCCGCTGTAAAATCCTGCGGCAAGAGACGATACGCCGTGGCATGCTCAAGATAACCGCTTGTCATCGCATCAATGAGCGCTTCTTGTTCTTCGATCGAAATCCCTTCCTCACGAAACGCCTCACGCACCGAATCAATCACGCGGAAATATAAGTAATCCACGAACGTGCGATAGAGATAGCGCGGCTTCATATGCGTATTCAGGTCAAGCAGAATATGTACGAGCAGATTCCACAGAATGTCCTCATTGGCAACGGTCTCCAGGCGTTTGCCGAAATCTTGGGTCATAGGATCATGATAATGCACCGGAGGATCAAAAACGATCTTTTCACCGAAAAGTTCTAACACACGTTGGCCGCTGAACGCATCGTTCATAATACGCAAAAACTCTGTGGCATACTGTTCGCGTGATTCATACTCTACACGAGCGAACAAAAAATCCGTGATGAGATCAATGGCCAAGCGAAAATCAAAGCTCACCCCGTATTGTTCGCGAAGCGGCAATAAATACGCATCCTGTACCAGTCGTCCGATCATAATCTTCAGCTGATCCCTGGCTTGAAACTGTTGGGGCGAGTCCAGCGTGCGAAGCTGATCATAGAGCATTTCCATCTGGCGATCAATGATCACAAGATCACCCATGATGGAATCCATGATGTCATGCACAAATTTTTCCGTCAGCACATAGTTGTAGTTTTTGTATAAAATTTTATGATCGATTTCATTCCAAAATACATTGACAATGCTTTTAATCTGTAACTCAAAGTTTAAGACACGTTCGCCCAAAAAATGCCCGTCGATGCGATAGGAACGATAGCCGTTTTTCTGACTCTTGGGTTGCGGCTCGTCCAAGCGCAATTCAATGCGCGGGTCGCGATCGCATTGGTAGAAACCGTCCGAACGCTTTTTCGGAAACAATTTGAACAATTCCCGATAGATTTTTTCTTCATCGCTGATAAAACGGCATTCGATACGGCTACCGATCAGATCGGAAATATGGGCAAAAAGGCCTTCTGCCGAGACCATATGTAATAAATTTTGCCGAATAATCTTTTCCTTTAAACTGTCGTCTGCTTTAACGCGTGAGGTGTAATTCACAAAGCAATCCTTGTGTTCAAAGCTTTGTTCGAAAAACGAATCCAATGCGTGCTGCGCTTCTTCAATCTCAAAACGCAATTCATGTTTCAAAGCAATGGCATCATCAATATAGCTGAATAGAGGTATTTTCACTGCTTTCTCCTTCGTTTACAAGGATAGATTCCAACTCGTAATCACGGATCAGGGCTAACGCGGCTTCCAGAAGACGTGCGGTTATGCCCCATATGCAATGGCCTTTCCATCGATAGAGGAGCGTGTGATAGCTGCCCGTTTTCCAGGTATAGGGCCGATTCGCATCCCCCAACGGAAAGGAGGGGTCCTGCTCCAAATGCAATGTGTGCTCATAGACTTCGGGCGTTAGGCCATAAAGATCCGATACCGGCACCCACAACAGGGATGCGACTTCTGCTGTGCTGAATCGCCCGTCAAAATCATGCAAAATCCCCAAGAAAGAATCCAAGCGCTTCTGTGTCGGCGTAATAAAGATTTCTCCCGGTCCGATCACTTCCAATTGTGTGCGGCCCACCAGCAGTTCTTCACAGGTCTCACGCACTGCGGCTTCCAAGAATGTTTCCCCATTCTCCACAGCGCCGCCTGGAAAGCAAATTTCTCCCGGCTGTGCATGGAGATGATGCGCGCGCTTCTCCAAAATAAGGCAGGGCCCCTGCGGCGTATTGACCCACGGCATGAATACGGCATAATCTCGCCAGTATTGCTCTCCGATCAGATTCGCAGCACGATGCCGAAACGCCTCCGCCCGTTTCTTTTGCGGAAGAGCGCGTATCGCCTCCGTTGCCGTGTCTTTTCCCATCGTATAAGTATGCGGGGTATCCGACCACATCACCGCGCTTCCTCCGGCGTATCCACATCAATACGAAAGCCAACCGCCTTCAGTGCTAAGAGCAGAGCGTCACGGCTTTTGGTGCGCGTTTCCAAATACGGCACCACCTGCTCCGTGAAGGAAGGCAACGTTCGCTCAGGATGGCGTAAATCCACATATTGTCGCATGGCTGCATCGTAACTTTCAAGATCGGCTAACAGTACCTCGTCCGTCGGATAGACGTTTTCGAAAAATCGTGCTGCCTTCGGCAAGCGCGGTTTGAGCGTCGGCTTTTCCGCGGGTTTGCCGAACAAAATCGCCAGCGCCGGAAAAACTAGTCGAGGCAAACGCAACGCTTCCGCAATGCGCGCGGGATCATTTAAAATGCTACCTATAAATACCCCGCCCAGCCCGGCGGATTCCACGGCGTTCATTACATTTTGCGCCATCAAAACAGCATCGGAAAAGCCCTGAAAGAAGGTTCCCATGCCAAGTGATGCCTCTTTTTGTGTTTTTTGGCGATAGATTGCGGCATTGCGATGGCCATCTACCAGGAAAACCCACAATTCCGGGGCTTCGGCCACATAATCCTGTCCGGTAACCGCGGCAAAAGTCTGACGAATCTCCGTGTCCGTAACGCGCACAACGCTTGCCATCTGCATGCCCATGGACGTAGCCGTCCGATCGGCTACCTCCCGTATCTGTTTCAGCAATGCCAAATCCAAGGCTTCATTTGTGAAGCGACGAATCGAGCGATGCTCCCATTGCTGTGCAATCGTAGCGGTTTCAGCTGTCTCTGCCGTATCCCTTTCTTCGTCATTCGCATTGATGTGTTGTCCGATCATAAGCACTCCTCTGGTTCCTATAGGATATCTTCCCTCATGGTTATACCCGCTCTTCCGTTTGGATAACGTTTTCTTTCCTTCCGAAAAAAATCGCGCCGCAGCGCGATATCTTTTATAACATCTTTGGCAGCCGTACTGCCGGATCGGGCGATAAGTCCAACTGAAAACCACTCTCATCCTTATTTTGCTGCAAAATCAAATCATCCACATCCGCAAAGGAGGCATCATTTTTCTTTTTCATGAACGTCCCCACCGAACGAATGATGGTTTTTGCTGCACGCAGCATGTTGGGATCCGTAATGGCAACGGATTCCATGCTCAAATTGCCCTTGTCCAGATCCAGTACACGGATCACGGGCTCGTCCAAAATATCGCTGAACTGCAAAAATGCCCAGTTCTTATCCACATGAAAGTGATCGCGGTGTTTATGACCATTGATATAAATGGCAGTGCCCTTCTTCAACGCCAAAACGTCATTCAAAGACATATGCGTAAGATAGCGCCCCTCACTGTCGGTCATGCGCACATTATTGCAAGGATGATGGGCAAATACCACCACCGGTTTATCCTCCGCACTGAGCAACTGGTCGCAAATCCAACGCGACTGTTCAATGCCCATATAGGATGAGTTCTTGCGAAACGCGGCGACACGCGCCGTATCTAAGTACAGCAGACGCACCTCTTCCAAATCATCGGCGCGATACAGGGACGGCAAGCCGCTGATCTGACGAAAATTTTCTTTCCCACCGAAAAGAATATCATGGTTCCCGATGACCGGCTCAAAGCGTTGATCCTCGCGTTTGGTTTCGCGAATGATCGAAAAGATTTCACGCAACTGACGTTTTGTGCCGAAATGCGTAAAATCGCCTAAACACACATAACGATCTGCCTCAATCGAAAAGAAGGTCTGAAAAAATTTTGTATAAAAGCTCTTATTTAATTTTCTCTTGGCTGTGCCGTGCAACAGCATCGAAGTATAATGCACGTCACCAATACAAGCGATTCTCATATCTTTCCTTTCCGGCGATCCGAAAGAGCACTTCGTGCCTCTTTTCCCGATCCCGTACTACTATATCATGCAATTATGAAGCGCGCATGAACGCCATAAAAAAACATAGAAGACGATTTAAAACGATGAAAAAGCCATCGCTAGCGTAACGGCAATAAGGTTACTGCCAAAGCAATGATGGCACTGATGCCCGGCCAAAGAAAACGCCGTTTCCAAGCGATTTTCTCGCGATCCATGAGACGGGCACAGAGAGAGAAAAGCCCCACGGCAAGCCAAGCCAGCGTGGTGTCCGAGAAAAATCCGGGCACAGCAAAGGACACCGCCTCCACCATGAAAAGATGAAAAACGGTCATGGCAAGCATGGTTAATCCACTGAGAAAGTACACAGAGAGCGTCAGCACTGCAAGGGACAGGCAATAGCAGACAAACGGATCCTTCAGCATGGTGCATGCCAAAAGATCCGTCAACAGCCACCCGATTGCCCAAAGCAACGCTCGTCCTAATTCCGAAGCGCGCATGAGGCCACCCCGCTATTGATTCGTCTGCAGAAGTACATCAATATCATGCCGCCCTTCCGTGCGTGCCTCGGAAATCAAATCTTTGATCTTTAACAGGCGCGTGATCGTGGCACGATCTTCCTCTTCGAGTTTCATCCGAATGTACGTGATGGTCTCTTCCAGGTCGGGAATCGTACGATACTCCAACGCATTGACACGACGCCTTGTTGACTCAATCTCCTTTGCCATCAGCTGACAGCTTTTCTCTAACTTGGCCAGCTGTAACAGACGATCCATGACTGCATTTAATTTTTGTAAAGCCACATCCAATTCCACCGATGTTTGTGCGAAGCCGTAGGGAAACACATCGGCTTCTTCCCCCTTCTCGCGTCCCGTGCGTCGAAACGTATAATCCGGAATACGCACGCTCATCACGTTGTCCACTTTCACCTCCACGCCGATACGCTGCTTGGAACTGAGCAGCGCATTTTCCAACATGGGATCGGACATGACGGCACTGGCCATTGAAAAGGCATGAAAGGCTTCCTGTAATTCCTGTTCCACCTGCTCCCGTAGCGAACGATTCTCCTTTGCCAAAGCGATGAAACGGCGCATGAGCTCGTCCTGCTTGTCTTTGAGCAGTTTGTGGCCGCGCTTTGCGGTGGTGAGGCGTCCCTTCAGGTCCGTCATCACCATACGCGTCGGATTGACATTCAGACGGGTCATGCTTCGGCCTCCTTGCCTAAGTGTGCGTCGAGCATATCGTCTTTAATACGCTTCAATTCTTCGCGCGGTAACATGCGCAACAGCTTCCAGCCGAGGTCCAGTGTTTCTTCAATCGTCCGATTGGTTTGGAAACCCTGGTTCACATACTCCGCATCAAAGGCATCCGAGAAATGAGCAAATGCAATATCCGCATCCGACAATGCCGCTTCACCCAGAATCGTCGATAATTCCTTGGCGTTGCGTCCGCGCGCGACGGCCGCATAGATTTGGTTCATCGTGGCCGCATGGTCCGCTCTCGTCTTTCCTTCGCCAATCCCCTTATCTTTCAAACGCGACAGCGACGGGAGAATATCGATGGGCGGATTGATGCCGCGATTATACAGCGATCGATTCAGAATGATCTGGCCTTCGGTAATATAGCCGGTCAGATCCGGAATCGGATGGGTGATATCGTCCTCCGGCATAGAGAGGATGGGCAGCTGCGTGATGGAGCCTTCGCGGCCTTTGATACGACCTGCGCGTTCATAGAGCTGGGAAAGGTCCGTATAAAGATAACCCGGGAAGCCACGGCGTCCCGGCACTTCCTTACGAGCTGCCGACACTTCACGCAGAGCTTCCGCATAGTTGGTCATGTCGGTCAGGATGACCAAGACGTGCATATTCTGCTCGAAAGCCAGATACTCTGCCGCTGTTAAGGCAATACGCGGTGTTGAGATACGTTCGATCGTCGGATCGTCTGCCAGATTCATAAATAATACGGCTCGGTTAATCGCCCCGGTTTTCCGAAAGTCTTTAATGAAGAACTGCGCTTCCTCAAAGGTGATGCCCATGGCGGCAAAGACAACCGCAAATTTTTCATTGGTGCCGCGCACCGTCGCCTGACGGGCAATCTGTGCCGCCAGTTGATTGTGCGGCAAACCGTTGCCAGAGAAAATCGGCAGCTTCTGACCACGGACCAGCGTGTTTAAGCCATCGATGGCGGATACGCCGGTTTGAATAAATTCGGAAGGATACAGACGCGAGTACGGGTTAATGGCGGAGCCGTTGATATCCAGCCGTTTCTCTGGTAGCAGTTGCGGTCCGTCATCAATGGGCTCGCCCATGCCGTTAAAGATACGACCAATCATATCCTTCGACACACCGATCTCCTGCGGATGCCCCAAAAAGCGCGCCGAGGTATCCCGCATATTGATACCGGATGATCCCTCAAACAGCTGCACCAAAGTGGCCCTTTTGCTCACTTCAAGCACCTTGCCGCGGCGAAGCGTTCCATCCTGCATCTGTACTTCTACCAGTTCTTCGTATTTTACGCCCTCGACGCCGGAGACCAGCATGATGGGGCCGGAAATTTCCTGGATGGTTTTATAATCCTTAATCATTGGTGACCTCCTGCTCCTGTATCAACGCCTGAAAGTCCTTTACCAGCTCTTCGCAAATGACGTCGATCTCCTCCAGTTTATCCTCGGGAATCTGGCGCATACGCACAATGCGCTGACGAATCGGCATGGCTTCAATTTCACGCAGATACACGCCGTGCTCCAATGCCTCTGCCGCTTTGTCGTGGAATGCCAAAATGACATCCAGCATTGCATACTGTTTTTTCGCCGAGCAATAGGTATCAATATCATCAAACGCGTTTTGTTGCAGAAAATCTTCGCGTAAGGACTTTGCCGTAAAGAGTTTCAGCTGATCTTGCGCGGACAGCGCATCCTGGCCGACCAAACGGACAATTTCCTGCAGGCTTTGCTCTTCCGTTAAAAGCGCAATGGCCTGCTGACGATTCTTAGCAAAATCGGGGTGAATCTCTCGACTGAAGTATTCATCCATCTTAGCCTGGTAGAGCGAATAGCTCTTCAGCCAGTTAATTGCCGGAAAGTGACGGGCATAGGAAAGATCGTAATCCAATCCCCAGAACACCTTGACGATGCGCATCGTGGATTGAGTGACCGGTTCGGAAAGATCGCCGCCCGGGGGCGACACAGCACCGATGGCCGTCAATGAGCCTTCGCGATCCTCAGCGCCCAGGCACTTTACAATGCCCGTGCGTTCATAGAAGCTGGCAATACGCGAGGCCAAGTACGCCGGATAGCCTTCATCGCCGGGCATTTCTTCCAAACGGCCGGACATTTCGCGCAAGGCTTCTGCCCAGCGGGACGTCGAATCCGCCATCAATGCGACGGAGTAGCCCATGTCGCGATAGTATTCGGCAATGGTCATGCCGGTATAAATGGACGCTTCACGGGCGGCCACCGGCATATTGGAGGTATTGGCAATCAAAATGACTTTCTGCATCAAACTTTTCCCGGTATTCGGATCAATAATTTCCGGAAACTCATTCAATACGTCGGTCATTTCGTTTCCACGTTCACCGCAACCGACATACACGATCACATCCGCATTGGCCCACTTGGCCAGCTGATGTTGAATGACGGTTTTGCCGGAGCCGAAGGGGCCCGGGATAGCAGCGGTACCGCCTTTCGCAACGGGGAAAAACATATCGATGACACGTTGGCCCGTAATGAGCGGGACTTCGGGGTCCATTTTTTGCTTCACCGGACGCGCCGAACGCACCGGCCAGCGATGCGACAGGTGCAATTCCTGTGTTTCTCCGTTTTCATCTTCCAGCGTGCCGATGGTTTCTTTAACGGTATAGGCGCCGGAGGAGAGCGCCGTAATCTTGCCCTTCATCTGCGGCGGCACCATGATTTTATGCTGTACCACTTCCGTTTCCTGCACCGTGCCCAACACATCGCCGCCGCTTACGACATCACCGACGGCAGCTGTGGCGGTAAAATCCCATTTCTTTTCATGCGAAATGGCCGGCGCCGAAACGCCACGTTCCAAAAAATCACCGGCAATCTCTGCTAAATCGTCCAGCGGTCGCTGAATGCCGTCGTAAATTTGCCCCACCAGACCCGGACCTAATTCGACGGACAGGGGGGATCCCAAAGACGTGACGGGCTCACCTGGCCCGATCCCCGTGGTCTCCTCATAGACCTGAATAAAGGCGACATCGCGTTTCATTTCAATGATTTCGCCGATCAATCCTTTTTCTGATACTTCCACAACATCCTGAATGTTGGCGTCTTCCATACCGCCGGCTTCTACCAGCGGTCCGGAGACCTTAATGATCGTTCCCTCTTTCAATGTGCCCTCCGATCTAAAAGATATTCATACCGACGGCCTTCTCAACATTGGCGGAAATCTCTGCCATACCAATGCCTTGAGAGCCGCGACTATTTGGAATCATGATAATGGCGGGCACGGCCGCCGTCTGGTATCGCTCGACGGTCTCTGACGCGCGCTTTGCCAGTTCCTCCGTCATAAAAATTACCGCATAGTCCTGCCGAGCCAGGTGTTCAATGGTGTTGCGAATCTCATGATCCTCTTCCGGCGTGAATACGTCCACGCCCAGCGCTTGAAAGGCCAAAACGGATCCGCGATCACCGATCACCGCTACCTTATGCATGACTGCTCCTCTCTATCTGCATGGCGGATGCCGCACAGCGCACGTGAGAAGTGATTTCTTCCGGGGATAGACCGATGCGTTTGCCGCCAAAAATAATATTTAAATCCTGTATTTCTGTTCGCACCTTTACAATATAGGCGAACAGAAGCGCTTCGCCGGATTCTCGGCGACCGCCTGCTTCCGCCAACTGCAACGCCACACGATCGCGCGCTTTTTCCAAAGCATTGATGTCGCCATCGTGTCCGAATTGCTCCCAGGCCTGGGTCGTCACCGTAGAAGCCCCACCACGATGCAGCATGGCCAACAAGTTTTCCATGGAGACCCCACTTAAGCTATCTTTGCCATCGTCCTGCGCCGGGCCGGCCAGTCGCGATGACAATAGATCCGATAGAGAGATGCTGCCGCCGGGCAAAAACACTTCGGTCAAAAAATGACGCGGCTGATTCTGCCATCGAGCCCTAAAGAAGGAGAGTAGATTCGTGAAATCCGTTATTTCTCGCGCATAGGCTTTGAAAAATTCGCTGCCGGTTTTCGCACTCAGCTCGTGCATATCTTCAAAATAGGCGCGATCCAGAATGCTATCCACCTTCTGCGCATCTTCGGTCTCGTCCCATATCTTTGCGGCATGAACCGCAGCTTCTTCAGCGCGTGAAGCTTTCCCAAAGGTTTTTTTGGCTAAAATTTGTTTTTTCACGTTGGGCAAAAACAAACTGCCAAACGGAAAAAACAGGGCCGAAAAGCGATCCGGATCCGTCGACGCTTTGACCAATATTTTTAAATTATGATAGTCGTAGCGCAAAAACAGCAGCCGCTTGAGCGCTGGCTCTTTGACCAAGTCCAATACGGCATCCGCCTGCTTTTGCAACTCACGCTTCAATACCTCCGAGAGCGTAAAGTTCGCATCATCTTCTGGAAACAACGCACCGAAACGCGTTTCTTTTAAAATTTCCAGTGCCGCTTCATAATTTTCGGCATCGATCATGCGTTCCCATTGTCCCGGTTTAATAAATTCTTTTTCCCACATGTGTATGCGCATTGAAGCAAAGGCCTGATTTTCCATCATTCCTCCCCTTCCATCATCGCTTGAAGGACCTCCTGTTCCAAAGATTGACGCAAATAATGCATAATCTCCGGAAAATCAAAGTTCTCTCGCATACCGTTCTTGCGGATGCGAAAACCACTCACAAGGTCCGACGCATATTCGACCGGCACAGAAGCATCCGATAACGCGGGAAAGCCTTCCGGCAGCTCCACTACGCCACCTTCTTCCAGCGGATTCTCCCGGAGGTATTCCTCCAGAATCGCCTTGACCTTAGCCGGATCCGGGTGTCGTAATTTTTCTTCTGCTTCTTCAAACACACGGCGCACTAAATCCTGTTTTGCCGCTAAACACGCATTGCGTTCCTTGCGTTCCGTTTCGGCCAACACGCGATCCTGAATGGCTCCTTTTTGCCGTTTCGCATGCTCAATGATTGCATTCGCCTTTTTCTGCGCTTCTTCGAGCGCCTGTTGGCGTTCTTCGTTTAATTTCTTTTGGGCATCCGCATGAATTGCCTCCGCCTGCTGTTTGGCATCCTTTCGAATCTGTTCGGTGATCTGTTCCAATTGGGCCATAACTTCCCCCTTTCTGTCACGGAGAAATTACGCCTGTAAAACCAAAATCAAGGAGATGATAAAGGAAAGAATGGCGTACGTTTCGACCATAACTGCGTAAACAATGCCTTTCGTGAATTGCTCTTCATTTTTCGCCAGAATTTCAATACCGGCATAGGCCACATTGCCCTGTGCAATAGCGGAAAAATAACCGACAAAGCCAACCGGCATGCATGCAAAGAGCAGGTGCAGTCCCTTGGCTAATTCCATGTCCGAGGATAAGCCTAAGAGCACCACCAGACCGATAACGAAGCCATAAAGCCCCTGCGTACCCGGTAGCAGCTGCAACACCATGGACTTACCGAATTTTTCCGGCTCATCAATAACTACCGCTGCTGCCGCCTCCCCGACATGTCCAACGCCCTTTGCCGACCCGGCGCCCGAAAAAATTACCGCAATAGCAATGCCCAAAAAACTAAAAATCATTCCGCCGTGCTGTAAGAAAAACTCCGTCATTTTCTCCTCCTTCATTCCCCTCTGGGATGTCCTTGTTCAACGTCCGCACATTCGTGCTTATCTTATGATTTCTTCTGTGTGGAGAGATCCACATATTTCGGTTCCGGTTGCAGACCGCGGAAGGGTTTCCCGCCGCCTTCAAAAAACTTTCCGAAAAACTCCACATAGATCAAACGCATCGCATGAACATATGAGGAGAGGGAACTTAAAAATAAATTAAACAAATGCGCGCCCACAATAATAACCGCTGCCAATACATAGCCGGGAACACCCAAACTTGTCAGCATGCCGCCGATCATGTTCATCGCATAGCCGATATAGGCGCCAGCCAGCATAATCGCCGTCAAGCGCGTATAACTGACAAGATCGCCGATGTATCCCGTAGCACCGTAGAGATTATAAAGGCCCCAGGTGAAACGACCGATGCCCTTTTCTTCTCTTGCCGAGAACAAAAAGATCAGAACCGCTCCCACGATGGCCATCACAAAGCCGATGGTCTTCAATAGGTCCGGTCCCTTAAAGAGCATCACCAGGGCTACCATGACCAGCCCTACCAAGATCAGCATCCAGGAGATCACATCATAGACAACGTCCATCGGATGTCCTTCCCGAATTTGTTGCCATCCCTTAAGCCCCAAGCCGACCAAAATATGGATAAAGCCCAGTGCCACTGATACGACGATCATGGTCATAAAGTCCTTTGTCGGATCGATGATCAACGCTTTCATTGGGATGAGTCCTCCGAAAATGGAGCCGAAGCACAGGCCGACAAGCATCGTAGGCACACTCAGCACCTGGAAGAAACGCAGCGATGTTTCCGTCGCTTCCTTCCAGTGAAAAAAGCGTAGCGCCAACGTGGTTCCCAAAAAGAGCAGAGCGCCATAGCCGAAATCGCCCAGCATGATACTGAAAAACAAAATATACCAGGGCGCGATGAGTCCCGTGGGATCCATTTCTTTATACAGCGGCAAGGAATAGGTTTTGACGATCGATTCAAATGGCTTAGCGATGGCATTGTTCTTCAACAAAATCGGCACATTCGGATCCTCGGGATCCGCCGCCTCTATCTCCAATGCATAGCGCGATGTCGGCATATCCCCTTCCACCGTTTGACGAAAGTCGTCCGCTCGATCGGTCGGCACATAGCCCTCCAAGAACGTTAAATACTGCGAATAGAGCATTTGATCCTGCGCATCCAACAGAGCCAGGCGACGAGCATCTTCTTCATACGCAATTTCCAGCGTCTTCAGCGATGACTCACAAAGTCGTTTTAAATGTACTTTGCCGTCTGCTATGGCTTTTTCTTGCTCACGCGTGTCCTTGTCCAGCTCCTCTATTTGTTGGGCAATCGTTCCCTCCCCTTCTAAAGAAAAGGGTTGAAAATTCACATCGCGCAACCAATTCGCCAGTTCTTTATCCCTGCCGTCGGTCAATAAAAACACATAATACACGCGGGCATCGCCATTCAAGAATTCCAGATACGTTCCTTGCGCTTCTTTCGCAATAAATTGTCTGGTTTCATCTGCCCAGCGCTGCGGGATCGTACCGATCATCGCTTTGACGCTTTGCATGGCATTGATGTCGTCTCGCGTAATATCCAACTTCTTCCAGTGTGAAAGCTCCGCCTTCTTTTCGGCGTTGCTTTTTATTTTCTCGCCGGCCCGACGCATTGCCTCATTTTCCACTTGCACGGCTTCCAGCGCCGCATCAACATCTTTTTTTCCGACAGAAACGGCTTTTTCTTCCTTGACATCGGCCTTCGGCAAGGCATTGCCCAATTTATCCGTCAGATGTTCGGGTGGCGGCAATGTCGCACGCAACGTATCGATGGCTTCTTCCAGGCGCACACGACGCGCCTGCAAAGTGGATCGTTCCGGCAATATCGGCGCTTCTTGCAGAAGTTCTTTATCAGGCTCTGTCTGTTCTATGACGTGCACGTCACCAAAGGTTTGCAAGCGTTCCAGCAGCGCATCCTTTTCGGAGGCAAAGATCGCCAGCTTAAATTTTGACATCTTAACGATGGCCATAATGCAACACCTCTTCTACGATGCGATCTGACATTGCCTGAATGTGCTTGGCATCGGTCGAGCGAATTTTTTCCACTTCGGCCTCTGCCGCTTGTGATCGCTCTTGCATGGAATCTCTGGCCTGCTTTTCATACGCTTCCAACAAGTCCGCGGCTTCTTGTTCCGCTTTTTCCAGAACTTCTGCCGCTTCTTTGCGGTAGTCTTCCCTGCCTCGGGAGAGTTTTTCTCCGGCTTGTTTCTTTGCTTCTAGGAGAATAGTTTCCGCTTCCTTTTCAGCAGCCAGCACTTCCTGAATTGCCTCTTTTGCCATACGCCCTCCTTCCTTTTCCACCATCCGTTCCCGAAAACCAGGTCTTTAGCCTCTCCGCCTCCACCATCAGGCGCTGTGTTGAAACAGAAGAACAGAACTATAGTCAATTTATTGTATACCCTTTTTAATCCACTTGCGCAACTCGTCAGATTTTCGTTTTTCTATCTGTGATTATCTTCGATTATCTTCCATTTCCTAGTCATTAAAAAATGATATTTTCTTTTGCACGGGGTAAAATAAAGATATATGAGCTAGCGCACACTAACAGAAAGGGAAACTTATGAGCAAAGTACTGGATTTTCAAACGCCCGTTTCGCAATTAATAGAAAAATATCCCGCATTGAAAGAGGTATTGATCTCTCTCGGCTTTACGCAACTCAAAAATCCGCTCATGTTGAAAACGGCCGGAAAATTTATGACCCTGGAGAAAGGAATCGCCTTTATGAAGCTGGACCCACAACGCATTCAAGCTGGTCTTGAAAATGCCGGTTTTACGATCGTGAAAGGAGAAGAAGATCTCGAGCGACGAGAAAGAGTAAATACGATTAAAGAATACTTGCAGCGCGTGAATGACGGCGAATCGCTCGAGAAGGTACAGGCAGATTTCAATGAAAAATTTGCTAACGTCGACAGCGGTGAAATCATGCAAGCCGAGCAGGAAATTCTCGAATCCGGAACGCCGATTGAAGAGGTGCAAAAGCTCTGTGATATTCATTCTTCACTTTTTCATGACTGTGTATCGCACGAGGCCGTATCCCTTTCCTCTTATGAAATTGCCGATCATCCGCTGCATATTCTTCATTTGGAAAACATCGCCATCCAAAAACTCTTGCATCAAGCGTATAAAAGTCTGGCTAACGGCCAAAGCCAAGCCATCGATACGAAGGCGCTCAAAAAAATTGCCAGCCATTATCACAAAAAAGGCGATCTCATCTATCCGCTTCTCAAGAACAAATACCATATCTCCGGCCCCTCCGATGTCATGTGGGGCGTGGATATCGAAATTCGTACCGTCTTCTCCAGCCTAGACCAAGCAAAAAAGCGCGAGGAGAGCTGGAATCAAGCGATGAAAGAAAATCTCAAACGTGCCAAAGAAATGGTATTCAAAGAAGAAAATATTCTATTTCCCCGTCTTGAGGAATGTTTCTCTACACAAGACTGGAAAGAAATCGCAGAGGATATGAAAAATTATCCGCAGCTTCTCCTGCATGAATCCGATTTTTCCGAGAAAGCACCTGTCACGGAATCCACCGATGAAGAAGAGATGCAACCATCGATGCCGGATCTGCTACGCTTTACTCTGGGGCAACTTTCTCCCCTACAGGTGGAAGCCTTACTGAATACCCTGCCCATGGAAATTACTTTTGTCGATCATAACGATATCAATCGCTACTATAACGATAACGGGAAGCCCAAAGTTTTCCAGCGACCCAAGAGTTCCCTGAACCGTGAGGTTTACGAGTGCCATCCCGCAAAAGTGCGTCCCATGGTACAAGGCATTATCGAAGACTTTAAACTCGGAAAAAAAGATACCGTTTCTGTTTGGCGCGTCATCGGCGACAAAAACTATTTTATTCAGTATATGGCGGTACGGGATAAAGCCGGTCTCTATTACGGCACATTGGAGTGGATTATGGATATGGACTTTGCCAAGGATCACTTTTCAAAATAGAAGAAAGCGACTCTATGTCCAGGGCAAGAACGGCCAAGACGACGCGACTCGCTCTGCCTATCATGTTGTAGAGTCCGTAATAGGTTCTCATGTGTTGCCAGGAGATGTTGTTGTTACAGTATTGCATTTTAGAATAACCAACTCATATTACTATATGAGCGGATTTTTATAAAATTGCAATTTGTGATAATTTAAGAAATTGGTATTTCACTGGCTTATAGGCAATCTGCCTCTTTTCGATTTCTTTCATATTAAGCCTGTTTTGAAACCAATTGGGGACAAATTGAGGACAAAATCGAGCGGAGAAGAGAGGGATTATTCCCCCTCTTCTTCCAACATTTTGCGGCGTTTTTCAACCAATATTTCGATTTCTTGTAGATCTTCTTCGGTCGCATGACTGCGGATAAAAAGTCTTGCCGTTCTTCTATAACCATCTATACGTGTTTTCTCTCTGTTACGCTTACGGTATACCTCCGTCGCCCGCTTTTGCGCATCACTTATTTTTTCCATAGTATCCTCTCCAAACAATAATAAGGGTGGCAATCGATGTTATAAGAGAGCAAATGCTCACAATCAACTGTAATTCTTTCATATTTCCTCCTTTATGGGTATACTTACAATACGCTCCCAGAGGGGGGCGAGGGGATTATTCCCCTCGTTTTTGTTCTTTGATCGTCACTATCATCGTTATTACGTTTGCTACCGTACCGATGATTGTGGCGATCATTCCAATGCTTTTTTGTTATCCGCCGAATTGATCTTATACCCTCTTGGCTTATCGATATTTAGGGGGTATGCATTTTTAATAATTCCGCCTTGAGCTTTTTTGTTTCTTCTTTATCACCCGTGTCAATAAGCAAAACTTCTTCTCGGTCTGCAATTAGATTTTTCAATTCTTCTAAATCTTCTTGCGTGACGTACTTCCGTATAAACGTCTTTGCTGTGCTCTTATAGCGCATATATCTCGCTCTTTCGGGATTCTTTTTCTCCCATGCGCGGCTCGCCTTCGTTTGTGCTTTACTTGCCATTATATGACCCCCTTCGTGTGTAAAATGATAAGCAGAACAACAACTCCTAAGCCAATTGTGCCAATGATTCTCTCTTTTCTTGTCGTCTTCCGGCAGTCTATTTTGATTGTCATAGTGTCTTTGCTATAATGGTCTCGAGAAGGAAGGGCTTAACGCCCTTCGATCTCGATTTTGATGGTGAGCTTGATGAGTAAAAGGTTGATTTCGATGGTCACTTCTTTTACCGCCAAGCTCTTTTTCTTTACCATCACCACTCGGCAAACTTGCGATTGATGATTTCATTCACCTGCTCATCGGTGTACTTCCCGTCGGCTTCTTTCTTTTTTTCGTTCGCTTTCGTCGTCTCTTGTTGCTCGTCCGCCAGCGTCGGTTCTTCCTGTTTTTCCATTTGTTTTGTTTCCTCAGCCATTTCTGCCTCCTTGTTTCTCAAAGTTATAGTCACCTTCCCGACTCCCCACAGTTTTACGTCATAAGGCTTGGACGTGGGATTCCTCCCAATAAAAAAGCAGTGGGCGTTTTGCCTACTGCTTTGGTTCATATGTTTTTTTTGAATCAGATTAAAGGATCTCTATCGATTCAATCTCAGATTGATTTAATAAAATGTTTCCTATTTCTAACATATTCTCCTCATCGTCCTCTTCTTTTCTATAAAAGTTTGTGCACTTTACATGCTTCAAGTCTTTCCCCGGAAAGAAGGAAATATTGATTGTTTTACCGTCCGCCTGCCTCATGAGTTTCTCACTAATCATTTTGTGCCCCCCTCCTTTCTAGGAACAATATGAACCCACTTCTTATCTTTATATTCTATGCTAAAGCGATGAGTTAAATTGCCTTCAACCTCTCCCAAAAATCTCTTGTCCGTAATAAACTCTTTTTTTGTCCATAATCCTCTTCCATTACGTCTAAGCTCTCCTGACCCCGCTCTATCATAAATCAATTCCTGTGCCCGCTTCTCTGGAATGTTGATTTTGCTCTTCTCTGGGTTATACCTCTTACTGCCATCGTGATGTTCTTCGAACTTTTCGTGGTTCAAGACCTTATCGTGATCGTCTATCCATGATCTTATCGCCTCATCTGATTGCTCCTCTATTGGTTCATCCACATTATACCCATTATCCACATACGCAGCCACTGAACACCGACAAAACGGGTGTAGTGGTGGGAGATTTGCGCCGATTTCACTTCTGTCGATATCGAACACTTCCCCATCCAGAGCAGAGCATACAGGACATGTCCGATCATCTATTTCTGTTATCCAGATATACTTTCTATATCCGCCTTTCTCAAAAGAGTTAAGCTGAATTTCACTCATCACACGTGCCGATTCCGTAATAGCAAGGCGCCTTGCGGCAAAAAGCGCTCGACCTGCTTTCTCTCCCATTTCATTGGATACCAGATCGGTGAAAAGACGTGCCCATCTGTCTGGATGTTCGCCTTGCAAGATGGAGCGCTCTAACCCAACCTGAAGCCGTGCGACGAGCTCATTTTTATTTGCCCAGATACGAGAGGAAAAGGGTGCGCCGTGAAAATCGCCACTGATAACCTCCGCCGCACCACGAACCAAACTCTTTCTCGTCGTCTCACTAAGACCGAGGATCCCCGCTTGGCGTTCCACCTCATCCATCGCCTCTTTTTGCAGGCGCTTTCTTAGCATCGCGTCTTCCTTGTCATAGAGCTTTAGACCGTCCAGTTCAATTTGTCGCTTCATGAGTTCCAGCCGGCTGGTTCGCACAATCACCCCCGCCTCTATCTCCAAAGAGCTCTGCGGCATAATTGAGCTTTTCGTTTTGATCCGTAGAAGATTTTGCCACATCGTTAAACTCAGATAATACTTGCGTTATGGATTTATGCTCTCGAGAAGCTTTTGCTTGTGCCTTTGTAAGATATGAAAGTGCTTTTGCCCCATCGACTCCGGCCTGTTCAAATTGGCTCATGGTAACAACGGATTCTTCGAAGCTTAAGCCGAGAACTTGTAAAACTGGAGCGCCTCTTGTTACGCTATCTAAGAGTTTTTCCGTCTGCACGCCGGTATCTTGCCCGGCCTTCGTCACGACGTCCCACACATTCGATAGGTCGCCCCCAGAAAGGCCAAACTGATCCATGGCGGCTTTGACGGATTGCGTCGCTTGCGTTACTTCGCTTCCGTTGATTTCGGAGTACTGTAGAAGTTTTCTGGTCGCGCTATCGAGCGCTTCATCTTGTAGCCCAAACTGCGTATTAATCTCGCCGATAGCATCCCCGACCGCTTTTGAATCCGCCGGCATGGACGTATATACGTCCTGAAAAACCTTCCCCATCTTATCTGCAACTTCGCCAGTAGCGCCGGTTTTCGCGATGATGGTGTCCTGACCTTCATCCAGTTTTCCCCAGGCGTCCATAATGGATCCTATGGCGTCTAATGCGGCGTCCTTAAGCTGTCCAAAGAGATTGATCGCTGCATCAAGGCCAGATATTTTTACGGCTTCATTGTTAATATCGTCAATAGATTTCCCTGCTTCTTCTGCGGAGTTTCCCATCATGTCGATCTTCGCGCCGGAGTCAACAGCCTCTTTTTGCAGCTTTTCAAAAGATACACCGTCATCGAGGCGGTCTAAGTTTTCTTTCAGTTTTTCGCTATCTCCGCCAGTTCCCAACAGTGCATCGCCAAGTTTCTGCAGGGCATCTTCCATCTGCTTAGAAGAGCCTTCGCCCTTCTTAAACGCTTCAACCGTCTCTTTGCCAAGGATATCTGCAAAGTCGTCAATCTTCGTTCCGGAGGCTTCAAAAATGGTGGTGAGATTCTTTGTCGCTTGCTCCAGCTGCTTTTGCTCATTTTGCGAAGAGGTTAACCGCTTCTCATAGGTAGATAGCTGTCCTTCTGTCGCAATAATCTCACGTTGGAACGCTTCATACTGATCAACCGAGATTTTCCCTTGGTTCAGCTGCTGCTTCATCTGCCCATCTGCGTCTTGAAGGATCTTTAATTTTTCCTTCGTCGCGTTAATGGCTTCCGCAAGATTTCTCTGCTGCTGCTCAACGAGTTTTGTGTTTCCTGGGTTAAATTTTAAGCTCTTTTCAATTTCACGAAGAGCTTTCACCGAGTCACGCGCTGCATTCTCCGAGGAAGAGAGGGCTTTATTTAGTTTTGTCGTATCGCCATCTAACTCAATGGTGATTCCTTTGATTTTTCCGCTTGCCATACTTCCTCCCCACTAAAAAAGCACCCTGTAATCAGGATGCTTTCGATCTTTTTTCTATTTGCGTATCAAAACAGATCTAAAAATGTTCTTTTCAAATTTCCCCTTAGACGCTTCTTGTTTGCTTTCACGCGCTGTTTTCTGTTCTGAACGGCCTTCTTGTATTTAGGATTCGCCAGTGCCGTTACTTTGTCATAATACACAGTGATTTCCTCAACAAAATCTTTCGGAACATCTTCCTTCTTTATCTCCGCCTTCCAAAAGTCATTGTATTTTGGCAGTGGATCTTCCTTGTATTGGTTATACCTTGCCCATTCATAGTACGCCTTCTTAAAGGCTTCCCACCTCACCTTGAAAGGTGCTTTTACAACGATTCTATTTTCTTTCATCATGATGCACCTCTCTTTCTTTGGTTTAATATATACCCGCATTCCATCAAAACGTATCAAAATCGAATTGCCCTGCTTCGCGAACAGTTTGCTCGCCTGGCATGCCTTCCGGTAGCACGGTTTCGTTATATTCCAAGCAGTAGTCCACGATTTGCCCCGGATTCATGAGGTCAAACGCAGAGATAGAAAGCCCTCGTAGTTTCGCTCCAACAAGCATCGTTTCAAGTGTTACTTCACGATCGTCATCTTTTTTTTTGATGGATTTTTCACTTCTTTCGCCGTCTTAAAGGCTGAGATGATCAATTCTTGTAGGTCCGCAAAGACCACAAAGACCGGGAACGAATCAAAGCTATCGAGCCACGTAAGAAGATCCGGGACGGAAGGATCCGCTGTTCGTGCCAAGACCCAGATCAGATCATACAAGACGCGGGTATCGAACGCGGAAAAGTCCACGTTCTTACCCTTGCTCGTCTCCAGCAGCTCGCCCATCTCATAGATATCCTTTATGGGGTCACGCCCCGTGAGCTCCTTATAGCGGATCAGAAAACCGCCAGAACAGCGAAAAGTAACGGATTTCCCATCAATGGTAAGTGTCTTTTCCATGCTGGTACCTCGCTTACGCCGTTAGTTCAGGAACAGCGTCGAAAAAGGTTGCGTAGTTCTTTCCGCCCTCTTCCGCTTTTGCTTTGATTTTGCCGTCACTGATACGCGCCATCGCCGTAAAGTCAAAGGAATCCGTCTGCGGCGTGGTTTTATCCGAAGTCGTTTCCCCTTCTACCTTCGGGCGTGTCGCTTTGCAGCGATAGAGGACATGACGCGTCGCATTCTTATCTCCCTCAAACTGAAACGCCATCGCAAATTCCTTGCTAACGTCTGATAGTGACTCCACCATAAGCCCGGATGCTGCGTCAAGCTTCATCCCCAAAATCTTGGTATAGAAGTCATCGTTAAGCATCGCCATCTCAAGGCTTCCTGAGTAGCCGTTGTTGGAAGTGGAGACATAATATGCCTTATTGTCGGCATAAAACGACTCACTATCCCCTTCCGGGCTCAGGCTTAGATTTACGGCTCCTAAAAGCGGAAAGCCTGTTTCGTACTTCGTTCCCGTCGCATCATCAGATGTAATCGGATAAATGTGGACCTGTGAAAGCCCAAATTTTACTTTGTTTTGCGTTGCCATTTTTACCTCCCTAGATCACAAAAAAGTAGTTGTGCTGGTACATTCTCTCGTCTTCAATGTAGTAGGTTGCCTCATCTTCCCAAAGAAAACCCATTTCATCGAGGCGCTTTTCAATCTTTTCCTCAAGCTTCGGATCTTTGCTTTTGAAGTACAGCTCAAGGCGTATGCGCGTCTGCTTCGTCCACACCGATTCATCCGCAACGAACGTTTCTTTTCCTTCATCCACAAAAACCATGAAGGGCAGGCTTGTCGGCTGCGTGAAATGGTCATAAGCAAGAGGAATATTCACTTTCTTTAGCCCTGTATACAACTCTTCAAAAGTCATCCCAGCTTCTCCCGTAGTTTCTTTTCCACTTTGTCAGCGAGACCTTCCTCTACCGTGGCGATGTGCGGAAAAGCCCTCACCCTTCCACCGTTCGGCTTTGCGTGCCCGTACTCCAGAAGATGTGTGAGGCGGTAATGCTTTTTGTTGTAGACGATCTGCTTTTGGATCCCAAGCGTCGCGGCTTCCGTTTTTGCAGACCATCCTTTTCGGTAGCCGCCGGATTTGTCTTTGAAATCTCCGGCTGTTTTAAGCTCGTCTACTGCCTCTTTCGCCGTTTCTTTGAGGACATCATTTGTCGCTTTCACAACCTCATCCGAGTACTCATAGAGCGCATCGCCTATCGCTTTTGCAAGATCAAGTGCCATCGCCGATTGCCTCCCCGTACGTGATAACTGTTTTATCTCCACGCGTTTGCGTGTGAAGGATCCGATATACTCTTCCGGAAATTTCGACATCCTCTTCGTTACGATACTCAAAGGTGTAGATTTCAGCTCTTCCGGCGATTCTAAGTCCTTCTCGACGAGCGCGAATAGAAGAATCCAGGCTTACTCCATACGAGTTGGCATAGACTCTTCTTTTTTGCGCGATACGCTCGCCTTCGTCTGAAAAAGCACCCGGCTTTGTCTCGTATCGAAGAAGGTAAAGAATAAGGTTACTGCGCATTTCTGTACTCCGCTGTGTTCATCATCTTGTGTTTTATGGACTCATACGCAGCGAAAAACCGTTCCGCCTCCGGATTGTCAAAGCCAAAGTTCGCCTTGCAGTAGGTCATAACAGCGAGCTCAAAAAGCGGATCATCTTCCAAGCGGATTCCGGTAGACAGCAAGTCTGCCTTAGCCGCCCAAATTAGAGTCTGAACCTCTTCGTTGATGCCCTCGTCATCAGTAGTAAGCCGTATCGCTGCTTTTACTTTCTGAAAAAGATCCATTACTCCCTCTCTTTCAGCACTCCCGCCTTTCGTACTACATCAAGACGTTTCTTGTCCACCGTATCCGCGGGATAGTCTTCGCCGGCACAAAACTTTCTTCCAATAACGGTGTCAAAAAAGGAGACACACACCTCAAAAGATGTGGTCACCTTCTTTACCGGTTTCTTCTCGGTCATCTTACACCGCCTGCGTCAGGCTAAGTACCGCAAAGGCCTTTTCATCAAGCACATTGCCGTCGGCAATCATATAGGCCACATAGTCGGTTTTGCGCTCTTTCGCATGATCTTCGGTTGTCATCGACATCTCTTCGTTGACGTTAAAGAGATAGCCAACGCTCGGATTTCCGAAGAGAATTTCATCATCCTTAAGCGACGCATCTTCTTTCACGACGAAGCCGAGAGCATTTCCTACACCATCAGAGCCTGCCGTTGCTTCAAAGAACGGGCGCCCGTTCGCATCCAAGACATTCGCCAGGACCGTCCAGATGGTCGTAGAGTTTGCATAGAGTTTCGCACCCGGCTTATAGCTGGAATGCACTTTAGAAACCAATTTCAGCAGCTCTGAGTAGGTGACGGTTCCGGTCTTTGCGACGCTTACCACTTGATCCTTTACCTTCTTTACGGCGGTAAGGATGCCCATCGGCTGATTCGTGCCATCCCCTTGCGTAACCGAAGTGCCAAGAGCGATCGAGATACGCTGCCCGATTTCACGGATGAGAAAGTTCTCAAAGTCATCCATGGCCATCGCGCGAAGTTTCCAAGAAATGGTGACGGCTTTGGACAGTTCGTGCCCTTTGAGCAGGACATCATCGAACGTGTTTTTCTCATCTGCCGTCGGCGTTGCTTCCACATACCAAGCGGCATCCCCCTCTTCAATTGCTTTGTGCTTTACCATGCGAAGTTCGCCCTTTACGTGCAGACGGTTAAGGTCTTCCAGGACGCCGTAGCCTTCCATCGCACGCGCCCAGATCTTGTCTTGCGTTTCGCGCGGAATTACAATCGCGGTGTTGGTGGTGTCATGCGTAAAGGCATCGCTAAAGGCTTTGTTCTTCGACGCAATAAGCGACGCTTCTTCCTGATCCAGTTTCATGCCGCGAACTGCGTTCATAAATGCTTCTTTGTACGTTTTCTTCATAATCGTGCCTCCCACTATGTGCAATGTTTTCGGTTCTGCTTCGTTCTTAAAGGTCAAACCACTGCGGTTTCCCATTTTCTTGAAAGCAAGTTCGGCCTTCTTCTCGTTGGCCTTTTCCTCTTCCTCTTCTACAGCTTCAGAGTCTTTGAGCTCCTCTTCAGCTTCTTCCATTACCATTTCCTTCTTCTCGTCTGTTGCCATTGCTTCCCTCGCTTTCCGAATGGTTTCCTGGCTGAGCATTTTTGGCCCCGCCACTAGTTTCAAAGTGTCCGCCTCGTCAAAAAGTATCTCATCCACAAAGCCCTTCTCGAGCGCTTCCTGTGGTGTGAGCCACGTTTCATGGTTCATTAAATCCAGGAGTTCCTCTTCACTGAGCTTCGTCTTTAATCGGTAGGCATTGGCCAGGGTCTTATCATATCCGGCAAGAACTCCGGCCTCTTTTTCAAAGTCGTTTTTATCGCCCTCTGAGTAAGAAGAGACGTTATGGATCATGATCTGTCCGGTGGGTGAGATTCGGACGTGGTCTCCTGCCATGGCAATAATCGAAGCCATGCTGGCCGCTATTCCGGTTACTGTCGTTGTCACTTTACCGGGGTAGGACTTCAGCGCCGTGTAGATCTCACTTCCGGCATATACATCACCGCCATAGGAGTTGATTTCCACATCGATATCTTCGATTTCATCAGGGAGAACAATATCTTTCGGCGATGTGCAGCTGAGGCCGAACCACTCATAAACCTCCGTTACATCATCGGGGACAATGGTCCCTTGAATTTTTATCTTCACCTATACCTCCTTTCTATTCATTCGTCGGTCGTGTATCGAGCCGGCGGATAAACTCATCGCCACCGTCATACGGCTCATAACCGAACACTTCACGCACCTCATTAGGTGTCATGATGCCGCGATCCACCATTTGTGTAAGCTGCAATTTTGTGTTCATGCTCGCAAAGGTAAGATTGGCGGACGTGAAGAGGATCCGGTTTCCATAGCTTCGTTCTTTTCTGGAAAAAAGCTTGCGTGTAAACTCATTGGAAAACTGTACGAGTTCAGGCTCGATACAGCTTTCAAAGTATGAGATCCACTCATCCTCTGTGAAAGAGGAACTGACAATTTTCTCATTCGTATTGAAAAAGGCGTAGACACGCTTGATGATTCCCGACGATTGCGCAGCGTTAGGAACATAGGTCTCTCGATTATTAACCTGTGAGATCTCGGCATCCGCACCGACTGCCGCAACACCACCGGTTGTGGATTCTGTTGCGGTATAAATCTTTGCGAATTGCTTTGCCCGATCCTCAAGATCCTCCGGGCGGTATGCGTTCTTATAGTGCAGAAGCCAGCGGATAAGCCCGGAGTTCTTAATGGCGTTTACCATCCCCTCATCGCTTGTTACAACAACGTCCATAAGCTGCGCAAGGGCTGCTCCAGGCGGTTCGCCGAGAAACACATTCGTTCCGTAGTCTTTTCGCAAGTGGATGATGTTTGCGTACTTTGCAACCCAAGGTCTTCCGTCGTACATTGTGAATTTCAGATACAGCTCGCCGGATGCATCACTTGTCATCTCAAAGCTGCTACAGTCAATCGGGTAGATCGCCGTCGGTACGCCATCCTCGCGTTCGATATAGGCGAAGGCGTTATTGTTTAGTTCCAACTGCACCGTGAGCTTTTCTTGCAGCATTTGCCCGGTCATGTAGGCGTTTGGCTCTTCCAGCAAAAAGCGCATCGCTGCACGCTGGTTCACTTTCATCTTCCCGGTTGTCTGGTCTTTCTCGATATGCTTTGCCAAAGCTTTCCCGATAGCGCGTGCTTTTGGGCGAATTGCCGCACGTATGACATCCGATTCATAGATCTTTCCACGAAAGCCGAAGAAATTTCCTTGCCGCTGCGTTATCATTTCAAATTTTGTTTTCGTCGGGCTTCGTGAAAAAGCGCTTCGTAAACGATTAAAAATGCCCATATTATCCCCCTATGAGATTGGCGTATTCTTCCAAATGCCGATCACGCACCACATACGCATCAAGAAGTGCTGCGAAACCATCAATCCGTCGGTTCTGGCTAACCGCCTTTATTGGCTGAATGTTTCCATTCTTATCCCGTTCAATGGCGACGTTTGTCATGCACCACTTAAGAATCGGGTTGTTGTTGTAGATGATCTTGTGTGCTGCAAGATCCGCCCCTAGCGCATACATCGGCGCAGATAATGTTTGCTTGCCCTGCCGGACTGGTTCCAGGCAGTAGTCGCCATAACGACTCTTAAGATCTTCTACAAAGTACTGTGCGCTCCACGCGTCATAACCGAGCCAAGAGATGTAAATGTCGTAGGTGTTCCTTAGTTCTTCAAACCAACTCACTATATCTTTGTAGTTGATGATGTTTCCTTCGCATACGCGCATCCATCCTTGGTCGATCCACTTATCATAGGGAACCCGATCCTCCCGCACCCTTCGTTCCACCAAATCTGCCGGCATCCAGAACATGGAATGCACATAAAGGTTTGGATCCCCGGCGACCTGGAAGAGGATACATGCGGAGGTGAGATCGGTTGTCCTTGAAAGATCGACGCCGGCAATGGCATAGCGTGGTTTTAATTTCATCAGGTCAAAGGTCCTTCGATCGTCGATATCTTCAAACGAGAGCCATGCCTCGCCGCTCGTTTCCGGGATATTAAACTCCTTGGTCAGTAGATTCTTGACTTGAGAGGGATTATGCTTTGCACGCTCGACTTTTTCCGACAGCGCCTGGACACTTTTTGATACGCCAAGATTCGGATTTGCTTTGACCCACGCCTTTTCATCTGTCCACTCACTTCTTTCATCCAGCTCGTAGACGAAGGGAAGCGTGCGCGGATCTTTGTAACCTTCCGGATCTTTGTAGCCGTTTAGTATCCGCTCCATTTCTTCATAGATTTCATCGTAGATATCCTCCCGGACTACCCCGGCGGTTGAAGTCATGAAAATCATGGGTTGGTCACGCGCCGTTGTACCGTCTGCCATGATGTTGTAAAGCTGCCGGCCATTTTTCCACTGGTGAAATTCGTCCATGAAAACGCCATGAATATTGAGACCATCAAGCCTGTCGGTGTTGGAAGCAAGCGGCTTGAAAATGCCGTCCATCTGATCAAACGCAATCTCGCTGATGGTGGAGCGGGTACGCTTGCGAATCGCGGGTGCTTTGTTTCGCATCCTCTTCGCTTCTGTCCATACAATCTTGGCCTGATCTCTTGTGGTTGCCACGGAATAGATCTGCGGACCTGCTTCTCCGTCTGCCATCAGAAGATACAGTCCAACACCGGAAGCGATAAAGGATTTTCCGTTCTTCTTTGCGACGATTAACACCACACGTTGATACTGGCGAAATCCGTCGCTATCCACAAAGCCAAAGGCCGCCTGCAGGAGCGCTTTCTCCCAGAGCTCAAGCTCAATAAGCTTTCCGCCCCATCGGCCTTGTGAGTGGCGTAAATAGCGTTCAAAAAAAGCGAGGATGTGACTCCCTCGCTTCTCATCAAAGAAAAACCCGTCTTCTTCATTTGTCATCTTCCAGTGCAGATGCTCTAATACACGCTGTATTTTCTTTCCCGTAACAATCTTTCCAGATGCAACAGCATCTGCGTACTCCAGAACATAGTTTGCCACGACTACAGCCCCGCAAACGATTCAAAGCCGTCGTCCTTGCCGATAAGATCATCCTTTGGAAGCTTCTCATCGAGCTGCTTGATGATGTTTTGGTAGTTTCTCACCATCTGTGCATGCTGGCGGACAACAGGGCGCTCTCTTTCGTAGGGATCCGTCTTCTCCGACTGCGAGAAAAGCTCCACACGTCCACCTTCCAGAATGTCGTCTCGCATATCTTCAAGCTCAATTCGCATGAAGGCCGCTTGATCAATGAGTCCATCGACAATCGCCAGGCTATCTTCCGGCAGATTTTTATAGCGTTCCCGTAATCGTTCGTTTTCACGGCTAATTCGTGTAGTTTTCTTTACCTTCCGCATCCTTTGTCCTCCTTTCTACACATAGGGGGGTCTCACGCGATACTGCGCTAAAAATTAAAGTCCACCTACCGGTCCTCCAGGCCGCATGGTTGAGCCATTTTTAGGGGGGCTATCTGGAAATTAAATTCCCTTGCTCATCGAACATACAATCCTCTCTTGTTGATGCTCCCGCGTGATGCTCCTCGTTGTGGCAATCCTGGCAAAGATACTCGAGGTTATCGAAGTTAAGACTGACCATAGGGTCGTTGATGTTCTCTCGTGTAAGGTAGCAGGTATGATGTACGATCTTCCCTGGACGTAGTCTTCCCTTCGCACGGCAACGCTCACATAGCCCATGCACACTTGCGATGTATGCCGCCCTGCACTCTTGCCAAGCTTTTGACCTATAAAAGGATTGTGCCCACGTCTTTGCCATCACTGTCTCCTATATCGTATCAGGAATACACCCGTCATTATCTTTTGCAGCGCACACCGTCAACCACACATCGCTGCATCCCACCCATCACACGGAGGAGGCGGTACTGTGAAACCGGGCAATGTAGGATTGCCAAAGCGTGTGACGTCAACTCCAGATTATGCGCAAACAAAAAGATCGCCCCTCAAGGCGATCTTACCTACTTACAGTATACGATGTTTGCAATGTTCTTTTTGCTCATTTTTCGTGTGCTAAAGATTTTGTCGCCCTGTAGTAGATGCGTTGCACAGTTGATCGGCTGCGATGTATGTCTGCTGCAATTTCCTCAAAGGTCAGAGTTTCTTTACATCGAAGATTTACAACCTCTTGGTCCAATGGATCATCAAGTGTAGAAATAAATTCATCAATAAGTGTCAGCATTTCGACCAAATACCGCTTGTTATCATATAGTCGCCTTTCATATCGAGCCTTCGCGTCTATGTACTTAGCAAGCGCATCATCGATCCCTTTCGGAAAATTGGAGTGCGATGGATTATGCGAAAGCTTCATTGCTTGCAAATCGCAAGGTAGTTCTTCTTCCATAGCTTTAAGTTCTTCTTCATCTCTTGCGATTCTTCGGCGAATGGAAGCAACCGATTCGAGCTGTTTAATTGTTATTTCCCCTCGCACTCCTAACCTCCTACTCCTCCGGAACAAATTCAGCTTCATGGCATCTTGCCATCGCCTTTTGATGCTCTTCTTCTCCACCCATGGTGTCCAAATAAACATCCCAGCATCGCTTTCGCCAGTCTTTCTCGTCCATCACAAGGGTTGCGCACACGCTGGTCGCAATGGTGTTATAGCAAGTGTTTACTGCTTTCTTCGTGCATGGGCTTGGCTGACGCTTAAACCGTCTGACGGCAGCTCTAAAATCTTTTAACATGGCTACTGTTACTGCACCTATCAGCCCCACTTCTCCCATTTTGCGTAAATTGTCGTTTTGCCAAGTCATCTCTATCTTTCTTTTCCCGCAGTAATCGTCACTTCAACACGTGGGGATTCCTTGTCGATGTAAAACTCATCGCGAAAGTCCCCGATCTCCGACCAGCCGTCATTTTTTAAGACCCCCGCTTTTATCAGCCCGTCAAAAATAAATTTTTTGGCACTCGCGATGTTGTCTTTGTCTTTGCGCCTGCTTTTGCAGTACCACCTAAAAACAAAGTCGGCGGATGCTACCGGGCGTATGCGCTGTAAGGCAGCAGAGCGATAAACCAGATGATCTGCCTCTTTTTTTTGCTGCGCTCCTTTGAAGCGGTTCGCGCGGTTTGCCTCGATGATCTCATTGAGCCCAGGTAGCTCGCCTGGGATTATAAGCACTTGCGGCTCCATCAAAACGGCACCCGATCATCATCAACGGGCATATAATCCTCCGTTGGCTCCGCCGCGCGCTTTCTCCAGTCAAGAAGCTCAACGTTGTATGCGATAACTTGCGCATAGGTGCTTCTCTCTCCGTCCTCCCTTGTGTAGGAGTTTATCTCCATACGTCCTGCGATAATGACTCGTGCACCACGCGCCCCGTTTCGCACTAAAAATTCTGCGGTTTGCCCAAAAAGAACAACTTGGAAAAAATCTGCTCTGCGCTTTTTCTCGTCTTTACTATATCCGCGATCTACTGCAACACTCACCATTGCATATGCTTTTCCGCCTTTGCTATATTGCAACTCCGGATCTTTTGTAAGCCGTCCTGAAATAAAAACTTCGTTCATCATCTTTCCTCCCGATTTCGTCGAGACATGCAGCACCCGAGCAATATCTTGTAATGCGCTACCTGCCGTCTGTCTCGTCTGCTACTCCCCTCGTAGGCTTGCCGTTTTGCTTGCTTCCAGCTTTTTTTGCACCCATACCGCTTTTTCTTCCGCACTCATGCGTGTATCGCTTAGCACACGGGCACCAACCGGCTTCTTTCCGCCCCCGTATCCTTTTGCTTTAGGGACGGCTTGCTCTTTATCTCGTTTATCCCAGTTAAGGATCGTCATGTAGTGCGACTTATACCGTTTGCCGCTTTGCCCGATGTATAGGTCTAAGCGCTCAATAAGGCGATCAACATCAACGCCTTTTTCTTTTAGCTTCTGGATTTCCACATCAGACAGTAAGACGTTTCCATATTCCCCGCGTTTCTTCTGGCGTTCTTCGGGCGCGCGCTCCTCTCCTTTACTTTCCTTTCCTTTACTCTCCTTTACTTTACTTTGTGGATTATTGAATACATTTATTGGGTTATTGTCGACATAAACAGCGTTATTGCATACATTTACTCCATCGCATACAAAATCCCTATGGACTAACACCGCGGTTTTCCGCGATGCTGCGGCAAAATATCGCTCTTGAATGCCTCTTGAGGTCAATATTTTGTAGGTATTAAACTTGCCGGAATCAAATATGCCAACTTGGATCGCCTTCTCGACAATCTTCTCCACTGCATCCTCGCTCACGCCGAATGTCTCAGCTATGAGGAATGTCACATCGCTGTTGATTTCCACGTAGTACCCCTCGTCTCGATAAGCAATACAGAAAATCGCGATGAGTATCGAAATGGCTTGATTCCCGCAGTCTTTTTTTAATCGCCGTATCTTTATATCCTCGAACAACCCGACATCCAAGGGGAAATAATCCAGTCCCTGCTTTGTCGGACGTGCCACGGCATCACCCCCTTAACAAGTCACCACCGGAACCCCGAAAGACTCCACCATCACACGCTTAATTACTTCTTCGTCGCTGTTTTTATCGGACAAATGCACACAGTAGATTGCCTTTGCCATGCTTGCATTTGATGACCGTAACATCTCTACCGCCGTATCTAAGGACATATGGCTTTGCACGGTTCGCTGTCTTCGATTTAAGTTAACCACCCCGTCCACCGTGTTCGCGTCAAGAATCGATTTTACGTAATTCACCTCAATCATCCAGAAGTCAATGCCTGTAAAGCGATACTGGCAATATGCGCTATCTGTTATAAACACAAGCCGCTCTCCTGTTTTTTGGGATTGTATTAGAAATCCGACGGGTTCCGCGGCGTCATGAATCGTATGGAAAGGACTTATGAGAAAGCTCTTTATCGCTACGGAAAGATACCGGCACGGTGCCTGTATAAAAAAGGTACGGAAATTATGCTCCTCCGCATTCAATGCCTGCTTAGTTCCTTCGCTCATATACACCTTGATTCCATAGTCAGCTAAATGCTGCGCGCTCTTCGCGTGATCCATATGCTCATGCGTGAGAAGGCAGGCGTCGATAGCTGTTACACGGTATCGCAGCGCTTGCTGTAAGGCTTTCCACGGTAGGCCACACTCCAGTAAAAGCGTGGCCTTGCCATCCGAAATCAGATACGCATTTCCGCTGCTTCCGGAACCCAACACACAAATCTCCATCAGAACGGCGCTTCCGTCTTGTCGTTAAAGTCTATCGGGGCAAAATCTGATCCCAAAAAATCATCGTCTGATTTTTTGGGTTCTTGAATCTCCCCGGTTTCCGGATCAATGGATTCTTGAATCGCCATAGTGCGAAATTCTTCTTGATTCGCCTGTTCCTGTATTTCAAGACTCATGCGGTCGTCAACATCGCTCATCTCTGCCTGCTGCATTTCCGTGGATAGAACGCCATATTTTGCCAAGAGACGACGCACCAATGTTTTCATAGCCATTTCGTCAAAATGCGCATCCCAAACATACTTATCTGCGTTGTAATAGTCTTTCTTTTTGGCGTTTTCCATAGTTTTATAGGTCTGCGAAAATTTCGCAGCATGTTCTTTCACGCGCTCAACCGACCAATAGACTGTTTTTTCAAATCCGTTAATGAGTCGAAAATACGCAAAATATCCGATGGGCTTATCAGAGGTTTTCTGTCCGGTAATCTGTACTTCTCCAGTCAAATAATTTTCTTCGACCTGCATTCCCTCATACACCACGCCCGCATGGATCGTTTTGTACTGTCCAGTGCGCATGGCAAGCTGCACATATCCTTTGTAGCCAATCTGAAACTGCGGGTGCGGTTCTTTAATCCACTTCCCGCCCACCTTTTTGTTTTTGTTATATGGGACAATATAGGCAAACCCCAGCCCCTTGTTGATCGGAAGTTTCAGCGTTGCCGCCTTTAAGGCTTCCATTGCCACCTCTTTTGCCTCGCACTCTTTGAGTGTCCCTTCCGGGTCACTGTATAACTCAATCAAAGATGTGACAAAATTATTCGCGTTTTCGCCCAGGGATTGTGAGAACAGGCTCATCATCGCCTGATTGCTCATCAAGTCTTTCATCTGATTTGCCGGAGAAAGCGTCGGTACTTGTGTTGCTTTTGTTGTTTGATTTGTCATGTTATTCCCCCTGTATTTTTAATGTTTTGTCCTGACTCACGACTAATGCAATGCACTGCGTACCGATATCCAGCAGATCATTTACGCTCTCGGCATTATCTACAAAGACCGGGACTTGCACACAAGCTTGACGACCAAAGGCGCGGATGACATCCAACCCCGCATTGATCTGTGCGGCGTTGTTTGCACTCTCGTAGGGCACCCCGTCGATGAGTGCCTTACAGGTGTCTTTGAGTCCACCGTTAATCTGCTCTTCAAAAAGCTGCCAATGAACTGTAGAGAAGTGTGAATCGACCTGTTCGCTCACCGCAGACATTTTCTTCCGGGTATACGCTTCACACAAAGCGATAATCCGCTGCGTTTTTTCATACGATTTTCCCAACTCCTTTTGGCGTTCTTCCAACTCTTCGATACGCGCTCGGTTATCGGCGTTGATTTTCTCGTAGGCTAAATCGCTGTCGATTTCTTCAATCCTGCTCTGGATGTTTCGTATCTCTTCTCCATGTTCGGACGGTTTTTCTGCTTCTCCTTTTTGGGACAGCCTCTGCTCTGCTTGCCTTCTTTTTTCCTGTAGTGCAGCAATTTCTGTCGGTTCTGGTCTTTTGGATAGTTTCTCCTTGATGGCGTTCAAATCGTCTTGCGCAGTCTTTTCCGCCTCTTCTGCGTCTTGCACAGATTCGTTCAACTCCTCAATAATGCTTTCCACTTTTGCAAGCTCTGCCCGCAGTTCATCTTTCTCTTTTTTCGCGCGTAATCCCCGTGTGGTAATCGCTTCTAACTCCTCGGCGCGCGCTTGATGGAATTTCGCAACGGCTTTTTGAATCTGCTCTTTTGGAAGTGCCTGCCCGCAAGAGGGACAATTCGATTGTCCATCGTAGACGCGCATTTGCACTTCTTCATATCGCTTGCGATCGCTGGATAGCTTCTTTTCATATGCGGCAATCTCTTCCTGCAACTGCTTTGCTTCTCCATTTCTCGCCAGCAAATTTTGACGCATGGTGCGTAAGCTATCCTGCGCCTGATCTGCCGCTTCGCGCTTTTCCAGTAGCAGCTTGTCGATTTCTTTTCGCTCATTCTGCTCGATTTTCCGGATTTTTTGATCGTAAGAAGCAATCTCCTCCCGCAACTTCGCCAACTCGGCAAGGATACTTTCAGGCATCTTTTGTCCGGTCTGCAATTCTTTTAGCTTTTTTGACAGCGTCTCTTTAGACGCCCGCAAGGCGCCAAAATCATGTGTACAAATCATGCCGGAAAGCTCATCTACGCGCGCAGGAATCTCATCGATTTCTTTATTGATTTTGCGCGCAGAGGCTTTTTGCATTTTTAAGATGTCCTCGACGTTGTACGTAGCAAGAAGCGGGGAAAGCTCTGAAAATTGCTCGTCACCTTGCAATGTTTTTTTTACCGCTTCTATGTCCGTCAGTTTGAGAAGCAGTTCCCGGCGCTCGGTATCCTTGAGAACGGTGTTAAAATAGCGTGGATTGCTTAAGAGCTTGAGCATCTTTTCGTCCACAATAGCCGATAACTTTTCCTCATACTCCGTTTTTTTTACGGGAACGCCTTGCCACTCATAGTCGGTTGTATGTCCGGTAAAGTTTTCATTCGTCGAACCCCGCTTCTTTGTCCACTGCTCGGCGTAGGTTTTTTTTAATTTCAATTCCTCTCCGTCTACGTCAAAAACGCCCTCGACGCTTGTTGCAATCCGGTGTTTTTCTTCGCCGGATTTCTCACGCGGCTTGATAGCAAACGACGCACTGTCCATGCTATCTTTGCCAACGAGCAACCAAAGATACGCGTCATACACGCTCGTCTTTCCCGTCGCGTTTGCCCCGCATAGGCGGGTATGCTCGCTAAAATCGATAGAAAGACAATTGATCCCCTTAAAATTGTTAATCTGTAACTTTTTTAGTGTTACTATCATTTATCCCTCCGGTCTGTTATACTGAGGGCGCAAGGGATAGCTAATCTTGCGCCTGTTGATCATCGTCCTCGCCGACGGTGGTCATTTTTTCTTTGATATGCTCCATTTTTAGAAGAATTTGCTCTGAGAACAACGCTCCGCCAATTGCACAACAGGCTTCAGTTTCGTCTTTAGCTTCATGCTCTGCAAAGCGAAGGGAAGTTCCAGCAAGTTTATTTATGAAGTCTTTTAGTTGCCCCCAAGCCTCTTTGTAATTAACTTCGCTCATTTTCCCCTCCTATCTCGTTACCATGAAATACAGCATCCAGCTCCCGACTAGCACGTATCCCACCGTCGCAAATCCCGCTGCAACCGCAAGGATGGTTTTTAGCACCGGGTGCATCTTCGCCGGGTCAAACGTCCAACCGATTTTCTTTCTGCCTCGTTTCATTTCTTCCTCCTTTCACACTGCCCGCAGCGCTTCTTTTAGACCGCTAAGTGCCTTCAGCGCTCGCTCCTCCGCCTCTGTCTTGAACAGTGTCGGATCGTTCTTGAATGGTTTGCCGAAAGCAAACAGATAGGTTTCAGCATCCGTCCAGTTGTACTTGTCGCGCCACACTTCGATGTATTGGATTGGGAACGGCTTCCCGTCGCCCTTTGTGTAGTAACTCAGGTTAGAAGCATTCACATCTTTAGCGAGATCCTTATAGTACAGATGATTCGCCCGCAGCCATTCGCCTAAGTCTTCATGCAGCATTTTTCACTCCTCCTTTTCCTCGTACAATGTCCACCATTCAACGTTGAGGACTTGTGCGATCTTCTTAGCTGTTCTTACTGGCATTTCTCTGGATCCTGTCTCATAGGAGCTGTATGTCGTTTGCGGAATGCCTACCGCTTTCCCTAAATCGCTTTGTCGTAGCCCCATTTCTTTTCTTCGTTCTTCCATAAAAATCAACATGTTGTATTCAGACACTTTCTTTAACACTTCATGTGGTATAATGAGATCATCAAGAACATGTGCCAGCATGCTCCTCTGAAATTCACCAGAAAGGAGGTTGTTAAAATGAACGCACCATTGGTTGAACTCAGACTCAAGGTAAAAGTTACTCCGGGAACATATAACACGGAATCTATTCGTGGCCAGAATCCTGTTAAGGCCGTTGTAATAGGCGATTCAGATGCTCCAGAATACGTATATCTTGAGCTGCAGAACGGCGTTGCTCTCTTCTATGATTTAGTAAATGGGATCGCCTTCACGAATGACGAGGAGCTCTACCAAGAGTTAAAATCCCGTCATGAAAATCAAGAATAGTTTCACCAATTTTTGTCTTGATTGAGACTCCGTCGGCATCGCATCGATTGCCGGCGGTTTCTTTTTCCTTGTATTTGGCATCTACGCACATGACTTTCTCCTTTCATTCTCTGTCACCTCTTTGCTATACTTCTGCAGGAGGTGTGATATGAAAATTTCGTTAGAACTTATTTTGTCAACAATCGCCTTGATGCTGTCCATCATTGCTCCTGTAGTCACAATGCTCATTCAAAAGTGGTTCGATCTAAGAATGAAGCGCCTTGATGTCTATGAGAAACGCAGGCTTGATGCCATCGAAAACTATACGAAAGCCATCCAATCAAGCATTGTTTCAGGGGGTACAAGCCCCGAATATCGTGAGCACGGAAGCGTGATACGCATATATGCGCCGGAATCTGTTTATACTTGCCTTGACCAAATCGATGAGCTTCTTCATGAAGCCGAATATGGTAATGAGGCATCTATGAAGGTTCGTCATTTGCTCACGACGGTTCTTCAAGCGATGAATCCGTTGGGGCTAAAGAATTAACCCTAAAATGAGCACCGCACCCAAAATTCCGGTGTAACAAACAAGGCCCCAGAAAAACCTGTCTTTTCCTAAACCACTGCGATATATCACGGTCATGAATATCGCATAGAGGAATTGTAGGAAAATCGCTATGAGCGCTATTGTCTTTGCCATTGGTTAGTTTTCTCCCTCCTTTCTTTGGTTATTGTTTGGTTGTTTGTTTACTTAAAGTGTCATTTTCGTCAAAAAATAAAGCGCCCACCGTCGTTTTGAAGATATTGGCAAGCTTTATTTTCATTGTATCGCTCGGCACTCTTTCGCCCGTTTCGTACATGCTTATCGTCGAAACCGCAATACCAAGAGACTTTGCAAGGTCATACTGAGTTAAATTTAGCGCAATACGGTTTTCTTTAATTCTCTCTCCGATATTGTTCATCCACAACCTCCTCTCATTTCAAACTCTGAATGAATGATATCATCGTTCACTCAGAGTGTCAACACTTTCTGTGATTATTTCTTTGTTTTTGTTCACAATAAGTGTATAATATAGGAAACAGGGAGGGAAATATCATGAAAACAGGGGATATCATTAAGATACTGCGTGAAGGCAAAGGCATGAGTCAAGCAGATTTAGCTAAGGCTCTTAAAAAGTCAAGAAGCATTGTCTCAATGTATGAGGCTAATAAGCGCATCCCAAGCACCTATGTTCTTCAAGACTTAGGCGATATATTTAACGTTGATACCGATTATATCCTCGGGAAAACGACCAAGACAACTGTTCTCCCGGAGAGACTTAACCATGAAGAAAAGCAAGTGTTGTATAGGAGCAAGGATTTCACGCTCTCTTCAAAAACAAGACGATTAAAAGACGGCGCGGAAAACCTAATTGGCGGGCAATTATTGGCAATGACTGTCCCCATCGACGACACCACCCCTACCCGCGCCGAAATCCTCGATTGGCTTGCCAAGAATATCCGCACTGCTGCTTTTGGTGGTGGCAACTACGAAGAAATGGATGATCAAAGTCTCTACGAGTACTACATGGACATTCGGAAAGAAGTGGATGATGAGGAAAGAAGAAATTGACAACATCGTCGTCGGATTAGTGGAATCGGCATCATCCAGGAATCTCGGAGATATTCTTTCGGAACTTAATATCTCCCTGTATCGTATCGACGCAAGCAGGCCTCTCCTGCGAGGAGGGTATGCCTGCTACATAGAGTCTCCAAAGCGAGACACCATCTATTTGTCCAGAGATTGTCCCGACGAAATGCGTTCCTTCGTAATCGCCCATGAAATAGGGCATGCTGTCCTCCACGACGTAGAAATCAGACATTACGGAATTTCCAAGCGTGGAGACAAGGAAGAGGAAGAGGCTGATTATTTCGCCCTGCGTCTTCTGGATCCGGAATGGGATCCATCGGAAGTAGAAGGCTACAGCAGTGATGAAGTGGCTACAATGCTCGGCGTTTCCGAGCGTAGTATAAAATATCTTGTTTAAGGAGGAAACAAAATGAAAAAAGTTTGGTTGGCGCTATCTCTATCTTTCATGCTTGTTCTTACAGCATGCGGCTCGAGTGGCGAAAAAAATGTAAAAACCGATTCAAGCGAACAGGCGTCTGTTTCTGAATCGAAGGTCTCTCTTACTGACAATGTGGCGGATTTGGATTCGGAAAACTTGAAGGCTTTCGAAAGCAATGCTCAGCTTTCAGATGACGTGTATCTACAATGCTCCAAGCACTTTGTTAATGAAACTGCTAAACAGTTAAAAGAATTAAAAGTTGTTAACGATGCGATAAAAATTGAAGCTTCTAAAACCGCTTATAACAAAACATTTCAAAATGGCGTACAAATCATATGCCTTACATCAAGAGAAGACGGGCACAACAGCAGCTTTACATCGGTTTATATCCCGCAGGAGCATGGATCAGAGTATGGTGACAAGGCTTTTGAAACAATCGCTCATGTATACGGATATTCTGCGGATATGAAACCGATTTTTGAAAATATTGAAAAGCATGCGAAGATTGGAGCGATAGTAAATGATGATGAAGTCGAGGGAGGATACTACTATACGTATGCGTTCCCATCCGATAAAAGCCCTCGATTAGATGTCTCTTTCGGCCGGGAATACTGAAAACTGTACGATAATACAATATAAGAAGCCGCCCAGCGGCAACTGGACGGCATCAAATATGGAGGCTGTTACACCAACATACGCACATGTAGTGTATCACAGCCTCCATGAAAGGAGGCACTTTTTATGCCAAAAAACACCATTCATAAGTCTCCATCCGGGCGCTACAGCTATAGCGTTACCGATAGCGTCGGAAACCGCCTATCTATTAAATCACGAGTTAGAGAATCCAAGGCCGACTTTAGAAAACGTTGCGATGCGCTGGATGCCACAGCAGAAGGAGAGCAACGCAGGGAAACATTGGATGCACTATTTACAGCATGGCTCCAGATGCACGTTACGCCAAATCTTTCAAAAGGTTCTTTGCGCACGCTGCCGAACGTCTATCAAAAATATGTCAGCCCCTATTTGGGAAGACGGCAAATCACCGACATAAAACGTCAGGATGTGTTCCAGGTGCTTTCGAAAGCAAAAGAGAGCGGTCTATCCCCTGCGACGATTAAACGGGTACGGCATTGCATCTCTGCGCCCTATTCCTTCGCAATCAATTCTTTAGGCTATCAAATTTCCTCGCCGACTGAAGGACTGCGCTTTAATTATGGGGCAAAGCAAAAGAAGACTCGACGTGTGCTTACTGAAGAGGAGCGAGAGCGCCTCCTGACGGCCGCAGAAGGATCCAAATACGAAAACTATATAAAGATACTCGATATGACCGGAATGCGCCCCAGCGAAGCGCTGGCGCTTAAATGCAGCGACATTACGGAGAGTGCGATCCACATACGAAGAGGAATCACGATTGACGGGCTTTCCAGTCTGAAAACGGAAACATCCAGAAGAGACTTTCCGCTCTATCCGGCGCTGAGAAGCGTGGTCCAACAGCAGAAGGCCATGTCCGCTTTTCGTACCAAGGAAGGATGGCTATTCCCTTCTGCTTCCGGAACGCCTTCCATGAATGCCGCAAAGATTGCATTTGCGAAGATTGTCAAAAAAACAGGTGTTTGGCGAAGAGGCGGTCATAATCATCTAAAAAAGCTGAAGCTGTTAACCCCTCCATTGCACTGCACGCTTTATGATTTCCGCCATACGTTCGCAACACGAAGCGCAGAGAGCGGTATGAATCCGACTGTCCTTAAAAACATCCTCGGCCATGCGGATATTTCGACCACGCTTCGATACTACGTGGACATCACGGATAAGATGATGGAGCAAGCGGTAGAACTCATGGAAAAAAGCGTCTAAAAAAAATTGGGGACAAAATTGAGGACAAAATGCAAAAAACGAGAATTTCGAGAAAAATAAAAACCGCTGAAATCAAGTGATTCCAACGGTTTCAAGGCTATCCACCCTCAGGGACTCGAACCCTGGACACCCTGATTAAGAGTCAGGTGCTCTACCAACTGAGCTAAGGGTAGTTACTGCACGCAACGGCGTTGCGTGCACAGAAAGCTGTCTACCGGGATTGAACCGGTGACCTCAGCCTTACCATGGCTGCGCTCTACCTGCTGAGCTAAGACAGCGTCTTAAGACTCATTTGCGTAACACAGATATTTTAGTCAATCAGAGCAAGCTTGTCAACACCTCCCCCTTCGATTTGTCTTCAGTTATAATAAGATCCAATTGATGTAAAAATAAGAAGAAAAAATATAGAGAGATATTCTGTACTAGAAAAGTGTCAATCATTATAGAAAAACGGAGCAGTATCTTCCACATACTTTAAAAACAAGACTCGATGCCGTTAAAACCTTTCGCTCCGGATTTTCAGTGAAATTTGTCGTTCGTCGTTATAAGATCTCAAAAGCCCCCTAATGCGTTGGATTCACAAATTTGCAACCATTGTCCACCTGAATGGTATAAATGGAAAAACCCATTCTTTCTTCTAAATCGTCTAAAAATTTTGTCGTCTCATAGGTCGACTTCTCATCAACGAATTATAGAACACGCTTTCGACTGAATTCATCAATGGCGGTTATCTGATAGTACCGGAATCCATAGCTAGGAAAGCGGATGCATTCTTTCGGAACCTATTTGATGTCGATTTGCACTTTATCTCCCGGAAGCTTTACATCCCCCTTTGATTTGTCATACCTCTGTGAGGGATCTACGGTTAAAGAGTAGCAATAATATGACGGTTAAAAAGAAGCCATGTGCCGTGATGAAGGTGTCTCCCCGTAACGCCATGGTTAAAGGGAAAGGTGCGAACTTTTCTACTTGCCCATCATCCGCACGATGATGCCTTCTCATCTTTTTTATACGCTCAAAATATAATTCGCCCACTCCCTAATGGCTTTATTCGAACGAGCCGTAATGGCTTTCTGAAAAAGGAGAAATCCCTGTTCATCTTCTTTAAGATAACGAATCGTTTTTTTACTGCCGAAATAAAACCGATCGCGTAGAATACAGTAATCCTCCAGACTCTCGGCAAGAAACGCGATCGCCCGAAAATGGCCTTCTGCATCCGATTTTTCTATTCTCTTCATGGTTTTCTTGATCCAAGAAACAAGAAAGCGCTTTTCTTCGGGATCATGCATGGAATGAGACTGTACATAGTTTCGAACCTTTGACTGAACCGCCTGCCCTATGCCGGTGTCATAAACCAACTTTGCCTCATATAGCGGAAGAAAGGTTTCAATATTCTCCTGCTCCATCTCGTGTTCAGTATAAAGAAAGCAATCCAGCGGCACGCCATCAACAACCGTATCATCATGCATTTTATTCTTGCTTTTTACGATTAAAAGGCAATCGAAATCACTGTATGGATCATACGTTCCGTCTGCATAGGATCCATAGACCGCTATGGTGAGCGGATCATAATTTTCTTTCAAATAGGCGATGATTTTTTGTTGATGAGCCATATGTTTCTCCATTGTTAATCCAAAGGACAATCGACTGTTCCGAAGAGCAATCAGCCTATCGGCCGAAGTTCACATCAAGTTTCGCATACACGTGCCACTAAAATTCCCGACGAGCATAAATTCGATACGAAATGCCGAAAGAAAGTGCATTGCATAGCAAGGTCGCCAAAAAGAGGCCCCCACTGATCCACGCGATGGGAATCGAATGTAAGCGCTCGGATAACGCGAAGGGGCGGATCTTCGGGCCTGCCCAGGAAAAGAAAGCGAAGAGCAGAAAATAGAGGATCACAAACACAATGCGCGCCTTGTCCTCATCAAAGCGATACATAAGAGGCAACTGTATCGCCGTAATAACCGTAATCAGAAAAAGGAGTATCGATACGATCAGATGCCATGGCAGCGAAAACATCTGCTCCGGAGCAAAGAACGCGAGAACAATCGATACAAGGGCACCAATGCCGGCAATGATCCAGACGAATGCATAACGGCTGAATACGACTATTTTTCGAGAAATCGGCGTAGGGACCAAATACGCGTCCATTTTGTTGAGACGATCGTTTCCGAAGAGCATACCGATGAGAATCATCGGAAGCAGTACAAAAACCATGGGGAACACCAACAGTTTCTTCTCGATAAAAGAATAGCCGCCGATGATAGCCACAAGAAAGAACACGAGAAGCAGCCCTCTTTTTACCGTGAGAAAATCCTTATACAGCAACGCCTTCATGATCGCGCCCCCTTAATCCAGTACACCATAATGTCCTCAATGCTTGCCTTTTCCACATCGAGATCCTTTGGCACCATTTGTCGCTTGACCAACACATCCGCACCGAAGGCATGGACACGCTTGCCGACAATGGCAGCCGGATCCAAACCCGCCAATTGTTCCAAACTGACGGTCGCCACACCGTAACGCTGTTCCAGATCATCCTTCGCTTCCATGAACAACAATTTCCCCTCGTGAATGAACGCAATATAATCCGCCACTTTTTCAATGTCGGAAAGAATGTGTGAGGAGATGAGCACGGTATGGTCTTCCTGTTGCATGAAATCCAGCAAGAGGTCCAGAACATCATCCCGAATCACCGGATCTAATCCGCTCGTGGCTTCGTCCAGAAGAAGCAGATTTGCTCCGTGGGAAAGAGCAAGCGCCATGCCGAGCTGCATCCGCATACCGCGCGAGTATTGCCGAATGGTACGATTCTCTGGCAGATGAAACCGCTTAACCAGCGCATAAAAGGTGTCTTTCTGCCACGCTTCTCCATAGAGACCGCGATGAAATACTTCGGCATTTTTTACTGTCATTTCACCTGGAAGATAGAGATCATCAAATACACAGCCAATCTGCTGTTTTTCTTCTTTCTGCATTTGCGCCGTTTCCCGACCCAAAAGACGAATTCTTCCGGCATCCGAACGAATCATACCGAGCAGCAGCTTGATCGTCGTGCTCTTTCCCGCCCCGTTTTCGCCGATATAACCGACAATGCACCCCTTCGGAACCGAAAACGTCATCGGTCCAAAATGAAATCCTTCAAATTTCTTATCCACGTCCTGAAGGCAAATCGCTTCCGTCATGGTCTTCCTCCACTAATCGCAACAATTCATGGACTTCCTCTCGGGAAACATTCGCAAGATCCGCATAGTGCAATGCTTCCGCAAAACAGGCTTCCATTTTTCGCAACAGGTTTTCCTTCATCAACGCCCGATTTTGCGCCGCGACAAAGCTGCCCTTGCCCTGAACGGAATGCAGAAACCCTTCCCGTTCCAGCTCATCATAGGCCCGCTTGGTCGTAATGACGCTTACGCGAAGCTCCCTCGCCAAAAAGCGAATAGAAGGAAGCTGCGCATCTTCCTCCAGCTCTCCGCTGATGATGGCGTCTTTAAGTTGCTTTTTAATCTGCAAGTAAATCGGTTCATTGCTTGCATTCTTAATCTGAATATTCACTTTTTCCTCCTACAACGTTGTATGTTCATATTGTATATGTACAGTTAATAACTGTCAAGGGTGTAGTGCAAAATGTGCGCGAAGGCGCGGCGGGCCCTGGCTACGGCCAAAGTCTATCGATTGTCAGGGGCGGCGAACCACCGGTGCCTTGCGCAAACAAGGCCATATTGGGTATAACCATGCCGACAGAAAAGGAAGGGGCACCATGGAGATACGGAAAGAAGAAAAAGACCATCGTTTTGTTCTTTACGATGGAGAAAAAGAAATTGGCTATTTGTCTTACGATGTCGAAGAGAATGGCGATTGGATTGCGGAGCATACCGTTGTAGACGAAGCATATGGGGGCCGAGGATTAGCGAGAAAACTTGTTGAAGCACTCATTGATGAGGCGCAACAACAGAAAATTCATGTTCGTCCCGTTTGTTCCTATGTAAAAAAGGTCTTTGCGGCAGACCCGGAACGTGTAAAAATAATTTGGAAAAATAACGTGTGAAAACACAATGAAAAAAGCTAGGTAAAAGCGGTTTGAAAAAAGAGGAGAAAAAGATGGAATCAGTGGTCGAAAAACTAAAACGCTATGCGGCGTTGGATACCCAATCGGATGCAGATTCGGAAAGCTGCCCCAGCACGGAAGGACAATGGGCACTGGCGAGAATGCTGAAACAGGAAATGGAAGACATGGGACTTGTGGATGTCACGCTCGATGAAAACGGATATCTTTTCGGCACGCTGCCGTCTACCTTGCCGGAAGAACAGGCGAAAAAAGTGCCGGTGCTCGGCTTTCTTTCCCACATGGACACGGCGCCCGATTTTAAGGGCGGCGCGAAGAATACGCGTATCGTAAAGGTGGACGGATCACCGATTGAATTGGGGCACGGACGCAGCCTGACCGAGAAGAATTTTCCGCAGCTGCCATCGCTCGTTGGCGAAGAGTTGCTGGTGACGGATGGCTCGACGTTGTTGGGGGCGGATGATAAAGCGGGCATTTCGGAAATTCTGTGTGCGATGGAGTATTTTCTGGAGCATCCGGAGATTCAGCATGGAAAGATTCGAATCGGCTTTACACCGGATGAGGAAATCGGACGAGGGCCGCATCGCTTCGATGTAAAGGCGTTCGGAGCGGATATGGCCTATACCGTGGATGGCGGCGAATTAGGTGAGTTCAGTTATGAGACTTTTAATGCCGCATCCGCCAAGGTGGTGATTGATGGCGAAAGCATTCATCCGGGTTCGGCGAAGGATATCATGATTAATGCATTGCTGCTGGGCATGGAGATGAATGCCATGTTGCCTGTGCAGATGCGTCCGGAATACACGGAGAATCGTGAAGGTTTCTTTTTGCTGGAATCGATGGAGGGCAATTTAGCGCATGCGGAAATGGAATACATCATCCGCGATCACGATAAGGAAAAATTTGAAGCCAAAAAAGCGATGCTACAAAAGATTGCGGACTTCCTCAATGAAAAGTACGGAAAGCGTATATCGCTAACTATCGAAGATTCTTATTACAATATGCTGGAAATCATTGAGAAATATCCCGTACTCATTGATACGGCGATTGCCGCCATGAAAGCCGTCGGTGTTCCGGTGCACGTGGAACCGACGCGCGGGGGCACGGACGGTTCGCAGCTGTCTTTTATGGGGTTGCCAACGCCGAACCTCTTTGTGGGCGGTATGAATTTCCACGGTCCCTATGAGGTGGCAGTGATCGGATGGATGGAAAAAGCCGTCCGGGTCATCGTAGAGATTATTAAGCGCTTTGGCGAACAATGAACCTACTCAAGATAAACGGATGATTTGATCGTATTGATCCAGGGCTGCCTCGCTTTCCTCATGGAAAAGCAAAATCTTTGTTTCCGGCAGACGCAGGATATTCGCACGAAGAGAAGCTGCCTTTTCCGGATCCAAATGCAGGAAGGGTTCGTCAAAAATTAAAATTTCGGGAGAATCGATTAGCGCACGGAGCAATCCGATGCGCTTTTTTTCTGTCTCGGTGAGAGTGATTTCGGAAAGATTTTTCTTTAAATCTGACGCCGAAAAGCCGAAACGCTCATACCATTGCTTCCATTCGTCCGGAGCAAGGGAGCGCCCCAATAAGATGTTCTCTTCAATGGTGTCGGGCAATAAATACGGTTCCGAAGGAATATAGCGCACCTTTTGTAAAAAGGTAGACTGGCGATACTCGCGCACATCATGACCGTCGAAGGTCACTAAGCCGGATCGGGGTTTAATGGCGCCAATCATCGCCTGCATCAATGTACTTTTACCGGAGCCCGACGGACCAATAATGGCCACGGCATTGCCGCGGCGAATGTTGCGGTTAAAGCGCCGAAAAAGTGGCTCCTCGCCTTCCTTCTCGCGGTCAATCGTCAGATCACGGAACGAAATCGTCTGCGTGCCACCGGTATAATCTTCTTTGTGTAAGGAAGAGCGATGCAAAAAGTTTTCAATTTTTTCCAGCAGCGGCGCTGCCTGATGCTGTTTATGGTATGCCGTTTCTACCTGGCGCAACAGCCGAAACACGCGATGGAAGAGCCAAATGGTATAGATCATGCCGCCTGGTGTCAGCTGTCCCCGCGCCGCAGCATAAGCGCAAAGAAAGAGACCGACCAATTGAGCAAGAACAAGAAGCATGCGCAGCACCATTTCCAAAAGATCAGAACCCAAAGCATTGGATAACTTGGCTTTCTCTTGCTTTTCTGCCTCCTGTTTTACGCGCTCATAAAAATGCTGATGCAAGCCTAGCATTTTAAAGCTGTCCAGACCGGCAAATAAATAGGTGAAATTATCGGTGTCTTCTGCGCCTGCCAATTTACGTGCCTGCAAGCGTGACAGCGCATACACGAATAAAGCGGTCAGCGCCGTCACACAGAGCAGACCGAAGGCCAATGGCAAACGAAATATTGCCAAAAACAGGAAAATCAAAGCAATGCCGCCTTCCGCAATTCTCTGATCCAAGCGCGGCTGCCAAACATTCTCTTGTAAAGCGTCCATTTCCGAAGTCAGCAGATACCGATAAAAAGCATCTGTTTCCTCGTGTTGCTCCGAAATTTCCAGCATACTCATGACCAATAAAATATTTTCTTTCATACCGATGACGAGGCGCGACAGAAAATGGCGGCGTGCTCGCAATTCCGTCAGTCCAAACACAAAACCGCCCAGCAGCAAAAGCAACAATCGCTGCGCAGTTTCCCACAGAACCGCCTGATTACCGGCAACCAGATCGTCCACCAGCATACCGATGGTATGGGCTGCCAATATTTCCAAAAGAAGTAAAAGCAAACCGCATCCGCTGGTAATCCAATAGAACAGTCGATTCTTATCCCATATTTTTTGCATGTTACGCCTTTCCCCGCTCAACAAGGTTTTTCTGCGCTGCCGCCTTACGTCGTTTCCTCTTCTTCCATAAATGAGAGAAGTCGTAAAAATACGAGAGCGTCACGAACTCCGTCGGTCACCAGATGATTGCGATAAAAAAATTGATTCAGTTGATCTCGATCCACGCCGCGTCCCTTCCACGCCAGATAGGCCAGTTGCTGTACCTGACGATATTGAGCAAGCGTCATGTCCTGTTTTGTCGAAAGATCTTCAAACGTGGCTAGCAATTGAAGGCTTAAATCATCCGGATCTGTTAATAGCCCCGGTTGTTCGTGCAGCATACCGAGTAGGGTCGTAAACAGGAATTCGGGCGCCGTTTCTCCCCCTTCACGCGAGCCCAGCAACGGACGCCACAGAGGATCCGAACCATGAAACGCCTTCATAGACAACACCATATCCTCTAAGCGCACCTTTTGCTCGTAACAACACGCCAATAAGAGCGTTGGATACAGCAGAGTTGCAAAAAATCGCGGTATCTTACTTATATTTTGCAGCGCTTTTTCCAGCGGTCCGATGATAATGTGCAACTCTTGTGCCGACGAAATGCCGGAAAAATCCAAGGTGGCAAAACTGCGTTGCAAGAGTTCCAATCCTTGTAGGACGGAATAAAAATGAACACGCCCTTTGGCATCTTCCGCCTGCATGAGCGCTGAGCCATAGCCGCGTTCTCTGCCAAATGGCAACAAAGCGGCTGTTAAAAAATAGCGCGAAAAGCGCAGCGGACGGGATCCCATGCGACGATGCATAAATGCCAGCTGGTGCAACGCTTCTGACGAAAGCGGCGGGATGCAGGCATCCCCAAGCACCGTGGAAACACGCGATCCGTCCACCAAGACCAAATCCCAGGCATCCCCGAGCACATGATATTTTTTGGTGTTATTCAGATAACTGCGCACCACACTGCGACTTTCTCGCACAGCCAGATAAAAAACAAGTCCCTCCGCATCCCGAGAGTGATGAAAATCCAAAACGGTGAGATCCCGTAACAGCTTAAAAAGCCCTACAACCACCAAGTAGTGGGCATCCGGCGTTTGACAAGCCATGCCGCGGGCATGAACGGCCAAACGAATTTCGACCGGATCGTGCAGAGGCACCTGAAAGGGCTGCCCCTGCAAAATGGGATCTGCCGTTAAAAGCGTCTTCATACGATTAATCCGCGGTCTTGTCGTTATCCGCCGCAACCGCTGTCAAGCGGCCGCGATACACCTCCGCCATGAGAACCGTCGCCGCGCAGGAAGCATTCAGACTGTCAATAGGACCGGTCATGGGAATGGACACCAGCACATCGCACTTTTTACGTGTCAGTTCTGCCAAACCCTTGCCCTCATTGCCGATGACTAAGCACACGCCACCGGAAAAATTTGTTTTCCAAAGCGTCTGTTTCGCCTCTCCGGCCGCGCCATAGACCCAAATATTTTCTTTCTTCAGCGCATCGATCGTTTGGTTCACATTGTTAATTTTGGCAATTTTTACATAGCTCGTGGCACCGGACGACACCTTTTGCACCACCGACGTCACCGTTGCAGCGCGCCGTTTCGGCAGCAATACGCCATCCGCACCAAAGCAAGCGGCGCTGCGGATGATGGCGCCCACATTATGCGGATCCGTCAATTCATCCAAGAGCACCACAAAAGGAGCATGGCCTGCCGCCTTGGCAGAAGCTAAAATATCCTCCACACTGCTATAGGCAAAATCCGTGGCAAGCAACGCCACGCCCTGGTGATTGCCACCTTCCGTCATACGGTCCAATTTTGCCTGATCCACTTCAATCACGGGCAGTTTAGCATCGTGTGCCATCCCGACGATGCGATGCACCACGCCTTGCAATTTGCCCTTTTGGACATAGAGTTTTTCTGCTTCTTTTCCGCTTTTTAGTTGTTCCAACACCGCATTGCGGCCAAAAATATAGTCCGTCATCTCAGCTCCTACTCTCTGCTCCAGGTCACGCCCGTGCGTGTATCCTTCAATTGAATGCCCTGCGCTGCCAATTCATCGCGAATGGCATCCGCTTTGGCAAAGTCCTTGGCCTTGCGCGCGGCTTCGCGTTCCGCAATGAGGGCTTCAATCTTTTCATCCAAATTATCCCGGTTGCTGTGATCCGCAATGCCGAGCACGTCCAACAGACTCGTCAGATGCTCATACACCGCCTGCACAGCTTCCTTCGCACTGTCCTCGTTTAAGGTGGCATTAGCCAATCGTACGATTTCATAGATGGCCGTTAACGCATCTGCGGTGTTGAGATCATCGGCCAAGGCATCAGTGAAGGCCGTTTTCTGCTCTTCCGTAAACGCCACAAGTTTCTTTTCCTCTTGCGACATATCGCCGGAGGCATTGTGTGCCAGTAATCTCTCCAGATTGTGCTTGCCGTTCATCAGGCGTTCATAACCATTTTTTGTAGCTTCCATCACTTCCCGCGAAAAGTTGATCGGCGAGCGATAGTGCGCTGATAACAGCCACAAACGCACCAAAATCAGATCATAGGAGGCTTCGATATCTTTCAGCATGAAGAAATTGCCCTTGGATTTGGACATCTTTTCGTGCGAGCCGTCCGCAGCTGAAACCGTAATCATCTCGTTATGCATCCAATAACGCGCAAAGGGATGGTCCGTTAAGGTTTCCGTCTGTGCAATTTCGTTTTCGTGATGCGGAAATTCGAGATCGCTGCCGCCGGCATGAATATCAATGGTTTCGCCCAAAAGGGATTTGGACATCGTAGAGCATTCAATATGCCATCCCGGTCTGCCCGCCCCCCAAGGGCTCGGCCACGCCGGCTCCGACGCTTCCTTTTGCTTTTTCCACAGGGCAAAATCCAGCGGGTTACGTTTGGCTTCATTCACGCGAATGCGTGCTCCCGCTTGCAGGTCGTCGATTTTTTTGCCGGACAGTTTTCCGTAATCCTTGGCCTTCGACACATCAAAGTACACGGCATCTGCCGCATCATAGGCCGCTCCCTTATCGATGAGTCCCTGCACAAACGTGATAATGGGTTCAATCATTTCCGTCGCTCGCGGGTGAATGGTTTCCGATTCCAAAAGATTCAGCGATGCCGCATTCTTTTCAAACGCAGCAATGTACTTTGCGGTGATGTCCGTAAACGGTACGCCTTCGTCATTGGCACGGTTTATGATCTTATCATCGATATCGGTAAAATTGACGACATACTGCACATCATAGCCCTGCCAGCGCAGAAAACGGTGCAGCGTATCGAACACGACCAACGGACGGGCGTTTCCGATATGGATGAAGTCATACACGGTCGGGCCGCACACATACATGCGGACCTTTCCCTCCTCCAATGGCAAAAAATCTTCTTTACGACGCGTTAATGTATTATAAATTTTCATGCTTTATCCTTTCCCGAAAGCGCCTTTCGTCCCGAAGGCGCCTTTCGGTTATTTTGCAAATTTTTTGGCGACTTCCAAGCGACGCAGCACTTCGTCCTTTCCTAAAATGAGCAGCGTTTTACCAAAATCGGGTCCCGACGTCGAGCCGACCACTGCCGCACGGATAGGAAACCACAGCGCCTTTCCCTTAATACCTTTTTCTTTTTGAATTTCCTTTACTACACCGTTCGTAAACTCCGGCGTCAGAGCGTCTTGTGCTTTCACTTTTTCGACCAAACAGCTGGCAAGCTCCTGTGCCTCCGATGTGGCAAGGGCTTCCTTCGCCTCGTCGTCATAGACGACATCCTTGGCCTCTACGAAAAGATGGCGCATGATATCCGGTACTTCCGCAAAATATTCGATGCGGTTCTGATAGAGTTCCGCCGCCAAGCGCAGGCGTTCTTCATCTGTGGAGGCATCCACAAGTCCGGCTCGTTCAAGGAACGGTCGCATTGCTTCCACAACCTTTTCGACCGATAATTTTTTAATGTATTCCCCGTTCATCCAATTGAGCTTTTTAATATCAAAAATACCGCCCGTTGAGGATATGCGGTCAAAGTCAAATGCCTTGATAAGTTCCTCGCGCGAGAGAATTTCTTCATTCCCCTTCGGCGACCAGCCTAAGAGGGCGATATAGTTGATCAAGGCCTCCGGTAAATAGCCCTTTTCAATGTATTGCTCAACGGCGGCATCACCATTGCGCTTGGACAGCTTCTTATGATCTTCACCGAGAACGGTCGGCAGATGCACATACATCGGTTGCCCCCAGCCGAAGTTTTGGTACAGGAGCACATGCTTCGGTGTGGAAGAAATCCACTCCTCCCCGCGGACAATGTGCGTAACGCCCATCAAATGGTCATCCACAACGACGGCAAAATGATAGGTCGGATAGCCGTCCGATTTGATCAGTACCTGATCATCCAGTTCATCTGTATTGAAAGTAATGTCGCCTTTAATGGCGTCATGGAACGTCACATTGGTATCACGAGGCAGCTTCATGCGGATCACATATTCTTCTCCCGCCTCCAAATGGCGCTTCACCTCTTCCGGGGATAAGTTGCGGCAATGCCCGTCATAGCGCGGCGTTTCACCGCGGGATTTCATTGCATCGCGTACCTCATCCAAGCGTTCCTTGGTGCAGAAACAGTAGTATGCCTGTCCCTGATGAATGAGTTGCTCCGCATAGTGACGATAGAGCCCCTGCTCATGGCGATGAGATTGAATGTAGGGCCCGTTTTCCCCTTTTTCGGTGATGGATGCACCGCCGAGTACCGGGCCTTCATCGTTTTCAAGGCCTGCCCATTGCAAAACGCGCAGCAAGTTTTCAAGCGCATCCGGCACAAAACGTGTTCGGTCGGTATCTTCAATACGCAAAATGAAGTGCCCTCCGTGATGACGTGCATAAAGATAATTGAAAAGCGCCGTGCGCAGTCCTCCAATATGCAGATAGCCCGTGGGGCTAGGTGCAAAACGTAATTTTACCTGAGTCATGAAGTCCTCCTGGTTTTCATCGTCTGGCGATGCTTCCTTTAGGGATTTTCCATCCCCTTCACATTCCTTACAAATAAACTTTTTATGCTGAAAATAGCCCTTAAGATTGCAGTTTCTCGGGCTACGCTGTTCCTTATGGACGAATCCTTTGGATTAGTCTGAACCGGAAAGGATTGTTATGATCATTGGAATTATGCTCCTTGGCATTGGCGTGTGTATCGTGCTTGCACAGCTGTTCGGCTGGGATTTCATGAATTTGCTCTTTACCTATTGGCCGTGTCTGCTCATTATTTACGGTGGCATTCGCCTTTTTACCAGAAAACATTCCCAAAACTTCTCCAGTTTTTTGATTGCATTGGGCGCACTGATACAGGCGTCAAAACTCAACTGGATTCGCGGCAGCCTGATCTGGATCCTAATCGGCATTGTCTTGATTCTCATAGGGCTGCGTATGATTGTGGAACGCTATCAGAAGAGAAAAGAATGGTCCTCTTCCGCTTCCATTTCAGGCGACGCCGATAATCACGGCGCGCAGTACTTTGAAGAGCGTGATATGATCAATGACCGTTTCCTCTTTGACAACACCGTTCGTGTGTATCGCTCGGATTCCTTCTCTGGCGGCGATATTGACGTTCTGTTTTCTACCGTCACGATCAATCTCAAAAACGTGCTGCCACTTGATAAAGAAGTCCGTATCAGTTGCGGTATTCAATTTGGCGAACTCACCCTTGAGGTGCCTGCGGATTGGCATGTGATTGTAAACGGCAAGCACTACTATTCCTCCGATGAAGCCAGCCAAACCATTGACGCGACAACAACGTTGCTTGTTGATAGCGAAACCATTGCCGGCACACTGAAAATCGTCTGAGTCAGCGATTGTCCGCAACAACGTTCATCAGCAGTTGATTAGGGCTGTATTCCTTCAAGAGAATATCCTCGTTGGGAAGCTTCACCTCCAGGGGAAGAACACGCAACCCATTCTCTACGCCCCTTAAATCGGCGCTCACCAGAAAATCCGACGCGTGAAGGCCATCCAGCACCATCTTATAGCCTTCCAATTTCAACTGAATCTCTTTCACATCTCCCGCCGGTTGCGCTTTACGCGCACCGGCGTTTTTCGATTGTATGGCATCTACACTGATCTTCATCACACGTTCTTCAAGAACATCCAGCGTGATCTGCGCCTTGTAGGTCAGCTTATCATTGACCGGCGTAACGCCTTCCGGATAACTGAGCGTCACCGGGTACAGGCCGTCTTTGGTGATGGTTTTCATATCCAGCGGCTGTGTTTTAATCACCGTCACTTTATCGATGTCGGCCGCTTTGCCCATCACGAGTACCGTGTTTGGCGTCACGCTCGATTGACTGATCCGTATCTTTTCCGCGTTATCTTTGGACGGTGCCCATTGCAGCTGAACGGGTACTTCTTTTTGCTTGGCAATGCTTGCCGCCACATTAACGGAGGAAAGTGAAAGCTCCACCCCCTCCACGACATTCCCGCTTTCATCCACGGGGTGCACCTGCAGATTGGCCGAGGTGTCGGCCGTCAATCCACTCAGGTTCAGCGTCACAAGGATGTTTGCCACTTTCTCGACATAGGAACGCGGCCCCGTCACCTGAACGGTCTGCGGCGTTGCTGCCACGCCGCGCAAGACAAAGTTATCTGCCAGCGATCCACTTTCACGCACCACCACATTGCGGCTCTTGGTCACAACTCTTTCTACATGCACTTGTACTTGGCTGCTGGACATTTCATTGATAAACACATTGGCGGGTGCATTGTAATGAATAGGAACGGACTGCACGCCTTCTTTCAGCGACCCGACATCCACCGTAGCTATGACATAATTGCGGTCCAAACTCCCCAAATCATTACGCTTGCCCATGATGCGCATGGATACCTGTCGGATTTCCATTTCTGTGATTTTCAGTCCCTTTTCTTCCAACACATCCTGATTGATCGCACGAATTGGAATATCGGACAGTGTTGTGGATTGCGTCGGGTTAACTCCCGCCGTAATATAGCTCCACATTAAAATCCCGATGATGAGCGAGGTCACTTTCCACTGCCAATTATGCTTGAGGAGTTTCATGGTGTCCTCCTTCCTGCTCGTTACGCACGTGTCTGTCACTCTTTTGTTTCGACTTTTCATCTGTTGCAATGTCGTCGTTTACTTCCAAGCGATTCTCACCACTCTCGTTGGCGTCAGTGTCCTCTGCCGCATTCGCTTCGGTTGATGCATTGTTGCTTTCCGAATCCGCTTGCCCATTCTCATTTTTTGAGCGCGTAAAAAAGGCTACCAAACGATTAATACCGGTCCGATGCGATTCTTCCAGTTCATCTTCATAAAAGGCTGTCAGACTTTCACGCAACGTCGTCTCATCCATGTGACGCGATATCACGCCGTTGGAACAGATGGAAATAGTGCCTGTTTCTTCGGAAACTACTACAATCAACGCATCCGAGCGTTCGGATATGCCCAATGCCGCACGATGCCGTGTGCCCAGATCCTTGTCCAGATTGCGATTCTGCGTTAACGGCAAAAACGCACCCGCTGCTAAGACACGGTCGCCGCGAATCACTACAGCCCCGTCGTGCAACGGTGTGTTCGGTATAAAAATATTAATCAATAACTCAGCCGTCACCAGGGCATCTACCTCCGTGCCGGATTCTGCTATCTCCTTAAGACCGGTACTGCCCTCCAGTACAATCAAAGCACCAATTTTCTGTCGCGAAAGGGAGGTCGCCGCGCGTACAATTTCCTCTACGCGTCCGGCACTTTCGGTTTGATTGTTTCCGCTGTTGACCAGACTACTGAGCCAGCCCTGCGACCGCCCCAAGCGTTCAAATGCACGACGAATCTCCGGTTGAAACACAACGATGGCTAAAATAAAACCGGCTGTCATAATATTCGACAGCAACCAATTGACCGTATAGAGTTTTAAACCGTCGCTGAGCTGGGCAAAAACCAATATAACAATGAATCCCTTGATCAGTTGCTCCGCACGGGTTTCACGAACCAAAAGAATCAGATAATACACGATGACAGCAATCACTAGAATGTCGATTAGATCCGTGACGGAAAAGGTCACGAGAAGTTCGCGCAGATTTCGAAAATAGTTCATGATCCCTCCTCTCTCGTCCTTTATTTTAACACATGCCCCGCCTGCAAACACAGACGACGGACTTTTCCCTGTCGAGACGCAAAAAGAAAGCTGCGCCGTTGTTACGGCAGCAGCCTTCTCTTTCTCTTGTTATTCTTTTCCAAAAACGATCCGAACGCCGATTAAAGATGCGTCATACCCTGCTCCAGATACACCAGCAAAGTTTCCAAGGCTTCTTCCTCATCCGGCCCGTCGGTACGGAGAATGAATTTCGCGCCCTTACCGGCGCCCATGCTGAGTACACTCATAATGGACTTACCGTTATACACTTTGTGATCACGCTCCAAATACACATCCGAAACAAACTTCTTTGCTGTCTGAATAAAGTTGGCAGCCGGGCGTCCCATTAGCCCGATTTCGCTATCCAATATTATTTTTTTCTCGACCATGGGTTCTCCCCGCCTTCATCGTACGTTCTTCATCGGACTCCTGTTCTAGTAAGCGATGAACTTAGAAGCGGCACAGCCGCAAATCGGACAATTTTCTTCGTTGGACAAAGCTACAAAACCGCATATCGGGCACAGATAGACCGAATCTTCGACTGCCAGGTCCTTACCCTGTTCTACGGCATCCTTTGCTACGCCGAACATCTTGGCATGTACCTTTTCCGCCTCTACCGCAAAGTGCATCGCACGTACTGCCGCTTTTTCTTCTTGCATTTCAGCAATAGCGATATACGCAGGATACATCTCGGTAAATTCAAATGTTTCGCCATCAATGGCGCCTTGCAAATTCTCTACGGTTTTTCCGATGCCAAAGCCGCCGCGGCTTGAAACATCAAAGTCCCCGCCGACGTCTTTTAACGCCTTATAATGCAGGCCTGCATGAATCTGCTCTGCATGAGCCGTCGCATCAAACAAACGCTTCACATTGGGGAAGCCCTCTTTTTCGGCCACCTCACCCCAAATATTGTAACGATTGCGTGCCATCGATTCGCCGCCAAATGCGGAACGTAAATTTGCTTGTGTCATTTGATGCATAACCATACCTCCTCTTTGGATCTTCCGGTCCTTCTCCATTTGGAAGATTTTCGTCCGCCGTTACGATACGAGTATGCAAAAGTCTACACGTTTTCCGTGTAAAACGCTTCCGCATTCTTTCGCGTCGCGCCAGCAGGATAGGTTTTCCACGTAATCCCACATTACGTATTACGGAAACTACTATTATAGTACGAGAAAAATCTGGAAAAGTAAAGGGAAAGTGCAATCGTTTCCCTTCTCCTCTTCCGATCAATTTTCCTCGTTCCTACCGATAAAAAAGGAGAGCCGATGGCTCTCCTTCCCCGGATTGCCCTTCATTGACGGTCTCCGCCATAAGAGGTATCCCGTCTTTTATCAAAAATTAGCGTTTGCTCATATAATGATCGATCTGATAGAGTGCGCCCCAGTTCGAGCCGGCACGCTCCAGCTGTGTAACCAGAGTGTTGAAGTTATCTTCTTCTTCCATTTGTTCATCCACATACCACTGCAGCATAGATTCTGCCGGCTTATAGTCTTCTTTTCTGGCCAAATCGACCAACTTATAGATGTTTTCCGTCACTTGCTTCTCATGCGCTAACGCTTTCTTGAACACATCCAGCAAACTGTCAAATTTTCCGTCGCCAGGATCCAACGGACGATATTTGACGGCATAACCGACCTCCTGCAGGAATCCGATCATTTTCTCGGCATGTTCGATCTCTTCCTTGGCCTGTAGATCCATAAAGTGCTTCATGCCTGCCATGTCCTGATCTGCCATATAGGATGACATGGTAAGATAGACATACGCGGATTCCAATTCAAAGTTAGCTTGTTCATTGATCGCATCTAAAATTTTCATCTGTTTCCTCCTAATTAAATATTATTTGCGACCTTATCCGATCGCCTTATTTTATGTGTACCCTACCTTGTCATTCGTTAACAGTTTAAAACAAAAGGAAGTCCGCTTACGTAATGCCTTTCCTCCCTGTCGAAATTCTCCTGAGAATACTCTGCCATGCCTTCCTGAAGCCCCGTTCCAAATCTGATAAAATAATGTATCCGAAGCGATACATTTCGGAGAAAAATGTTGGCGGAGGTAATATGCGTCGGAAACATCTCAAAAAATCGCCGTTGGAAAAACGGCTTCATGATAGTCAGCGTCGCCACGATCGTAAGCACGTGATAAAACGCAATCAAAAGCGCAAGCGTCGTCGCCATTGCTTGTTGTTCATCGTGCTCTTGCTACTGTTGGCAGCTGCCGGATATGGCATTTGGACCTTCGTGCGCCGTGAATTTTTGGCTGCACAGCTGGACGCCATTCCGGAAATACGTGAACATGCCAATCACGCTGTTTTAGGCGATGTGCTGCCTTCAGATACGGAGGGGCGTGCCCTGTCACGCGCAGAAAAAACAGCCGATGCCAAACAATTACAGCAATTGCTGCAATATATGCCGAAGCACAGTCAAGTACAGGATAGTACCGCTGTGGACTCCTCGCTGGAAATGATGGTGAAAAAAGCCGGTGATACGCATTCGGATATGGAGTTTTTCGATGTGTTGCAACAAATGGTACAGATTGCGGCGCCTTCCTCACATATGGCCGACAGCAATACCTATGAACGCCTGGCTCGAAATTTGGGAAGTGGCTTTTATGCCACCGATTCTCCCTATGCCAAAGCCGTAGGATCGGAGCGGGTGAAGGATCGCTATGAAAAGCTGCGAACGGAAGTTACGCAAAGACAACCGGCAGAAACGAAGCCAAGCACTTCAAGTGCCGAGACATCGCTAGCCTACACGCTACCCAAAATGAGTGTCGATGCCGCAACAGACACAGCCATTCTTTCCGGCTTTACCTTTGAAGACGGCGCCTATCGCCAGCAAAAGGCCGCCCTGAAAAAGTTGCTGCAAGAAGCCTGCAGCCATAAAAAGATTCTGTTTGATTTGCGCCATACGGACGGCTTTTCTGTGGAATATTGGACGGAGGGGCTTTTGCCCTATCTGATCACGTCCACTTATGGCGTGCAGACCCGTCTCTTTTTCCCGGATGGGTTTGACGATTATGTCGATTATCTATCCGTCAAAGAGCGTATGGAGAGCTTTGATCTGGAGGATGCCCGCCAAAAAACGGAGGGGCTGAAGAGTGCCGAGGCGCAAAAGGCGGTACAGGGGATGGCTTACGCAAAGACGCTCATCGTCAGCGCTAAGGGATCGTCGGAAACGCTGGCGCCGGCAAAACTCGCCTTACTGGTGGATCAAACCACAGGCGGCGCCGCAGAAACCTTCGCGGACTTTTGTCGCCGCCTTGAAAATGTACGTGTCTTCGGCAGTAAAACCGCCGGCACGGCATGGAAGCTGCCGGCTTTTCCTGTTGCGTTGACGCATTCCGGTTATATTGCGCTGTTGGATGCCTCCATTGCTCTGGTACCGGATAGCGATGCGTTGCAGTCCTCTGCACGGGTCCAACCGGATACACTTCTTGCTTCTGACGATCCCATTGCTGAGGTTCTTCGCAGATTTCAATAATTTCCCATAAAAAATCCGCCGCCCTGTCGGGCGGCGGTTGTGGTTTCCCACGCATAATAACAGATAAATTACTCCGGGATTCGTGTAAAAATCATTTTTCCGGCTGAGGTTTGTAACACCGAGGTAACGATGGTATCCACGGTTTGTCCAATCGCATCGCGTCCGTTTTCCACGACGATCATGGTGCCATCTTCCAAATAGCCCAGGCCCTGTGCCGGCTCCTTACCATGCTTAATAACGCTTACCGTCATGTGTTCACCGGGAATCACAATCGGCTTTAACGCATTCGCCAAATCATTCACATTTAACACAGGAATATTTTGTACCGTGGCTACTTTATTCAAGTTGAAGTCATTCGTTACCAAACGGCCATCGTATTGCTGTGTGAGCACCAATAACTTGGAATCCACTTCCTTGGGTTTTGAAATCTCACGATTGTCAATGATAATCTCCTGTGCGGAATGGGTTTGCATTTCGTGGATGTGATCCAGGCCTTTGCGTCCCCGTTCTCGCCGCAACGGATCCGACGAATCCGAGATGTGCTGTAATTCTTCAAGCACATAGTGCGAAACAACAATCGTTCCTTCCAAAAAGCCGGCACGCATAACCTCAAAAATACGTCCATCAATGATCACTGACGTATCCAAGATCTTCGGGCACGCGATAGGAGGCTCAAACTCCTCTTCGTCGCCTTCCAGTTCCGTTGTTTTGGCTAAAAATTTCTTTTTCTTCTTGTTTTCCGCGCGTTTTTCCCGATCTGCCTCGGAGCGCGTCAAGGCGTTGCGTAGCTGTTGCACAACACTCATGATGTCTTCGTGGTACATCATCTCCAAACGAATGCCCAATAGGCCCATCACTGCATAAATCATCACAGCAATGATCACGCCGATGGCATTTCCCACTTGGCTGATGCTCAACTGCAGAACCGGTGTGCTGATAATACTGGCAATGATAAGCCCCACAATCAAACCGATGGTGCGAAACAGGACCTCACTGAGAGATACTTCGCGAATCTGCTTAATCACCGACTCTACAAAGTTCCTCATAAAGAACGCGAAGCGATCTGCCATAGCGAAAAGCAAGCCGAATCCGATGCCTGCCCCAACGATATAGCACATTATGCGCTCTATTTTGCCCAGTCCGCCGATCAAGTCTGATGTGATGAGCATGTGTGCCAGCACAGCCCCTAGCGCGGCGCCGATTAAGCCCAATACGGCCCGCATAAATTGTTTCAAAGGCTACTCCTCTTCTCCGCCTTCCGGCGCTTCATTTTCATCCAGAGTAATGGCTTCATCAATCATATCTCTGGCTTCCTCTACCGATAACGAGCCGACAATAATCAGCTCCGAAATCAGCATCTTCTTCGTCTTGCCCAACATCTTTTTTTCCGAAGTGGAAAGCCCCTTTTCCATATCTCGAATCTGCAGATTACGCACGATATCCGCCATTTCAAAAGGATCTCCGGTCTTCAGATTTTCCAAATTCTCACGGTAACGTTGGCTCCAATTATCCGACATTTTGGTCGAATCTTGGCGTAAAATCTCCATCACTTTTAGTCCGTCTTCCCGGCTCATCACCGGACGGATGCCGATTTTTTCCATCTGATCTACGGGAATGGAAATACGAATGTTGGCGATAGGCATTTGCAGAATAAAAAATTCCCTTTCCATGCCCAACAACTCTTTCGTTTCCTTATCGACGATGGTTCCGGCACCCTGCATCGGGTATACGACACGATCTCCGATCTTATACATGGCTACACCCCCTTATCACAATTATAACTGAAAACAAGGCGAAAAGGGACACCATAAGAGAAAAATTTATTATAATATCGAAGTCTATAGAACTTGTCAAGTGGTTTTCCTGCCGTAAGGACAGGAATTGACGCGCTCGACGTCAGCCTCGCATTTCATGGCGCGAGAGTTTAATGGCACGGATGACGTCGGCTAGTGTTTTCCCACAGCAAATCTGCAGTTTAATCTCCTTCTTAAGACGTTGTGCGAGTGTGCGATGTTCCTCTGCCACGAAAGCACGTTGAAAGCCCAAGCGATCCAATTCACGCAAGCGTCTTTCCATTTCTGTGGCTCGTTTTAATTCTCCCGTTAATCCCACTTCTGCGCAAAATGCGTCCTTACCGTCCAAAGGAAAATCCTCCGTGGCTGAAGCAATCGCAGCAAGTATGGCTAAATCGCAGATTTTTTCGCGTATTAACAGGCCTCCCGTCGCCTTAAGCACCACGCTCATTTCCTGCAGACGATAACCTGCGCGCTGAGAAAGAATGGACACTAACGTATTCAAATCATCGCGCCGCAAGGAATCCCCAATGCGTGTCGGATAGGCTTCATGCGACGGTGAAACCAAGGCTTCGATTTCAATAGGAATGAGGCGCGATCCCTCTTTCTGCAAGGCCACTGCAGAGCCGGCAATCGGCTTGTCTCGCCGTGTCAAAAACAGATCATAGGGATTGGTAACATCTGTCAGCCCTTCCGCGCCCATTTGAAACAGCCCCACTTCATCCGTATAGCCGAAGCGATTCTTTGTGGAGCGCAACAGACGCAGTGCATCCGAATATCCGCTTTCCAGATAGAGCACGGTATCCACCTGATGCTCCAGGGTTCGCAAGCCCGCCATGGTCTCGTCCTTCGTGACATGGCCTACGACAAAGGCTGCCATGGGATGTTCTCCCTGCTTACAGGTTTCCACAATGGCTGCCGTGCATTGGACGGTCTGCGTTGGCGTGCCGGGACGTTGGGGATATTCCGCCAAAGCCATCGTCTGAATGCTGTCCACGATGAAAATGGCCGGTTGGAGCCTTCGACACTCTTCCAGCACGGCATCCATCGAATTCGTTGACAGGATGAAGATGTCCTCTTCCCCCTTTTGCGCTGGCTGTAGAATACGTTCCGCCCGCATGCGAATCTGCGAGGCGCTCTCCTCTCCCGACGCATAGAGAATGCGAACGCCACGCGCCGCCAGCTTTCCCGCCAACTGTAAGAGCAGTGTGGATTTTCCTGCCCCCGGCTTAGCCGTGAGCATGGTCACCGCATCCGGCACCAAGCCACCTCCGAGCACGCGATTCAGCTCGGGAATACCCGTGTCCGTACGATCTGCCCGAGACAAAGGCACCTCCGGCAACGGCATTGCCTTCTCTGTTACCGTATGCAGCATCTGCTTGCTTGCCGCACTCTTTGCCGTATCGACTTGTATTTCCTCCATAGTACCCCAGGTATCACAGGACGGACATTTGCCCGTCCACCCTGTCGCGATGAAGCCGCACGCACTGCATTGATAGCGAGTTTTTATTGCCATGACACCTCCGACGTTTCCACTTCTGCCTTTGCTTCTACTTTAGCAGGAATTGTGTCTCGCAGCGTCCCATCTTTCGAAGGTGATACGACAATGGCGTTTTTCTCTAAGTGCAGCACATAGTAGCCGCCCTTTTGGAGTTCGCCGGACAGCATCTTCTCCGCCAGCGTGTCTTCAATCTTCGTGCGGATGGAGCGTTCCAACGGACGCGCTCCGAATTCCGGCTGATACGAAATCTGTGTCAAGTGACGCAAGACCGGATCCGTATAGGAGATGTGATAGCCCAGGCTTTCCACGCGTTCCATCAATGCATCCATCAACAGTGCCGAAATATGCAGAATGCTCTTTTCGCTCAAGCGATGGAACACAATAATGTCATCAATGCGATTCAAAAACTCCGGGCGGAAGGTGTGCTTTAATTCTTCATGCACCACGTCCTTCATGCGCTCATACTCGTCCATCTCCACGCTTTCTTCAACGCCGAATCCAAAGCGCTTCTCTGTGGCTATCTGTGAGGCCCCCACGTTGGAGGTCATAATGATCACGGTATTGCGGAAATCCACCAGTCGTCCCTGACTGTCGGTTAAACGGCCATCATCCAAGATTTGCAAAAGCAAATTGAATACATCCGGATGCGCCTTCTCAATTTCATCAAAGAGCAGCACAGAGTAGGGCTTCTTGCGTACCATTTCTGTCAGCTGGCCGCCTTCTTCGTAGCCCACATAGCCCGGCGCCGCACCAACCAACCGTGAAACGGAATACTTCTCCATATATTCCGACATATCAATGCGTATCATATTCTCTTCCGAGCCGAAAAGTTGTGCGGCAATTTCCTTGGCAAGGTATGTTTTCCCAACGCCTGTCGGCCCTACGAAAATAAAGGAACCGATGGGGCGATTGGCCGCTTTCAAACCAACACGGGCGCGTTTCAAAGCGGATGAAACCGTCTCGACCGCGTGGTCTTGCCCGATGACTTTTTCCTTTAAGTGTTCATCCAAATGCAAGTATTTATCGGCTTCGCGTTCCGTCATGCGCGTAACCGGCACGCCGGCCCATTGCGAAACAATCGTCGCTATTTGATCAAAGCCGATGATCGGCCATTGCTCTTCGGAATCACTTTTGCTTTTCTGATAGGCTTCGAACTCTTCTTCCATTTTGGCCAAAACGTCCCGTAAGCGCGCCGCTTCTTCAAAATTCTGCGTCAACGCTGCCTTTTGTTTTTCCTCTTCCAAACGGTCATGTTCGCGGCGATAGTCCAGTTCTTTTTCCGGAATGTGAAAGGCGTCCACATGCACGCGCGCCAGCGCTTCATCGATAACATCAATGGCCTTATCCGGTAAGAAGCGGTCCGTCAGATAGCGATCCGTTAATTCGGTTGCGGCATCAATGGCTTCATCGGAAATGTGCACACGATGAAATTCTTCATAGCGCGGACGCAAACCGCGAATAATTTCTTTGGACTCCTCGCGGCTCGGTTCTTCCACCGCCACCGGTTGGAAACGACGCTCCAAGGCCGCATCTTTTTCAATGCGTTTGTGATATTCATCGATAGTCGTTGCCCCAATAATCTGCAACGCTCCCTTCGAGAGTGCCGGTTTTAAAATATTTGACGCATCCAGCGATCCCTCCGAGCTACCCGCACCGATAATCGTATGCAGTTCATCGATAAATACGATCGCATCTTTTCTCTCCATCAGTTCATCGATGGTATCGGAGAGGCGCTGCTCAAAATCGCCGCGATATTTCGTCCCGGCAACGAGCGTTGCCATATCAATGGAATAGACCACCTTATCGCGCATAATATCCGGAATATTTCCGGAAACGATGCGCTGTGCCAAGCCTTCCGCAATGGCGGTCTTCCCAACGCCCGGCTCGCCAATTAAAACCGGATTATTCTTGGTGCGACGCGAAAGAATCTGAATCACACGATTGATTTCGCGATCGCGGCCTATGACCGGGTCAATTTTTCCATCTTTCGCCTCATCATTGAGATTGGTGCCATATCGGCTCAAATTGGAATCCGTATCTTCATTCTGATTTTCGCGCATGGCGCCCACCAAATTCTGATAGATCGCACGTTTATCCACATCGGCAATGGTCAGCATAACCGAAGCCAGACCCGATTTATCGTTGAGAATGGCCAGAAGGACGTATTCCGCAAAGAGTTCCTTCTCGTTATTTTGATCCGCAATCTGTCTTGCCTGCAAAAGCAAGCGCCGTACGGCAGCACTCGTCTGCATGGTCGGATTTTCATTCGTTCCCGGCTCATTGTTGCTCAACACAATCTTTCGAAGCGTGCTGTAGTTCGTCCCGGCGCGCAGTAACGCCTGGGTCTCCACGCCGCCGGTCTTCAGCATCGCCAGCAAGACATGTTCGGTATCAATTTCTCCATGGCGGAAAGAATAGCTCTCTGCCGCCGCGACTTGTAATAATTGTTGGACGGAGGTCCTTTTAAACTCCATAAGGATCCTTCCTTTCTTCGTTCAATCGCAGTAGTGCATCGCCGATATCATTGAGTTCGTCCCGATAGGCGGCGCATTTTTCGTAGTCTTCTTCCTGTAAAGCCATTTGCATCTTCTGCACCAGCGCATTGCGGCGATTGCGCAGCTGTTTTCTTTGTTTCGCGAACGCTAAATCACGCGCACTGGTCGCGGTTTTCTCTTCCTTGGTTTCTATAGTTTCCTTGCCATCCATTGGCATGAACAACTGCCGGAAGGGATTCAGCTGACTCGTTCCCTCGCCACTATCCTCGTCATTGGCATCTTCGTCGGATTCTTCCGCCACATCGGCAGCGTCCTCCATGGGAGGCACATTCGGCATATCGGATTGCAGAAACGAGACCTCCATGCCCGGCATGAATCCGCCTTCCTGCGCCTTTTCCAGCATGGAACGAATCTGGTCGGTCAATTCTTTGCCGCCCCATTCTTTCGGAAGTTGGCCCATCATCTCGGCCAATTTTTTCTGGTAGCAAGAGGAACACATGCGCACCTTTTGCGCTTTTCCATTAATGAAAACGACAATTTCTACATTGGCGTCGTTATCACAAAAATCACACTTCATTTCATCCTCCTCATCGCAGTAAGATGATCAACATATTTTTCAAGATACCGGCGCGCACTTCATTGCGCTCGGCCAAGGGCACGGCAGACAACGCATGGTCGTCCATGGCTAATAACATCATCTGACATTCTCGAGGCGTCAGCCAATTGCGATCCCTGAACGAACGAAGGATATGGCGCGCTTTATCCAGCGTTATTTCATCCTGTACAACTTCTGAAAGAACTTCCGAAACAACATCCTCCGACGAGCGCTCCAGGCGAATGATGCGAATATACCCGGAGCCACCGCGTTTGGACTCTGTATAATATCCGTTATAAGGGGTAAAACGGGTCGTTAACACGTAATTGATTTGCGAAGGGGCACAGGCAAAACGTTGCGCCAAGTCATTGCGGCCGATTTCCAGCACGCCTTCCTCCTCTTCCTCCATCAATTGCAGAAGGAATTGTTCAATACGATTGGTTAAACCAGCCATGGTTCCCCTCTCCTTCCTTTTCTCGGTTCTTTGCTATCATACGGCAAAGATATGAATTGAACATGAGGATTAAAAATTCCTCATACTTCCTTTACATCGTTCCGTGGCGATGGACAGGTAGGCTTCCGACGCGTGGAACAACTGTCCCTTTCGCCGTGACAGAGTATTGTGATGCAACGTCATAGAGGCAATGCGTTGGCTGACCTACTTTGACTTTTCATAGTAAAAAGAAAGCCATCGCCTAGGATGGTTGCTCTTACTATACGCTTGCAGCATGAATTTGTCAATGATGGTCAAAAAGGAAGGCGGCCTTAAGGCCGCCTTCCTTTTCGTATTTAACGTCGGCCACCGGGCCAACTTCTTATTCTTCCTTATGCGCTTCTTCGATGACTTTTTCGGCAATTTCATGCGGAACCTGCTCATAGCTCTTGAATTCCGATGTGAAGGAGCCGCGTCCCTGTGTCATACTGCGCAGATCAATGGCGTATTCCTGAACTTCCGCGTAGGGAGCTTCGGCGTTGACGACCTGATTGCCGTCTTCGTCCTGCTCCATACCGAGGATACGGCCGCGACGTTTGTTCATATCGCCCATGACATCGCCGAGATACTCATCGGGAATGGTAATCTTTAACGTCATGACAGGTTCAAGCAGTACCGGATCGGCTGCCTCAACACCTTTCTTGAAAGCGATGGAAGCCGCAATCTTAAAAGCCATTTCGTTGGAGTCAACCGGGTGATAGGAACCGTCATAGAGGGTGGCTTTAAGGCCGGTTACGGGATAGCCCGCCAACGGTCCCTTGGACAGAGATTCTTCCAGGCCTTTCTCAACGGCCGGGAAGTAGTTCTTCGGTACCGAACCGCCAAAGACCTCTTCGGCAAATTCAAAGCCGTCCGGAATGGGCTCAAAGCGAATAAAGACATCGCCAAACTGTCCGGCGCCGCCGGACTGCTTCTTATGGCGACCTTGGACATCGCTCTTGCCGCGGATGGTTTCACGATACGGAATGATCAGCGGGATACGATGCACATTCACGCCATACTTCGTCTTTAATTTATTCATCATTGCTTCGAGCTGAACGTTGCCCTGTCCGCGTAGCAACATCTGATTGGTTTCCTTATTGCGCTCTACCTTGAAGCTCGGATCTTCTTCCTGCAATTTATTGAGCGATGGGGAGAGTTTATCGTCATCGTTTTTGGAATCGGCCTGGATGGCAAAGGTCAGCGTCGGTTCCGGCGTCTTCACGTGCTTGAACGGAATCGCATCCGCATTCGTAGCAATGGTATCGCCAGTGGACAGCTTCTCCAGCTTCGAGAAAGCACCGATATCGCCCGCCATAATTTCATCCGTATCCAGATGCTCTTTGCCGCGTTCATAGAACATGCCGGCGGGTTTTAAAGATTCGCCGGTACGCAGTGAAATAAGAGCGTCTCCCTTCTTCACCGTGCCGCTGACGACTTTCACAATGGAAACCTTACCCACGAACGGGTCAACTACCGTTTTAAAGACCACAGCGCGCAAGGGCTGCGTCGGATCCATGGCTACCGGATCGCCTTCTTCCGGACGGAAACCGGAATGTGCACGCGAGTCATTCGGAGCCGGCATATACTTTACGATGGCATCCATCAAAAGATCCAAGCCGGCGCCCGTTGTCGCACAGCCGGCGATCAAAGGCACTGCTGAGCCGTCCAACATGGCGGCGGTCATTCCTTCCGCAATTTCTTCATGCGTAAAGCTTTCGCCCTCGAAAAATTTATTCATCAAAGTATCATCCGTCATGGCAATGACTTCGACGATTTCATCGTAGGCCGCATCTACCTCCGCTTTACGGATCTCTGGAATTTCTACTTCCGTTTTCTTAAAACCGTCGTAGCGGAACGCTTTTTTGTCGATGATATCGATAATGCCTTCAAAGTCTTCGCCGGCGCCCAAGGTCAGCGTCAGCGGAATGACTTTTTTACCGAATTGCTGGTGCAAGTTCGATACCTGTACGTTAAAATCGACATTCGGTTTATCCATCTTATTCAGGAAAATAATGCGAGGAAGGTGAATTTTTTCGGTGTAATTCCAATAGATTTCAGAACCGACTTCAATGCCAGCCGAGGCATCAATGACCATCAACGCTGCTTCGGCTGCGCGCAACGATACGAGCACTTCGCTTGCGAAATCAAAATACCCGGGCGCATCCAAAAGATTAATCTTATAGTCTTTCCATTCTACCGGCAATACGCTCAGGCCAATAGAAATACGACGAGCCTGTTCCTCCGGATCAAAGTCGGAGACGGTATTCTTATCCTCGATACAGCCCATGCGTTCAGTCGCATGCGTTAAATAGAGAAGCGCCTCAGCAAGAGTGGTCTTGCCGGCGCCGCTGTGGCCGACGAAGGCGAGATTCCGAATCTGCTCTGTATTATACTTTTTCATTCCTTCCTCCTTCTTCCCCTTCCGAGAACAGCTTCTGAAGGGATACCGTTTTCATACTGTACAAATCAATTTAGATGTATTTACGAATTTCTTCCTGTAGTTGTTCCAAGGTGGATACCACGGCGCCATGCTCTTTCACCAAACCCACCACGTATAAATTTACATAGGAAAATTGTGATTCAGCGAGCACTTGCAATGCCTCAAGTTTTTCCGGCACGTCGGCTCCTTGCGTGCGCACATCCGTGTAAAGCGCCAATATGGGGATTTTTTTCGCATAGGCGATGCCGATTTCCGCTGCAACGCCCGGATCGATACTTAGACCGTCCAGCACAGCAATCATCAGATCGCTCTCCAAGACCTTCTCTGTATCCACTTTTGCAATCATAACGCTGTCGGCATATTTTGTTTTATCATTAATGTCCGTTTGTTCCTGCGGAACGTACAAATCAATCGTTTCGGATACTGCTCGTATCGTTTGCGCTGCGTAGGCATTGTAGCGCTGTTCCGCTTCACTGAAGAGCGGAGCGGCATAATACACTTTCATACGGGGTCCCCCTTTTCCAATCGCTTTCCCCCATTATAGCAAAGATTTTTCCTCGGATACAACCTTCTGAATCGCTCGGAGGAAAACTCTTGTCAAAAGTCGATATTGCGATATATGCGTCATTGCATGCTTCCAAACAGAAAGATTATGCTACAATAATACCGTGAATTGTGTGCAGTATTAGCTCAGTTGGATAGAGCGTCCCCCTCCTAAGGGGAAGGCCGAGGGTTCGAATCCTTCATACTGCGATAAAAAAAGCCGACCCGAGGGTCGGCTTTTTACGTGAGACGCTTGACTCTTCTAATTCGATGAGGACACAAGTGTTTGCATTAAAAAAGATTGGACAGGAAACGGACAAAATCGGAAGTAGCCCGTGTTAAGCGCGTCCATAAACCCGCCTTTCTGGTGGGTTTATGGGAAACAATGTCAATGATCTTGATGAGTTTTCCGTCCCGATAGACGGAAATTTCTCCGAATTTTGCTTCGGCCGCAGTGGGGGCTTTGATCGTTTCGTCAATCTTGTAGCGCACATCAAAGTTTTGATTCGTATAGGTGAACACCGAGAAAGATTTGGCCGGATAGAGCACTATCGATTCTTCTTCGGCAGAAGGAATGGCATAGCGTTTGACCGGTTTTGCTGCATCCACGAGAGGAACATGCGAAAAAGTTCCTGCGGCCAGATCCACCAGTTCTTTCGTTGTACGCCAGCGCGCATCGTTGCTCTTTGTCCCCATGACCACGGTGACGGCTTCGAAAGCGCCGCCATCCACGCTGGACTTCAGTGCAAAGGAACCGGTGAAACAATATCCCGCTTCATCCGTAACGCCAGTCTTAAGACCCGTCATCCCGGGAATGGCAACCGTGGCTTCGGTGAGCGTTGATTTTCCTTTGTACTTGCGTTCCGGCTCATCCACGGTTTTGATTTTTGCCCAATCCTGCACTTCCGGAAACTCACGGATCAGTGTGGACGCCAATAAAAACATATCGCGTGCCGTGGATGTATTGTATTTCCCGTTAACGGTAAATCCGCTGGCATTGACAAAATGTGTCTTCTTCATGCCCAGCGCTTGTGCTTCTGCGTTCATGCGCTTGGCAAAATCCACTTCATTGCCTCCAACCACTTGCCCAAGCATCGTGGCCGCATCGTTTCCCGAAACAACCATCATGCCCATCAGCAAACGCTCCACGGTCAACTTTTCACCCACTTGTAAACCGTAATTGGACGAAGATTGTGCATTAAAAGCGGCCGCTTCCGGCGTAACCGTCACCACTTTTTTCGCATCCAGCTTTCCATCCCGAATATCTTTTTTGACGATGTAGCAAGTCATCAGCTTTGTCATCGAGGCAATGCCCAGGGGCTCATCGCTATTCTTTTCAATCAGGATTTTCCCCGTCGTTGGTTCCCCGATGAGCATCGCGCGAATTTCGTTATAATACGTGAACGAGGATTGAAAATGCTTTGACGTATCGCCCTGATAGGGCGATAGAGTTATCGCATTGTCTGCCGAATCAGCAGCGGCGGGTATACTCGGCAGCGTCACAAGTAGCGCCAATACCAGCCACAGGACGCGAATTTTTCCCTTTTTCATCTTGTCTCCTCCCACGTTTTACGCAAATAGCGCATCATATCCACATCCAGTTTTTTCGGATAGGAAAATCCTTCCACTGCATTGAGCTTAAGTCCCGCCTTACGAAACAACATGCAGGCTTGGAATACCGCATCCCAAATGCGTGCACGCTCCGTTTGCGCATAGGAGCGCGCCAAATGGTCGTATTCCACTTCGTTCATATAGGCCTTCAGATTTTCTCCATCGCTGCCCAAATTGATGTGGAAGGAGGAGTCCGATGCTACCGCCGCACGATTGATTGCCAACAGTGCTTCGCGCGCGCGACTGAGTTTCGCCTGGGCCACTACCAATTCCTCTTCGGCCAAGGCTATAACGACATCCGTAATATCGCTGAAGAAACGCTGGCACCAGAGCGCATACTCTTTTGGCGTAGGCTTTTTTGTGCGTAGCGTAAGATCATTCGGATTTTCCAGTGTTTGATATTTTTCCTGCGGATCATACAGAACCGTCGCTAAGCTGTCTTTTTTCAAGAACGCTTCCATCCCCTCTTCCGACACCACGGTAATATTGATGCGCGAGGCATCTTCCAAAAAAATACGATAGCGAGGATAAGGCTCGTTTTCCACACAGCCGATTTGAAGTATTGAGGAAGAAAATTGTTCTCCCCAGTCCATCTCTGTCACCTGCACGTCTTTCGGATTTCCGACCAACACAAAATCATACGGATCCGACTCTTTTTTAACCGCTGCGGGGTTCATGCGACTTCCCGTCATGAAGACTGCCGCAACCGTTGGCGTGACAGATGCCCAGGACAACATAGCATGTTGGATAAATGTCTCCATAGGCTCCTCTTTCTTGATTTCTGTAAGATATTTGATTGTATCTTATCAGAAATCGCTTAAAAAGTAAGCCCTGTTGCGGTTCAGCTGCGATGACGACGCAGGTACAGGTGCATGACCAGTAAGCCGCCGGAAGAAACCAATAAAACGACGCTCCAAAGAACCAGACGGATGGAATCGCCGGTGATGGGCGGCGCATCAATGGAATAGCCATCTTCCGACGTTTGGGCGATGCGATACGGATCGGCAGAGGCGTTTGGTGATTGCGCCATCCTGTTTTGCTTCGGCGCAGTCGCAAGCGTTTTTTTCGTGCCTGTCTTGTCATCCAAAGCGCTCAAAACCGCTTCGCCGGGAACCGCCCCCGCCTTGCTCTCGTCCTTCACGCTGGTTGCGTCTGCCTTAGGGGTGACCTTCTCGTCCAACCACTGTGACACCGTACGCAGCGCATTTTGAAGTGGATTCGGTTTTACCGTCAATGTGTTGGTCTGTTGCGGATTGACCTGAGTGGTAGTGTGTACCTCCACCTTGGTCGGTGCAGAGCAGCCGTTTCCATCCGAAGAACAGGTCGGCTTGTTTTCTTTGGGTGGCTCTTTGGGTTTTTCTTCCTTGCGCGCTATAACCGGCGTCTCCTTTTCCGAAGCATGCGACGTCTCCTCCGGCGGTTCCTCGGAAGATATGCTCTCTGCAGGCGTTAGCGGTGTGAGCGGAATGTCTTTCGAAGACGTCGTTGTCTGGGAACCGGAATTCGGCGCAACGGACGCTTCTAAAGAACTTTCAGAAGACGAAAGCGACTCATGAGAAGCTTCAGAGGATACCGATTCGCTCGACGCGGGTTCCGGTTCCAGTTGCACCTCGACCGTCAGCGACGTTTTTTGCAGTGGCAACGCATCGGATACATAGCCCAACCACTGTCCCGATTTTTGCAGATCTGTATTGCTGGAATAGCCAAGCCACTCGGGCGTTCCCGAATAATCCGGGCGATTCACGGCAATGGTGTAGTTGCCGTTCTTAGCGCCTTTGGGTACGGTAAAGGTGAGAGCATATCCGTCGTCTTTATGGAGTAGCGCGTCACGCTTCATGGGTTCCTTCATTTTCTCTGGCAAAACGACAGCATCGCCCGAAGAGACGGCAAACATTCCCGGCATGGCAAAGCCGGTCACAGAGGCAAAGGTATAGGTGCCGGGCTTTGTCACCTTCATCGATTGGGATTTTGTCGGCCACATAACGGCAGAACGCAACTCCATCAAACGCGACTCGGGAAGCGTGTCCGCGACGATATTCCAATCTTTATGCGTGTTATGTGCCGCCTTGTTTTTTTCGCTGAGCGAGCCTAAGCTCTCACTTGCTCTTTTGGGAAGGTAGACTTTACGTGAATATACGGTTTGATTCAGGCCTAAATAGATAACTGCCTGATTGTATCGTGTGTTCATCTTCGCATAGCGATTGTAAGCCAGGGCGTGCGCGGTCAACCTCCAGTCATCCTTCGTAACCTCAAATGTTTTTTCCACTTCGGGAAGCACGCCTTTATGGGCACGATACACATCACTGGGGACGTTTTCAAATCCGCCGTCTACAATAAAATTCGGAGTGCCGGTACCTTCAATGCAGTAGATGCGATACTCCGGTTTCCAATACGGTTTACTGCCGTTATAACTGTTAATCGATTTCGGCACCGTATAGAGGAAAAACGGCTGCTTCATCTCTGTTTCTTGCTCTATTACTTTGGAAGAGCGCCCCATCTTGCGTAATTTATACACAATATCCAGTTCTTCTTTTGGCTGCATGATGACACAGACAAAGGGTTGGTCTCGAATATCCTTGGCGGCTGCCGACGGGCGCAAAACACCCGCCAAAATCATGATGGCAACAACTAGCCACAGGATTCGGAACCTTACATTCGATACAATACGCTTACACATAGAACCTCACTTTCTTTTTCTAACCGGCGAAGCCTTTCTTCGCTACTGTTATTATGCAAGGTTCTTTTTCTCACCGTATCCCAACATTCGGTTATTTGTCGCACACTGTTTCATATGGACACAGACACTCCTAAAAGGGCTCGCCGTGTCCCAATTCATTCTTTTCCGTCCTATGCATATCGTATTTTGGTCATAAATGTCCCACGCAGGGCACAAAAAAAAGAAGCGTGATAAACGCTTCTCTCCTTCATGCGGGAAAAGGGACTCGAACCCCCACGTCTAGGACACCAGATCCTAAGTCTGGCGCGTCTGCCAATTCCGCCATTCCCGCAAAGCCCGACGAATTTCGGGCACAAAAAAAGGGTGGGTAAAGGGATTCGAACCCTTGGTCTCCAGAGCCACAATCTGGCGCCCTAACCAGCTAGGCCATACCCACCACAGCTTTGATTGTTCCATTATACAGGACGAAAATTTTTCTGTCAATTTTAAAAGATGCTTTGCCCGCCTTTTTACCACCGGGACATTTCCCCATTGCTTTCTGCTCTGTCGCTACAGGGCTTGCGCTATAATGGTCATAACTACATTCATTTAACAATGACACATACGGCAAAAGGAGGATTCCATGCGATTTGATACGGATTATATTGAAGGATGCCATCCGGCTATTTTGAAGCGATTGGAAGAGACCAATTTGGTGAAACAGCAAGGCTACGGCTTAGATGAATACTGCGCATCGGCGCGCAAGCGCATTATGAAGGCTTGTCAGGCACCGCATGCCGACATTCACTTTGTGACGGGCGGAACGCAAGCCAATGTAACCGTCATTTCGCATTCCTTGCGTCCTTGGGAAGGCGTATTGTGCGCCGTAACCGGGCATATCAACGGTCACGAGACCGGTGCGACAGAAGCGCGCGGCCACAAAGTGCTGCCCCTGCCGGAAAAAGATGCCAAAATCACGGCCGAGCAGGTCGAAGCGTATATGAAAAAGTATCGTGCCATGGACTATCCGGAGCACGAAATTGCACCGAAAATGGTCTATCTCTCCCAGCCGACAGAGCAGGGCACGCTCTATTCCAAGGCGGAGCTTGAGGCATTTCGCCGCGTCTGCGATGCCTATGACCTTTTTCTCTTCATCGATGGGGCACGTCTGGGCTATGCGCTGGCCACCCCGGAAAACGATGTAACTCTGCCCGATTTAGCTCGCTTAACCGATGTGTTTTACATTGGTGGAACGAAAGTCGGTGCGATGTTCGGCGAAGCCATCGTCATCACCAACGACACGATTAAGCCGCAATTCCGCTATTCCATTAAGCAAAATGAGGGCATGCTGGCCAAGGGGCGCTTCCTGGGATTGCAATTTGACACGCTCTTCACCGATCACCTTTACACAACCATCGCTGCGCACGCTATCGCTCTGGCCAAGAAAATGCACGATGAAATGACTTCCTATGGCATCTCTTTCTTCTCTTCGTCGCCGACCAATCAGATTTTCCCGATTTTTACAAAGGAGCAGGTGGAAGCATTGGAGAAAAATTACGTATTCGAGCGATGGGCAACGCTCGAGGATGGACGCATTGCGATCCGTTTCTGCACGAGCTGGGCTACCGAAGAAAGCGACGTGGCTACTCTCCTGGCGGATATTAAAGCGCTTGTGAAGTGAGAAATATCTCACTCCCCCCATAAGCTAACGAAGCCGTTGAAATCCAATGATTTCAACGGCTTTAAAGTTTCGTGCCATCGGGGATTCGAACCCCGGGCCTCCACTTCCGGAGAGTGGCGCGCTTCCACTGCGCTAATGGCACACACTGTCGTTCTATTTTATAGGATAGCCTGTGGTTTTGCAATGCTGCACCGCAGACCATGTGGCCCTTCCGTCTAATCTGATAAGACATAGATGACACAGGCCTCCTGCCGCAAAAGGCAGCGTTTTGTGACCGCTGCCTAAAAGTTTTCCAGATTCACGCGTTCCACGATGGGTTCTTCGCCCTTGGTGAGTGTCAGAATGGCGCAACTGGCCATGCCGTCACGAGGTAAACTCGCAGAGCCGGGATTGATGGCGCGAACTTTGCCAAATCGTTCGTCAGCAAACACATGCGTGTGGCCATAGACAACGATATCGCAAAGCTTATCGTAGGCATAGTCGGCCAATTGTTGGCGGCCGAAATGTACTCCTTGGCGATGCCCGTGCAGGAGGAGAATGGAAAATCCCTCTATGAGAACCTGATGTTCCCATGGCGCAGGAGAGCCCCAATCGTTATTGCCGCGAACGCTCAGTACCACGCGGCCGAGCATCTCCTGCATTTCTTCGCCATCCCAGGCATGATCGCCCAAATGAAAGATGCGATCAATCCCCTTCATCTCTTGGGCATAGTGCATGATACGGTATATGTCGCCATGGGTATCTGCCACTAATAAAATACGTTCCGTCATTCTTCGTTATCGTCGCCCTTCGCAAGGACGCCTTCCTCTTCTAATTTCTTTAATAAAGCGCGATAGGCACGGGAGCGATGGGAAATATGATTTTTCTCGACATCGCTCATCTCCGCTAATGTGCGCCCCTCTTCTGCCACGTAGAACAGCGGATCATAGCCGAAGCCGTTTGTGCCGCGCTCGTGTTCCAAGATACGCCCTTCCAAGATGCCTTCCACGGTCTCAGTTTCACCATTACGGCAAAGAGCGATGACAGTGCGGAAGCGGGCACCGCGATTTTGCCAGGGTATGGCCTCCATCTCTTTTTGCAATTTATGGACATTGTCGGCGTAGGTAGCGCCGGGACCGGCATAGCGAGCGGAATAAACACCCGGACGTCCGTCGAGCGCATCCACAAAGAGGCCGGTGTCGTCGGCTAAAATCCAAAGCGCATTGGGGTCTTTTCCCTCTTCGAGCAGCGCGCGGTACAAGCCAACGACCTTTATACGCGCATTTTCTTCGAGCGTGCTTCCCGTTTCATCAATGATCAAATCGCTAAAGCCGACTTCATTTTTTGTTTGTACGACAAAGCGATCCCCCAAGAGCGCACGCAATTCGTGAGCTTTATCAGGATTGCCCGTGGAGATGAGAACGTGAATCGGTTCGGTATGGAATTCGGACATGGATTTTCTCCTTTCTGGCGCTGTTTTTGCCTTTGCCTAAGCTTGCTCATTCGTCGGTTTCAAGCGAGTCAACCAATCCTGCAATGCCTCGCCTTCCAAAATAGGCACGCCCAACTGTTCTGCTTTCGTACGCTTGGAGCCGGCCGCTTCCCCGGCCAGTACCAGATCGGTCTTAGCGGAAACAGAACCCTGGGCACGTCCGCCAGCTGCCGTCACCGCTTTTTCAAGTTCTGCACGCGTCCATCCCTCAATCGTGCCCGTTATGACGATCTTTTGATCCTGCAGCCAAAGCTCATTTTCGTCCGGTTTTCTCGGATACTGAATGGTAATTCCCTGCGCCAGCAAAGCATCTATCGCTTCGGTAATATGCGGGTCATGGAAGAATTCCACGATATTGCCTGCCGTGGTCTCGCCGATATCCGGGATGGTGGTAAGTTCTTCGGCTGAAGCATGACGCAGCGCCTCAAAGTCCTCGAAGTGTGCGGCTAAATCGTGCGCCGTGCGTTCTCCCACCTCGGGAATCCCGAGGGCAAAAAGAAACGCGCCAAAGGTTGGTGTCTTAGAAGCTTCAATCGCAGAGAGAAGATTTTTCGTTTTCTTTTCCTTAAAATTCGGCAACTTTAAAATATCTTCTTCCCGTAAGCGATACAGATCCGCCATCTGCGAAAAGCCGGAATCCAATAATTTCTCGAATGTTTTTTCCGACAGTCCATCAATATCCATTGCATTGCGTGAAGCAAAATGTACCAAACGCGAAATCAACTGCGGCCGACAGGAAAGCGAATTGGGGCAATAAATATGCACGCGATCGTAGACCAGTTCGGCACCACAGGCCGGACAATGTGTCGGTTTTTCAATCGTCTCCGTTTTGCGACCCGGCGTATCCAACGTTTCCAAAATCTCCGGAATCACTTCATTGGAACGGCGAATCTTCACGTCCGCCCCCAAGCGTACACCCTTTCGCAAGATATCGTCATAATTATTCAAGGTCGCACGCGAAACGGTTGCTCCTCCGATTTCCACCGGCTCAAGTATGGCCGTCGGCGTCACCTTCCCGGTTCGTCCGACATTCCACTCCACGTCTTTGAGCGTGGTAATGAGTTCTTCCGGTTCAAACTTAAAGGCAATCGCCCAGCGCGGGAATTTCGCCGTAAAGCCGAGCAATTCGCGGGTACGCAAATCATTGACTTTAATCACCACACCATCGGTAAGAACATCAATTTCATCACGCAACGTTTTGACTTTTGCAATAGCGTCGAGCACTTCTTCCACCGTCTTACAGCGACGCAAGAACGGATGTACTTTAAAACGATTCTCCTTGAGAAACGCAAACATCGCTTCCTCCGTCGCAAAAGGCGCTGTGGCCAACGGATGTGCTGCGGCATCTTCTGCCGTTTCCTCAGAGAGGCGCACATAACCGACCTGATAAAAATAGGCATCCAGATGTCGGGAAGCTGCTACGGAAGGATCCAAGGAGCGTAAAGCGCCGGCAGCGGCATTTCGTTCATTCTTCAGAGGTTCTTCCGCATCTTCATTGTATCGACGCAAGGCCGAACGAGGCATTACGCCCTCACCCTGCACTTCCATAGTGCCTTGAAACGGGATGGAAAGCGGAATGGAGGGAATGGTGCGCACCTGCGCCAGAATTTCCTCTCCGATACGGCCATTGCCACGGGAGGAAGCCATCACCAGCTGCCCCTTATCAAAGGTCAGGTTCACGGTGAGACCGTCAAATTTGAGTTCTGCAAAATATTCTGGTTCCGGAAGCGGCTCCTGCGGATGGGTTCGATTATAGGCAGTCACGGCTTCTTTCACGTCCCTCGCCCATTTTTGCACCTCTGCCACGGTTTTTGTTTTTCCGAGCGAAAAAAGCGGTGCCAGATGACGATGCTTGGTAAATTTTTTCAAAATTTCGCCGCCCACACGCTGCGTCGGCGAATCCGGCAGAATGATGCCGGTCTTTTTCTCAAGTGCCAATAGAGAATCATAGCGCACGTCATAATCCGCATCACTCATCAGCGGTGCGTCTAACGTGTAATAGTGATAATTCAGCCGATTCAGTTCATCGACCAATGCGCGCATCCGTTTTTCGTCATCCGCTTGCATCGCTGCCTCCTAAAGTTTTTTCATCGGCGCCAAGGTAGCATTCAATCGTTTGATGCCACGGCCTTCAAACGCCACCGTTACTTCATCGCCATTTTCCTGTGGCACCACGGCAATCACCGTACCGTGACCAAACTTTTTGTGTTGCACCTTATCTCCAACCCGTAGCGATGTCGACAACTCGGCATCGCGTTGTTTTTGTTTTTCGCGAATCATAGTACGAAATGCCTCACGCTTGCGATCGTATTCGGCGCGTAACCGAGGATCGGCGGCATTGCTGCGCGGCGCATAGTTGCGATCATAGACATTGGAACGCGTCAACACCGACGGCATATCTTCCGTCTCAATGGAACCCTCCAGCTCTTCCAAAAAGGAAGATGGCAGGGCAGCCATGGGAGTACCGAATACGCGACGGCTTTGCGCTTGAGAAAGATAGAGGTGCTTCATCGCACGCGTCATGGCCACATAAAGCAACCGTCTCTCTTCCTCGAGATTGCCTTCTTCCATCGAGCGACGGCTCGGAAACAGGCCTTCCTCAAGTCCGACGACAAAAACAACTTCGAATTCGAGACCCTTTGCCGAATGGATAGTCAACAGGTTGACGCCATTTTCCTTGTTTTCCGTCTTATCCAAGTCAGATAACAAGGACAGACTCTGCAAGTAGTTGACGAGTGACGGTTCCTCCTCCTCTTCTTCGTACACGGAAACCGCATCCAAAAAGGAGCCCACGTTCTCTATGCGCGACTGATCCTCAATGGCATGGCTGGATTCGAGCATGTCCCGATAGCCGCTACGTTCATACACATGCTCCACCCACTGCGTGATCTTCATATCTTCACGTGCACGATTGAGCTCTTGGATCAAATCGCCAAATTGCATCAATTTGTTGCGCTGTGCCACGGTCAGATTGGCGAGGATCTCTTCCTCTTCCACTGCCTGCAACAGAGACATGCCGGCCGAGGCCGCTTCCTCCCGCAGGCGTGCAAGAGTTGTCTCGCCGATGCCTCGCTTGGGTTGATTCACGATGCGCGTAAAGGAAACATCGTCCAGCGGATTCAAGATCAGGTTCATATAGGCCACGAGATCTTTGATTTCAGCGCGATCATAGAACTTTAAGCCGCCGATGACGCGGTACGGCAGCCCCTCGCGCAAAAACGCTTCTTCAAACGGTCGCGATTGCGCATTTGTACGATACAGCACCGCCATATGCGCTAGCGCCACGCCATTCTTTTCTTCCTGTCGAATCTGCGAAGCAACAAGGGCCGCTTCTTCGTGTTCACTTTGTACCCGACGAAAATGTACCGCCTCACCCTCCCCGTTGGCCGTCCATAAATTTTTATCCTTACGCTCGCGATTGTGCGCAATCAATTGATTGGCGGCATTCAAAATATGCGATGTAGAACGATAATTTTGCTCCAAAAGAATCGTGCGCGCGCCGGGGAAATCCCGTTCAAACGAGAGAATGTTATGAATATCTGCCCCGCGCCAGCCATAGATGGATTGATCGGCATCGCCAACCACACAGATGGAGGCTTGCTTTCCGGTCAATAAACGAATTAATTCATATTGCGGATGGTTCGTATCCTGATATTCATCGACAAAGATGTATTGGAATTTTTCTTGGTAGTGTGCGCGTACCTCGTCCTGTTTCAAAACTTCGATGGCTTTGAGAATGAGATCATCAAAATCCAGTGCATTATTCTTTTTCTTTGTCTCTTCATAGCGACGATACGCATGGGCGATGATCTTTTCGCGCTCCATTTGTGCACTCTGTAGCACGGCATCTACCGACACACTGCGATTTTTATAATCCGAAATGCGAGCCAGCACTGTCTGTGGACGCATATCGCGCGTTCCCTGCATATCCTTCAGAATTTGTTTGACCAAAGTGCGTTGATCTTGTGTGTCGTAGATGGTGAAATCCGAGCTGTAGCCAAGACAGGCAATGTCCCGCCGCAAAAGACGTGCGCACATGGAATGGAAGGTGCCAATCCACATACCCCGCGGCTCCTCACCGAGCGCCTTCTCCACGCGCTCTCGCATTTCCGCCGCCGCCTTATTGGTAAAGGTGAACGCCAGAATATGACGGGGATCCGTGCCTTTTTCCTCCACCAAACGCACGATTTTTGTCGTCAGAACCCGTGTCTTCCCAGAGCCGGCGCCTGCCAAAACCAACAGCGCCGGATCGTCCGACAACACCACTTCCTGTTGGGCACGGTTCAGATTCTCGTATTGCATACTCTCTCCTATAATGCGTAGCCCAGAAGGCTTTCCAATTTATCCCAAGAGGCGTTGATGATCAGCTCCTCCGGAAACTCTAGTTCCTGCAGCAGCTGCTCTGCCACATCAAACACGCCTACATGCACCGACATATGGGCATCGCTATCGATAATGATGGGGACTTGATATTTTTTGCACAATTCCAAATACACCCGCTGATTGGCTTCCGCATCCAGGCGAAAGCCGGATCCGTTCAGCGATGAACAATTCACTTCGACCGCCACATGGTGTTCCTTGCAAGCGGGAATGAATTCTTCATAGTCGATCGGATAGCGTCCGTCATCCGGATGCCCGATGATGTTGATCTCCGGATAGCGCTCCAGTGCTTTCAAATATACCGGTGTATAGTCCTTGTGCTTCTTATTGCCAAAATCAAAAGTATTGCCATGCAATGAAGCAATAATATAGTCCGTTTTGCCGATCAGGTCGTCCTCGTACAGTTTGCCGTCAAAATTGTATAAATTCATTTCAATGCCGCGCAAAATGCGTACGCCCTCCAGATAGGCAGGAATCACATCCAGATTCATCCAGTATTCCGGAAATGTCGTATGCTTCATGCCATAACCGTGATCCGAAACGCCCAGAATTTCCAAGCCGTTTTTCTTTGCTTCCCGCGCATTTTCTGTCAACGTCGAATAGGCATGCACACTGGCAAGCGTATGCGTGTGTAAATCCATTAATGCCTGCATTCCATCCTCCTGTTTGTTGCTGTTATTACAAGCCCAAATCCGGGTCTGCTGCAAAATCCAATGACGACGCTCCGCGTTCTTGATATTGATAGTAACCGGCGCAGCCGATCATGGCTGCATTGTCGGTACAAAGAATCGCAGGCGGCACAAAAAATTGCACGCCGCGTTTTGAGCATGCCGCTTTAAGGGCCGGCTGCAAAGGCTTGTTCGCTGCCACGCCGCCGGATAAGCAAAAGCGTTTCATCTGGGGCATGGCGTCCATTAAGCGCGACGCTTTTTCCGTCAACACATCCACCACCGCTTGCTGGAACGATGCCGCCATATCCGCCGTCGGCAGGGGCTTACCCATTTGTTCATAGTGGTGGGCTTCATTGATAACCGCCGTCTTTAAGCCGCTGAAACTGAAGGTATATCCATCTTCCTTCGCCATCATGGCACGCGGAAAAGAGAAAGCCTGCGGATTGCCCTCTTCTGCTGCTTTTTGGATTTTTGGACCACCCGGATAGCCGAAACCCAGCACTCTTGAAATTTTATCAAAACTTTCGCCAGCGGCATCATCCACTGTGGAACCTACGACTTCATAATGCGCATAGTCTTTTACCACACAGAGATACGTATGCCCGCCAGAGACGACCAGGCTTAAAAACGGTGGTTCCAGTTCCGGATGCGCCAGATAGTTCGCGCATACGTGGCCCTCCATGTGATTGACCCCCACAATAGGAATATCCCGCACGTAGGAAATCGCCTTGGCTGCCGAAATGCCCACCAGCAGAGCCCCCACCAATCCGGGACCGCGTGTCACCGCAATCAAATCCAAGTCCTCGGCTCGAACGCCTGCTTCGCGCAGCCCGGCTTCCAGCAGATGATTGATCACTTCCAAGTGCTTGCGCGAGGCGATTTCCGGCACGACGCCGCCAAATACGGCGTGATCTTTAATTTGCGACGAAATGAGTTGGCCAAGCACTTCGCGTCCGTTGCGCAAAACCGCAACACTTGTTTCATCACAGGAAGACTCAATGGCTAAGGTCAGCATGGGCACTCCTTTCCGTTTCTTTCTCTTTCCATAGCGCTAGGCGCATAATCAGCGCATCTGCCATTTCCTCTGCATAATAATGACGACGTCTTCCGACGGTACGAAAGCCTGCCTGTTCGTAGAGCGCCATTGCTTTCGGATTGGAGGCATTGACTTCCAAGAAGGCCTCTTGGGAGCCATTGTATTGCGCTTGCACCAAAAAGCTGTCCAATAGCGCTTTTCCGATGCCTCGGTGGCGCTTATCCTTCGTCACGGCAATGCGATTCAAACTTGCTTCCCCGGCAACATCCGAAGAAAAATAATAGCCGACCACCTCACCTGCTTCTTCTGCGACCATTGCTGTCGTAAAAGGCTGCCGTTGCTCCGAACGCAGCTGATCGATCGTCCAGGCTTTACGAAAGGCTTCCCGTTCCAACCGGTGCACCACTGTCAGATCGCCTTCTTGCATCACGCGTATGCACAGCGTCGGCACAGCTTGACTCATGACGGCCTCCCCTCATGCTTGGCACGCAAGCGATCCAGTTCGGCCTGCGATTTTCGAAGATAGTGCGGCGCCAAATCCAGTACATCGTCACTGTCACCGCGTTCCCATCGCTTGGCGGCCAGGCGCATCACGGCAGCAATCGGTGAAAGTGCCGCATCTCCAGTCAGTTTTCTCTGCACCACGCTCGGAAATGCGGCAGACAATGCCGGATGGCGATCCAAGCCGATGCCTGCCCAGCAAAAAGCCGGCTTATCCTTTTCGATCGGTAAAGCGTTTAACCGCTCCAGTAACGCTTCTTCCGTATACAGACCTTCCTCTATGATGCATTCCATCGCTTCGCCCTTTTGGCAATAGGCTGCCGCAAAAATGCGGTTGGCGCGGGCATCAATGATGGGCACATAATACTGCGCTTCCTGCTGCGCGCATCCCTCTTCTGCTAAGGCCAATAAGGTGGAAATGCCTATAATAGGGCGATGCGTAAATTGTGCCATGGTCTTGAGCATCGTCACGCCGATGCGCAACCCCGTAAAAGAGCCGGGGCCTATCGCTACGACATAGGCATCCGCCTCTGCTGCACGGCATCCGCTTTTTTTACACAGGGCATCCATGACGGACAATAATTCTTCTGCCCGCAGGCGATCCTGTTCCACAATGGCGCAGTGGAGGGGGCGCTCCGTTTCGTAAATTGCCACCCCGGTTGCTTTTGTGGAGGTGTCTGCTCCGATCAGTCTTGCCATACTTCCACCTCTCTTGCTTCCCCGCCCAGCGGCGTTAAGCGCACATGGCGCAGTCCGTGCGGAAGATAGTCTCCCGCCTTATCTGCCCATTCCACAAACGTCATCGCCTCTTCGGGATAAAAATACGTTTCATAATCGATCGCTTCAATGTCCTCCGGCTTTTCCAGCCGGTATAAGTCCAAATGGAAAATATCTCCTTTTGGGGTCGGATAGTGATTGACCAGAGAGAATGTCGGAGAACCGGCAGGTCTATCGGCTCCCAGGTATGCGGCAATCCACGTCACAATCTGTGTTTTTCCTGCACCGAGCGTGCCCTCAAGGCTCACAACGTCGCCAAGCTGTAAGGAATCGGCAAAAGTTTCTGCCCATTTCCGCATGGCTTCTTTCGTTTCAATGCGCATCAGTCCTCCCTTCGTCCCGACCATTCGGGCAATAAAAAGAAGGCGCCCCGAAGGGCCACCTCTTCTTCTGTTCTCTCTTATTGTAATGCACTTCCCCCGGAAGGTCTATCTTCCGAGGGAATTTCCTGTCTAGCGATGTGTGCCGCAGGCGTCCCTATGACCTGTGGCAATTTCTTCTGCCCGGGGATCAGGACCAGCTGTGCAGAATGGGAGAAATACGTTTATAGAGAAGGAATGTCACAACACTCTCCAGAAGAGTCTTCACCAAGTTAAACGGGAAAACGGAGAAAAGCATCAGGGTCATATAGTTGCTGACCAAGCCGTTTGCCGCACCGATTTGTGTTGCCAATACATCCAAATCCAATTTAATGGCCGCCGCATAAGCGGGGAAAATGAAGAACGTGTTGGATAAAACGGCAATACAGCTCATGGCTAAAGAACCGACAATCAAACCGACGATGGCGCCTTTTTTATTGTGCGAGCGACGATAAATAATAGAAGAGACCAACACAAAGGTCGAACCGACGATAAGGTTGGACAATTCGCCGACACCCACAGTTTCCGAGGTAAATAATTTCAGAATATTTTTGACCAATTGAATTAAAAAGCCGGCGACGGGTCCCATGGCAAAACCGCCAATCAAACCGGGAACATCACCAAAATCCACTTTCATAAAAGCAGGAGCAAAGGGCATGGGGATTTGAAATAATTCCATGAGCAAAAAGCCCAAGGCGCCCAACGCACCAATCTTCACAATACTACGGATACGCGTCACGTCCTTCAACTGTTGCATGAAGGTTTTCGGTTCCGCCCATCCTCTGACTTTTTTTGTTGCACTATTATTTGATTCCATATCCATTCCTTTCTATAATTAGGGACTATGTAAGATGTTTCTTGTCCGAAGAAAAGAATGATAGAGGTTTAACAACCTTTTCTATTATAGTCGATTACGCTGCTCTTGTATAGGCGCAGAACAATTTTTTTGTGATAGACTAAAGCAGATTAACACAAAGGAGTATCCATGGGATCTGTAACCTTTCAATTAATGATCGTCACCATCATCTCCAAAATGACCGGATTGATTCGTGAAGTCAGTTTGGCCAAGTTTTTTGGCACTGGTACGATTACCGATATCTACGTTGTTTCGGAAAGCGTCGCTGCCATGGCGTTCAGCTTTCTTTTTCTCTCGATTCAGACAACCTTTATACCAATGTACAACAAGGTTTTGGCGCAACGCGGTCGCAAGCAGGCGGATCGCTTCACGGCTAATCTTACAAATACCGTTGTCGTGTTAGCGTTAGCCATTGTTGCCATTGGTTTTGTCTTTATGCCGCAAATCATGCATTTCGTGGCGGCGGGCTTTGAAGGAGAAAAATTAGACCAGGCCGTGCTCTTTACCCGCATTGTCCTGTTTCGCATTCTCTTCTCAGCCTTAAACGGCGGCTTCATCGGCTACCTCAACAATTACAATGACTTCCTTACCCCCGCCACCACCGGTATCATTATGAACGTCGTTATGATTTTCTTTTCGTATCTGACGGCACGTACCGGCAGCCTCTATCTTCTGGCATTCGGCGGCATCGTGTCCATGGGCGTACAGTACATTTTCTTCCCCGGGGCACTACGGCGCGTCGGCTATCGCCATCAATTCATTCTGAAGCCCAAAGATCCGGCCATTTTGGAATCTCTGGAAATTGCGGTGCCGGCCATGTTCTCCATCCTGGTCAATGATATTTCCATCATTGTAGACAAAGCCCTGGCAACGACCCTCGTGCCAAACGGCGGCGCTTCCGCCTTAAACTATGCCAATATGATGTTCATGCTCGTGCAGGGCGTCGTCATCGTATCCATAACCACCGCATGTTATCCGGGGATGAGTCGTGCAGCGCAGAAGAAGGATCTGACCCCCTTTAAGCATGTGATCGATCGCTCCCTGACGCAGGGCATGCTTCTCATCATCCCGGCCACCGTCGGTATGATGCTTTTTGCAGAGCCTCTGGTACGGTTGTTCTACCAACGTGACCAATTCACGGCAGCTTCGACGATGATGACAGCAGGAGCCTTATTCTGGTATACCCCCGGACTTATCGGACTCTTATGTTCGCAAGTTTTTGTACGTGCGTTTTACGCTTTAAACGACACTAAAACGCCGCTGATCCTCTCCACCATTCAAGTAGGTGTGGATATCACGTTTAACTTCATCTTGTCGTATTTGTTCGGATTAAACGGTCTGGCCGCTTCCACGATGATCGGCAATGCCGTGGGCGCTATTCTCATGGGCATCGCACTACGCAAAAAATGCGGTAATCTGCAATTCCGGTCGCTTTTGATTTCTACGGCAAAAATCGTAGCCGCTTCAACCGTAATGGCGTTGGTGGCCTATCCGCTCTTTTATGGTATGGGACGGCACATGGAATTGTTGCGCATGGGCGTCACCGTGCTCGTTGCCGCCGCCGTTTATGGCATATTGATCCTCTTCGCACAAATTCCGGAAGTGCGCCGCTTGGTCAATCACATCTACCACAACCGCATGCGTCGCAAGCATCGCCAAAACGGGACGCGCGCATAAGAAAGTATGGATACATTTATCGACGTAAAAACGGGAGCCGAAGGCAATGCCTTCGGCTCCCGTTTTCTTATGCTATCGTAATGCGCCCTCGCCGACTGTCTTTCACCACGGCGACGGTCCTTATTTCTCGTCTTGCAGCCCCTTCTGGAATCTCCACGAGCTGGCGCAAGCCTCTTCAATGGAATGCGTTGCTTTCCAATCCAACTGCTTTTCCGCCAGCGACGGATCCGCCACGACGGTAGCAAGGTCTCCCGGACGTCTCGATTGTACTTCATAGGGAACCGCAACGCCGGAAGCTTTTTCGAAAGCATGGACCAGCTCCAATACGCTGGTACCGTTGCCTGTTCCTAAATTAAACGCATGGGCACCGGGTTTCTCAGCCATTTTTTCCAGCGCAGCCACATGGCCAAGGGCCAAGTCCACAACATGGATATAGTCACGCACGCCCGTGCCGTCCGGCGTATCGTAATCATCACCAAAAACACGAAGTTTTTCCTGCGTGCCATCCGCGACCTGGCAGATGTAGGGCAAAAGGTTATTCGGTGTTCCGACCGGTCGTTCGCCGAGTAAACCGGATTCGTGAGCACCGATGGGATTAAAGTAGCGCAGCAATACCGCACAAAAGCTGTCATCTGCGGTGCACAGATCCTGCAAGATGCGCTCGATCATGACCTTTGTCCAGCCGTAGGGATTGCTTGAGCCGATGATCATATCTTCAGAAAACGGCGGCGTATTCTCTGCCGCATAGACGGTAGCAGAAGAACTGAAGACCATGGTGTGAACATCATGTGCTTGCATCTGCTCGAGGATCACAAGGGTACTCAGCAAGTTATTGCGATAATACATCAGCGGTTTTGCCACCGATTCGCCAACTGCCTTATAGCCGGCAAAATGGATCACACAATCAAAGGCATGGTTGTCGAAGAGCTTCTGCATGGCTTCCGCGTCCGCGCAGTCCGCAATCACTACCTCCAGCGGTTTGCCCGTAATCTTTTCGATGCGTCCCTGTACCTCTGCTTCCGCGTTATACAAGTTGTCAACGACAACGACGTCGTGACCACGTTGCACTAAGGCAACGACGGTATGAGAGCCGATATAACCCAAGCCTCCTGTGACCAATACTTTCATATTTCCTCCTACTCTTGCTCCTGTTGAGTTGTCCTTTGGAGCGAACACCTGCTCAGACATACCATCTAAGCAGACAAAAGCCCACAGGTAACACCCATGGGCTTAATAACTCTCAATCACTAATGTACACCGTAGAAGACTTCCATTGTCAGCCCTTCATTGCTGATAATGGAGGCATCCTCAACACCCACGTAGTAGAAAATCGTGGGATCGGCACGATAGCCGGTAATGGTTTCGCTACCTTTCGGATAACGCAGTACAAATCCGTATTCTTGTGCGTGTTTTTTCAACCAACGGAACTGCGGCGTGTTTTCAAAATGATTTTCCAAGCGCGGATCCGTATTCGGCGCGTAGAACTGTACGCCATAGCCCGTTTGGAAAACGGCATGTCCCGGATCCGGTACATGGCCGGGATTGCCGCGCAAAACCAATTCTTTCTTTTCTTCCTCTGCGCTGCGATACGTGGCGGCCACTTCAACTTGCAACCCGTCACGCTGCATGGCCTCAAGCATGACCTTCAGTCCTGCCTGGGCATCCGGATGAAAAACCGTTTCATACGATTCCGGTAAACGATACGTCGCATTGACAATCACATGACCGTCCACCGTTTTGAATAGCGATGCATCACTCACTACGGCCAGATCATTGTTGCGCACATAACCGGTACGCCCTTTGGTCACGACCTTCGTCCAATCGCCCTTCTTGCCGTAGGTTTCAACATAGGTATCCTTAGCAATGGGTGCCACAACATGAGACTTCGTGGAATCCCTTGTAAACAGCGTTGTATCGCGGGAAACCTGCAGGTAGGTGTCCAACGTATCCGTATAACCGTCGTGTTGCATTTTTTCTTGACGGGGTTCCGCCTTTTGTTGTTCCATCTCGGCACGCGTCTTGTAATCAATCGATACCGAGGCAGGTTCTTTCGATGAAGTTTTTGATTCCTGTATCAGTTCCAGCGATGTCGCCGATGCAATATGGGTGTCCACGGCGCTGGAGCTGGTCATGAAATGGCGAATAACAAAACTACCGGCCAGCAGAAGGAATACGCCCGCACATACACCGAGCATGACATTTCTTTTGTGGCGGCGACGATGAAGCATTTCGCGACGCACTTTGCGCTCTCTGAAGCGTCTTTCAATTTGCCTATCTTTTTTCATCGACATACCTCTATGCTTTCCGTTCGTGAAAACGGTATCCCGTGCAATTTATCTTACACTAGTAGTATTATAACGAACACCGAAGGGATGTTCAAGCCAAAAATGAAAAAAAATGGGACAAAATGAGGCAAAAGCTTCTAATGAATGTGTTCAATTTTTCCTCGAGCCCAACATGTTGTACGAGTCGAAAGAACGGCAAAACGATGGATTACTCATGACGAATGTATGAACTATGTAAGGAAAACATTTTCTCTTTCTCATTCCGAATAACTATGCGAAAAGTTTCCGACTCCGGTCGCGGCTTTCGTGCATCTGCCCCCTCTGCGGATTCGAGCAATGTCTTTTTGTCCTACACCGTCCGTGTCAGTACCACAAACGGATATTTTCCGTACAGAGAGGAATACGCTGTCTCCGCCTGTTCCATGGTTTCGTATAACCCGAACATCGTGGGGCCGCTTCCACTCATCAATGCGGCAAGTGCGCCGGTAGCCAGTAATTCCTTTTTGATTTCTGCCAACTGCGGAATGGAATCGAAAGTAACGCTCTCCATCTGATTTTTCATGAGGCCGTATGCCTTCAAATTATCGTACTGTAAGAGATCGATCATCTTGGAAATCGGAATGCGTCCGTTGCTTTCGACACGATCGTACACATAGCGGGAACTAATCGTATCGCCGGTATTGATCAAAATCACAGGTTTCTGCGAGAACGGGGGCAATTTGGTCAAAACTGTTCCGCGTCCCTGCGCACGTTGCGTGCCGCCGCGAATAAAAAATGCCGTGTCGGAATCGATCGTCGCTGCGATCTCCATTAAATCCTCTTCGGTGAGCCCCAGATTCCACAGTCGATTCAGCCCGACCAACGTGGCCGCCGCATCGGCACTGCCTCCGCCGAGTCCTGCCGACAGCGGAATTTCCTTTTTCAATTCGATAATGACGGAATCATCCTCCACGCGATCGCGAAGTGCACTCCACGCACGATAGATCAAATTGTTTTCATCCAATTTTAAATTCGGATGATTGCAAAAGAGGACAAATCCTCCTCGCCCATTTTCAATGTCCAATGTATCATGCAAGGCAATCTCCTGCATCACGCCATCCAAATCATGATAGCCGTCGTCTCGCATGCCGATCACATCCAACGACAAATTAATTTTTGCGTTTGCCTGCAGCTCCAGTTCCATTTTTCGCTCCTCTGCCTAACTTCATTCCTTCGCCCTACGAAGGGGAATTTTCCTAAATGCGGTATGCCCCGGCTGCGGGATGACTTCCTATTGCGGAGCGCAACCCCCAGCTGCGGGATAACTCCGTGGCTGCGGGATGTCCCCTCCGGCGCCTTCCCCGCTGCGGCGCATACGAAGAAAAGGAGCTCAGCGAGCTCCTTTTCTTTACATCGGTTTTAATACACGGTCAGTTTTACAGTGGACGTCAAAACATCCGTGTAAGTGTATGATACTGTACGCTCCATATCAAAAGAATTAGAGATGCGCACCGTGAAAACATCATCAAACGCATTTTCAATGACGCCCTCTTTGGTGACGATGCGCTTTCGCCCCTTATCGGCGCGGACAACCACAGTGCGGCCGATGTTCTGCTCTACCTCACTGCGAATCGCCTGAATCAAATTGTTTTCCTGCAAGATAACACCCACCTTCTGGTTTAAAGTATGGATAGACTCTTAAATTATACACTAAAATAGTGAATTATACAATCTCGGAGTGGGAGACCCGCACGGGAGCCGTTCTTAACTGTCAAGACATATGTTACACATTCCGCTCAAGATACATCTGACACATTTTGCTTTTTCCGGCGATTCTTTCACAGGCACTTCCTTTCGACTT